>FWPV01002512.1_pt1 | contig 44775 bp, 38 predicted proteins | sample 2228371 | NCBI WGS metagenome assembly FWPV01 (sample SAMEA103939776, study PRJEB20133) | metagenome
CCACCGATAGATGATGTCAGGTAGAGTGGCAAGAAGGGCTGCCCCGAAGAAGATGGCCAACGGGCCAATGACGCATGACGCATGACGCATGACGCATGACGAATGACGCATGACGCATGACGAATGACGAAGGGCCGATGACCTTTGGCGCGAGTGGCTGTCCAGAAATATGGCCAGGATGGCCGCCGGGGCCAGCGCCAATTGCGTGTGCCGCACCCAATAGGCCCAGGCAAAGCACACCCCGGCCAGGGCATAGGTGGCATAGCGTTTGCCGTTTGCCGTTTGCCGCATGGCCCGCAGGGCAAAGAGCAGCGTCAGCACGGTGAAAAGCTGAGCTGCCGCATCGGCCATGGGCACCAGCAGGCGATCTACATGCTCAGGGGAGGTGGCCAGCAGGGCTACCGCCAGCCCGCCGGTCAAAAAGCGCACCGATTTGGGTTCGTTCCGCAACACCTCTTGGGCCAGCGCCCAGGTAGCTGCCAGGGCCAGCAGGGCGACGACCGGTGTAGTGACATAAAGTCCGACCTCGCCCAGCAGCCTGTACCCGGCTGCCAGCAATACCGACGCCCCGGTGGCCCACACACTGGGGCAATCGCCCAGGTCGTTGCGGGGGATATGATAGCCGAGCGGTTGCAGGGGGGCCCAGGCAATATGCAGGGGTATGACCTCCTGGAATAGTGAGAAGCGATGTAAAAATGTTCCTCGCTCGGCCAGATCCACGCCCATCTGCGCGTAGGCATAGGGGTCGGTGGCCGTTGCGCCGTGGGTTCGTTTGGCAAAGTAAACCCAGCCGGCCCAGGCCAGGGTCACCGCCAACAGGCCGGCGGTGGCCCATCGCCACAGGATCGCCGGTTTGCCCAGCTCATCGGCTGTAATCTTGATTTGACATAACAAAGTGTACGTTACGGCGGCCAGGACGATGCCGTCGGTGTAGAACAGGGAGGTCAGCGGGTTGGGGAATTCCAACCCTTGCCAGCCGATGATGGTGATGCCAAGCCAACGGTAGAGTAGCCACAGGAGTGTTGCGGCATAGGCCCCCAGCAGTGGGGTGAGGGCCATGAGGCGCGGCAGCCGACGCCGGGCCAGCAGGGGGGCCTGCGGCGTCAGGAGGAGAAGGAGGATCGACGGGACGGCCCACAGCGGCCAACCATATCTGGCGGTGAGGACAAGGCCGATGCCGGCGAGGTGCACCAAGAGGCCCATGAGGGTTTGGCCGATGAGAAACCTGCCTCTGGGAGGGGGGGAGAGGGCCAGAATGTGGGCCTGCTCGGACAGCCACACCGGCAGCCGGAGGTGGCGGAAGCGATAGGCCAGCCCGCCGGCCACAGCCAGCGCCGCCAGCGCGTAGGGCCAGATGCGCGCCGACCAGCCGGGCCAACCCAGAAATCGCCCGACCACCGTGCCCAACCCGGCCAGGCAGATCCACAGCTCGAACCAGGCCCATGCTCGCCTGGCCGTGTTGCCATCTTGCCCTGCAGGCCGGAGCGCCCATAGTGCAGCTCCCAGGCCGACGGCGAACAGCAATCCCAGGGCAGCGTATAACACCCACGACCTGCCCAATGGCCCCGGCTCGGTGACGATCAGATATTCAGGGCTCAGCAAACGCTTCAGTATTTCGCTCATGGCTCCTCAGCAGCAAAAGGCCTTCCATCCTTTATGGCCCTTGCAGACGGTAAAGCTGGAACGACACTGTGCCATCTCGCCGTGTCGTCTGGAAAAGCGGCACAAGGTAAATATTCGCAGCGGATAGAGCGGCTTTGATCGGGGCGCTGTCACGGAAGCTGGGGAAAGCGATATACCTGGGTTCGCGGCGATAGACGGTGGCGTCGTGGACCAGGTCTTCCGGGTCGGGGTACCAGTGCAGGCGCAGCGGCGCGCCATAGAGGTAGAAGCGATAGTGGTAACCCAGCCAGTGGTGATACAACACGGCCCCCGGCGGCGCCGTGGCGTGGAGGTAAGCAGCCAATTGCTCGATGCCATCGTAGGCGCCGTGGTCGCCGCCGACGGGCAGCTCGCTGCGGGTAGCGCGGTAAACCGGGCCGACCAGCAGGGCAACGAGGATCAGGGGGAGCATGAAGGTGTACACCTGCTGCTGGCGGACCTGCGGGAGGGCTCGGCCAAAGGCGACGAGGGCACGCCCGCCCAGGAGGGCCGTGAGCGGGACCAGCGGCAGGAGATAACGGTCCCATACCTGAAAGCTCACCAGCCAATGCACCAGCAAAAAGCCGGCGATAAAGATCAGCAGCGCCCAATCCATTAGCCGGGGGCCTTGCAGCAAAGAGTTCCATCTCCTGAGGCCAGGTAGAGGTGTCTGCCTCACCCGGCTGCCCGCGGTCCAGGCAACGATGGCTGCCATTAGCAGGGCATTGAACCAGGGCGAACCCCAGAACAGGCCCACCAGCCGCAGCCAGCCCGCCGCCCGCGCTGCCAGATTTTGCGGCTGAACCAACCCCAGCCCGCCGTAACTGATCAGGCTCTGTTGCCAAAAGCCGGGACGCTGTGTCCGTGCCGCATCCCACCAGACGACGCCGGCGACAACAACCGCAAACCCGGCCACAAATCTTGCTGTTTTGTCCCAAGTCCGGCTCTGCGCGTCTGCCATTTTGATCATCCCCACGGCTGCTATCAGCGGCAAGCACAACAGCCCTTGTTGCTTGGTCGCTGCTGCCAAACCGGCCAGCACTCCCGCCGCGCCGGGATGATCCCTGGCCGCTGCCAGCAGCGCGGCCAGCATCCACATCGTCAGCAGTGGGTCGGTGAAGGCGGTTGAGGCGAATAGAATGTCAAAGGGCGAGAGGGCCAACAGCAGGGCGGCGAGCAAAGCTGCCCTTTCGTCTCCCCCTCTCAGCCCCGGCCCCTCCTCTCCGTGGGGAGCGGGGGGAAACTGCCGGGCCAGGGCATAGGTCAGGGCAATGCTAGCTATGCTTGCCAGCAGGCTGGGCAGGCGCGCTGCCGTCTCGTTCTGGCCCAAGAGCCGGAAGCTGAGCGCCAGCAGGTACGGGTGCAGCGGCGGCTTGTCCACCGGCTCGTTGTTGAGCATCGGATCGGTGCCGGTGGCGATCTGCAGCCCCCAATAGGCGTACAGCGCCTCATCCTCCAGGAAGCGGTTTTGACCCCACGGGGCCAGGCGCAGGGCCAGGGCCAGGAGCAAGATGAGGAGAAGGGCGACAGGCGAGCGACGCGGATGGAGTACCATGCGGATCGGCCATAGATTCCGGGGCCGGCTGGCGCTCAGTTTTGAGCCGGTTGGGAAGACAGTTTTCCCGGCATTCTCTGTGTCCAAGGCCAGGCTCTAGTCCACAAACCGATACTTGATCAGCGTCCAAAAGGCCAGCGGCGCATCGCGCCAACCGATCTTTTTGCCCTCGTGGTACTCCCGGCCATAGTAAGAGATCGGCACCTCAAAGATCCGATGGCCGCGCTTGAGCACCTTGGCCGTGATTTCCGGCTCAAACTCGAAGCGTCGTGAGCGGAGGGGGATGTCTTTTACCACGTCGGCGCGGAAGCATTTGTAGCAGGTCTCCATGTCGCTCAGGATGGCGTTGTACAGCACATTGGTCATCAGCGTCAGGAGCTTGTTGCCCAGCATATGCCAGAAGAGCATGGCCTTGCGCGGTCCCAGAAAGCGGCTGCCGTACACCACCTTCACGCGGCCCTCGATGATGGGTTGGATGAGCTTGGGATAGTCGCGGGGGTCATATTCCAGGTCGGCGTCCTGGATGAGGAGGATGTCGCCGGTGGCGTGCTCGATGGCGGTGCGCACTGCGGCCCCTTTGCCCCGGTTTTGGTCGTGATAAAAGACACGCAGGTCGCCGGCCTGCGCCTCTTCGTTCAGGATGTCGCGGGAACCATCGGTGGAACCATCGTCCACGACCAGGAGTTCCTTTTCGATGCCGGGCAGGTCCACGGCCCGCACCTGGCGCAGGATTTCGCGCAGTGTGTTGCGCTCGTTGTATACCGGCATGATGATAGATAATCTCATGTCTATTCCTCCGGACGAGTCAGGGCTATTATAGTCGAATCGGGGAATGAGGGCAAGATGGATAGTAGATGGTGGGCATTTGGTACCCCTCGGGAAACGTGCTACAATAGATATGCTTCACGCGGTCCAGGTGCGTTTTTTGTTGGCGAAATGGCGAAAGAAAAGCGCATTTTGTGCCTGTGTGAGGTCTAACATCCCATATCGGCTGACCAGGAGGAGAATGCCCATCTACATAGATGTATCGTCGGCCGTTCATGCCAAAGCGGGCATCGGCCGTTATGCCGAGAGCCTGGCCCGAGCGCTGATTGCCCGCCAGCCGGGACGGTTTGCCTTGTTCTACAACCGGGAACGGGATACGCAGCCACCAGCCGGGCTGGAATGGGTGCCGACCCGCACCGTCTATGCCGGCTATAAGCCGTGGCGCATGGCGGTATGGCTGGGGCAGTTGGCGCGTGTTGGTTTCAACCGGTTGGTGCCAGGCGCCGAACTGTTCCACGCCACCGAGCACCTGCTGCCTCCTCTGCGCGGCGTGCCCACCGTGCTGACCGTGCACGATATGATCTTTAAGCTGTTCCCCCAGCACCAGAAGCCGCTCAACTACTGGTACCTGAATGCAACGATGCCTCTTTACTGCCGCCGTGCCGATGCCATCATCACCGTTTCCGAGTCCAGCCGGCAGGACATCCTGGCCCACTACCGCCTGGACCCTGCCAAGGTCACGGTCGTCTATGAGGCCGCGGCGCCCGAGTTTGTGCCCGCGCCGCCGGATACTGTGAGGGAAGTGCGGCGGCGCTATGGCCTGCCCGACCACTTTGTGATCCACGTTGGCACCATCGAGCCGCGCAAGAACCTCACCCGCCTGGTCGAAGCCCTGCAGTGCCTGCGCCAGGAGGGGTTGAGCGTTCCGCTGGTGGTGGTGGGGAGCAAGGGCTGGCTGTACGACGACTTTTTCCGCCGCCTCGAGGAGCTGGAGGTGCGCGATTCGGTGCGGTTCACGGGCTATGTGCCGGCTGCCGATCTGCCGCTGCTGTACAACGCAGCTACAGCCGCGGCCATGCCCTCGGTTTACGAGGGGGCGGGGCTGCCGGTGCTGGAAGCGATGGCCTGCGGCACGCCGGTTGTTTGCTCCAACAGCTCCAGCCTGCCGGAGTTGGGGGGGCAGGCGGCGCGGTACTTTGACCCCTATGACGTGGCAGCGATAGCCGAGGCCATCCGCGCCGTTTGGACCGATGCCGACCTGCGGGCTGAGATGCGGGAGCAGGGCCTAAAACAAGCGGCCCGTTTCTCCTGGGAGCGGGCCGCTGAGGAAACGCTGGCCGTTTACGAAAAGCTCTGTCTTCCCAAATAAGCCCTCATCAAAGACCGAAACAGCGGGCCGTGGTTGGGCACCTTGAGGTGCAACAGCTCGTGGACGATGACCTCGGCGCGCTTTTGGGCTGGCTGGCGCAGCAGCTCGGTGTCGAAGGTCAGCCGGCCATGCGCGGAGCAACTGGCCCACTTGCGCTTCATCGGCCGGATGCGGATCTCGCGCGGCTCAACGCCGATGCGCTGCGCCCAGGCGCGCACCTCGGCGCGGAAGAGATCGGCGGGGATGGTCTCTTCGAGCGGTTGCGTCAACACCTTGCGCGGGACGCAGTCGGCGGCGGTCAGTCAGATCGGACACAAAGCCCCTCCTGGGCAAGGCCACATTTGTACTTTTGTGCAATTCCAAGCGCAGAAATTGCACTTTCTGGCGAAAAGTGCAATTCTATCCCTGGATCTCATCGTGGATAATGTCCAAAATCTCGGCAGCAACGTAGGTCTTGCCGTAAACCGTGTCATCCGCCGGTTGTAAGATACCGGCACTGATCAGCTTCTCTATGCTCCTCTGCGCGCTGTGGTAGGAACCGACCTGAAGCAGGCGTTGGGCCTGGGGAATGGTCAAGATCGGGCTGTCAAACAACCCATCTGCCAGGCGCAAAGTCAGGGCCGAGGTGCGCGCCTGAGTTAAACGAGCGCGCCAGGTTGCCTGCAAGTCCTGCAGCTTCTTGGCGCGGGCAGCAGCATCCAGGGCCTGTTCGGCCACGCCGCGCAGGAAGAAAAGCAGCCACTCACGCCACGCGCCGCGTTCGCTCACCCCCAGCAACAAGTCGTAATAGGCCTGACGGTGGCGATGGAAATAAGCGCTCAAGTAGAGCAGGGGCAGCGGCAATAGATCCCACTGCACGAGCAACAACGACAAGAGCAGGCGCCCGATGCGGCCGTTCCCGTCCACAAAGGGATGGATGGCCTCGAACTGGTAATGCACCAGGCCCAGGTGCAGCAGCGGCGGGTAAACGTCCTGGCGGTGCAGGTACTTCTCCAGCGCGTCCAGGGCCTCGTGCATGTCCGCCGGGGGCGGGGGCACAAAGGTCGCCTCGTTCAACGTGCAGCCGGGCGGACCGATCCAGTTCTGCGTGCGCCGGAACTCGCCCGGTGTCGCGTGTTCGCCCCGTGCCCCGGCCATCAGCTTCTCGTGCAGTTCACGGATCAGGCGCAGGCTGACCGGCAAGGTCTCCAGGCGCTTCAGACCGTACTCCAGCGCGTTCACGTAGTTCAGCACCTCGCGCACATCCGCTTCGGGCACGGTCGTTTCCATGCCGGGCAGCGGCAGTTGCCCCGCCTCGTAGGCGTACAGATCGGCAATATCCGCCCGCGTCCCCTCGATGCGCGACGAAAGCACCGCCTCACGGCGCACAAAGGGGCCGATGAGCAGGTGAGGATTGGGCATGGTGCGCCCCAGGCCGGCCAGCTCGCTCAGCGCCCGGTCCGCCGCGGAAAGTGCAGCGGTCAACTCCCAATCCGCCGGCAGGCGCGGCGGCAAGGGGTGCGGCACAAAAGCCCAGTAAGCCGCGTCCCCCAGTCCAACCTGGATGACTTTTCCGGATGTGCTGCCCTCAAATCGTTTCGGATCCATAGATTTATCCTTTGTGATGCCTTCTCGACCTCGTCGCGCTTCACTCCTCCGGCAGGGGGCCGAGTTCGGTCATCTTGAAGCCGGGGGGCTTATGGGGGGTCTCTCGTTTCTCCATCTGAACCATGATCACCGTTCACTACTCTTAACCTTTCTGGGAGCGTTCCAAGGCGGCAATGACCGGCTCTAAAGCAGGGTGCAGCAGCGGCAAATCCCGCTTCACCGTTTCGAAGATGTGTCTGAGGTCAACACCGAAATAGTCATGGGCCAGTTTGTCCCGCATCCCGGCCATTTCCCGCCAGGGTACTTCGGGATAACGGCTCTGCAGCGAGCGAGGTATCTTTTTGGCAGCCTCGCCGATGATCGTCAGCGCCCGAATTACCGCAAAGGCCGTCTTGTCATCCGCCAGGAATGCGTCCAAAGTCATGTCTCCCACAAAGCTATGGGCATCGCCTCCTGCAAGATCTGCTTGCCCATGACGGGTTTTAGGGCGCTTTTTTCTACCAGGTCCACCTTGACGCCCAAAAGCCGGCTTAGCTCGCCTTCAAGGCGTATGAACTCGAAAAGGGTGATGGGTCTTTCCTCGAACTCGACCAGTATGTCCAGGTCGCTTCTCTTCTCTTCTTCTCCTCGCGCATAGGAACCGAAAAGAGCCAGGCTCTTGACACCGTAGCGCCGGCGCAATTCCGGCAGTTCTTTCTGCAAAAGCAGCATGATTCTCTGAAGGCGGTCAGACATGCGTACCCTCCAAACCAAGTTGGGCCAACACTTCATTCAGGGTGCGATCTGCTGCAGCGCGCTCCTCTTCGGCCTCGTGCAGCAGCACCATCGCTTCCTCCAGCGGCAGGGTTTCTTCCTTGCCGTCGGTGCTCACGTAGCGGCTGGGAGAGAGGTTATAGTCGTTGGGAGCAGCCTCCTCGCGGCGGATGATGGCCGAAAAGCCCGCCTCGGCTCGCCAGGCGTGGTACACGTCGGCGATGGCGGCAATATCGTCCTCGGTCAGGTAGTTCTTGGGCCGGCCTTTGGCAAAGCGCTGGCTGGCATTGATGAGCAGAATTTCGCCCGCATGGCGCTTGCGGCGGTTGATGAGGATAATCACGCCCGGCGCGGTGGTGTTGTAGAAGAGATTCTCCGGCAGGAGCACCACCGCCTCGATGAGGTCTTGCTCCACGAACGCCTTGCGGATGTCGCGCTCGCGGTTGGAGCCCTGGTTGCCGCTGCCGCGGCTCATCGCGCCGGTATCCAGCACCACCGCCATGCGCCCGCCATCGTTCAGCGAAGCCAGCATGTGCTGCAGCCAGCCCCAGTCGGCGCTGGAGGCCGGTGGAATCCCCAGGCCGAATCGCTGGTAGGAATCGTTTTCGTACAGGTCGGTGGAAAAGTTCTGGTTCCACATCGGATTGGCCACCACGGCATCGAAAGTTTGCAGCTGGCCGGCGGCGTTCTTGAAGGCCGGCTGGCGCATGGTGTCGCCGATGCGGATGTCGGCCTCTAGGTCGTGGATGACGGCGTTCATGCGGGCCATGGCAAAGGTGGCGGCGTTGATTTCCTGACCGAAGAGGCGCAGCGGCTGAATGTGGGAAGGCAGCCGGCGCCGGCCGTTCTCCTGCACGCCGTGCGTCTCCAGCAGGCGCAGGTGGCACTTGATGAGCAGGCCGCCGGAGCCGCAGCAGGGGTCGCAGATGCGCATGCCCGCTTGCGGCTCGATGAGGCGCGCCATCAGCACCCCAACCTCGCGCGGGGTGTAGAACTCCCCGGCGCTCTGGCCGCTGTCCTCGGCGAATTTGCGCAGCAGGTACTCATAGGCGCGGCCCAGCATATCGGGTTCCACATCGTCCAGCCCCAGACGATGACGGGAAAGCACTTCAACAAGCCGCGCCAGATAATCGTCTGGCACGATGCGCTGCCCGGCGGCGGTGGCGTTGAAATCCACCATGTCAATCACACCCTGCAGGCGCGGGTTTTCACGGGCCACGGCACGCACGGCGTCGGTCAAATACTGGCCCAGGCCGGCCGCGGCATGCGTGCGAATCGCCTCCCAGCGCGCCGATGCGGGCAGGTAAAAGCGCACCAGTTTGTGATCCTGCTCCACCAGGCGCAGCGCATGAGCGCCTAGATCGGCTTTCAGATGGACTACCTCATCGTCGAAGACATCGGAGAGGCGCTTGAGGAAGATCAGTGGCAGGATATAGTCCTTGAACTTGGCGGCGTCCACCGGCCCGCGGATGGCGCAGGCGGCGTCCCAGAGCCAGGTTTCGAGGGTCGAAATATCGAGTTGTTGCATCGTTAACTCCTGTTCTGATTTGGACGCGGATTGGCGCTTAACTCCGTTGCCGTCCACCGCCGGTGACGTGTTGCCCAGATGGTCGGTCGGCAGATACTAGTATACCACATCTGCCTGGCGCAGGGCAACTCGCCAGCCCAGGCGTGGGTGGAGGAGCAACGGATGGGCACGGAACTCTGTGAGCCGTTCGGGCGTCTTAAACAGCAGTGCTGCCTTGCATCGGGGCGTGCGTGCCTCTTCAGATAACCCCTTTTTCCCCACCTGCCACGCCCGCCACTCTCCCTGCCGTAGGCCTGGCGGCGACCGATACGCCCGGGCCCTCTGGCACCATTAGCCGGGCTCAGCCTTCCGCTTCTAGCACTGCCATCTCAGAAGGTATGTTCCTCGTCCGTGAGCAGTTTCCCTCTTGGTCGCCGGATGGTCGCTGGCTACTGGCGATGAACGAGATGGGTACTTGCTACCTGGTTGACACCCGTGCCCGGACGGTGCACCCGCTCGACGTGCAGAGGGTCTATGGCTGGCCTGACACAGGCCACTACCTGGTCGGTACGGTCCCCGGCGAGAGCCTCGAACAGTATGAGCGCGGTGAGGACATACCCATCGCCGTCTATCGTTGTGCGCCGTTGGGGACGTGTGAATGGTTGGCCCAGGTGCCCAGGCTGGCCCGCTTGGGTTATGCGAACCCGCAGCTCTCCCGGTAGCATCGGGCGTACCCCCACGCGCCAGTTCGGAAATTCACCGCAGAGGCACAGAGGACGCGGAGAAGTGGTGGCTCAGGCCAGAGCGTTCAGACGGGTGGCCGCTACCTTGCGGTACACAGTATCCGGCGGCCAGGGCCAGCCGTTCACGGTGAGGAGTGCTTCAACGCGGATGCCGAATAGCCGCTCGTTTTCCCGCAAATAGGGCTCAATGAGCGCCCAATCGGCGTCGGTCAGAGGGACAAACTGCCCGCCATTGAGCTGATCCTCCGTCACCAGGTGATAGGGGTCCCGGACATAGATCGCCCCGCCAGAGGCCAGCGAAAAGAGGTTGCCACCGGGATAGGGGGTCGCTTGGGGCACCATCTGCCCGTGGGGGTCAAAGGTCATGCCGTTGAGCACGACAAATCCACCGCCGCAAAGTGGATCGCCGGCCATGAACGACTCGGCCAGGTAATCCAGACAGGTGCCGTTGATGATCACACGGGGGCAACCGGCCGCGTTGATGAGTGGCCGGCCGGCGGCATTGCCCAGCACATACGCCTCGCCGCCCTTGGCCCCATACATAAAGGTCTGGCCTACGTCGCCGTGGATCACCAGTTTGCCGGCCTTGAGGATCTGCCCCACCTGGTCCTGGGCGCTGTCGTGGACGTGCACCTCGGCGCCTTGCAGGCCGGAACCCAGGTAGTCGCCGCTGGAGCCATAGACCTCGATGCGGATTCCGGTGCTCCCTGGTCCCAACCCACAACCGCAGAACCGCCCACCATGCCAGTTGTAGGTGACAAACTGCCGCCAACCAAGCGCTGCCGCCTTGACGATGAGCCGTGCTGCGGAGCCATCCCCTTCTGAAGGAAAACCGCCGGCGTCCAGTACCAATACCTCCTCACCGGCAAAAGGCCGGCGCAACGCCGAGCAGCTTGTGCAGTCCACCCGCCGCTGCTGGCCTTTGCCCGACGTAGCCAAAAGCGGCACGGCATCAAAGATCTGCCGCAGCGTTCGGTCCACCAGGGCCAGCACCGAGGCGCGCCGCTTGGCGCCAGGGTCGTACTGTCGGTCGCGCAGCCGGGTGAGCAGCGCCACAGCAAAACCCCAGGCCTCATCGCCGCCGGCGGCCATCTCGGCCAAATATTGACAGAATCCGGTCAGGTCGCCATAACCCCAGGCCGATACCTCGCGGACCAGTCGGCGCCAGGCTGCTTCTACCCCCTCTGGTCCGGCGACAATCCATTCTTGTCCCTCAATGCCCGTTTGAGGGGGAGCCTTCAGGTGGAACAATCCGGCCAAGGCCTCGACTCGAATGGAAGGATGGGCCGTGCTGGGGTTGTTGTGTACCTGATCGGCCGGCACTGTCACCGGGTTGCCGAACTTGTCCGTCACCACCAACTCCCTTGCCGCCTGCTCCTTGCCTCCTGCCCCCCGCACCGTGAACACAAATGCCCCGCCATCGGTGTGACTGCCACCGCGCGCATTCCAATAGCGATCGGCCACAGGACAGATGCGCTCATCCTCGGCGGCCAGACTTTCCAACACGGCGTCAATGGCCTGTTTTTCCGAGGCGATAAGCCCCACCTGAACCTTGCCGGAATGGAGGGCAAAGACCTGAGGGCGCAGCATAGAGGTATCGGTAATTCCCAACAGTTGCCACCGCTCCTCGTCGGGTTGGCTGCGGGCGATGATAAAGAACCACGGCCCGTCGGGAGAGGCGTGCAGGTGTGTGGCCTGAATGGCCTGATAGAGGCGTTTCTTGTCGGGCGGCAGCAGCTCAAAGTCGCGTTCCGTCGTCGGAGCCAGCGCCTCGATGGTCGCCTCCAGCGGGTAGCCATAAACCCGATCCAGCAGGTCGAACAGCAGCGCGCTGACCTCGGTATCGGTCAGGAACAGCGGGACAATGTTCCGCTGGCGGAGGTAGGTGCTGACGGCATAATAGTTGGCAAAGTCACCGTTGTGGACCAGGGCTTCGTTGAGGCCGATAAAGGGGTGTGCCCCGCCGGGATGCCATACCTGCCCCTTGGTAGGGTAGCGCTGGTGGGCGATCCAGACATGGGCCTGCAGATCTTCCAGGCAGTAGTAGGCCGCTGCCTGTTCGGCGTAACCGACGATCTTGAAAACCAGCAGGTCGCGCCCGTGGCAAAGCACGAAAGCCCGTTTTTCGCCAAGACTGGCGTAGAAACGCCGATTCAGCCGAAAGCTATTTTGATAGACAAACTCAGCCTCTACCTGGCGGGCATCCAGGTTTTCCAGACCATGCTCGGCAGCGAAACGGGATAACACCTCTGGCTTGACGCGCACAAAATAACGCCACACATCGGGCGGCCGGACCTCTAACCCTGGTAGGTAGCGATAATCGTCCAGCGTAGGGACGGCGTAGCCTTGCAGTATGTCGTAACAGGGCAGGATAGCTTCTTGCTCCACATCGGCGCGGGCAGCGGGGTCCAGGTAGGCGATCTGCAGCAGGGTTGCCTCCCGCAGCACCTCGGCCGGGACGCGCATCTGGGCGGGGGACAGGCCGGCTGCGGCCAGCCCTCCGCCTTTGCCATTGCCCCGGTTGTGCATCTGTTCGGCGGCCGGGATCAGGTGGCGGCCGGCTATCGGCCGGCTGGCTGCCACCCCCACCACCCCGCAGCCCCCTTCTTCTGCTGCCTTGTGCGTCGGTAGCGAAACCCCTTTGATCAGGTCCAGACGGGAAGCGATGATCCGTTCTATAGCCGTGTGCGTGTTCATATGCGCCTATTCCAAGTATACAAGCAAATCTGTGCGGCCGCGCAGTTGCTGTACACTGCGCAGTCCCAATCGCTGCAAGATCTCTGCCAGTTGAATGCGCCATGAGGCGTAGAGGTTAGCAATGCGCCGGCCACCCTCCAGTGGGTCAATCTGGCGGGCCAATTCTGGATCGGTGGTGGCGATGCCCAAGGGACAGCCCTTGTCCCGCTCACAGGTGCCCAGGCGCATACAGCCCAGCGCCACCAGCTCTGCCGTGCCGATGATGCAGCCGTCAGCGCCCAAGGCGATGGCCTTGGCTACATCCCAGGCGGTGCGTACCCCACCGGAGGCCATGACCACCACCTTGTCGCGGATGCCCTCTTCTTCCAGGAAGCGATGGACCTTGGGGATGGCATACTCTAACGGCATGGCGATGTTCTTTTTGGCGATCTCGGGTGCAGCCCCGGTGCCACCATAGGCCCCGTCCAGGTGAATGATGTGGGCTCCGGCGTAGTAGCTGCCCACGGCCACCATGTCCACATCGGTGGGCGTCGAGACTTTGACCGAGATGAGCGCCCGTGGATTGACTGTTTTCACCCAATCCACATGTTTCTTGTGGTCTTCGACTGAATATACGCTGTGGAACGGAAAGGGAGAGAAGAGGCTGGTGCCCTGCACCGCCTCGCGCATGGCGGCCACATCGGGTGTGTTCTTGCTGCCCAGCAGGTGCCCACCCAACCCCGGCTTGGCCCCTTGGGCGTATTTGAATTCGACGATCCGCGCCCGCTGGATGGTGTCTTCGCGCACACCGAACAGGCCGGTGGCTATCTGGGTGATAATGTGGTCGGCGTAGGGCAGCAGCTCATCGGGGTAGCCGCCCTCGCCGGTGGAGGTGAAGGAATCCCAGTACTGCGCTGCCCAGGCGCGGGCGATCATGGTCTGGAGGCTGACCGAACCGAACGACATCCCTGCGCCATACCACGGGTGGGGGATGCGGATGCGGGGGCGGCTGGGGTCGCGGCGGTTTAGATCCAGAGAAAGGTCAATATGCGCCGGGTTGGGTGCTGGGTATTGGATAGTGGTCTCTTCTAGCTCAAAGAAAAAGCGCAGGCGGTCAAAGCCGCCCCCGGAGCGGCCGATGCGGTATTCCAGACCGGAAGTGGGCGGGCGGCCGGTCCGCGCCTGTTCGGCGGTCGCCAGGAGGAGGGCTGTGGGCCAGCGCAGGTCGCCCTCGATTTCGCCGTCGCCAGGTGCAGGTGCCGAGGCCTGGAGATGGCCGGTCACAACCCGACGGAACAGATTGCGGAACGCCTTTTCCTCTCTCGCCTGAAAGATGGTGCGGCCCAGCTCACCCCGCAGGCGGCGCACTTCGCGCATGCCCATCGCCCCCAGCACCTCCAGCAACTGATCGCGCCAGGCGGCCATCAGGTTGACGATGCGTTGGCTTCCCCATTCGGGATCCACTTCCGCGTCCTCGACGGGGCAGGGGCGGCGCACGTCGGCCCACAGAGCGCAACCCAGAGCCACCACCAGAGCCAGGTCTACGGCCACGGCGTCGGCGCCGCAGGCCAGCGCCTTGGGCACATGCTCGGCGGCAGCAATTCCGCCGCTCACTACCAGCGTCACCTGGTCGCGCAACCTGGCTGCCACCAGCCGGTGATGGACTTCTTGCAAGGCATCGGCCAGGAATCGAGGATCATCGCCCTCGAGTTCATAGCCCATCTCGTCGGCGCACAGGTGAACCATGCCGATGCCCGCTGCGGCCAGATCCTCCACGTGCAGTACGGCCTCTGGGCCGAGGGGGATCCGCAGGGCCACTACAGCCGTGGGGTTAATCGCCTGCACTTGCCGGATATACGCCATCGTTGCAGCCAGGTCTGTGGCGTTCCGGGCCTCGACTTCGATCAGCCGGGCAGCCCGTACCCACGGCGCATTGAGGTCGTCGCCCGGCGTGAGCAGCGGGGCCACCGCCGGGCCATATTCGCCCGGCACGCTGCTCCAGTCGCCGGCGCGGACCAGGGCCAGCGTGCCCAGGCGGGCCGCTGCCCGGACTATGGCCAACAACGCACCGCGCCCCGGCAACGGCAGCGGCAGTGGATCAAACAGCACTGGAATCGGAACCTCGACCTGTTGCGGCAGATCTGACACCAGCCGGCCCGTCGTGTCAAACTGTAGCGCCGGCAGACGGCGGCCCAGGGCCACGGCGGTGGAGATATACTCCCGGCCATGAATGCCGTCTCGGGTGGGGCGCACGATCTCGGACATGTCGAGCCAGATGGCGTCGAATCCCGGCCCGGCGAACGCCCCGCCGTAGCCCGCGCCGGAGATGGGGATGCGCCCGGTTTCGGCCTGGTACCAGGTCTGGGTGATGATCTCGGCTGTCCAATGAGGGTCGCCGCCGCGCCGCCCCTGGTCAAAGGGGGCATGACCGTATTTGACATAATCGTCCCCTTCGCCCAGGCGAAACTTGGCCGGGTAGGGAAACGGCGGTGGAGCCGGTTGTGTATGGATGTGATAACGGCCAGACATGACATCGCTCCCAAGTCCGACACTGCGAACGCGCAATAAAAACAAGAAGCCCTTAGATTTGAACCAAAATGGTTCCGATCTAAGGGCTTCGCGGCCCAATTATTGAATTGTCAGCCTGGGCTGCCTGCCGGCGACCCAGCGCCTATCTTATACCACAGAGTTGGCCGAATGTCAAATCTCGACCGGCGCGATCGGCTTGCGGGACCGGGCTTCCGATCGCGCCCCTACATCTCTTTTATCTTGCAGGGAAAGTCATACTGCTCGGTTAGGGCCATGAACGGGTCGGGGTCGAAGGCTTCTGGCCCCAGCACCCCCGTCCCGCGCCAGGTGCCGCTGTTCAGCAGGTCCCAGGCGATGACCGGGTTGACCGCCGTCTGCCAGACCACCGCCTGCACGCCGTACTTGCGCATGCAGGTCTCGTTGTCGGCGACCTGGTAGATGTAGACCTGGCGTGGCTTGCCGTCCTTGATCCCCTTGACCCAGGTGCCGGCGCACGTCTTGCCGAACATCTTGTCTCCCAGGTGGGCCGGGTCAGGCAGGCAGGCGGCCACCACGTCGCGCGGGGCCACCATCACCCCCTTGACGTTGATCGGCTCCTTGTTGTCCAGGCCGAGCATCTTGATCGTCTTGAGCACGCGGATGAACTCGTCGCCCAAGCCGTACTTGAAGGTGACCCGCTTGCACTTGATCCAGCGGGGCACCAGCAGCACCTCCTCGTGCTCGACGTTGACACACTCGATCGGACCGATGCCCTCGGGGAACTCGAACACCTCTGGCTCGGAGAAGGGCTCGGTGGTGAACCAGCCGCGGTCCTTCTCCCAGATGACCGGCGGGTTGAGGCACTCCTCGATGGTGGTCCAGATGGAAAAGTTGGGGGCGAACTCGTAGCCGCGCACCTCCAGGTTGGCCCCGTCGCGCACACCGATCTCCTCGATCTCGTCAAAGAGGTGCTTCTCGGCATACCGGGCAAAGACGTCGGCCAGGCCTGGCTCCACGCCCATCCCGACGACTGCCAGCAGCCCCTTCTTCTCCCACTGCTCGGCGCGCTCGAACTGGTAGTCGCCCAGTTTGACCCCGCACCGGTGGTACGGGTCCTCCGGGTGTGGCATCGAGAGGGTCATGGCCATGTCCATGTAGGTGCAGCCATACTCAAAGGCCGCGTCAAAGATCGCCTCGTTAAAGACCGGGTCCACGGCGTTATGAATCAGGTCAACGTGGTATTTGCGGGCCATGTCCACGATGAGCTGCCGGTCGCTGGCGTCAATCCACTCCTCCGGGAACTTGTCGGGGCGGTTGAGCTTTTGCGCTACCTCGCGGACGCGCTCGCGGTTATAGTCTGCCAGGACGATCTGCTCGATCCAGGGCAGGTCTTTGGCGACGACGGCGATGGCCTCGCCCACGCCGCCCACACCGACTAGCAAAACTCTCATCTCTTACCTCCCCTTTCCCAGCCGGAAGCCCAGCGGGTTACGCATGTTCAGCGGGTTGCCATCCAGGTCGGTCAGCACCTTGGGCGGATCAACCTTCTGGGTTAGCAGCGACACAACGATCAACACCACCACGGAGAGGACAAAGGCAGGGAAGGAGGCGATATAGACGGCGTCCCAGGTGGCGTCCTCCACGAGGCCCTCACAGATCTCCAGGGTGGTGGGATAGTAGGCGAATGTGAGGATGACCCACGAGACCGTGCCGACGATCATCGAAGCGAGTGCGCCGATGTGGTTGGCCTTTTTCCAGTACATGCCGATGAGGTAGGGAGCAACCATACCAACAAGGATCGCCGTACAACTGAGCACCGCCAGCCGGTAGATCGTCGCCGCAAAGAGGGCGATGAGCAGGCTAACGATGCCGGTCACCAAGAGGCTCAAGCGCGTCAGCCAGAGCTGGGTCTTGTCGGACAGGTCGGGCTTGAAGACCTTGACGACGTTTTCGGTGAACATTGTGGCGCCGGCCAGCATAGAGCTATCGGACGTGCTCATCAGTGCCGAAGCCAGTGCCGCGATAAAGATGGCTACCAGTAGGGGCGGCAGATACTTCATGGCCATAGAGACCAGCACGAACTCGGTCTGCTCGATCTCCAGGTCCGGGCCGATTGCCCCATAGGCGGCCACACCCAGTAGCGGCGGGAGCACCCCAAAGATCAGGTAGAGGATCGCCGCCAGGTAGGTGGCCTTGACCGCCACCGACTCGTTCTGGGCGGCGCAGGTGCGCTGCAGGTAATCCTGGGCCGGGATGCTGCCCAGGCCGATGGCCATCCAGGCGGCAAAGTAGTAGAACCAGCCCAGATGGCCGGTGTAGCCCAGGTACCCATCGTCCCGTACCGGCCAGAGGGCGAACGGCTCGGTGCCAGACTGCGCGCCGGCCAGCCCCAGAAATTCGCCCAGGCCACCTATCCGGCTGACGACGATGCCGAAGGTTATCGCCAGGCCGATACAGATAAGGAACATCTGCAGGAAGTCGAGCGCAGTATCGGCCCATAGGCCACCCATCATTGTGTACAGGGTGACGACAATTCCGACCAGGATCATTCCCGTCTGCACCGGCCAGCCCAGCAGGACGTGCAGGATGCTCCCGCCGGCGACGATCTGCGCTGCCGTCCAGCCAAAGTAGGTGATGATCTGGATCACTGCGCCGATGACGGACATGGCCTTGCCGAACCGTCGCTCGTAAAAGTCCATCAGTGTGAGGTAGTTGGCGCGGCGCGCCAGGCGGACGACCAGGAAGCCGGAAAGGATCAGGCATAGCGCCGCTCCAAAGGGATCAAAGACCACCCCTTGGAAGCCGAAGCGGTAGGCGCTGGCGCTGGAGCCCATCAGCGTCTCGGCGGCGAACCACGTCGCCATAATCGAGGGCCCGGCCATCCAGATAGGCAGCCTCCGGCCGGCAACCACATAGTCCACTGTGGTCTCGACGCGCCGGGAGGCCCAGTAGCCGATGGCCAGCCGGACGATGAGGATCACGACGATCCCACCCACGATCAAGTTTGCGTACTCGTGTATTTCTCCTGTCATGTTGCTACATTCCTTTCTGGATTTCTTGATAATTTCCCTTCACAGGGCACACTCCGCTAGAGCTTCTCGAAACGCTGTCACTGCCGTCTCGATCTGTTCCTGGTTGACAATCAGCGGCGGGATCCAGCGGACCACGTTGTCGTATGTCCCGCAGGTGAGCAACAGCAGCCGATGCTTGAGCGCCGCCTTGACCACCCCCTTCGCCACCGCTGTGGCAGGAGCGCCTTCGGCGCCGGTGAACTCGGTGGCGACCATCAGCCCCAGCCCGCGCACGTCGCCGATGACCGGGAACTCGGCCTGTAGCGCGCGCAGCTGCTCGGTCAGCAGCGCACCCATGCGCTGCGCATTCTCCAGCAGCCCCTCCTCGCGGATGACGCGGATGGTGGCGACCGCAGCGGCGCAGGCAACGGCGTTGCCGCCATAGGTGCCGCCGTGCGAGCCGGGGATCCACTTTTCCATCAGTTCTCGCCGGGCCACCACGCCGGAAAGCGGCAGGCCCGACGCCAAGCCCTTGGCTATCGTAACAATGTCGGGCACCACGTCAAAGTGCTCGAAGGCGAACCAGCGACCGGTGCGCCCAAAGCCGCACTGAATCTCATCGGCGATGAGCAGGATGCCATGTTCATCGCAGATGCGGCGCAGCCCCTTGAGAAAGCCCGGCGGCGGCACCAGATAGCCCCCCTCACCGACCACCGGCTCGATCAGCATCGCTGCCGTCTCGAACGGGGCGGTCTGGCTCTTTAGCAGGAACTCCAGTTCCCGCAGACAGAACCGCTCTGCCTCCTCCGGGCTCCAGCCATACCGGTAGTAGTAGGGATAGGGAGCGACGAACACCCCTGCCGGCAGTGGCTGATAGCCGGCGCGGTAGATGGTCTTTGAGGTGGTGAGGGCCATCGTCATCCCGGTGCGGCCGTGGAAACTGCCCTGGAAGACGATGACATTGGGCCGCCCCGTGGCTTGGCGGGCCAGTTTGACCGCCCCCTCGACCGCTTCAGCGCCGCTGTTGGAGAAAAAGTAGCCATCGAGGGATGGCGGGAAAAGGGCGCGCAGTTCCTGCACCAGCTCCAGCAGCGGGCGGTGGTAGATAATGTTGACCTGCCCGTGCAACAGTTTGGCCGCCTGCTCCTGGATGGCCTTCACCACGCGGGGGTGGCAGTGGCCGGTGTTGGTCACGCCGATGCCGCAGGTGAAATCCAGGTAGCGGGCGCCGTCCTGATCATAGACATAGGCTCCTTCTGCCCGCTCGGCCACGATAGGCGTGTATCGGGTCCAGACCGGGGAGATGAACGCCTCGACGGCTTGTAGATCATCCATAATTCCCCCTTATGTAGCTACTGGCCCACCGGGCGGCTAGCGTTTCACGACGCGCACGGCATCTTCCATCACATTCAGTGTCTCGTCAATGTCGGCTTCGCTGTGCGAATAGGACAGGAACCAGGGTTCGCGGGGGTCCATATCGGGCATGACCCCCCGTTCGATAGCCGCGGCGATGAGGCGCAGATAGTACTCCCGGTCGCTGTTCGCCCAGGTGCGTTGATCGGTCGGTTTCTGGTCGAGGCCGATGGAGAAGGAGAACATGGCCGGGTGGCCTGTGAACACAGCCGGGATGCCGGCTTCCTCAAAGATACGCTGCAAGCCGGCCATAAGCCGCCGCCCACGGCTGGCGATGGTCTCCAGGATGGGCTGGGTCTGCAGCAGGTCGAGGGTAGCCGCAGCAGCGTTCACAGCGATGGCGTTGCCGGCATAGGTGCCGCCGCAGGCCACTCCTACCCCGATCAGCTCCATAATCTCCCGTCGGCCGCCAAAGGCTGCCACGGGGTAGCCGTTCCCCAGTGCTTTGGCGTAGGTCGCCAGGTCGGGAAGCACCCCATAGACCTCCTGCGCTCCGCCACGGGCGATACGGAAGCCGGTCTTGACTTCATCAAAGATCAACACGATGCCGTACTCGGTGCACCGCTCGCGCAAGAGCTGTAACCAGCCCGGCAGCGGTTCGATGCCGGCGCAGTTGCCCAGCATCGGCTCGACGATGATCGCGGCCACGTCGTGCCAGGCCTGGCGCACAGTGGCCTCAAAGGCCTCAAAGTCGTTGAAGGGCAGGGTGATGATCAGGTCGTGCAGACAGCGGGGGATGCCAGAAGTGGACGGGATCGGGATCGGGTTGCGGCGGTTGCCGTAGGACTTGGCGTCGGTGTAGGTGGAGAAAAGCACATAGTCGGACATGCCGTCGTACTGCCCTTCGAACTTGATGATCTTTTCCCGCCCGGTGTAGGCACGGGCCACCCGCAGGGCGTGCAACACCGCTTCTGTGCCGGTATTGGTCAGGCGCAGTGTCTCTACGGCCGGGCACATGGCCACGATCTGCTCCGCCACGGCAAGTTCCACGGTGTTGGTCAGGGCGTACACGACTCCATTGCCAAGCGCCGCCGCCACCCGCGCGTCCACCTCATCGTAGGCGTGGCCCAGGATGATCGGGCCAAAGCCAAGGCGGTAGTCAATGTAGCGATTGCCGTCTACGTCCCACAAATACGCCCCCTTTGCCCGCTGGGCGTAGAGGGTCTCCTCTGGCCCCCAGAAGCGAAAGTTGGAGCTCACTCCCAGGGGCATCACTTTGGAAGCCTGTTGCCATAAGGCCCGGCTCTTTGCTAGGTGACGATTCATTTTCCCTCCCTAAAGATCGGTTTGGATAAGAGTTGGTCGGAAACCGCTAGGCCCAATCCGACACCTCGTTGTACCACGGCTTCTTTGTTCCTACCTGCGCTCGCCGCTTCCAACGGCCAGACTTGGGCGCACATTCGATAGCCTGAAGGATCTCATCGGCTCTGGCGGCGATGGTGGTCCGTTGCTCATCGCTCAGGGCTGCCACACCGGCCATTGCTGCCTTGATCCGTCCCAGGTTGGTGGTCGCCGTGTAGTAGAAACCCCAGTCGTCGGCCAGGATTCGGGCGATGTAGCGGCCATTGATCTGGTTGCGGTCATCGTCCCCAACCCTCGCAGCCAAGAGCAAGAGCATACTGTCTTTGAGGTCCTTGTCGTTGATCTGTACGATCTGCAGTTTCTGGAGCAAAAGGTCGGTCAGCGAGACGCAGTAGGGGTGAATTTCCAGTCGCCCCTTGTAGTCCACGCAGTGGTTCATGTCCAGCCGGTCGAAAAAGACATCTACCATCGGGATTCGATCGCTGAAATAGATGTGGCGGCTCTGGCCAAAGAGCATCATGATGCGTCGGTCATAGTCATACCCTTGGGACTGAAAAAAGCTGACCAGTTTGCCGCGATGCTTGCCGTAGGCGGCATAGTCAATGTCGGTAAAGACCCGCTCTCCCAGCCGCTCCATGCGCCGATACAGGTCCACATACTCGGGGAAGTAGAAGTGCAGGGCGATGGGGCCCATCACCCGCAGGATCAGCCCCTGTTGCTGCGCGGCCTCGATCAGCCGGCGCGCCTCCTCCAGGTAGACCTCCGGTTGAGGGTACTCTTCCAACGGGATATCTTTTGGCAACCGGAATTTGCGCTCAGTCGTCATCGCAACACTCTCTTCTCTCGATCGTCCACTCAGCCCGAGGTAAACACATAATCTTTCAGCTTTCCCTTTTGCAGGATCAGCACCACGCCCTTGAGGATCCCTTCCGAGTACTCGCTGCCGGGGTTGACAATCGTCGTACGGCCGATCTTTTGGACGCCGCGCGATTCGTGGATATGGCCGTGAAGGCCCAGGAGCGGCTGATATTTCTGAATCATCTTGGCCACAGCGCGGCTGCCGACATGGATCTTGCGGTCCGCTGCCTGCACCAGGTCCTTGCTCAGTTCAGGGGCCAGGTCCAGGGCGTAGCCGTAGGGTGGAGCGTGAAAGTTAAAGATCGAGCTAGAGACGTTCCTGATCTGTGCGATGAGCGCCTCCAGCATCGGCTCCAGCTCTTCGTCCGGTTTCTCGCGCGGCGTATCCCACGGCGTTGGGTTGGTCCAGGCAAAAGTGGCCATCTCGTGATCGCCAACCATCACCACCTTGTCGTTACAGTTGACGATGGTCGCTGAATCGGAGATGATCTCGTCCACTTCCAAGTAATCGTCGTTGCCTGGTGCCATGTACACTTTGAACGGAGTCCCGGCCAGACGCTCGTCGGCCAGGGTAATCCATTCACGTAAGCGGGCCAGCACCAACTGCTTGAACAGTTGGTCCTGGGCAGACTGGTCGGCTTTGAGTGCCCGGAACTCGTCAGGGCTCAGGTGGACCCAGTAGTAGCCCACCATCTCGATGGTTTTTTTCAGTTTTGCCAGATCTTCTTCTGTTTCCACCTGCACAGGGCTGCCCATGAAGGTGGTCTCCCATCCGCCGCCAACCCGCTCCACCAGGGGGATGAGCACTTTGCCGGTCAGATCACCCAGCAGGATGCCCACATCCACTTCGTAGATGCGGAGGGCGTTCAGGAACTTGCGGTAACAGACATTGGATCCGTGAATGTCTGTCACGAAAAAGATCTTCATATCACCTCCCTTGCAGCCGTCCCCTGTTCGTGGCCTTTTCCTCCAAGAGATCACTCCGGCGGCAGCTCGCCGTAGGTCATGCTGACATCAACGCCCACCTGCTTGTTGCGCGCCTTCCAGTAGTAATACCAGCCGATGCCCAGGCCCCAGATGATGATGTAAAAGATCAGCGAGCCGATGGTCAACCCCTCCAGGTCGGGCATGACGATAAAGAAGTAGAACAGGATTGCCAGGTAGATCAGGTTCACCACCGCGCCGATGGTGACCACCGGAACGCCCAGGATGCGCCAGCGGCGATAGGGCGAGGCCTCCCAGATGTGGCGCGCCTTCTTGACGTAGGGAAAGATCAGCGCGGCTATGGCTGTCACCCCAAAGACCGAGACGATTTCCATACCGGTGACCGACAGCCCGCTCATCTGCTCTTGCCACACCGAGTAAAGGGCGATGCCGATCTCACCGAGGATAAAACAGAGGATGTGGTTCTTGACCGGCGTGGCCCAGCGCGGATGGATGTCGGTGAACCACTTGGGTCCCATGCGGTCCATCCCCCAGGCGAAGAGGATGCGCGGGAAGGCCATGTAGGAGAGGGCTACCCACCACAGGTTGAAGAGGATGAACGACAGGGCCATCAGGAACAGGATAGCGCCCCGCAACAGGGGGCTGGAGAGCGTGTAGGTGATCACCGCTGCCAGGCCGACAAAGTGTGGCGACCAGGGCAGGGTATAGCCGACCAACTCACCGCCCAGCGTCTCATCCACATAGGCCGTGGCGCTGAGGAACTCAAAGCCGACCACACGGTAGAGGACGATGGCCAGCCAGAGCATGAAGAAGGCTGGGACCAGGATGGCGAACAGGTTGCCCAGGATGATTGATTTGTCGGGCCGTTTCACCTCGCCGGCGATGAAGGTGATGCAGTAACTGTAGGCAAAGAGCCACGATCCGGCCACCATCACCCCCAGCGTATCGAACCAGTTCCAGGTGGCCGGCAATAGATCCCCTGCCTCTTCCATAGCCGTCCGCACCGTTGCCAGGAAAGAGCTGTGATCCAGCGAGCCGTACTGGGCGGATACACTGTTCCACGCCTGGACGAACTGGTCGTGTGAGGTGAAGGTAAAGACCAGCAAAATGACCACAGCCCCCAGAATGCCCAGGGCCATAATCACCTTCTGCACGCGGGCAAAGAACTTGATGCCAAAGATGAGGAAAAAGAGGGCAATGAGATTGACTAGGCTGGCAATCAGGAATAACGCCCACGGCTGAGAGAGGAACTCGGCGGCCTGATCCCAGCCGAGGAACTGGCATAGCATCATCAGCCCCGGGTCCACTGTCCAGGGGGCCAGGACATAGATCCACATGATCCACACAAAGGCATTGCCAAAGCTTTCGGCAATGCCGATGAGCGGGCTGATGATGCGCGAGTTATAGATATACTCGCCGCCACTGCGGGGCATGCTTCCGCCCAGGATGCCCCACACCAGTGAGAACCCGATGCCGCACAGCACTGCCGAAAGGAGCGTGGCGATGATCAGGTTGCCGCCGGTATAGACCGATAGCCCCAAACTGATCATCACCCACATGCTGGGGGTTAGTCCCTGGTTCATGAAACCGACGCCAAAAGCATCTAGCAAGGATAACCCCCGTACCAGGCCACTGGCCCTGCGAGCAAAGACTTTTTCCTCGGTCATTTTCTCACCTCCTGATGCTATGGGGGACAACTGCTAGCAGTTGTCCTACTACACAAGAGCCTATCCGAAAACCGGGGATGCGATCTCTCACGCTACGAATCGGTGGCGCGAGAACCGCCTTCGCTTGGTTTTCGGATAGGCTCCAATTCCTTCTCTCACGTCTCACGATCGGCAGCCCTCCGAGCTACCGATCTGATCAACCTTGTAGCGCATTCCCCCTCCGCTGGAAGAGCGCCGTTCGATGCCGGTATTCTACCAAAACCTGCCGAGAATGTCAACTCGGCCTTTTCCGCCTCTTGGCACTGCGATCACGGTTGGCCGAAACAAAGACCTGCCTGTAACTTGCATCCACCCCCATCTGTGCTACAATGGTACCCGCAAAACCTGCATCGGAGAGGACAACGATGACCGACAAAGCGAGCCTATCTGCTCAAGAAATGGTTCGGCTGAACCGTGAGTACACCCTTTTCCCCTGGACACCCCAGGCGACCGTCGATCCCATCCCCGCCGTCCGAGCCGAAGGTGTCTACTTTTGGGATGCGAATGGCAAACGTTACATTGACCTTTCCTCGCAACTGATGAACGTCAACATTGGTCACCAGCACCCCAAGGTAGTGCAGGCCATCCAGGAACAGGCGGCGCGGCTATGCTTTGTCCAGCCGGCCCTGGCCACAGAGCCCAGAGGCATCCTGGGCAGGATGCTGGCCGAGATTTTGCCGGGCAATCTCACCAAGACCTTCTTTGCCCTGAGCGGCGCCGAGGCCAATGAAAACGCGGTCAAGATCGCCCGGCTGTACACCGGCCGATGGAAGATCATCGCCCGCTATCGCTCCTACCACGGTGCGACCTCTGGGGCGATGGCCCTCACCGGCGATTACCGCCGCTGGGCATCGGAACCGACCATGCCCGGCGTGATCCATGTCTTTGACCCCTACTGCTACCGCTGCACCTTTGGCTGGACGCCCGACACCTGCCATCGGGAGTGCATCACCCACATCGAGGAGGTGATCCGGTACGAAGGCCCCAACAACGTCGCCGCTCTCCTGTTCGAAGGCGTGACCGGGACCAATGGGGTGCTCGTCCCGCCCGACGACTACTGGCCGCGCCTCCGTGAGATATGCGACAGGTATGGCATCTTGCTGATCTCCGACGAGGTGATGAGCGGTTTTGGCCGGACCGGCAAGTGGTTTGCGGTGGACCACTGGGGCGTCGTGCCCGACATGATCACCATGGCCAAGGGGGTGACCTCTGGCTATGTGCCTCTGGCGGCAGTGGCCGTCTCGGAGCCGATTGCCCGGCATTTTGAAGATCATACCCTGTGGTGCGGGCTGACCTACAGCGCCCATCCTCTAGCCTGTGCAGCGGGCATCGCTGCATTGCAGGTGTACCAGGAGGACCGCCTGGTGGAGAACGCCGCGCGCCTGGGGCCGTTCTTGGGGCAGCGCCTGGAAGAGCTAAAAGCCCGCCATCCCTCGGTCGGCGATGTGCGGTACATCGGCCTGTTTTCGGCCATCGAGCTGGTCAAAGACCGGACGACCAAAGAGCCGCTGGCTACAGGGCCGCTTCTTTCCAAATTCCTTCGGCAAGAGGGGTTGTTCACCTTCCTCCCCGGCAACCTGATCCTGGTTGTGCCGCCGCTGTGCATCGGCCCAGAACAGCTCGACGAGGGGTTGGCTATCATAGACCGAGCGTTGGAAATTGCTGATCGACAGAAAGGAGGATAAAATGGCATACGGCTACGCAGGACGCATTTTGCATGTGGACCTCACCGAAGGCAGGCTGGAAGTAGAGACGCCGCCGGAGAGCTTTTACCGCAAATACCTGGGCGGCTCGGCCATGGGCATGTACTACATCCTGAACAAGATTCGCCCTGGCACCGACCCGCTGGGGCCGGACAATCTCCTCACCTTGATGGTTGGGGTTGCCACCGGCGCACCCATCTCCGGCCAGAGCCGCATGTGCGCCAACGCTCTATCGCCCTTGGTGGATGGCATCGGCGATAGTCAGTGTGGCGGGTTCTTCCCGGCAGAGATGAAATTTGCCGGCTTTGACGGCATCGTTATCACCGGCCGGGCGGCGGAACCGGTTTATCTGTGGCTGCATGACGGCCAGGCCGAAATCCGACCGGCCGGCCACCTGTGGGGCAAGACCACCTCCCAGGCCGAAGACCTGATCCGCGCCGAGCTGGGCGACGATAGGGTGCAGGTAGCCCAGTGTGGCCCGGCAGGGGAGCAACGGGTACGCCTGGCCTCCATTATCAACATGGCCAACCGGGCCAACGGCCGCACCGGGATGGGAGCGGTGATGGGCTCCAAAAACCTCAGGGCCGTGGCCGTCCGCGGCGCCGGCAAGCAGATGGCCCTGGCCGATGCCGGGCGGCTGCACGAGATGGCCCGCTGGGGGGCAGCCAATGTGGATGCCAACCCCGACATGGCCGGATTGCGTGAACATGGCACCGATAGCGTGCTCAGCTATCAACACGCTACTGGCACGTTGCCCACTTTTAACTACAATGCGGGACAGTTCGAGTTCTTTGAGGAGATCATGGGCGAGACGATGACTGAAACCATCCTCAAAGAGCGCGATACCTGCTACGCCTGCGCCGTACATTGCAAGCGGGTGGTGGAAACCGAGTGGAACGGCCACCCGGTGGAGCCGCGCCACGGCGGTCCGGAGTATGAGACCTGTGCTACCCTTGGCTCTTACTGCGGGGTTCATGACCTGCCGGCCATCGCCTATGCCAACAAGCTGTGCAACGAGTATGGCCTCGACACCATCGGCACCGGAGCGACGGTCGCCTGGGCGATGGAGTGTTTTGAAAACGGCCTGTTGAGCGAGGACGATATCGGTTTCCCGGCCCCCTTTGGCAGCGCCGAGGCGATGGTCCGCCTGGTGGAGCTGATTGCCACCCGGCGGGAAATCGGCGAGCTGCTGGCAGACGGTTCTCGCCGTGCTGCCGACCGGCTGGGCCGGGGGCACGAGTTCCTGATCACCTGCAAGGGGGCAGAGGCTCCGGCCCACATGCCCCAGGCCAAACGCTCCCTGGGGCTGATCTATGCCGTGAACCCCTTTGGCGCCGACCATCAGTCGTCGGAGCATGACCCGTTCATCGAAGGGGAGGCGATAAATCTGTCGCGCCTGGGGTTGCTCGGCTTTGATCACGGCGTGCCCTGGGGATCGCTGGGGCCGGAGAAGGTGCGCTTTGCCCTGGTGACGCAGCGGTTCTATTCTTTTCTGGACTCGGCGGTGCTGTGCCAGTTCGTATGGGGGCCGGCATGGACCCTCTACGGCCCGCAGGAGACGGTGGACCTGATCCGCGCCGTGACCGGTTGGCAGGATTTCAGCCTGGAGGAGCTGCTGACCGTCGGCGAGCGCCGCATCAACATGATGCGCGCCTTTAACGCCCGCCTGGGGCTGGATCGTCGGGCCGACCGGCTGCCGCCCAAGTTCTTCAAGCCGCTGGGTGGCACCGGCCCTACCGCCGGCGTGGCCCTTTCGGAAGAGGAGATCGAGGCGGCCAAGGACGAATACTACCGCCTGGCCGGCTGGGACTTGTCTACCGGCAACCCCACGCCGCAAACGCTGGCCCGCCTGGGCCTGGAGTGGGTGCTGTCCGACTGACCTGCGCCGCCCAGGAAAAGCGTCCCAGGTTGCATCTCAAGGGCTGTTGCCCGGGCCTCCTCCTACGAGGACGCCCCAGCGGTAAGGATACCCCTTGTGGGTATCCAATACCCTCTCAGGTGCGGTTTAGACCGCCCGGATGAGCAGAAGCACGGGCGAACGCTTTCGAGCAGCGTTTGCCCGTGTGTTATTGCCTTCCTGGGTGCGGGGCGTTGGCTACTGCCACAGGTGGATGTATTTGAGTCCGCTGCCGGTGTTGAACAGCACCACCGTCTCGTCGTCGGCGATCCAGCCCTGGCGGCGCAGGTGCTGAAAAGCGGCCAGTGAGGCTGCGCCCTCTGGGCAGGCAAAGATGCCCTGGGTGCGGCCCAACAGCCGGGTGGCGGCTATCATCTCTTCGTCGGATACGGTCAGGGCCGTGCCGCCGCTCTCGCGGAGGACGCGCAGGATTATAAAATCGCCCACGGCCGCAGGCACGCGCAGCCCGTCGGCCAACGTCGTGGCCTTGGGCCACGGAGCGGCGAACTCTTGGCCGGCGTGAAAGGCTTGGACCAGCGGTGCGCAGCCTGCCGCCTGGACCGTCACCATCCGTGGCCGCTGTGGGCCGATCCATCCCAGCTTCTCCAGCTCATCGAACGCCTTCCACATGCCGATCAGCCCTGTCCCGCCACCGGTGGGATAGATGATCACGTTAGGCAAGGTCCAGCCCATTTGTTCGGCCAGCTCGTAGCCCATCGTCTTTTTTCCCTCCACCCGATAGGGCTCTTTGAGGGTGGACATATCGAACCAGCCACGGACCTGCCCCTCCTCGGCGACCCGCCGGCCGCAGTCGGTGATCAACCCATCCACCAGGGTGATCTCAGCCCCCAGGACGCAGCACTCGGCGCGGAATGCGGGGGGCACATCGGTCGGCATGAATACGTAAGCAGCCAGGCCACCCACCGCAGCGTAGGCGCTCATCGCGCTGGCGGCGTTGCCGGCGGAGGGGATGGCCAGAGCCCGCGCCCCTAGCTCGCGGGCGCGAGACACGGCCACAGCCATGCCCCGCGCCTTAAACGAGCCGGTGGGGTTCAGGCCTTCGTTTTTGACATAAAGCTTACGGAATCCAAGGGCTGCCTCCAGCCGGGTTGCACGAATCAAAGGGGTCCCCCCCTCGCCCAGAGACAGGATATGGCACGGGTCGCGCACCGGCAGCAGCTCGCGGTAGCGCCACAAGGTCGGTTTGCGGTGGAGCAAGTCATCGGAAGAGAGGGTCCTGGCAGCGCCTGCCAGGTCGTAGCGGGCCAGAAGGGGCTTGCCGCAATCAGGGCACAGGTTCCACAAACGGTCGGCATCGAGCTGCCGGTTGCAGGACGCACATTCTAGATGGGTTAGAAAGCTTTTCAACGGCATCCCTCCCGTTCAAATCTTTTCCTTCGTGGCTTTGCCGGGAAGAGGGTGAATTTCCCACTGCCCGGTTGCACCTGATCGAATTATAGCACGGAAAGGGGCAGAGTTATATCCTCTGGAGGGGGGATGTCTGGGAGGAAAAGCTTTCCCGTAGGGAGTAGGCTCGGTAGATGGAATCTATTCTTTGCTCCGGCTCGATCGTCGGCTGTGCAGCCAGGTCCATACCACGCCGCGTGATGGCCCAAACAGAAAGGCGATCACAAAGAACGCCGTGCAGATAAGCACCACCGCCGCGCCGGAGGCGATGTTGATGTAGAACGACAGGTACAATCCGGCTACCGATGCGACGGCGCCAACCACTGCCCCCACGATCATCATGTGCCACAGCCGGCGGGTGAGCAGATAAGCGGTGGCAGCGGGGGTTACCAGCATGGCGACCATCAGCGCCACCCCTACCGTCTGCAATGAGACGACGACGGTCAGGGCAATGAGTATCAGCAGCAGATAATGGAGGGCGTTCAGCGGCAGGCGCAGCGTTGCAGCCAGGACCGGGTCAAAGGAGATAACCAGCAGTTCTTTATAGAGCAGCACCACGGCTAGCAGCACGACAGCCCCGAACCCCCCCGTCAGCCACAGGTCGGCTGCCGATACCCCCAGCACGTTGCCAAAGAGGATGTGGGTCAGGTCCACGCTGTAGCTCCGCACCGTCGAGAGCAGCGCCACCCCCAGGGCAAAACAGGCGGCAAAGATAACGCCGATGGCCGTATCTTCTTTCACCTGGCCCCGCCGGCTGAGATAGCCAATGCCCACCGCCGTGATCAGGCCCATCACCAGGGCTCCCCAGAACAGGTTGGCACCCAATAAATAGGCGATGGCTACGCCGGGGAGGATAGCATGGGCCAGGGCGTCGCCGAAAAAGGCCATGCCGCGCAGCACCACGTAGGTGCCTACCACGGCGCACAGCGTGCCGACCATCAATGAGGCCAGCAACCCCCGAACCATGAAGGGGTAACGTAACGGTTGAAGCAACAGTTCCAGGATATCTGCCATGCCGTTGTCTAGCGTCCTGCCTCGCCGCAGCAACCAATATCGCCCATCACCAGGGCATAGCCTTCGCCGCGCCACAGCGCCCGCCCGCCGTAGGCAGCGGCCAGAGTTTGTGGCGTGACCACCTGCCGGGGTGGGCCATAGGCGATCAGTTGCCGATTAAGCAGCGCCAACTGGTCAAACCGCTCTACCGCCAGGTTCAGGTCGTGGGTAGAGACCAACACTGTCACTCCCTGTCGGCGCAGGTTGTCGAGAATCCCCATGAGCGCCTCTTGCGCCGGCACGTCAACGCCGCTGAACGGCTCGTCCATCAGCAAGATGGTGGCCTCCTGGGCCAGCGCCCGGGCGATGAACACCCGCTGTTGTTGGCCGCCAGAAAGCTCGCCGATCTGCCGCCTGGCATAGTCCAACATGCCCACCTGCGCCAGACACTGCCGCACGATCTCGCGGTCGCGCGGGCGCTGCCAACGCAGCCAGCCCATCCGGGCAATGCGGCCCATCATAACCACATCGTGCACCGTCACCGGAAAGCTCCAATCCACCGCCGAACGTTGGGTAACGTAACTGATCTCGGCTCCTCCGGTCTCTATCTTGCCTGTTTCAGGGTGGAGCAGGCCGACTATCGCCTTGAACAGCGTGCTTTTGCCGGCCCCGTTGGGACCAACAATCGCCACCCCTTCCCCGGCCTGGACGGCAAAGCTTACCTCTTCCAGGGCACGGTTGCCGTTGTAACTCACCGACAGGTTATGGACTTTGAGCACAGGCGGCATTGGCCTTATCCCCTTTCGTGGTGTGCCGGAAAATTCACCCCCATCGCTCCCATAGGCGCGAACTTGAGCCAGGCGCCTACCTGCGTAGACGCCTCTGCCCGCGCAGGCGGACAGCCGGCCGAAGGCCCTTTTTCAATCGCCAGCTCGTCAAGTTTGAGCTCATATACCACACACCATGCACTACCTACTTTAGCGCCTCCACAATCGCCTGCACGTCGTAGCGCATCAGTTTAATATAGGTCTCGGCGCCACTGCCCGGCTCCCCCAGCGACCCGGTGTAAAGCGGCACCAGCCGGATGCCTGTATCTTGAGCTACCTGCTGTGCCAGCCGGGGATTGACCGTGCTTTCAGAAAAGACGGCGGGCACGCTATATTGGCCAATGGCCTTTTCCAGCGCAGCGATCTCTTGAGCCGATGGCTCGGCTGAGGGGCTGATCGGATACACAGCCCCGACCTGCTCCAGGCCATAGCGGGCAGCAAAGTAGCCAAAGGCCGGGTGGTTGGTCACCAGCTTTCTGTTGCCGACCGGGATGGTCGCTACCTGTTCCACAATCCAGGCATCCAGCTCTTTTAGCTCTTTGGCATACGCTTCTGCCTGGCGGTGATATATGGCCGCGTTGGCCGGGTCCAGAGTAGACAAAGCCTGTTCGATGATCCCCACCCAATGGATCACATTTTGCACATCGAACCAGACGTGCGGATCGCCTTCGCTATGGTCGTGGTTGGCCTCGCCCGGTTCGTGTTCCTCCGCTGCCGGCTGCAGCTCCAGCCCGTCGGCGAGATAGATGCGGACGGCCTGGCCCCCGGCACTGTCGAGCATCTTGTCCAGGTTTGCTTCCAGACCCGCTCCGTTGGCGAACAGAATGTGAGCATCATGCACCGCCGCCGCGTCGGATGGGGTCGGGACATAGGTGTGGGGGTCCATGCCCACCCCCAGCAATGTGGTCAGATCGATCTGGTCGCCCCCTACATTCTTTACCACGTCGGCCACGATGGTAGTCGTGGCCACCACCTGGAGCTTTTCGCCTGGGGCCAGCGATAGTGGCCTTGGCGAGTCGCTTGCCCCTTCCCGACCGGTTTCAGGCCGGGGACCGCCACAGGCATTGGCTGCTGCGATCAGCAGGATCGCAACGCAAACCCCAATAACAAGAGTCCAGAGCGATAATCTCATTGGTTTCCCTTCCTAACAGCTTGGGTGGCTGCTGCCTCCTCGGTGTCTCTGCGGTTGCCTAGCGGCACATGGAACACAGCCCAACCAGGGTCAAAAGATGGTTCTCGATCGTGTACCCGGTTTCCTGGCTCACCCGGGCCAGCAGTTCCGACAGATCGCAGCCCTCGAACTCTACCGTGGCCCCACAGCGTTGACAGGTCAGGTGATGATGGTGTCCCCGGCTGGCTGCTGCATAGCCGTGGCAGCCATCATCGGTGTGGATGCGCCTCACGAACCCCAGAGCGGCCAGCAGGTCCAGAGTGCGATAGACCGTCACCAGGCCGAGGGTGGGGCAGTGGGCCCTGGCCCGTTCGTGAACCTGGATCGGGTTTGAGAAGCCGTCATCTTCCAGGATCGCCCGGATGACCGCCCGCCGGGGCTGGGTGATCCGGTAGCCGGCCTGATTCAGTTGTTCGATGATACTTTCTTCTGATAGCATGGTCATCTCGCCCAAGATAATGAAAAGTTTTTTCAATAAGACAGGAAAAGTATAACAAAAGTGGCCTTGTCTGTCAAATCTGACAGATGCAGAAAATAGAATGCCGGTCTGGCAGCCGGCCGGCACACACGGCTCGGTGCGGCTACGCCGGGCCAAATGGCAATGCCCCGGCCTGTTGTCTGGCAGGGATAGTTTGTCTGGGGTGAGAATAGCTCGGCTATGTTGGATTTTGCTAAAGACGGCCCTCACCCCTGCCCTCCGATCCGCGTCGGGCACTCCCTCTCCCCAGTTTGGGAGAGGGGGCCGGGGGGTGAGGGCTTGCTACTGACCAATCTACCACTGTCAAGATAGTTACGGGGAGGTGGGGCTATGTCTCCTCAAATTCGAGTTCCCATTCCTCTTCGGGGTCCTCAGCGGCAAGTTCGTCAACCCAATCCAGCTCCACCGGATTGACCCTGACGACTTCTAGCTCGGCATCGCAGTAATCACAGGTCACCGGTTGGCCAACCCAGGGCTTTCGGCCCAGAAAGATCCGTGTCGAACAATCGGGACAGTATGCAAATGCCATCTTGATTTTCGGTTTTTTGCCGTCCTCCTTGGGTTAGTAGTTTTCTTCCTCTTCCCAGTCCTCGTCGGACCAATCATAAGTCCAGTCTAGCTCGATGGGGTCGGTGCTGATGACCTCTAGCTCGGCTTCGCAGTGTGGGCAGATCAGCTTTTGACCGACCATTGGCTCAATTCTGAAAACGATCCGTTCTTCGCAGTCCGGGCAATAGGCGCTGGCCATAGCAATAGCTCCTTTCTTTTGCGTTGCGCCGTAACTGCTCACCTACAGCGACCGAGGTCGCGCCTCAAGGGCCGTTGGCAGTCACGTTACGCCAACGATATCCTCCATTGGTGACATAATACTCCGCGTCTGTATAAAAGATGCGGCAAAAAGGTATGAATTTTGTAGCAAATGGCGGTTATCTGTGATAATCTTGTCACGGCGCTACTACTCAGCCGCCCTTCTGGACAATTCTATGGCGCCTATATTTCCTGAGGATTGAACGAGTAGCCAACGCCGGGCACGGTTTGAATGTAGTGGGGGCTGCGGGGTTCCGGTTCGATCTTGGCCCGCAGGCGGCTGACCAGGCCGCGCACCAACTCTTTGTCACCCTGGCCGCTGTAGCCCCACACCCGTTCGACGATCATCTCGGTGGTGAGGATCTGGCCGTGGTGGACCATCAGGTTGTGCAGCAGGCGGAATTCCAGGTGGGTCAGCCGCCGGGTGGGTTGGCCTGATATCTGCACAGTGCGGGCGATGGGGTCCAGGGTCAGTCCCCCCAGGCTGAGGGTTGGCAGGCTGGAAAGAGGGACGTTCCCGGCCCGCCGCAGCAGGGCTCGCACCTGGGCGATGAGCAGGCGTGTGCTGAAGGGGCGCGTCATCACCAGGTCGGCACCATCTTCCAGGAGCTGGTAATGGAGCTCTTCTGTTGCCTGGTCCACCAAGATCACGACCGGCACTTCGGTCTCTGTCCGGATGCGATGGATGTGGGCCAGGGGGTCGCCGCCGATGGCCAGCAGGATCAGGTCGGCGGGCCTGTCAAGCCAGGTCTTCATAGCCCGTTCCAGGTCGGTAGCGGTGGTCACAGCCAGGCCGGCCCGTTGCAGCAAAAGTGAGAGCACGGCCTTTTCGTCAGCATTTTGGGTCAGCAGCAAAGCGTACATCAGCTTGTTCTATCTTTTTCACCTACGGTCGGATCAGCACTTTGAGCGATCCCCGTTGCTGGGCGTGCTCGAAGGCAGCCAGCGCCTCGTGGATCGGATAGGTGGCTGTGATGAGAGGGGTTACGTCCACCAGCCGGTGGGCCAATAGCCGCAGTGCGGCCGGGAACGGCCCGCAGCGCGAGCCTACCAGATTGATCTCGTCCACCACTATGCCTGACAGGTCGGCTTCTACCAGGCCGTGATAGGTGCTCTTGAGCACTACTGTTCCGCCGGGGCGGACCAACCGCCGTGCGGCCTGGAAGCCTTCGGCCCGGCCGGTACATTCGACCACGAGGTCGGCGCTGCCGTCCAGGCCCTCGGCACCGATTTGGGTGGCGATCCCCCGCGCCGCCAGGATGGCCAGCTTGCTTTCATGCCGCCCCACCGCCGTTAGATCGCAGCCGGTCAGGGCCAGCACCTGGGCTACCAGCAGGCCCAGCTTGCCATCGCCCAGGACGATGACGCGGTCGGAAGGCCGCACGTGGACTTGCTCCAGCACTTCACAGGCGGCGGCCAGGGGTTCGGTAAAGACGGCCATCTCGTCCGGGACGTTGTCTGGTACCGGATGGAGGTTGGCTGCCGGCAGGCAGAGATACTGTCCCAGCGCCCCGTCGTGGCTACGGATGCCCAGAGCGGTGCGGCTGAGGCAATGGTTCGGTTGGCCGGCGCGGCAGGCTGTGCACGTGCCGCAGCCGATGTTGATCTCGCCCACTACCCGCTGCCCCAGCAATGCGGGGTCCTCGGCTTCCTCCACGATGCCGACAAACTCGTGGCCTAACACCCCGTGGAATTGGGCATACCCCCGTATGATCTCCAGGTCGGTGTTGCAGATGCCGGCCAGCAATGTTCGGACGCGGACCTCACCTGCTGCCGGGCGGGGCTCAGGGTAGTCGTGTGCCAGATGCAGCTCGCCGTCAAACAGGACCGCTTTCATCCCTCACCTCTGGCCGAGACCTCACCGCCGGAAGCCATAGATTGTGATGCGCCCCTCTTCCACCACGATCTGTTCCAGGCACAGGGGGTAGTCGGCCGGATACCAGTTCAACCATTCCAGGATGATCTTTTCGATCTCTTTTTTGACAAAGCCAGGGGTACTCACCCCGACGATGGAGATGTTCTCTATTTGTGCCTGGGGCAGGCAGTCGCGGGCCACGACGACGCCGCTGACTTGGGTGCTCACGTCAAAGCCCATGACCGTTACCTTGCCCCGAATGACCACCTGATCGCGATTTAGTTGCACATACAGGTCGTGGTAGGGCAGGTCTGGGTAGCTGGCCAGCAAGGATGCCAGCTCGCGGTTCAACGCTGCTTCTCCGTAGCGGATCTGCACTGCTCGCCCTACGGCGGAGCGGTTCATTTCAGCATCCAGGCCCATCAGGTTGTTAAAGGCCGGCTCGGCGAGTAGCAGTGGGAGGCTGGCCGGGATCGCTGTGGGTTGGGGTGCTAGGCTGTTGCCGGCAGGTGCAGAGGGCCGGGCTTTTGAGCTGGTGGGCTGGGGCGCTGGGTTTATCGCCTGGGGGGTCGGGCTGTGGCCGACAGGTGCCAAAGTCCGGGCTTTTGAGCTGGTGGGCTGGGGCTGTGGCGTTGCCTCAACCTCGGCAGCTTGTGGGGCTTGAAGCGGAAGGGCCAACATCCTGGTCACAGCCGGGGATTGGGCCGGTGCGCCTGAAGCCTTTTCTACGGCGGCAGCCAGAGGATCTGACCTGGTTGCTGAGGCGGAGGCCATAGGGGCCGTCTGCTTCCAAATCGCCATCACCGTGGCTTGATGCTCGCGGATAAAGGTCTCGATGCCCAGATTTACCCTATCGGTAGTTGCCAGGCCTACCACTACGGCCACTGCTACCCAAAACACCAGGTTCGCGATGGCCAGGATAGTCAGGCAATTCCAACGGGATATTCGACTGCTCATCTGTCCTTTCTCTCAAACGAGATTTTCGGTCCCTGCCATACATTCCAGCAGTTCGCGCAGATGAGCTACGCTGGCTTGGGTCAGGGGCCGATCGGGCAGGAACGGGCAGGCGTGGGACTGCCGGGTCGAGGCCTCGTAGCTGCCAATGCGCCGTGCCAGGGCCATGATCTCGGTTTTGTCCAGGCCGATGAGCGGGCGCAGGATGGGTTTGGGAATGCCGTAAGAGATGACCTCCAGGTTGCTCAGGGTCTGGCTTGCCACCTGGCCCAGCGAGTCGCCTGTTACCAGGGCAGCAGCCCCCATTTCCTCGGCGACCTCGGCAGCCTTGGTCAGCATGGCCCGCTTGCAGAGCAGGCAGGCCCACCGCTCCTGGCGGATTTCCTGCAGGCGGGCCAGGATCGGGGCCACCGTTTCGTGGTGGGAAAGGATGATAGGCCGCAGCTTCCAACCGTAGGCATAGCGGTTCAGCGTCTCGACAATAGACAGCACCTGCTCTGTCTGGGCTGGGTTGGTGCTAAAGTGCAGAGGGATGACGCCACAGCCGCGTTTTAGCATCAGCCAGATGGCCACCGGTGAGTCAATTCCGCTAGACAGCAGGGCTACCACCCGTCCCTGGCTGCCCACAGGCAGCCCACCTGGTCCGGCAACCGTCTCACCAAAGACCAGGGCGCGCCCCGCCTGCACTTCCACGCCGATCTCTACATCCGGTTGGGAGAGGTTCACCCGCGCGCCTGTAGCCGCCACAACCGCCGCTCCCACCTGCCGCTCGATCTGGGGGGAGGTGGCAGGGAACGACTTGTCGGCCCGCTGCGCTGTGATGCAGAACGACCGGGTCGGGCCGACCCCCGCCTTTTGGGCCACGCTCACCGCTTCTTGGGCAATGGCTTCCAGGTCGGCAGCCACCTCGAAGACCGGGCTGAGTGATACGATACCAAACACCCGCTGTACGGCATCAACCGCTTCTTGTAACTGATCGGTTTCCAGATAGAGGCGCTGGCCCTCCTGCCAAACCCGGCCGGCCAGGCCATTGGCCTTGAGACATTCCCGCACGTTACGCCGCAGTTTACGGCAAAAGTAGGTGCGGTTCTGCCCCTTTAACCCGATCTCACCGTAACGCAACAGAATCAAGCTCATGATACGTCAATCGTCAATCGTCAATCGTCAAGCGTCAATCGTCAAGCGTCAAACGTCAAACGTCAAACGTCAAACGTCAAACGTCAAACGTCAAACGTCAAACGTCAAACGTCAAACGTCAAACGTCAATCGTAAATCGTAAATCGTCAATCGTAAATCCTCACAGCCAGCTATTTTCCCGATACCACTCTGCTGTTTCGCGCACCGCTGTTTCCAGGTCATAGCGTGGCATCCAGCCCAGGTCCTGTCGGGCCTTTTCCCCGGAGCAGAGCCAGTAACGTTGTCGCAGGTCCAACAGGCGCTGGTCGTTGAGCAGGGGGGGCTTGCCGGTCAGTCGCCCTTGGGCCTTGGACCACAGGGAGATAAGGGGCAATACCGCTTCGGGCAGGGTGAGGCGGAGTGGGCGTTTGTCCAGGGCCCGGGCAATGGCAGTGGATAGGTCGGCGTAGCTGTAGGCCGTGCCGCAGCAGAAGTAGGTTTGCCCTGTTGCTGCCTCGCTTTCCAGAGCCAGCAGCAGCAGGTCCACCAGGTCACGGATATAGATCAGGCTGATCCTCCGCTCCTGTCGCCCTAGCTGAAGGCTCAGGCCGTGTTTCACCAGGTCAAAGTAGGCGAAAAAGTCGCGGTCGCGGGGGCCAAAGACGGCTGCCGGACGCACAATCGTCACCGGCAGTCGGTCAGAGATGCTTTGCAGTGCTTGCTCGGCAGCCCATTTGCTCTTGCCGTACCAGGTGATAGGGTGGGGCGGGTGTGTCTCGTCCAAAAAGTCGTCGGGTCCTTGCGAAGGCCCGGCGGCTGCCTGGCTGGAGATGAACAGGAAGCGCTGCAGGTTGGGGTTGGCTTCCAGGCAGGCCTGTGCCAGGGCGGCAGTGCCCTCGGCGTTGACGCGGAGAAAGGTCTCCTCGTCGAGTGCCCGGGTCAGGGCAGCGCAGTGGCAGACGGCGTCCACTCCCTGGCATGCCTGGCGCAAGCTTTGAGGGTCGCGCACATCGGCATAGGCCCACTCCACCGGCAGGTGTTGGATGTAGGCCAGGTTGCTGCTACGCCGCACCATACACCGCAGCCGGTATCCCTGTGCTAGAAGCGCCTCTGCCAGATGCGAGCCGACGAAGCCGTTGGCCCCTGTGATCAGGATCAGCTTTGCCAACATTGCGCTGTCAGTGTAGCACAGGGTGGATGTTTTGTCAATCCATCGGCTGGATCGTTTTTTTCCAACTGGCCGAGGTGTGTTATCATGGGCTGTGGGGAGGCAGAGCACCATGAAGCGGGAATATCCAGAAGCACCGCTCGTCGGCGTTGGCGCGATCATCCGCAACGATGACCAGATTGTCCTCATCCGGCGGAGCCACGAGCCATCCAGGGGCCGCTGGACCTTTCCCGGCGGCCTCGTCGAGCTGGGCGAGACGGTCCGCGACGCGGCCCGGCGAGAGGCGCTGGAGGAGACCGGGCTGCTCGTGGAAATCGAGGAGGTGGCTGCCGTGCTGGACAACGTGATACGCGACGAGGAGGGCCGCATTCGCTACCACTATGTCATCGTGGATTTTCTGGCCCGGCCCGTCGGCGGCAGGCTACAACCCGGCAGCGACGTGAGCGACGTCCGTTGGGCCAGCCTGGCCGACCTGGATGCGTTGGACGTGACGGAAAAGGCGGCAGAAATCGCCCGGCGGTTGTTGGAATTGTGAACTTGCGAAGGTTCTGAACAAAGATACACCGGTTTCCAATATCTGTCAACTACTCTGGTCCTTGCCCACCATTGCCCGGAGCGCATCTTCGTCTATCACCGGCACCCCCAGCTTTTGCGCCTTGTCCAGCTTGGAGCCGGCCTTTTCCCCGGCCAGCAGATAGTCGGTCTTGCTGCTCACCGAGCCGGCCACCTTGCCGCCGTGGGCCTGGATGAACTCGGTGGCCTGCTCGCGGCTCATAGTCGGCAGCGTGCCGGTGATGACAAAGGTCAGCCCCGCCAGTGGCTTTGGCCCGGCGGCTTTTGCCTTTTCCGCCTCGGTGCGGACCCCTGCCGCCTTGAGTTTTTCCAGCACGCGGCGGTTGGTTTCGCGGCTGAACCAATCGGCAATGCTTTCGGCCAGTTTAGGGCCGATGCCGGGAATCTGTTGCAGCTCCTCGACCGAAGCAGCGGCCAGCGCCTCGATGGAGCCGTAATGGTCAATCAGGGTTTCGGCCACGGTGCTGCCCACCCCCCGGATGCCCAAGGCTGTCAGCAGCCGAGCCGGGCCGCGTGTTTTGCTGGCCTCGATGGCTGCCAGCAGGTTGCTCACCTTTTTCTCGGCAAAGCCCTCCAACGGTAAGAGTTGCTCGGCCCTCAGGTAATAGATGTCGGCCACGTCGTGCAGCAAGCCCAGTTCGACAAACATCTCGGCCTGGCGGATGCCAAAGCCCTCGATATCCATCGCCCCGCGGCTGACGAAATGCTCCACGCTCCGCACCAGTTGGGCCGGGCAGGCAGCGTTGACGCAGTAGTAGGCTACCTCGCCCTCAGGGTGCTCCACCGGCTCGTTGCAGACGGGGCAGCGGTCGGGCATACGCCACGGCTGCGTGCCGGGCGGGCGCAGCTCCAGCACCGGCCCCAGCACCTGGGGGATCACCTCGCCGGCGCGTTTGACGACCACCATATCCCCCTCACGGATGTCCCGTTCGGCGACGTAATCGGCGTTGTGCAATGTGGCGTTGCTGACCGTCACCCCGCCGATGCGCACCGGTTCCAGCTCGGCGGCCGGGTTGAGGCTGCCGGTGCGCCCCACGTTGACCACGATCCGCTTCAGCCGGGTGACCGCTTCGGGGGCCGGGTACTTGTAGGCCACTGCCCAGCGGGGAGCGTTGCCCACCGCTCCCAGCCGCTCCTGCGTGGCAAAGTCGTCAATCTTGATCACCAGCCCATCGGTCTCAAAGTTGAGGGTGTGTCGTACCTTTTCCCAGGCGACTACATAGTCCACCACCGCCTCCAGGTCGGTAAAGCGCCGGTTCAAGTTGCTTACCGGGAAACCCAGCTTTCGCAGGTAGTCCAGTGCTTCCCATTGGCTGCGCAGGGTCGGGCCGCCCTCTAGCTCCACCACCTGGTAGCAGAACAGGCTCAACGGCCGCGAGGCGGTGATGCTCGAATCCAGCACCCGCAGGCTGCCGGCCGCGGTATTGCGCGGGTTGGCGTAGGTCTTTTTGCCCAGGGCTTCCTGTTCGCGGTTGAACGCCTCAAAGGCGTCAATCGGCATGTACGCTTCCCCACGCACCACCAACCGCGCCGGAGCCCTCAGCCCCTTGTCTCTGGTCACCGGTATATGCAGCGGCAGGGCTTTGACCGTGCGCAGGTTCGGGGTGATGTCTTCGCCATGGATGCCGTCACCACGGGTAGCGCCCAGGGTAAAGGTGCCGGCGGTGTAGTGCAGCACCACCGTCAGCCCGTCAATTTTCGGCTCGACGACATAGGCCGGTTCGGGGAAATCGGCGGGCAGCAGCCGCAGAAAGCGGTCGCGCCAGGCCCGCAGCTCCTCGGGATTGAAGGCGTTTTGCAGGCTGAGCATGGGGCTGGGGTGGACGACGGCGGTGAACTCTTCTCGCACCACCCCACCCACCCGCTGCGTCGGCGAGTCGGGGGTGATAAGCTCAGGGTGGGCCGCTTCCAGCTCCTGGAGCTCCCGGTAGAGGGCGTCGTAGGCATCGTCGGAGATGACCGGGTCATCCAGCACGTAGTAGCGATAGCTATGGTAGCGTATCTGCTCGCGCAGCTCTTCGATCCTCTGTATCACGTCCATGAGCGTTTTACGTTCGTGCGTTCTGGTCTTGACAATGTAAGCAAAAAGGAGATGATTTGGTCGTCTTCCATCCCTTTTCTGCCTACTTCATAGCCAATTTGCTGAAAAGGAACATGCCACTTGATGAGCAGTTGCCGCTGACTTTCGAGGATATTCTCATCCAGGATGTTCATGCGGATACTGGCTCCAACACAAACTCATCTGCATGTTTGAGAAATGCCTCACCCGATAACTTGATTGCCTCAGCAATGGCGTCTTTGGTAATGCTATTGTGACATTCCTCGATGATAGTTTCCCAAGCCAATCCCTCTGCGAGCATTTCTAGTACCTGCCAGACCATAATACGTGTTCCGCGAAAGGTTGGCTCGCCATGACAAATCTTTGGGTCAGCGACGATATATCGTCCTAGCAGCTGTGCTTTTTTGTTTTCTTGCACTTCAATCACCTCACCAGTCCAGATAAAGCTTGATCTCACTCTGTGAAGCCATGCGCCCTCTGCCTAGATTGTAACCTAAAAGCACAGGAATAGCAAACTGTAACCTTGTGGGATTGTGTACCGGACAGGTCATAAGCGCCGGCTATGCCAGAACAATCTCCCCGGAAGCCCAAGCTTTCGGGGAGATTGTCGCTACGGAACGGCTTTGAGCACCACGGGGAGATAGACCGAGTGGAAAAAGGCCAAATCCCCGCCGAACCAGTAGCCGCCACTGACGACGTAGCTGCTGCTGGCCAAGTAGGGTGGGCTGGCCGCTCCCTGCCCGGCGGTGCTGTTGACCGCATAGTGGGCAGAGGTGACCGGCTGCCCGCCTCCGCCAATGACGTGCCACTCCAGGTTGTAGCTGGCCGAGGTCTGGGCTAGAACGGCGCTGCCGGCGACAAGGGCTAGCAGCAGGGTGGTGAACGTCAGAATCAGAATCGTTCCTTTGTGCATTGCCCATTCCCCTTTCTACTGTAGCACAACAAAGACGGGCACCGTGCCATGTTCGACATCCAGCGGGCCGGCCACTTTGCCCAGAATCGCGCCGGTGCTCTCGACACCCGCTCCGGCCTTTTGTGCCCTTCCTGGGGTAGAAGAGACGGTGAGCAGGTCGCCGATCTCCAGGCCCCCGGCGGGCACGTCTACCTTGACGGCGGGTACCAGCCCGCCAGTCACAATAGCCAGGTAGCCCTTGGGGGGGATATTGCCCTCTACCGGCTGGACGTCCAGCGATCCGCCCGCGCCCGGCTCGACCTCTTTTATCTCCAGGCGCATAGCCTGCACGGCCACGCCGACGACTGCCGAGGCGTGGGCGGCGTCGGCCTTATGCACCGCCAGCAGTGGCTCACCGCCGAACGGCGATTCGACGACGCCTGCCAGGGCCACCACGTCGCCTGGCTCCAGCGTCTCGTCGCCGCCGTTGACGACCAGCAGCCGGTCGGCGCGCAGGCTCCAATACCCGCCGGCCGAGTAGATGCCGCCTACCCCGTCAAAGTAGGCGTCGTACCAACCTGACAGGCTCTTGACGTACAAGCCTCGGTAGTTTTCACTGATAAAGTAGCCGGCATACCCATACTGCGTGTCTGCACCGGTGCTCCTCGCCTGGACCCCCACCCGGCCTGTAAAGTAACCGCCAACGCCGGAGCTAGAGTGGTTCCCTACGCCATACACCCCCACGCCGTTGGCGCTCTTGCCATAGACGCCGGGCGCTAAGGTGTTGTTTGCGGTCCGGGTGGCGTTGCTGTAGCCATAGACGCCGATGCCGTTGTCGCTATGGAAGTAGCCGCCATAGCCCCGTGCCTCCGTGCTGCCGCCGTCATAGCCGTAGACGGCGTAATTGTCATGGCTGTACCCGGCCAGCCCAAAGCCGCCGGTGGAGTAGCCTTGTATGGCCGTGCTGGTGGCGCTATCTCCCCGGATCGCCCCACCGGTGGCCACGGTGTTGAGCTGGAACACCTCCACCCCCCAGCCGGTATTCCCCACGATCCTGGCCCCCGGCCTCAGGCTGAGGGCGTAGGGCACGGGCAACAGCTCCTGACGTGGCGTGAGCCATTCGCCGTCCACGTGGATGCGTAGCCAGAGCCCTCGGCCATCGAACTCGGGCGTGTCCACGGCCAGCTCCACGTTGAACAGGCCGTTGTCTACGTCTACGTTGATCATACCGCTGTCCCACAGTAGCGCCCCGGCCGCCGGGTCGTCGTAGACCTGGAAGCGCATGGGGAAGGTGCCGGTCAGCGGTGTGCCTCCAGTATTGGTCAGCCGGCCCTGGTAGTTGATCTTGCCCGCTACTATCGCCTCTGGTGCTGGCTTCTCAGAGAGCGCCCCGGCCCCGCCAGCCATCAGCACCAGGGCTGCCACCAGGGTGACAATCAGCCACATCGTTTGCCTTCTCATTTCTTTCCTTTCCTTTCTAGCGCGTGATTTTCACTGCCCAACTGAGGATGATCACTCCGCCCTTCTCTTTCGTTCAATACACTTCCTCCTTTAATCTTTCTTTTTCTTGCTTCTTGCCTATTGTCTCCTACCTCTCTTCTCACGGCCCCAGGCCCATCTCCTGACGCAGACCTAACGCCGTTGGGTTGTCCGGATCGAGCTGCAACGCCTGCTGCAGGGCCAGCGCTGCTGCTTCGGGCTGGCCCAGTTGCCGGTAGCAGCGGGCCAGGCCCAGGTGGGCATAGACCAGCCCCGGCTCCCAGTGCGCGGCTTGCCGATAGGCTTCCAGTGCCTCGGCCACGTGCCCCTGGGCGAACTCGGCGTCGCCCAGGTGGGTGAAAGCGTAGCCGTCGGTGGCATCCAGGTTCACGGCCTGTCGGAACTTGACGGCTGCTCCGGCCAGATCTCCTCCATCCAGGTAGACCATCCCCCAGTTGGTGTACAGCATGGCGTGATTGGGGGCCAGCGCCGTTGCCCGGCGGTAGGCGTCGTGGGCCAGGGGAAGTTTCCCAGCGTCCCAACGGTTGCCCCACAGGCCGTACAGCTCGCCCAGTGCCGCCCAGAGGCGGTAGTCGCCGGGGCGCAGGTCGCGGGCGGCCAGCAGTTCCGCCTCGGCCTGTTGCAGCCAGGGGAGCGGGCTGCTGGCGGCTGCCTGTGCCTGTTGCAAGCAGGCCCAGCTCAGCCAGGAGCGATGGGTTGGTTCGGTGGGCCAGAGGACTACCGCCCTTTTCCCGGCCTCGATAGCGCCCGGGCGGTCGCCAGCGACGGCCCGCCGGACAGCGGTCTGAGCAGCCATGTCGGCGGCCAGAGGCCGGATGTTGGCCTGCACGACCGCCCAGCCGATGCCCACCAGCAACAGCCCCGCTACTGCCCACCTCCTGTCCCTTGTCCCCTGCTCCCTGCCCCTTGCTCCCTGCTTCCGCGGGCTTGTCAGGCCGGCCACCAACGCCATCAAGAGCGCCGTGGCCGTGGCCGTGGCCGTCGTGTCAAAGCTCACCAGGTTGCCGGCGACGTTGCCCGCCACCGCTGCCAGGCA
>FWPV01002515.1_pt1 | contig 44763 bp, 43 predicted proteins | sample 2228371 | NCBI WGS metagenome assembly FWPV01 (sample SAMEA103939776, study PRJEB20133) | metagenome
CCGCGGGCACGAAGCCCGCGGGCCGCCGCGATCGAGGAACCCTGCGGAGGCTACATCTTCCAGGTCAGCCCGGCGTAGCCCCAGAACTGGTCGGTGTGGGATCCCGGAGCGAACGACTCGACGAACCCTCCCGGTTGGAACAGACCCACTCCGAAGTTCAGGGTGGTCGACTTGTTCAGCTTGTAGTTGCCCGTGAGGTTGAACTCCTGGCCCACGTCGCGCCCGGAGCGGCCGGTGGGGTCCAGGAACGCACCCCGAGCTCCCTTGTTCAGGCCGCCGCCGGCGCCGTACCAGCCGTCCGCCTTGTCGAAGAGCCCGAACTTGTGGTACTCGAGGCACAGGTCGAGAGCGGCCGTCGGCTTCCACTGCACGCCGAGCGTGAGGCCCTGCACGTTCCGCCACCCCTGTAGGTCCATCTGACCGAACAGCGCATGCACGCTGCCCGCCACCATGTCGAACGTCATCACCTCGTCGTCGTTCGACCCACCGCTGGCGATGTATCCGTCGACGTACACCGTCGCCCTCTGGGGCTTGAGATCCTTGGACACCTTCAGCCTGCCGGCCCATGCCCGCAGATCTTTGCGCTGCACGTGGCCTGTCTGAACCGCCGCCTCCGCCTCCACCTTGACGTCTCCGAACGACTGGACGTAGCGATGGTCCAGCGTCCAAACCTCCACATCTCGCACAGACGCCTCGCGCTGGTGGTACAGAACCATCGTCTCACCGAGCTGCCACGTCTTGGCCAGGAAGGCGATCCACTTGTTGGAGTGCTCCAAGGCAGGGTCGATGGCGCACTCGCCGGCGAACAGATCCCAACCGTCCTTCTGGAAACGCACGCCCTCCCACGAGTACGCGACGTTGCCGAACGTGGCGGTGGACACCAGCAGGTGCGCGCCCTTGGTGACGAACTGGCGGCCCGCCTTCAGCGTTGCCCCGCCGTCCAGCTTGGCTTGGACGAAAGCCTCTTCCACGTCGCTCCGCTCCTTGCTGTGGTTCTTCTGGGGCGTCCAGATCCACTCGTGGCCGTAGCGGTACTGCAGGCGGCCACTCAGGGTCTCGCCGTACTGCAGGTCCACACCGAGCCGGACCCGGTCGGTGACGTGCGAGCGGTTGTCCTGCGCGTCCTCGTCGAAGTCCCGGTCGGTCCTCCGCTCGTAGCGCGAGCGGATCTCGAGAAACGGCTTGATGGCCAGGGCGGCCTGGTCTGGTGCGACGAAACCGAACATTCCTTCTCACTCCCTCCCAAACTGCTTCGAACCGCAGGTTCTTGGTGATTGTCGGCGCCTGAAGACCGTGTCCTCAGACTGACGAAAGGTAGCATCCAACCGATGGACGCGATCCGCGAGGTGGAAATCCTGTTCCGGGCCAAGTACCCGATCCTTCAAATCGTCTCTTGGGAGGAGACCAGGGTGCTGCGCGAGCTGGAGGACCTGTGCCGGCGCCTCGACCGGACGCTCCACGTCTGGAGCCTCACCCAAGGGCTCAAGCCGCCCCTCAAGCGCGCAACGGCAGCCTCGGGCCCCTCGCTGCCGGGAGAGCTGGAGGTGCTTGCCCAGGTGCACGAGGCACCCGAGTTCACCGTGTTCGTCCTGAAGGACTTCCACCCTTACCTGAAGGACCATCGGGTGGTGCGGCTTCTGCGCGACCTCGCCTCGCGCCTGCGGGGCCGAGCCCAGACCGTCGTCATCCTGAGCCCCATCGTGAGCATTCCGAACGAGCTGCAGAAGGACCTCACCGTGGTCGACTACGGGCTTCCCAGCCCTGAGGAGATCGGAAGGGTCTTGGACCAGGCGATCGCAGCGGTCAAGGACAACCCCCAGATCGACGCCACGGTGACTCCCGAGGACCGCGAGCGCCTCATCCACTCGGCCCAGGGCCTCACGCTCGACGAGGTGGAGTCCGTTTTCGCCCGCAGCCTGGTCGCCAAGAAGCGGTTCGACGTGGACGAGGTTCTGGAGGAGAAGAAGCAGATCGTCCGCAAGTCGGGTTTGCTCGAGTACTACCCGGCCACCGACACGCTCCACGACGTGGGCGGGATGGAGAACCTGAAGGAGTGGCTCGAGCGCCGCAAGGACAGCTTCACCGACCGTGCGCGGGAGTTCGGCATCCCGGCCCCCAAGGGCGTTCTTCTGCTCGGTGTGCAAGGTTGCGGCAAGTCGCTGGTGGCCAAGGCCATCGCGGCGGCGTGGGGCCTGCCGATGCTGAAGCTGGACGTCGGGCGGATCTTCGGCAGCCTGGTCGGCCAGAGCGAGGAGAACATCCGGCGAGCCATCGCCGTCGCGGAATCTGTCGCCCCCTGCATCCTGTGGGCCGACGAGCTTGAGAAGGGCTTTTCCGGCCTCGGTGGCAGCGGCGTGTCGGATGGAGGAACCACGGCGCGGGTGTTCGCCACGTTCCTAACCTGGATGCAGGAAAAAACGAAGCCGGTTTTCTTGGTTGCCACGGCTAACGACGTCACCGCGCTGCCGCCGGAGATGCTGCGCAAGGGTCGCTTCGACGAGATCTTCTTCGTGGACCTGCCGAGCCGCAAGGAGCGGGAGGAGATCTTCGCGATCCATTTGCGGCGGCGCAAGCGCGACCCCGCCGCGTTCGACCTGAAGGCTCTGGCGCGGGCCACCGAGGGGTTCAGCGGCGCCGAGATCGAGCAGGTCGTGGTCGGCGCTCTGTACTCCGCGTTCGGCGAGCGGAGGGAGCTGGAGCAGAAGGACCTCTTGGAGGAGGCCAAAGCGGCGGTGCCGCTCAGCGTGATGATGGCGGAGGAGATCGACGAGCTGCGGACGTGGGCCAGCCTGCGCACGCGCCCCGCCAGCAAGCGCCCATCCGAGGCTGGGCGGGGCCGACGAGGCACGGTGGCGCCCTAGCATCCGTCCCCCTTGGAAACGTACGTCAGATAGCCGCCAAGATCGTGAGGATCCCGCACGGTCTCCGCGTGGAAGCCAGCCTTCGCGAGCGCGTCCGCCAGAGGCGCCGGCGCGAAGCCGCTCCGAACCGCCAGATGCTCGCCGGGACCGAGTTCCTTCGCCAGTCGAACGACCTCTGCCAGTGGGACTTCCCCCTTGGACAGCAGCTCCTCCGCATCCACCAAGAACCGAGGGGAGCCTTTAACCCATGGAGGAGCCGTCCGGCAGTTCGCGGAAGAGGATGCACCATTGCCGGACAGCTCCGGCTGGCCCAACCGTCGGCGAACCAGGTTCACGAACACCAGGGGCTCCAGCCCACCCACCTGCGCGGCTCGGGCCAGCGTCGCAACGCGCGCCACCGTTCGCCGAAGCACAGGATTCTGAAGGTTGCGGAACGGAGGAGCAAGCTCCTCGAGCCAATCCTGCAGCTCCGGATGGGCATGCAGCAGCTCGCCCAGCTTGGTCTGGGGAAGAACCTCCACGGCCTCAGCCCTCCGCGTCGTACTCCAGCAGTCGCCGCTCGCCTTCCAGCGATCGCACCTCCGTCAGGTCCTGCGTGACCTCGAGCGTGCCCAGGTACTCGCCGTCCTCTCCCCGCACCGCGTAGTAGCAGATGTACACCAGCCGGCCTCGCAGGTTGATCCAGAACCGAGCCCGGTCCTGGCGTCCGTCCCGAAAGTCGCGGACGATGCGGTCTACGACGTGCACGCTCTTCGGCGGGTGGCAGTACTGCACCTTGCGGCCCAAGATCGCACGCGATCGGCTGAAGATCCGGTTTCTGCCGGGGCTGAAGTAGCGGACCGTGTCGTCCTTGTCGACGAACGTGAGATCGAACGGAAGGGTGGCGAGAACCGCGATCAGCTCATCCAGACGAAACGACCCGGTCGGCGTCTGGACACGACCCGCCGCCGCCACCGGCGGGCCGGGATCTTTGAACTCTCCCCCCTCCGGCCGCCAAGCGAACTCCGGTGCGTACAAGCAGTAGCCGATCTCGTCGCTTTGGAGGTAGATCTCGTACCACTCCTGCTCCGTCAGGAGGTTCATGGCCGTCGGAAGGAGGATCTTCTCCTCCTTGTAGATCATCTCTTCGACGGCGATCATTGCAGGCAGCACAGCCAGCTCGCAGAACGAGCGCGCCTCCGCGGCCGATGGCGACGGGGCAGCCGCCAAGCCCTCCGCAGCCTCCTTCAAGAGGGCGCGGGCCTCGTCGTCCTTCGCCCACATGACGGTGGGCGGACCCATCAGTCCGTTTCTCTCGAAGTAGGGGAACAGGAGGTTCTCCTTGCGGCGGTAGTGCTTGTCCACGTCCATCAGGCTGTTCAGCAGAGACCGCAGCCGGTCGATCTCCTCCTCCGCGCTGGCCTCTGCGGGAAGTGCCGCGATCTGGGAGACGATCCAACGAGCCTCGGCGCAAACCTTGGCGAGCTCCCTGTTTTCCTGCAGAAACGTGTGCACCGGGTGTCCGGGCACGGTCTGCGGCGTCTCCGTCTGGTCCAGCCGCCCGCGCAGAACCCGGGTGTGGGCGTCGCACAGGTCCCGGATCGTCTCCGGGGCGATGCCCTCCTGGATCAGCTGCATCTCCATCAGGAACACGTCGCTGTAATCGGCCTCGTCCAAGACCGCCTCGAGCTCCGCCCGCAATCGTTGCTCGTCCTCGCCCGCGTGCAGGCGGCGGATCAGCGACTTCAGGATCTCGATGCGGCGCTGGCGGTTGTTGATGACCTCGCTCATGCGGCCCTCCTCGGCCCGGTTTGCCGAACTCGATGGGAGGATGGGTCGCGCGAGGCGGGTCCCGCTATGACGGCGGTCATCCCGCCGAAGCTCAGCGACGCCGGCCGCAGAGCGCGTCGTACACCGCCACGACCTTCCGCACGTAGTTCTGCGTCTCGCGGTAGGGAGGCACGCCGCCGTAGCGCCGCACCGCGCCGCTTCCCGCGTTGTAGGCGGCCAGCGCGAGAACCAGCGCCTGAAACTGGTCGCCCGTCTTCGCCGAGTACTTCTCCAAGTGCCCCCGAATCAGCCGCACCGTGCCGTACAGGTTGTCGATGCTGTCGTAGGCGTTGGTCACTCCCATGCCCCGAGCGGTGCCGGGCATCAGCTGCCCCAAGCCCATGGCGCCCGCGCGGCTGGTGGCGTTGGGGTTGAACCCGCTCTCCACCAGCACCATGGCCATCACCAGGCGAGCGTCCACGCCGTACCTCAGGCTGAACCCAATGACCCCTTGGGCGATCCGCCAAGCCTCGGCCTCGCTCAGCCTGGGGTTGCGCTTCCGGATGAACGCCGCGTAGTAGGGCGTGGCCTCGCTGGCGGGAAGGTCGACCACTCGGATCGGCGGCTTCTTGGTGGCACGGTTGGTCCGCCGGGCTGCGGCCTCGGCGGACCTGCGCCCACGCCTCTCCTGCTCCTCCCAAGCGCTCATCTGGTGCTCGGCCGCCGCCGAAACCAAGTGGGCGTCGATCGGCCCCAGCTCGCTGGTCCGCGTGGCCTTCACGATCAGCCGCGCCTTCACGTCGCCGCCGGACATCCAGTCGGGCACCCGACTCGTGCGAACATCGAGATATCCGCCCTCGGGAAGCTCAAGGAGCAAAACCGCCTTCTCCCCGACCTTGCTGAATCCGCACACCCGAGCCGCCACCTCGACGGTGCGCGTGCCGACGAACGTCTCCAGGGCCTCCACGCCGGCGGCCTCGCGGATGCCGAGGGTCCGTCGGACCTTCAGATACTCTTCGAACGTCTGGGGCGCAACCGGCACAGCCAGCAGGCCCATCAGCAACACCAAGACCCAGCGCAAGGCTCGGGGGAAGAAGGAGCTGGCGGAGAGATCGGGATTCGAACCCGAGAAGGGGATTTCTCCCCTTACCCACTTAGCAGGCGGGCGCTTTCGACCACTCAGCCATCTCTCCGCACCGCGCATCATACCCGATCTGTGCCTCGTCTCAAGCCCCCCGGCTGATGGGAACGGCTAGAATCCCGCCAACAGTGAAGGCCACGACCAAAGCCTACCTTGGATGGGTCGCGTTCTCGATCCTCGGTACCGGCGCATCCGAGCTGACGGGGCTGGACCCGGGTCCGATCCGGCCCCTCGCCTCAGCAGCCACCCTGCTCACCGGATGCGCCGCTCTGCTCCTCCCGGTGGCCGATCGCATCGGCACCGGAAGGGCCGCGGCGGGCTTCCTGTCGGTGCTGGCGCTGGGCGCGGCGGCCGAGATCGCCGGGCTGTACACCGGCTTGCCGTTCGGCCGTTACGAGTACACCGATCGGTGGCAACCGATCGTGCCTCTCCCGGGAGACCAACGTTTCCCCGTCTTGTTGCCGCTCGCTTGGTTCCTCATCGCCGGGGCCGCCTACCTGCTGGCCGCCCGCTGGTTCCATGGCTTCGCGGCGGCGCTCACCGGTGCGTGTCTCGCCACGGCGGTCGATGCGGCCATGGAGCCCGTCCTCACCGGCCCGCTCGGGTACTGGAGGTGGCTCGAACCCACGGTCCTGGGCATCGCTCCCGCCGCCAACTTCGGCGGCTGGTTCGGGGTCAGCCTGGTGGCAGGGCTGCTGCTGCAGGCGGCGGGGTTCCATCGCACCGCCGGCGACTCCGACGCGGCGTGGGTGTTGGGCGGACACTTGGGACTCATGGCGGCGGTCGCCGCGTTCGCCTCGTAGGATGCCTCGGATGGCTCGGAGAATCGGCATCGTCGGAGCGGGGATCGGGGGCCTTGCCACGGCTCTCCGTCTCGCTCACGAGGGGCACGAGGTCGAGGTGTTCGAGAGGCTCGACCATCCCGGTGGAAGGAACGCGCGCCTCCAGGTTGGCTCCGTCGACTTCGATGCGGGTCCGACGCTGGTCATGATGCTCGATCCGTTCCGGCGCGTGTTCCAGGCCGTCGGGGAGCGACTGGAGGATCACCTGGACCTCCGGTTGCTCGATCCCGGTTACCGGGCCTTCTTCCCCGACGGCACTTGGATCGACGCCACCTCGAACGTCGCCCTTCTCATGGACCAGGTCCGTCGGCTCGCGGGTCCCGGGGAGGCCCTGCGGGTGCCGGAGTTTCTCGGGCGGACGGCCGCCCTGTACCGCGACGCGGTCCCGAACTTCGTCGAGCGGAACTACCGGTCGGTCCTTGACCTAGCCACCCCGAGGGCCATCGGGCTGGTGCTGAGGCACGGCATGGTCGGCAACCTGTACCGCCGGGTCTGCGCGACGTTCCAGGACGAACGACTCCGGCGCCTGTTCAGCTTCCAGACCCTGTACCTCGGCATGTCGCCCACCGACGCGCCATGGGTGTACGCCGTGCTGGCCTTCATGGAGTACGGCGGAGGCGTATGGTATCCGATGGGCGGCGTGGCCTCCCTGACCGAGGCGCTGTTCCGCCTCGCCGAAGATCGGGGCGTCCGATTCCACTTCGAGAACCCCGTGACGGGCATCGGGCCGGGCACGGTGGAGGCCTGCGGTCGGACCCACCGTTTCGACGCGGTGGTGTGCAACGCCGATCTGCCCTACGCCCGGCAGCAGCTGCGGCGCATGCCTGTCCGCCGAGGCCTACGGCACTCCTGCAGCGCCATCATGCTCTATGCGGACTACGAGGGATCGCTGGACGGCCTGAGCCACCACAACTTCGTGTTCGGCCAAGACTACTTGGCCAACTTGGATTGGGTGTTCCACGGTGGTCCGTCGGTCGCCGATCCCGCCTTCTACTGCTGCGCAAGCAGCCTGACCGACCCCCAGAGGGCCGCCCCCGGGCACCACAACCTGATGCTTCTCATCCCCTGCCCCAACCTGGACAGGCCGCTGAATGAGGAGCAGAGCGCCGCGATCGTCGACTCCGCCCTGCAGAGGCTGGAGGCGCTCTCCGCCTTCCGCCGGGAGGGCATCCGCGAGCAGAGCCTGAAGCCGCCGGCCTTCTGGCGGGACCACCTGAACCTGGACAAGGGCGCCGCTTTCGGGCTGGCTCACGACTTCTTCCAGTCGGCGTGCTTCCGACCCTCGAACCTCGACCTGGACGGCGTGGTGTACGTCGGCGCGAGCACCGTGCCGGGCAACGGCCTCCCCATGGTGCTGCTCAGCGCCGAGCTGGCCGTGGAGCGGGTGCGGGGCCTGCTCGGCTAAAAGGCGTTGCCCTCGTAGTCCCGAAGCAGCCCAACGACCTTGCCGATGATCCGGGCATCCTCCTGGCGCACCTCGATCGGCTCGTAGGCCGGGTTGGCCGGCATCAGGCGCACGCCGCGAGCATCGAAGTGGATCCGCTTCACCGTCGCCTCGTCGCCGAGCAGCACCGCCACCAGGTCGCCGTGCCGCGCGGCGCTCTGCGGCTTGATGATCACCAGGTCGCGGGGCATGATGCCCTCGCCGGTCATCGAGTCGCCCTTGACCTTCAGCAGGAACGCGTTCTCGATGTTCCGTACCATCTCCGCCGGCACGGGGATCAGGTCGCTCACGTTCTCCTCGGCGTAGATGGGCGCGCCGGCCGCGATGGTGCCCAAGAGGGGCAGCATCTTCACCCGCGTCCCCGCCATGTACTGCGGATGGATGATCTTGATGCTCCTCGGGATGTTCGAGCGGGTGATGTACCCCTTCTTCTCGAGCGCGTCGAGATGCACCGTGACCCCCCGCAGCGAGCCGATCGCAAATTGGTTGCCGATCTCCCGGATCGACGGCGGAAAGCCCTCCTTCTGGATGTACTCGACGACGAACTGCAGAATCTGCTGCTGCTTCGGTGTCAGACCCTTGGCCATCGAACCCCCCGCACGCCGCTGTAGACGCTGAACGCCATTATACGCCGTTTTTGTCTACGTTTTCTCGCACGTCCGGGCCGGTTCGTGCCGACGTGCCATACTTTTCGAGTCGGAAGTCTTCCCAAGGTGTAGCCGAGTGTCCATCACCAAAACCCGAAAGTTCATCGAGAGGTCCGGCTGCGGCCTCATCGTCTCCATCGTCGTCGGCGTGATCATGCTGCTCGGCATCGTGCTCTACGGCCAATCGGGCGCCCCGCGCATGGACGAGCAGTCCGGACCCGCGGTGTTCCAGGTGGGCGACCTGGAGGTGCCCGCACAGGCGGTGGAGCTGCTCGCCGAGGCGGCCGCGGCTTCGCAGGGCGCTCGGCTGGAGGCTCTGCCCCCGCTGCAGAGGGCTCAGGTGTACGCGGCGGTCCTGCAGGAGCTGACGCTGAAGGCCAAGCTGTACCAGATCGCCAAGCGCAGCGGGGTGAAGATGGACGACGAGGCGATCCGCAAAGGCATCGACGGCGAGATCAACGCGATGGTCGCCAACCTCCACGGGGCGCTCCTCTCCATGAAGCAGATTCCCGAGAAGACCACGGTGGAGGAGCTGGCCAAGCAGCCGGCGGTCCAGCGCCAGATGGACGAGGTTCGAGCGATCTACGAGCGGATGATGCAGAACGAGGCCCTCCGGGCAGTCCTGGCGGCGCGCTATGCGGACCAGGGCCTGCGAGACACCGAGCGGTCGAAGGTCGCCGCGGACGACGCCAGCGTCAAGACGATGTTCGACACCTACGTGCTGAACGGCATCCTCGTGTCGCTGTCCAGCTCGAAGCCGGACGAGGCGAAGGAGCTGGGCCGCAAGATCGCCGAGGAGGTCAAGGCCCAGGGCTTTGCGGCCGTCGCCAAGAAGTACCGCGAGCAGAAGGCGACGGGTGTGGACGTGTTCGAGGGCCGGCGCATGCCGCGCACCTTCCTGGCAATGCTCGAGGAGTACCGGCCTGTGCTCGACCTGAAGAAGGGCGAGACGACCGGGTTCGTCGAGAGTCCGACGGGCGGTGCGGTGTTCCAAGTGGCGGACATCGTGAACGAGCCCCCGGCCGACTTCGACAAGCGCAAGGACCAGTACAAGGCGCAGTACATCGACCAGCAGGCCGCGCTCTCGCTCCAACGGCAGATCGCCGAGGTGGAGAAGGCCACCCCCGTGGTCTGGAAGGACCCCGGGTTCAAGGCGCTCTACGACTGGTCGCAGGTTCCCCGAACCCGCGAGGCCCTGCTGAAGGTCGCCGAGGAGGCCAAGGCCGCGGCCGAGAACGAGAACACGGTCGGACTCCCTCAGGCGATCCTGGCCCGCTACGTCGCGGTGGAGGATGCCTGGAGCCTTGCCTTCGAGAAGGATCGCCCGAGTCTGAAGGAGGCGCGCGCGGAGGCGATCGCGGCCTTGCTCGGCATCGCGGAGGATGCGAACCTCCGGCTTGAGCTGGCGCGCCTGTACCTCGACCTGAAGAAGGGCGACCAAGCCTACGAACAGCTGCTCAGCGCCGCCGAGGTCAACACCGGATTCGATCCCCAGAACGAGGCCACGCACAAGGAGATCCGAGAGACCCTCGGCAAGCTGGTCAACGCCAAGCTCGTGACCGACGCCCAGCGGCAGGCCGTCGAGCAGGAGCTCGCCCGCTGGGAGAAGGAGAAGGCCGAGAACGACCAGATCCTGGCGGAGCAGAAGCGCCTGGAGGAAGAGATGGCCCGCAAGGACCGCGAGGAGGCCGCCAGGCTGGAGGCGGAGGAGAAGGCCCGCCTGAAGGCCGAGCAGGAGCGCGCGAAGAAGGAGCGGTCGGCCACCGAACCCACCAAGAAGTGAGCCTCGGTCGGCTGGTGCTGGTCGCGACGCCCCTCGGAAACCTGGGAGACCTGCCTCCCAGGGCCGCGGAGGAGTTGCGGACCGCCGATCTCTGGATCGTCGAGGACACGAGGGTCTCCGGCAAGCTGCAGTCGGTGCTCGGAGTGCGTTGTCCGATGCGCGTGCTGAACGACCACACGCCCGAGCGCACGCTCCAGGCTCTGCTGGACCAGATCGCGGACGGAGCCCGGACCGTTCTGCTGACCGACGCCGGCACGCCGTCCGTCAGCGATCCGGGCTCGGCGTTGGTGGACCTCTGCCACGAGGCGGGCATCGAGGTGGATGCGATTCCAGGTCCCAGCGCCCCGACCCTCGCCCTCGCCCTGTCCGGGTTCTTCGCGCAGCGGTATGCGTTCCTCGGGTTCCTCCCCCGCAAGCCTGGACCCCTGCGCGCGCTGTTCCGCCCTTTCGCGGATTCGCCGCTCACCCTCGTGTGGTTCGACTCGCCCCACCGGTTCCGCAAGACGCTCGAGACTCTGGCGGACGAGTTCCAAGGCCGCCGGTACGCGGTGTGCCGCGAGATGACCAAGGCCCACCAGCAGGTGTTCCGGGGCCGCCTGCCGGACCTTCCGACGGAGCGGGACGTGCCGGCCAAGGGCGAATTCACGCTCGTGCTCGAGGGCCTGCGGCGCGGCAGGGCGGTGGAAGAGGAGGGGAACGAGGAGTGACGGCCGCCACACCACTCGGTCTGGGAGCGCTGTTCGTCGCCGGGGCGCTGGCGGCGGCCATCAACGCGGTCGCGGGCGGCGGTTCGCTGATCTCGTTCCCGCTCTTGGTGGCTTTGGGCGTGCCGCCGCTGCAGGCGAACGCCACCAACTCGGTCGGCATCTGGCCGGGTTCGCTGGGAAGCGCGCTCGGCTTCCGGAACCTGCTTCCCGCGACGGTCCACCACCTGCGGGACCTGGTCCTGCCGACCGCCGCCGGAGCTTGGTTCGGCGCCTGGCTCCTCGTGCAGACCAGCGAGCGGCTGTTCCGCTTCGCGGTGCCCGTTCTGTTGCTCGCCGCCACGCTGCTCCTGGCTTTCCAGCCGCAGATCCGCGCTTGGATCTTCCGGCGTCAGCGGAGGGTCTCCCCCCTGCTGGGCGCATTCCTCCAGTTCCTCGTGTCCGTGTACGGCGGCTACTTCGGCGCCGGGATGGGCATCATGATGCTGGCGGTGTTCGCGCTGTTCATCGACGGCAACATCCACGAGCTGAACGCCTTCAAGGCTTGGCTGGGAATCGTGATCAACCTCGTGGCGTCCGTGGAGCTGCTCCTGAAGGGTCTGGTCCTGCCGGTGCCGGGCATCGCCTTGGCCCTCGGGGCGGTGTGCGGAGGATTCGCGGCGGCGAGGATCAGCCAGAGAGTGGACTCCGAGAGGCTCCGGAAAGCGATCGTGCTGCTAGGAGCCGTCATGGTGGTTTGGTTCACCTACCAGACTTTTTCGTAGGACTTTTCGGCTCCCCCCTCTAGTTTTGCGCTTTTTGTGCCAACAAACCCTCTGTGGGCGGAGGACGCCGGTCCGAAGTCCCACTGATCGAGCAGCATAGGTCAGCCGCCACACCCGGTGCGCGCAGGAATCCGTCAGGGACACCTCGGGACCCCCGTCCTTGAACCTCGCGCCGACGCTCCAGCCGGGCTGTGGCGGCCCCTTTGTTCTTGGAAGGGGCCAGGCCTTGCGAATCCCCGGACGAGGGTGGGACACTCTTCCCCAACGATGGTTCGCGTCGATTGGAAAGGCAACATGGCCTTCGAGGCCACACCCCCGAGCGGAGTGAAGTTCGTGATGGACGCCCACCCGGAGTCCGGCGGGAACAACCTGGGGCCGACCCCCTTGGAGGCGATGCTGGCTTCGATGGCCGCCTGCTCCGCGATGGATGTGATCTCCATCCTGCGCAAGAAGAAGCAGAACGTCACCTCCTACCGCGTGGAGGTGGAGGGCGAGCGCGGACCGGAGGGCGAGTACCCCAGGCCGTACCTCTCGCTCAGGGTGCGGCACATCGTGAAGGGCGAGAACCTGGATCCCGCCGCCGTCGCCCGCGCGGTCGAGCTGAGCGACACCAAGTACTGCACCGTGATCTCGACCCTCCGGGCGGCTCCGAAGGTCGAGTCGGTTTGGGAAATCGAAAGCTGACCGAACTTCCCGCGGCGTCTCGCGTCCCCTCGGATGGAGGCCCCCTGCGAGGGGCCCGGAGGTGAAGCATGACGCGCAAGACACTGTGGATCGCCGCCGCCGGAACGGTCGCCGCGCTCGGCGTCGGGCTCGCGGTGGCGCAGGGCCAGCCGCAGGTCCCGCCGCCCGGAGGTCAGGGACCGGGCTTTCCCAACCAGCTTGGAATCGGGCAGAGGCTGCTTCAGGCTGCGGCGCCCGTGATGGTGGCCGACGACCAGTTCCTGTACATCCTGCGGGGCAACCAGCTGGTGAAGGTCGACAAGGCGGAGCTGAGGGTCGTCAAGGAGGTACAGCTGCCCCCGCTCCGGCCGTTCCTCGGCAACCCGGGCGGACCCGCTCCGCAGGGCCAGCAGAGGCGGCGGCAGACGCAGCCCGGCGGCGCCGGGCCAGGCCGACAGCTCTGAGCGTTCCCAGTCCGACGGGGCAGAGCCGGGATATCCTGCACGCATGTGCGCCCGGTTCTGCCTCTCCGCGCCGAGCGAGGTGGTCGCCTCGCTCTTCGGCTTGCCGGAGCCTCCCGAACTGGCACCCCGGTACAACATAGCCCCTTCGACGCCGGTGGCGGCCGTGACCGGGCACCGAGCTGGTGAGAGGAGCCTGGCGCTTTACCGCTGGGGCTTGGTGCCACCTTGGTCCAAGGACCCCGCCAGCGGGCCGATCAACGCCCGGGCCGAGACGGCGGCCGAGAAACCGACCTTCCGGACGGCCATCCGTCGCCGCAGATGCATTGTGCCGGCCACCGGTTTCTTCGAGTGGCGCGAGGAAGGAGGGCGCAAGCAGCCGTACCTCTTCCATCGCACCGACGACCTGCCTTTCGCGATCGGCGGCATCTGGGAGAGCTACGAGGCCGCCGACGGGGCGTTCCAGTCGCTGGCTCTGCTCACCACCGCCAGCAACGAGCTGGTGTCGCCCTACCACGACCGCATGCCGGTGCTGATCCCTTACGACGAGTTCGACCGGTGGCTCGATCCCGAACTGCAAAAGCCGGAGTTGCTGGCCGACCTCCTGGCCCCCTCGCCCTGGCCGGACATGGTGGTGCATCCTGTGGACCGAAGGGTCGGCAACCCGCGCTTCGACGTTCCAGAGGCCATCCGACCGCTGAATGCGTGAATCGGCTATCTTTGCCCCATGCTCACGCTGTCTGTCATCGTCAAGGACGACGCGGAGAGGCTCCGCCGTTGCCTCGGCTCGGTGCGCAAGCACGTGGACCGGATGGTGGTGCTGGTGGACAACCGAACCACCGACGACTCCGCCCAGGTCGCACGGGAAACGGGCGCGGAGGTGTTCGACCTTGAGTGGAACGACTCCTGGGCCGACGCGAGGAACCAGGCGTTGGATCGGATCTCCGAAGGCTGGGTGCTGTGGCTGGACTCCGACGAATGGTTCGAGGAGGAGCAGGCGGCGCGGCTCCGCAGGCTCTGCGCCCCCAACAAGGACCTCATTCGCCTGGTCCGCAAGGACCTGGACCCCGAGGGCAGGCTCCAGACCCTGCACTCCCTCCCACGGCTCTGGAGGGCCGATCCGGCTCTGCGCTTCGTCCGGCGCATCCACGAGCACATCCTGTTCCCCCCGGACACCCGTTCCCGGAACTCCAGCGTGTGGTTCCTGCACGACGGATACGTGCAGGATTCGAAGCAAAAGGCCCAACGAAACGTGCCGATCCTGCGCCTGGCCGTGCAGGACGACCCGTCCGATCTCTACTGCGCGGCCAAGCTCGCCGCGCACCTTCTGGAGTTGGACGCAACCGAGGAGGCGTTCGCCATCCTCGACCGCCTCGAGGACGAAATCGTCTCGCACTCTCAGGAGGATCGTCCACCCCACCCCGATCTCGGAACGGCCCTCCTCGCCGTGCTGCAAGGCGCGTTCCAAGGCCGACCCATCCGCGCGCTGACGGCCCGGCTGGCCGTTCGGTGGTACGGCAACGCGCCCATGGTCGCCTGGCGCCTGGCCGAGCTGTTCGCCAAGCTCGGCCGCCACGAGGTGGCCTGCGAGGCGCTGCAGATCCTGGCGTCCAACGTGCGGCACGAGAGCGTGCGGGAGGACCTGCCTTACCACCCCGACATGGTCGGCCTGCCACTGTACCTCAACCTGGCCTTGGCCGCCCACCACGCCGGCAAAGCCGACCTGGCCCGGTGGGCTTACCGCCAGGTGCTGGCCCTGGACCCCGGCCATGCCGCCGCCAGACAGAATCTCGCGGCGCTCGGTGGGTGATCGCAGCCACCCGGAAGGTATACACGCCTCGAGGAGGTCTCCAACCGATGCCGGTCGACGCCAACAACGTTCCCGAGTCGTTTCGATGGTTCCCCGAGGCGCGCTTCGGGCTGTTCATCCACTGGGGTCTATACGCGCTGCCCGCCCGCCACGAGTGGGTGAAGAACCATGAGCGGATCCGCGACGAGGACTATCAGAAGTATTTCGAGCGGTTCGACCCCGATCTCTACGATCCCCAGGCGTGGGCCAAGGCCGCCAAGGCAGCGGGCATGCGCTACTTCGTGATCACCACGAAGCACCACGAGGGGTTCTGCCTCTTCGATTCCAAGCTCACCGACTACAAGGCGCCGAACACCCCCGCCGCGCGCGACCTTCTCCGACCGATGGTGGAGGCCTTCCGTGCCGAAGGACTGAAGGTCGGCTTCTACCACTCCCTGATCGACTGGCACCACCCGGACTACACGGTGGACTGCATGCACCCCATGCGGGACGACGCCGCGGCCCGCGCGGCAAACGCTCACCGGGACTTCCGCTGCTACACGGAGTACCTGCACGGCCAGGTCCGCGAGCTGCTCACGAACTACGGGCGCGTGGACTACATGTGGTTCGACTTCAGCTATCCCGGTCCGGACGGAAAGGGCCGCGAGCACTGGGCCTCGGAGGAGCTTCTGAAAATGTGCCGGGAACTGCAGCCGGGCATCCTGGTGAACGACCGGCTCGACCTCGACGACGTCGGAGGATGGGACGTCAAGACTCCGGAGCAGGTGATGGTCCGCGAGCCGCTCCAGCACGATGGCAAGCCGATCCTGTGGGAAACCTGCCAGACGTTCTCCGGGTCTTGGGGCTACCACCGCGACGAGGCGACGTGGAAGTCCGTGGAGCAGCTCCTGTACCTGCTGATCGACACCGTGTCGAAGGGCGGCAACCTGTTGCTGAACGTGGGTCCGACGGCGCGCGGCGAGTTCGACGACCGCGCCCTCAGCCGCCTATCCGCGATGGGGGAGTGGATGAGGCGCCACGGTCGCTCGATTTACGGTTGCGGGCCGGCTCCCGAAGGCTTCGCGGCCCCGGACGGTTGCCGTCTGACGTACAACCCGTCCAACGACCGCCTTTACCTCCACATCCTCCACTGGCCCATCCAGGACCTGCACCTGGATGGGTTCGCGGGGAAGGTCGCCTACGCGCAGCTGCTCCACGACGCCAGCGAGGTGGCCGTCCGGACCCACGGCGACACGCTGACTCTGAGGCTGCCGGTCGTCAAGCCCAACGTCCCGGTGCCCGTGGTGGAGCTGTACCGCAGGTAGGACCCAGGCCGGGGGGAGGGCTCGACCACCCTCTCCCTTCCCCGGTTGGTGACCCATAATGCGCGGTATGAGCTTGCGATCCGCGGCGGTCGTTGCGATGGGCCTGATGATGGGCGGCAGGCAGGATGGGCCCGCCCCGGAGCCGCCCCCCGCCTTCACCGACGCCGAGCGCCAAGCCGTGGTGGCGTTCTGGAACGCTCCGGATCGGATCGCCTACAGCCTTCCGCCACAGGCGGAGGTTTCCGGGCCGTGGCGGGTCAACCTTACGGTCGAAGGCTCGAAGTGGCTGTGGGCCTACAACCGTCTGATCGCTCCCGGCAAGCTGCCGCCCAGCCAGGACCCGAAGGCTCAGAACGACCTGCAGGCGGCGTGGGAGGCGTGGATCCAGGCCAAGGTCGACTTCGACCGCTACCAAGCGGCGATCGACGCCGAGAGGAACAACCTGGCGGAGACCGGCCGCACGTTCGCGCTCGTGCCCTCCACGCCGCCCGCCCAGCCGGGCCCGCAGCCCGCCACCTTGTTGGAGAAGCTGGGACCGGCGCCCAAGTTCGCCGAGGCGGTTCGGCCCGTGATGGCCACTGTTCGGTTCGACGACGGCTCCGAGCTCAAGCTGGCCAACCACACGCCGATGCGCGCGCGGTACGCCTACTACCGGTTCCCCCAGGGAGTGATGTCCGCCGGAACCAGCGTGCGGACGATGCCGCGCCCGGAACTCGATCGGCTGTTCCAGCGGGCGGGGATCTCCCCCAAGGTGCAGCGGGTGATGCAAGCGGTATCGCTGCTGGAGGGAGGCTTCGACTCGATCAACACGTACGACACCGGCTATGTGTCGGTGGGCTTCATCCAGTTCGCCTGCCTGTCGGGCGGAGCCGGCTCGCTGGGCTCGATGCTCCTGCGCTACAAGACCGACAGCCCCGACGACTTCCAGCGGGACTTCCGCGCCTATGGCATCGATGTGCTGCCGGACGGTCGGCTCGCGGTGGTCCACCCGGGCGAGGGCACGGAGAAGCGCGGCCCGGAGGCGGCCCAAGCGATCATCGACCACCCCGGCCTCATCGCCGTGTTCCAACGTGCGGGCCAGAAGAGCGAGCCCTATCGCATCGCACAGGTGCGCACCGCCATGGCGATGTTCTATCCCGAGGACGACCTGGTGACGGTGCCCCTCGGCGACCGCGTGGAGACCGTGCGCGTCGGCGACATCGTCCGAACGGAGGCGGGCTTGGCAACGCTGATGGACCGCAAGGTCAACACGGGCAAGCTGGACCCTCTGCCGCAGGTGCTGGCCCAGCTCGCCAAGGAGTACGGCCTCGAGTCGCTCCGCGACGCGACTGACCTCGAGCGCGAGATCGTGGCGGCGATGCGGTACCGACGCGACTACCTCGCCAGCACCGAGCTCGGTCAGCCGGAGCCGCCCTCGCGCCACAAGAAGTCCCGGTCGAACCAGCAGCCGGCCTCTCGGCACAAGTCGCCGCGCAAGCCGACCAAGCGGTAGGGTCCCGCTTTTTCGGCAATTTTGCCGGCGGACCCTAAAGATCCGCGGGCGAACGACCGATAGTTCGATAGGTCCGTTTCGGACAGAAAAAGGCAAGACGGGGGCGACCCCGATCGCGCAAAGCCAAGGGTCTCACGTTAGACAGCCGGTTGCCTGTCTGGAAGGAGCTCGAAGCCTGGAGTGGGTGACGATGCGAATTTCAGACGAACAAGTGAAGAAGGTCCTCGCCTCGGCCAAGGAGGCCCGATCCTCCGAGAGCGCCGAGGCCTACTACCACCCTGTGATCGGTCAGATCTCCAAGCCTGTCGCGAAGGAGGAGGATCTGGAGCTCGTGCAGGAGCTCACTGAGAAAGTGAAGCAGATGCCCGACCGAGAAGACCTGATCGCCGACCTCCGCGCCCGGATCGAAGCCGGCCAGTACAACCCCTCCGGCGACGAGATCGCGGAAGCGATGATCCGCCGAGCGATCGCCGACCGAATCCGCTAGGCGCGGCCTTCCACCCCAACGACCGTTCGAACCGAGGCGGCTCCAGCCAAGCAGGAGCCGCCCGTTCTGTTCAACTCTTGTTCCGGATGTGCAACAAATCGCCGTCCTGGACCACGTACTCCTTCCCTTCCAGCCGCATCCTGCCCTGCGCCACGGCGGCGTCCCACGAGCCGGCGGCCTCCCAGTCGGCGTACGACACCACCTCGGCCCGAATGAACCCGCGGGCAATGTCGCTGTGGATCGTGTCCGCGGCCTTCAAGGCTGTGGACCCGCGCTTGAGCGGCCAGGCCCTCGTCTCGTTCTCGCCGGCGGTGAAGAACGTGATCAGCCCGAGCGAGTCGTAGACTGCGCGAACCAGCCGCGCGCTGGCCGGCTCCTCCAGGCCGTAGTCTGCCAGGAACTCGCGCTGCGCCTCGGCGTCCAGCTGGGCGATCTCCCGCTCGACCTCGGCGCTGACCGCGAACGCCTGCGTGCCGACCGCGGCCAGCTTGTCGATCAGGCTCGCGATCTCCGGTCCGGGATGGCCGGCGTCCGACTCCGACACGTTCAGGGCGACCACCATCGGCTTCGCGCTCAGGAACTGGTAGTTCCTCGCGATCGCCGCCTCGTCCTCGGTCAGTGACAGCGCCCGGAGCGGCCGACCCTCCTCCAGCTCGGAGCGGATGCGCTCGAAGAACACGCGGTCCAGGTAGTCGGGCGTCCCGGGAGTGCGCGCGGTGGTGGATTTCTTCAGCCGCTCCAAGCGGTTCTCCACGATCTGCAGATCCGTCAGAACCAGCTCGTCCTCGATGGTGGCGATGTCGCGCTGGGGGTCCACGTCGGCGTGGAACGGCGCGGTGTCGGAATCGAAGGCCCTCACAACGTGGAGCAGCAGGTCCAGCTTGCGGGCCTCGTCGAGGAACCGCTGCGTGAACAGCCTGCCGGTGCCCCCTTGGGCGTCGTCCAGGTCGTCGGTCAGCGTCACGGTCGCCGGCGTGGCCTTCTTGGGCCTCACCTGGGCGACGATCTTGTCGAAGCGCGGGTCCGGCACCCGAACGGCGGCGATGCTGCCCTTTCCGGCGCCCTCCGCCACCGCCTGGAACAGAGACGTCTTGCCCGCGCCCGCGAAACCGATCAGACCAACCTTCATCCGCCTGCCTTCTCGAACTCCACCTGAACCGGAGGGGGACCTTCCCGCAGGGGCTGAATCCAGAAGAACCACACGCTCGCCGCCAGCAGCAGGAGCAGAACCCACGGGACCCAATCGAACCGCCTGCGGACCGACGACCTCGCGACGGTGCCCTCGTCCCTCCGCACGGCAAGAGGATACCCCGGCGCCCGTTGCCCAACCTCAATACCAGGCTCGGGTAAGCTTGCCTCGCCGTCCGAAGCCCCGTCACGGGGCTTCGGGCCGCGGGGTCAACCGAGTGGCGAACATCGAACAGATCCTCTCCGCCTTGCCGCATCGCTATCCGATGCTGCTTGTCGACCGCGTGCTGAGCCTCGAGAAGGGCAAGTCGTGCCGAGGCATCAAGAACGTCACCATCAACGAGCCGTTCTTCCAAGGCCACTACCCCGGCATGCCCGTGATGCCGGGCGTGCTGATCCTGGAGGCCATGGCCCAGGCGGGCGCCATGCTGCTGCTCACCGACGAGCAGTACCTGGGCATGACGCCCTTGCTCGCCGCGATCGATGGCGTGAAGTTCCGCCGCAAGGTCGTGCCCGGAGACCAGCTGGTCACCGACGTGGAGCTGCTCTGGTTCAAGCGGAACGTGGGCCGAATCCGGTGCCGCTCGACGGTGGACGACCAGCCGGTGGCCGAGTGCGAGATGACCTTCACCCTGATTCCGTCGGAAGAACAGAAGGAACCGTAGTGCCCCAGATCCACCCGCTCGCAGTCGTCGATCCGCAGGCCGAACTCGCCGACGACGTCATCGTCGGCCCGTTCTGCATCGTGGAGGCGGGCGCCGTGATCGGTCCCGGCTGCGTGCTCGAGGGCCACGTCATCGTGCGCGGCGGGGTGACGATGGGACGCGACAACTTCGTCGGCCAGGGCGCCTCGATCGGCGGAGACCCCCAGGACCGGAAGTACTCCGGCGAGCCGACGTTCCTGCGGATCGGCGACGGCAACGTTTTCCGCGAATACGTGACGCTGCATCGGGCCACCGGCGAGGGCAAGTGCACCACCGTCGGCTCCAACTGCTACCTGATGGCCTATAGCCACGTTGGTCACAACGCGACGCTGGAGGACGGGGTGACCATGGCCAACGGCGTCGCCCTCGGCGGGCACGTGACCGTGGAGCGCGCGGTGACGATCGGCGGCATGGTGGCGGTCCACCAGTATGTGCGCATCGGACGGTATGCGATGGTCGGTGGGTTCACGCCGGTTTCGCGCGACGTGCCACCGTTCATGCTCGTGAGCGGCCCCAACCAAGAGGTTCACGACATCAACGCGGTGGGCCTCCGTCGCCTCGGTGTGGACGTTCAGGCCCGCATGGCGCTGCACAAGGCATGCAAGCTGCTCTTCAAGTCCCGCCTGAACCTTGCGAATGCCATTGAGACGGTGCGGAGGGAGGTCCCGGCCACCCCCGAGGTCGAGTACCTGATCGCCTTCCAGCAGCGCCTGTACCGCGGCAAGCACGGCCGCGGCGACCAGCCGTGAGGATCGTGCTGTCCGCCGGCGAGGCGTCCGGCGACGCCTACGCCGCATCGCTCTTCCGTTCCGCCCGGAAGATGCTTCCCGATGCCGAATGGGCGGCTCTCGGTGGGGCCAGGCTGAGGGAAGCCGGCGTAACGCTGTGGGAGGACACGAGCCGCTGGGGAGCGATGGGCGTGGTGCAGTCGCTGCGGGTGGCTCCTCGGGCAGCCTTGGGGTTCGTGCGAAGCGTGCGGAAGCTGCAGGACGGCCCACCCGGGGTGCTCGTGCCCATCGACTTCGGCTTCTTCAACGTTCGCTTGGCACGCCGCGCCAAGAGGACGGGATGGAGGGTGCTCTACTTCATTCCGCCCGGGTGCTGGCGGCGAGACCGCGGCGGAGCGGGCCTGAGGCCGCTGGTGGACGCCGTGAGCACCCCGTTCCCATGGTCGGCCGAGAACCTCCGTCGCGACGGCATCGACGCGCACTGGTTCGGCCATCCTCTGCGGCAGCTGATCGCCGAAGCCCGGCAGGAGGCACCGGAACGCGGCGACCGACTCGCCGTGCTGCCCGGCAGCCGTGTCCACGAGCTGGAGGCGAACCTGCCGGCGCTTGCGGAGGCGCTGCGCGATTGGCCCACCGATTTGGAGTTCGCGGTGGCGCACTCGCTTTCCGCCTCCGAAGTTCAAGGGAGGTGGCAAGAGCTGTCCGGCCGGCGCGGGGACCTTTTCCAAACCCAGGGAGCCGCCCGCAGCCTCCTCTCCTGCCGGGCTGCGGTGGTGTGCTCCGGCACAGCGACCTTGGAGGCGGCCCTGTGCGGCTGCCCGATGGTGGTGGTGTACCGCATCGGCAGACTCATGGCGCTGGAGGCGCGGCTTCTGCGCGTGAGGGTCCGCCACATCTCCCTGCCGAACATCCTGCTCGACCGAGACGCCGTTCCCGAGCTGGTGCACACCGCCGCCACCCCCGGGGCCATCCGCGCACTGGCCGAGGCAGCCTGGAGCGGGCCCCAGAGGGAGGGCCAGCTCGCCGCGTTCGCCGAGCTGGCCTCCCTCCTAGGCCCCGAGGACGGCATCGACCGCACCGCGGAGCTGCTGGCGCGCCTGGCCCGGAGGGCCTAGTCGAGCAGGCGCGGCGTGAAGTCGGTGTCCGGCTTCACCCTGCGGCAGTACGCCGCCATCAACCGGGCGCAGTTCTCCACGTCGGTCAGGCTCAGCAGCTCGCAGGGTGTGTGCATGTAGCGCAGCGCCACGCCGAGAATGCCGACCGCCATGCCTCCCCGGTTGATCTGCATCGCGTTGCCGTCGGTGCCGGTTCCACCCGGGGCAACGTCCACCTGGTACGGAATCCCGTCCTCCTCGGCGGCCTGACGGATCATGCGGAACACGATCGGGTTGGCGTTCGCACCGCGCATGACCGACGGTCCCTTGCCGACGTCCAGCTTGCCGTACCGCGAGGCGCTGACTCCGGGATAGTCCACCGCGTGGTTCACGTCGACGCACAGGCCCGACTGCGCCGCGATGGTGAACGCGGAGGTCTTGGCGCCCCTCAGGCCGATCTCCTCCTGCACGGTGGCCACGGCGTACACCCCGACGTTCGGGTCCAAGCCACCCTCCTCCTTCAGCAGGCGCAGCGCCTCGGCGACGATGAACGATCCCATCTTGTTGTCGAAGCCGCGCGCCGTAGCCCTGTCTCCCAGAAGCTGCTGGAACTCCACCTGGTAGGTCACCACGTCGCCCAGCGACACCAGCTCCTCGGCCTCCTGGCGGCTGGAAGCGCCGATGTCGATCCACAGGTCGTACAGGTTCGGCTTCCGCTTGCGCTCCTCCTCGTCCAACAGGTGGATCGGCTTCCGTCCGATCACGCCGGGCACGCGCCGCTTGCCGTGGACCCACACCCTCTGACCCACCGGAATGATGCTGTCGTGGCCGCCGATGCCGCTGAAGTACAGCAGCCCGCCGTCGTCGATGTGGTGGATGATGAAGCCGATCTCGTCCATGTGGCCGGCCAGCATCACCCGCATCTCGGCGTCGGGGTTCAGCGCCGCCCAGACGTTGCCGTGGACGTCGGTGTGCACCACGTCGGCGAACGGCTTGGTGTACCGGCGGTACACCTCCGCGGCCCGCTCCTCGTAGCCAGAAGGGGACGGCGTGTCGACGATATCTCGGAGGAACTCCAGGGACTCAGCTCGCATACCGCCCGAGTTTGGCAGAAACGCGGCTCAGGCGTGGCGGCTGGCCCTCTGTCTCAGGAAGATCGCCGCGGCGTTGAGGCTCAGCAGAACCACCAGCAGCACGATGATGCCGGCCGCGGCGGCCTCCTGGAACCCCTTCTGAGGCTGGGACGTCCAGTTGAAGATCTGGATCGGCAGCACGGTGAACGACGAGCCAAGGTTTTCCGGAACGAAGCGCACGAACGACACGGCACCGATGAGGATCAGCGGAGCCGTCTCCCCAAGGGCGCGGGAGAGGCTCAGGATGACCCCGGTCAGGATGCCGGGCATCGCCGCGGGCAGCACCTGCCGGTAGATCGTCTGCCACTGCGTCGCCCCCAGAGCGAGGCTCCCCTCTCGGTAGGAGTCGGGCACGGCCTTCAGGGCCTCCTGCGACACGGTGATCAGCATCGGCAGGATCAGCAGCGCCATCGTCAGCGCGCCCGAAATCACGCTGCGGTCCAGCGCCATCCAGCGCACGAACACCGCCAAACCCAGCAAGCCGTACACGATGGACGGGACGCCGGCGAGGTTGCTGATGTTCACCTGGATCAGCTCCGTGAGCCAAGTGCGGCGACGCTGGAACTCCTCCAGATAGATCGCCGCCGCGATGCCCGTCGGCACCGCGATCAGCCCGGTGAGCACCACCACCCACAACGAGCCGAACAGAGCCGACTTGATTCCCGCCTTCTCGGGGAACCGCGAGGGGAACGAGTTGAGGAACTCCCAGCTGAGCCTTCCGCGCCCGTCGCGGAACACGCTGTACAGCAGCACCACCAGAAGCACGATCCCGGCCAGCGTCGCGACGAAGCACAGGTTCGTGAACAGCAGGTCCTTCACGCCCCGCGCCGAGAGCCGCCTCCGATACCGCTCGATGCTCACGAGTACACCTGCCGGAAACGCTTGACCAAGCGGATGGCGAGGATGTTCATCGCCATCGTGAAGGCGAACAGGGTCACGCCGACCGCAAAGATCGTCTGGTACTCCACGGTGCCTGCTGGGGTGTCACCTCGGCTGATCTGGACGATGTAGGCGGTCATCGTCTGGATGCTCTGGGCGGGGTTGAACGTCAGCTTCGGCGACATGCCCGCGGCGAGCGTCACGGCCATGGTCTCGCCGATCGCCCTCGAGAGCGCCAGCACGAACGAGGCCATGATGCCGGACAGCGCCGCGGGGAACACCGTGCGCCAGCTCACCTCGAACTTCGTGGCCCCCAGCGCGTACGCCCCCTCGCGGAGGCTGCGCGGAACCGCCGACAGCGCGTCCTCGCACAGCGAGCTGACGAGCGGCAGGATCATGATCCCCACCACGATCGCGCCGCTGGCGGCGTTGAACACCTCCACCGACGGGAAGAAGACCCTGAGCAGCGGCGTCACGAAGAACACGCCGAAGTAGCCGTACACGACGGTGGGGATGCCCGCCAGGATCTCCAAGGCCGGCTTGACCACGGCCCGCACCCGCAGCGACGCGTACTCGCTGAGGTACAGACCCACCAGCGTTCCCAGCGGGATGGCGATCAGGCCCGCGCCCACCGTGATCATCAGCGTTCCGACGATCAGCGGTAGGACGCCGAAGCTGCGCGGCTGGAAGAGCGGCGCCCACCGCGTGCCCGTGAAGAACTCCAGCGGCGAGACCTGACGGAAGAACAGATACGCCTCCTTGACCAGCACGAACACGATGCCGAGCGTCGTGAGGATCGACACCGCGGCCGCGCCAAAGCAGAGCCAGCGAATCGCCGCTTCCAGATAGAGTCCGGGGCCCGGAGGCCGGCGGAATCGCTCCGCCCCCTTCCGGGCCGAGGTTTGGGCATCCGACGCTCGCGCCGGGATCATTTCTCCTTGGCGAGGATGTCCTCGATCTTCAGCCCCTTGGCCGTCTCTCCCATGAACCGGGAGCCGGTCCGCTTGTCGGCCACGACCTTCTTCAAAAGATCGTAGGCCTCCTTCGGCAGGGGCACGTAGCCGACCTGCGAGACGAGCTTCTCTGCGTGGTTCAGGGCGAAGTCCACAAACGCCTTCACCTGGGGCTTGTCCAGCGACTTGACGTTCACATAGAGGAACAGCGGCCGCGAGAGCGGCTTGTACTGACCCGAGCGAACCGTCTCGGCGTTCGGCTCCACGGGCCCTTCGCCGCCGTCGATCTTCACCGCCCGGATCTTGTCCTTGTTCTCCTCGTAGTAGGCGATGCCGAAGTAGCCGAGGGCGCCCTCGTCGCCCGCCACGCCCTGCACCAGAACGTTGTCGTCCTCGCTGGCGGTGTAGTCCGAGCGGCTCTTGCCCTTTCCGCCGGTGATCGCCTCGCAGAAGTAATCGAACGTCCCGGAGTCGGTGCCGGGACCGTAGAGCTTGAGCGGCTTGTTCGGGAATCCGGCGCGAACCTGCGACCAGTTGTTGATCGTGCTGCCCGGCTCCCAGATCTTCTTCAGCTCCGCGACGGTGAGGTCGGTCACCCAGTCGTTCTTGGGATTCACCACGACGGTCAGGCCGTCGAAGGCGATGGGCAACTCGACGTACTCCACGCCGTTCTTCTTGCAGGTCTCATCCTCCGACGGCTCGATCGGCCGCGAAGCGCCCGTGATGTCGATCTCGCCCCTGCCGAACTTCTTGAAGCCGCCGCCCGTGCCGCTCTCCGCCACGGCCACGTTGACCTTGCCGTTCTCGTTGATGAACTCCTCGGCCAGGGCCTGCGAGATCGGGAACACGGTGCTCGAGCCGTCGACGCTCACGGCGCCCTGCAGCTCCGGTCCCTCCTGCTGGCCGCCGGCGGACTCCTCCTTCGCCGGTCCGCCGCATCCGATCAGAGCGGCGCCGGCAACCGAGGCTACGGCGATGCATTGCCAAAGGCGCATGGTTCTCTTCCTCTTCCTCCAGGCGGCAAGGTACCGCCGGAAGATTAAGAAATTGTTAAGAGTCCCCGTCGCCGCTTCACAACGCGGCACGCGCCCGAACCGTATCAAGTTGCATGAGTCTCGCAGCCTTCGCTTTGCTCGTCGCGGCCCAGACGGGGCCCAATCTGCCCAAGGACGTTGCGATCGTGTACGCGGGCGTCCCAACCTGCACGGGGGCCAGGGGCGTCCGGATGCAGGGGCTGAACGTGTCGGCGACCCTCAACCGCGAAACGGCGTCCTTCGAGCTGCTCTGCTGGTTCAAGAACAGCTCGGCGACCGACGTTCCCGCCACGCTCGCGATCCCTGTGGTCGCCCAGAACCCGTCCCTTGGTCGCGGATACGACATCCGGTTCGAGGCAACCTGGGACAAGGCGCCCGTGGCCATCGTGCCCGCTCTGAGCGACCAGGCCTTCTCCGACCCGGACCTGTTGGTCGGTGTGAGGAACAAGGTGCCGTACGGCCGCCGGGAGCGCACGCACGGCGTCAAAGTGGTCTTCAAGGCGAACGCCACGCACGCCCTTCGCCTGAAATGGCAGTCCCCGATCGGCAAGGGCGGGCTGGACGGCATGCTCCGCTACGTGGCGTTCGACACCGCCGGCGCGGCCGGCTGGGGCCCCGTCGGCCAGTTCAACTTCGCCCTGCGCTACTCGCCAAGCGTGGTTTTCCAGACCTACGAGGCGAAGCCCAACTGGGGCTGGCAGATCGGCCCCCGCGGCGCTTTCTTCAAGCGGGTCGACTTCCAGCCCGGCGATGACGGTCTGGTCCGGTTCGTGTACTACCCCGGAGGATTCGACAAGATCGGCGAGTGAGGGCCCCCGAGCGGGTAAACCATTGGTCCAGACTCAGCGAAGGGGGATTCCGTGGCGCGCTTCCAGATCGATCTCGACTACCTCGTCCGTTTTCTCGTCGACCTGCTGAACACGCCGAGCCCGACCGGTTCGACCGATTGGGCCGTGGGGTTCGTGCAGCAGGAGCTGGAAGCCCTCGGAATCCCCAGCGAACGGACACCCAAGGGCGCTCTCGTGGCGACCTTGGACGGCCTTCGCCGGGATCGCCCCAGGGCCGTCACCGCGCACCTGGACACTCTCGGCGCCATGGTGGCGCAGATCAAGCCGAACGGCCGCCTGAAGCTGGCCGCCCTCAACGGCGTCGTGTGGCCCACGGTCGAGAGCGAGGGCGTGTGGGTCTCCACGCGCCAAGGACGACAGATCCGGGGCAGCATCGTGCTGGCCAACGGGTCGGCGCACGTGAACCGAGAGGCCCGCACCAAGGAGCGCACGGCCGAGACGCTCGAGGTCCGATTGGATGAGCGCACCACCTCGGCGGAGGAGACGCGCGTGCTGGGCATCGAGGTCGGCGACTCGGTGGCGTTCGACCCTAGGGTCGAGGTGGGCGACGCCGGCTTCGTCCGCTCGCGGTTCCTCGACGACAAGGCCTGCGTGGCGGCGGCCCTGGCGGCCCTCAAGGCGTTGCGCGACAACGGCATCACCCCCGCCCAGCAGACCACGTTCCTGTTCAGCGTCCACGAGGAGGTGTCGCACGGCGGGCGCGACGGCATCCCCGAGGACATCGCCGAGATGGTGGTGCTCGACATGGCCGCGGTCGGAGACGGCCTGCAGGGCGACGAGTTCCACTGTTCGCTGTGCATGATGGACTCCGGCGGCCCCTACAGCGCGGCGCTCAACGAGAAGCTGCGGACGATCGCCGACCAGGCCGGCATCGAGCTGCGCACCGACGTGTACCCCCACTACACCTCGGACGGCACCGTCTACTGGCGGTCCGGCGGGCGGGCCCAGGTGGCGCTGTTCGGCCCGGGCGTCGACACGAGCCATGGCTATGAGCGGACGCACCGCGACGCCCTGCACGACACGGCGCTGCTGCTGGCCGAGTACCTGGTGGAGGACTGAACCCGCCCTCCCCTGCAAATTCACCGGGAATCTGCCGATGAGTGGAAGGGGTCTTTCGGCCCCATTCCAGCGGAGCACTCACCACAGGCATGGCGAAGAGTCGGCAGAACCGAGGCGGAGAGCAGACCGTCAGCATCGGCGTGGCGGGAGAGATCACCGGCGTGGAGGTTCACACCCTGCGCTACTGGGAGAGGGAGTTCGAGGAGTTTCTCCAGCCCGAGCGCACGCCGGGAGGCCAGAGGCGCTACCGGCCGTCCGACATCCGCACGATCTTCCTGATCAAGAGGCTCCTGCGGGACGAGATGTTCAGCATCGCCGGCGCCCGCAAGCACCTGCGCGAAGCGAGCCGCCTGAAGCCGGCGGCCTAGGCCTTTTTCTCGCGATCCGCGCCGATTTTTGAAGAAATCGCGAGAAAGGAAAAGGAAGGATCCGTTCCATATTTCCGGATATCCCCGTGAGAAGGCCGATTTGCGGCGGATCGCCGACGTTGCCCTGCGACGAAAGGCGCTGGTACAACGGAGTCCTGCGACAGCCCAACGCAAGAGGAGGTTCCGAATGCGCGACTGCGCGAAACGAGCATGGGCCATGGGCCTTGGCCTGACGATCGGGATGATCGCTTGGGCCGCCCCCAGCGCCCCACAGCCGAAGACGGAGACCCGTGTGGAGCGAAAGGAGATCCCCTACGAGGTCCGTTACGAGTTCAGCCGCGCGGTGGGCGCCGGGCGGTTGGTGAAAGTCCAGGACGGCAAGCCGGGCGAGCTGGTGCGGGAGTTCCGCATCGTCCGCAAGAGCAACGGCGCCGTCGAGAAGAAGTTGGTCCGCGAGCGGCGCATCGAGCCGGTGCCGGCGATCTATCACATGGGTCGGGCCGGGTACGTCGCCAGTCGCGGCGCGTTCCATCGGGGCAGAGTTCTCGAAATGATCGCCACCGCGTACGACCCCAGTCCCCAGACCATCGGCCCCCGAGCGACGGGGCGAACGGCGACGGGGATCCGGGCCGTCTTCGGGGTGGCGGCCGTCGATCCCCGCGTGATCCCCTTGGGGTCGCTGTTGTTCATCGAGGGCTACGGCTATGCGATCGCCGCCGACACGGGTCGGGCGATCAAGGGCAACCGCATCGACCTGTGCTTCGACCGTCGCCACCAGGCGCTGAACTTCGGTCGAAAGAAGGTCCGGGTGCACGTTCTGAGGTAGCTTGGCTTCCTTCGACCCGGAAACCTGGAAGGCCCTGCTGAAGCGGCGGGGCCTTTCGGCTTCCAAGGGTCTGGGGCAGCACTTCCTCGTCTCCCCTCAGGCCATCGGAAAGATTCTGGAGGCGAGCGCGGAGGCGGCAGGCGTGCTCGAGATCGGTCCCGGCCCGGGCGTGCTCACCTCCGGCTTGGCCGATGGCACACGCAGGGTGCTGGCGATCGAGGTCGACCCCCGCATGGCCGAGGTCTTGGCCGAAACGTCCCCGAACGCGGAGGTGCTGATCGCCGACGCCCTGCAGACGGATTGGGGCGCTTTGTTGCAGGACCTTCCCCGACCCCGGGCGATCGTGTCGAACCTGCCGTACTACATCACCGGGCCTCTGCTCCAGAAAACGGCCGAGGCCGCCGGGCACATCGAGCTGGCGGTGCTCATGATGCAGCGCGAGGTGGCCCGGCGCGTGCTGGCCGGACCTGGCGACTCCGACCGTGGTTCGCTCAGCGTGCACCTGCAGGGCCGCTTCCAGATCCGCAGGGTCGCCGAAGTGCCGCCGGGCGCGTTTCTGCCGCCGCCGAAGGTCTCCAGCACGGTGCTGAAGCTCGTGCCCCGCGAAGACCCTCTGGACCCTCGGCTCGAGGCCCTCGTGAGGCTGGGGTTCGCCCAACCGCGGAAGACGCTGGCCAACAACCTGGCCGCCGCCGGACGGTGGAGCCGAGCGGACCTGGAGAACGCCTTGGCGGGCGCCGGGCTGCCGCCCGGCGCCCGCCCCCACCAGCTCACCGAGGACCAGTGGCTGGACCTCGGACGCCGGCTCGGCCTACTCTGACCCAGCTCGGAACTCGTGCGTCAGTCGGCCGGCCCGCTCGTGCTTCACCTCGATCCGGTACAGGCCCTCTCCGCGGACCACCCACTCGAACACCCCGACGTCGTCCGTCGAGTTCAGCTGGCTGCCGAAGCCGCCCGCCGACACGTGGTTCCAGCCGGCGAGCTGGCCGATGTCCTGCCGGAGCGTCCCGGCGACCAGCCAGTCCGGCTCCATCGAGCCCGGGCCTCCCGTGTCCGCACCCTCCTTCGTGATCTCGCCGACCACTCCGCGCACCAGCCTCTTGTCCGCGGCCAGCTTGGTCACGTTCGTCGGTAGCCAGCCACTGTTCTGCACCGCCAGTCGCAGCCGCCACACGTCCGGCTCCAACCGGTCCGCCACGAACTTGCGCACCTCAAGCTTCGGGGACGCGGCCGCCTGCCACAGAACCCAGTCGCTGAACGGCGCGATCTCCGCCTCTAAGAACTCGGGCGGCGGGTTTCGGAAGCAGTACTGGGCGTCCAGTCCGCCCAGCTCTACCGGGCCGAGCTGAGGGTGCTCGAAGGGGTACCAGTCCACGTAGCCCTTGCCGCCGAGCTTCTCGTCGATCCACGCCAGAATCTTCTCGTCGTCCTCCACAGGGTGGTCGCGGAACCAGTCGATGTACTTGTAGTCGGTGATGCCGGCTTGGCGCTGGGGAGACCAGATCTCCGTGGTCCACGCGTACACCCCGCGGTGCTCGTACATCCAGTCGTCGAAAACGCCGGTGATGACCTCCTTCGGGTGGTAGCGGAACTCGTGGAACACCGCGATGGCCGGATAGCCCGTCAAGTCCGTCCCAACCTGGCCGATCTTCTTGTAGGTCCACACGTCCTCGGCCGGCAGATCGTCGTCCGGCTTGGCGCTGGGCGGCCTAAGGTGCACGCCGCTGAACGTGTGGAACGTGATCGCGCCGCAGATGTTGGGCCTGTTCACGATCGCCTCCACCTCGGCCCGCACCTCCGGCTCGCTGGTCGGGAAGGGCCCGGCGCCGTGCTGCTCGCTCTCCACGCGCCAACCGGAGGGGTAGTTGCGGTTCATGTCGAGCCCCTCCTTGTTCCGACGCCCCCGAATGCGCAGGCCGTCGAAGTTGTGGAACAGCCCCTCGGGCAGCAGGCGGTAGTAGGTGCCGCCGACCTCGCCCGGCTCGCGTCGGACCATTAGCCGGGGGTTCTTCTCGTACACCTTCCACGGCCCGTTGGGGTCCGGGACCCGCATGTTCAGGATGCGGCCGTCGCCGTCCACGTCCATCCTCTCGAGTCCGTAAGGATCCTCCTCGTCGAACGGCCAAGGCCGCACCGAAGACCGGATGATCTTCGGCTTGTCGGCCAAGGCCCACTCGGCGCCGTCCGGGTTCAGCCTCGGGATGAGGTACAGCGCGCGCGTGCGCAGAACGTGCGTGACCTTCTCGTCCCTCCCGTAGCCCGTGCACAGGCGATTCAGGAGGTACAGCACCGCGCTGGACGCGCTCACCTCGGTGGCGTGGATGTTGCCGTCGGAGAAGAACGCGGGCTTGTCCGCGTCGGAGCCCGTCGAGAAGTCCGTCACCGTGGCCATCCAGATGTCGCGGCCCTCGTACGACTTGCCGATCGACTCCAGCCGCACCAAGCCGGGATACTCCTCGGCGAAACCCTGCAGAATCCTGGTGAGGTCGTCGTAGCGGTAGTAGCGGTCGAAGAAGACTTCCGGCATGCGGGCAGGTTACCCGCGGGGCGCCGCTACACCGGCACCGACTGCCTGCGCTCGGCGACCCTGCGCTCGCTGTGGTCCAGGATCTTCTTGCGGAACCGAAGCTGCTTGGGGGTGACCTCGAGCAGCTCGTCCTCGCGGAGCCACGCCAGCGCCTGCTCCAGCGAGAACTCGCGGTGCGGGTCCAGCACTGTGGTCGCCTCGGCGGTGGAGGAGCGGATATTCGTGGCGGCCTTGGTCTTCGTGATGTTCACCACCATGTCCTCGTCGCGGCTGCAGGCGCCCACGATCATGCCCCCGTACACCTCGGTGCCGACCTCGTAGAACAGCGTGCCCCGCTCCTGCACATCCTCGTAGGCGTAGCGGGTGATCTTGCCGGGGTCCTTGGCGATCAGCGACCCCTGCGTGCGGGTCTCCACCTCGCCCTTGGCGGGCTTGTAGCCCTCGAACAGCGTGTTCAGCAGCCCGAGGCCGCGGGTCAGGACTTAGTAGATCGATCGGAACCCGATGAAGCCCCGCGTCGGGATGCTGTACTCCACCTTGACCTTGCCGCCGGGCAGAGGCTCCATGTGCGTCATCTCCCCCTTGCGGCGGCTCAGCTCCTCCATCACCGGCCCGAGGGCGTCCTCCGGCACCTCCAGGGTCAAGGTCTCGAACGGCTCCGTCAGGCGGCCCTCCTCGTCGCGCCGGAAGATGACCTGCGGCCGGGAGATCTGCATCTCGTAGCCCTCTCGGCGCATCGTCTCGATCAGGATCGCCAGCTGCAGCTCGCCCCGGGCCGCCACCTTCACCGTGTCGGCCGGCGCGTCCCGGTCGATCTTCAGCGACACGCTGACCGCCTCCTCCTTCTCCAACCGCTCGCGGATCTTGTGGATCGTCAGGAACTTGCCGCCGTCCTTTCCCGCCAGCGGCGAGTTGTTGGCGTAGAAGTTCATCGTGAGCGTCGACGGCTCCACCGAGATCGGCGGCAGCTCCTCGGGCTGCGCGGGATCGCACACGGTGTCGCTGATCAGCACGCCGTCTAGCCCGGAGAGCATCGCGATCTCGCCGGCGGACACCGTCTCGACCTCCCGCATCGAAATGCCCTCGTACACCCACAGCTTGGTCACCTGGAACGGCCTGGCCTTGCCCTCGCGGCACACCACCAGCCGATCGCCCACGGACACGGTGCCCCGAAGCACCTTGCCGCCGAACATCCTGCCGAGGTAGTCCGAGTAGTCCAGGTTGTTCACCTGCAGCAGGAAGGGCCCCTCCGTCTGCACCGAGGGAGGCGGCACCGCGTTCACGATCATCTCGAACAGCTCGCGCATGTCGCGCTCGCCGCCGTCCGGCGACACGCGCGCGAAACCGCCGGCACCGGACGTGTACAGATGGGGGAAGAACAGGTCGTCCTCGCTCGCGCCCAGGTCGATGAACAGATCGATGGTCTTGTCGTAGGCCTCCAGCGGCCGCGCGCCCTCCCGGTCGATCTTGTTGATGCAGACGATCGGCTTCAGGCCGTTCTCCAGCGCCTTCTTCAGCACGAAGCGCGTCTGCGGCATCGGACCCTCGCAGGCGTCGACCACCAGCAGCACGCCGTCGACCATCGACAGCACCCGCTCCACCTCGCCGCCGAAGTCCACGTGCCCCGGCGTGTCGACGATGTTGATCTTGTAGCCCCTGTAGCGGACCGAGGCGACCTTGGAGAGAATCGTGATGCCCTTCTCGCGCTCCAGCTCGTTGCTGTCCAGAACGCGCTCCTGCACCGCCTGGTTCTCGCGGAAGATGCCGGCCTGCTTGAAGATCGCGTCGACCAGCGTGGTCTTGCCGTGGTCGACGTGCGCGATGATGCCGACGTTGCGGATGGAGGAAGGCATGGGACGGCCTTAAGGATACCGCCCCGGGGGTCGGGGTCCCCGGCACCGCGGTGCCGGGGACCCCTTGCCACTCAACGGGCGAACGTCGCCCGCACCCTGCGGGCCGTGACTGGGGCTGCCCGCTCGTCGTCCGTGGCCTGCAAGAACGCCACGGCGAACCGGAACGGCTCGGGGCGCACCCAGTACTCCGGCCCAGGGCCGGGACCGCAGCTGTTGCTCCCCAGGCCCATCTGCGCGAGGTCCAGATAGAGACGGAGCGATCCGGAATCGCGCAGGTCGGGCAGATGCCGCGCCGCCGTCAGGTTCGCGAGATCGAAGGGGTGGACGCTGAAGCAGAAGCTGGGAAGGCCCACCACCATCACCCCTTGGCCGGAGTCGTTCGTCAGCCGAAGCCAACGGGTGTCCATGCGGTTGCCGTACTCCTGGGGCCGCACGTACGGCACGACCATCTCGTCGACTGTCGTGCGGTGCAGACCCAGCCAGGCGGCCTCGCGGCTGTCCGGATAGTTCTCGCCAAGCCCGAGACCGAAGTAGAGGACCCGCCGGAGGGTGCTCGGCACCTCGACCTCCAAGCCGATGCGCGGCAGCGACTCCGGCCAGTCCCCCTCGAACCTTCCGGAGACCTCCAGCAGCACCGCACGGGAGGGGTCGAACGTCCACTCGAACCGGCAACGAACGAACCGATCGTGCACGGGGGGCGCGACCGTCATCCGAACCACGGCCCGGACCCTTTCATCCCGCTGCACGATCTCCAGTCCGTCGAAGCGGTGCTGCAGACGGTCCAGCCCGAACTGGCGCCACTTCGCCGCCCAATGCACGTCGTTGTCCGTGGGCGCCCGCAAGAGGTTCAGGCGCGGCCTCGCGACGGCGAACCCCTCCGGCAGATCGAACAGTCCCGTCAGCTCTCCGAACCCGTGCTCCAGGTTCGCCTCCCAGAGTCCCGAGTAGACCGTCAGCCCGGTGCCCTCCTCCAGGCTTTGGAGCGGCGCGATCGGCGGGAGCGGCTCGGCCAGCGGCTCCTCCAGCCTGACGGGGAACTGGGCGAACGCCACCTCGTGACCTGCGGCTAGATACGGGCTTTCCGCCTTCGTTCGCACGCGGAGCGTCAGCGTGCCCTCCCCACGGAGGCGCGAAACGTCCGGAATCGGCAGCAGAAGGTCCGACTCCTGCTGAGGCCCGGTTTCGGGAAGGTCGGCGAACCCGGATGCGACGACCCTACCGTCGACCTCCAAGCTCCAAGATCCCGCAAGGTCCGAGAGATCGCGGAACCAGCGCAGGTTTCTGACCCGCAGCCATCCGCGCTGGGCGTCGACCACGGTGACGCGCACGGGAGCATAGACCTGCTTCAGTTCCCTCAGCCCGGGAGAAGGCTGGCGATCGGGGAACAGCAGGCCGTCGCAGATGAAGTTCCCGTCGTTCGGCTCATCGCCGAAGTCGCCCCCGTACAGGTAGTACGGGCGGCCGTCCGGCGTGCGGGCCTCCCAGCCGTGGTCGATCCACTCCCACACGAAGGCGCCCTGAATCCGCGGGTACTGCCAGAAGGCGTCCCAGTAATCCCGCAGCCCTCCGGGGCCGTTGCCCATCGCGTGCGCGTACTCGCAGAAGATCCACGGCTTGTGCGCGTGCCGCTCGGCAGGGGTCTTCACCCACCCCTCGATGTCCTCTCCCCGGCCGATGCGGTGCACCGTGTCCAGGTCCGGGTACATGCGGCTCATCACGTCGGCGGTCTCGCCCTGATAGTCCCCCTCGTAGTGGATCGGGCGCGTCGGATCCATCGACCGGGCCAGCTCCGCCATCGCGGCGTGGTTCTCGCCGTAGCCGGACTCATTGCCCAGGGACCACATCACGACGCACGGGTGGTTCTTGTCGCGGTCGACCATGCGTCGCATCCGATCTAGGAAGGCCTCTTTCCACACCGGGTCGGCGGTGGGGTGCGCCTGCCGGCCCAGGCCGAAGCCGTGCGTCTCCAAGTCGCACTCGTCGATCACGTACAGAGAAGCCTCGTCGCACAGCTCGTACCACCTCGGATCGTCGGGGTAGTGCGAGGTGCGCACGGAGTCGACGTTGTGCTCCTGCATCAGGCGGATGTCCCGCTCCATCGTTTCGAGGCTCAGCGTGCGGCCGGTGCGGGGATGGTGCTCGTGGCGGTTGACCCCCTTGAACTTGACCGGCTGGCCGTTGATGAGCAACAGCGAGTCCCTGATCTCCACCGTTCGGAAGCCCACCCGCACCGCCGTCGACTCGATCGGCTCGCCGCGCGCAGCCACCAGGTCGAGGTTCAGCCGGTACAGGCAAGGGTCCTCGGCGCTCCACGGCCTCACGGAGTCCACCTCCAGCCTCAGTTCGGTCCGACCTCCCTCGACGCGCGCCCTTCCGGAGGCAACCAGTTCGCCGTTGGGCTCCAACAGGCTGGCCAGCAGGCTGTCGCCGTCGGCCGTTCCCTCGAACTCGGCCGTCAATTCCAGCACCCCGCGGCCGCCCTCGGCCAGCGTCGCCTTGGCGAAGAAGTCCCGGATCGAGGCCTCGGGCACCGCCTGCAGCAGCACGTCCCGAAAGATGCCGCTCAGCCACCACATGTCCTGGTCCTCCAGGTAGCTGGCGTCCGACCACTTGATGACCTTGACGGCGAGCACGTTCTCCTCGGTGTCCGAGATCGCCTCGGTCACGTCGAACTCCGCAGGCAGGCGGCTCCCCTTGCTGGACCCCACCTCGATGCCGTTGAGCCACACCGTGAAGCAGGAGTCCACCCCCTCGAACCGCAGCACCTTCCTCATGCCGACCCAACCGTCGGGCACCAGGAAGCGGCAGGTGAAGTAGCCCGTCGGGTTCTCGCTGGGGACCCGCGGAGGGTCCAGCGGAAACGGGTACTGCACGTTGGTGTAGTGCGGCTTGTCGTCGGTGTACGTCTGCCACACCGAGGGCACGGGCACCAGGTGCGGCCGATCCTCCTCGGGGCCGGAGTCGTCGGCCACCGAGGGCCAAGTGGTTCCGAACCCGAACGGGTCGTCCAGAGGGGTCTCCCGCAGCACGAAGTCCCACGCGCCGCACAGGTTCAGAACCCAAGGCGAATGCTCGCGCTCGAGCGGCAGCACCGCCTTTCCGGGGGGAGCGTGGAAGAAGTAGGCCCGGGAAGGCAGACGGTTGCGGTGCAGATGCCGTGGGTTCTCCCAGCTGAACGGAACCATGCCCGCAGTTTGGCATACGGTTCCGCCAAGAAAGCGGAGGTGCGGCGGTGTCGCCCGCCGCACCTCCGTGCATGGCTCGCGTCGCCTACGGGTTCGGCACGTAATCGCCGCCGCGGCAGCTCTTCAGATACTCCAGCGCGTGCACCTGGCCGGTCATCTCCAGCTCCTCGCGGTACACCGGATCGTGCCAGCCCTCGATGTCGATCGAGCCGCGGAAGCCGGCGAGCCGAAGAATGGAGATCACGTCCGACCAGTTCGTGTCGCCGAAGCCCGGGGTGCGGTGGTAGACGATCGGAAGTCCGCTGCGGATGCCGTAATCCTCGATCAGGTCCCAGTTCACCGTGGCGTCCTTCCCGTGCAGGTGGACGACCTTCCTGGCCCACTTGCGGAGCTGCCGGATCGGGTCGGCGAGGCTCACCATCTGGTGGCACGGCTCCCACTCCAAGCCCAGGGCGTCGCTGGGCACCTCGTTGAACATCATCTCCCACGCCCGCGGGCTGTGCGCGATGTTGTACTTGGGCCGCTCCCAAGTGCCCCCCATGTCGCAGTTCTCGAAGCCGATCTTGACCCCCTCGTCCTCGGCCAGCTTCGCGAGCGGCGTCCAAACCTCCTTGAACCGCTCCATGTTGCCGTCCACCGAGCGGTCCTCCACGGCCCCGGCGAACCCGCACACGGCCTTGGCGCCGAACAGCTTGGCGGCCTTGATCATGCGCTCCCAGTCCAGCCGCGTCTGCTCGTCCTGCAGCGGATTGCCGTAGATGCCGATCGCGTTGATCACGGCCCGATCGCTGCAGATGTCCAGCACGCGCTTGGCGTAATCCTCCAAGTCGACGTTGCCGATGTACTGCCAGCAGTTCGGCTCGAACGACTCGAAACCGTGATCGATGATCTTGGCGATGTATTCCGGCCCCGAGGCCATGCTGGCCATCGTGCCGATGCGGATGTCTTGATGATGCTCTCTGTCCATTGCGGGCGGACCTCCCTCCGCGCCGCAGGTTACCTTCCGGCTTTCAGCTCGGGCGACGCCCAGTGCAGCGTCATGTACGAACGCAGGAGCCTGCAGCCGGCCGCCTCGTAGAGCCGGACCGCCCCGGTGTTCGCCAGCTGGGTGCCGACCTCCAGATGCTCGGCGATCGGCTCGTAATGCCGGCAGACCGCCTCTACTAGGCTGCGTCCGATGCCGCGACCCCGGCTGTCCTCGGAAACCGCGATCAGATCGATGGTGGCCACCCTTCCCCGCCGGTCCAGCTTGCACGCGGCGAACCCCACCGGCTGCTTCGGCTCCGCGACGAACACCCGGTCCGCCCTGCCGTTCAGCGCGTTCTCCACCCACCGGTCGGTCAGCCGCTCCTTGCCGGCAGGGTCCAGGTACGGGTCCACGAAGTAGCGGCTTTGGCGGAACGCGCCCCGTCCCAAGGCTTGGAGGATCGGCAGGTCCTCGGGCAGGGCGATGCCGATCGGAACGTCGCCGGGGCCGGTCGTGTCCTGCAGCCGACGCCCGAAGATCACCGTCGCATCGGCCCAATAGAAGCCGGCGGATTCGAGGGCCCGAACCAATTCGGCTTGCTCGCTCGGAACCCGCGCCGCAAGGTGCCTCCACCCGCGCTCCGACGCCTCCCGCACGCACGCTCGGAACAGGTCAGGAGCCACCAAGCGGGGACCGGCCGCCGCCTCCAGTTTGGCCATCGGCACACCGAAGCATTCGGAGTCGAACGCATCGAGCCTCAACCATCCCGCCGCGCCTGAGGCCCGAACTTCGGTCGCCCCCTCGGCGCCGGGATCGCCCCACCAGACCTGCTCAGGCACCCGCCTCCTCCTGAGCGGCGGACTGCTGGTGCACGCCCCTGCCGAGCAGCACCAACGGGATCGTCAGCAGAAAGATCTTCAGGTCGAGCCACAGCGAGTAGTGCTCCACGTACCACGCGTCCAGCTCCACCCGCTTCTTCCAAGGAATCGAGTTCCGGCCGTTGACCATCGCCCAGCCGGTGATTCCCGGACGCAAGCCGAGCTTCAGCCGCTCCTTGCCCACGTACTGCTCCTCGAAGCCGACCGGGTCGGGCCGAGGCCCGACGACGCTCATGTCTCCGATCAGCACGTTCAGGAACTGCGGCAGCTCGTCCAGGCTGAGCTTCCGCAGAACCCTGCCGAGGGGGAATACCCTTGGGTCGTCCGCGCCGGTGTACATCGAGCCGTCTGGATTCTTCAGCACCGGTGCGTTCGGGTGCATGGTGCGGAACTTGAAGATGCCGAAGGGCCGCCCATCCTTGCCGAGCCTCCGCTGCCGGTAAAACACAGGGCCGGGCGAGGCCAGCTTGATGCCGAGCGCGATCAGGAGCAGGAGCGGCGCCACCAGCACCAGCACCACCGCCGAGAACACCACGTCCGCCAACCGCTTGATCGCCAGCTGAAGCGCCCTCAACGCCAACCCCCTCGGGCGAAGGATACCTGCATGGGTACACTCTGCCGGCCATGGAAGAGGGGCGGATCGGCGTGGACGAAAGCGGCAAAGGGGACTTCTTCGGACCGCTCGTCGTGGCCGCCTGCTACGTCGGCCGCGAGCACCTGGCCGAGCTGGAGGGCGTCCGAGACAGCAAGAAGCTGACCGACAAGCAGGCAGACCAGCTGGCGCGGCGCATCCTGCGCGTGTGCCCCAACGCCGTGGTCACCATCTCCCCCGCCAAGTACAACGAGCTGTACGCCAAGATCGGCAACCTCAACCGCCTGCTGGCATGGGCGCATGGGCGCGCGATCGAGGATCTGTTGAAGAAACAGGATGCAAACTTGATCGTTTCCGACCAGTTCGCCACGCCCGAGCTGCTGCGCTCCCGCCTGCAGACGCTCGGACGGCGGGCGAACGTTGTGTCCCGCACCAAGGCCGAGAGCGACCTCGCCGTGGCCGCGGCGTCGGTGCTGGCCCGGGCGAAGTTCCTCTGGCAGCTGGGAGACCTCTCCAAGCAGTGGGAGATCGATCTGCCCAAGGGCTGTGGCCGCAACGTACTGGACGCCGGCCGCCGATTCGTTCAGAAACACGGCGAGGCGAACCTGTCCCAAGTCGCCAAGCTGCACTTCAAGACGCGCGACGATATCCTATCCGGCCGTCCCTGAAAGCGGTCACTTCAGGGTGTCCGCGCGGGACCGCGTGGCGCGGTGGTTCCAACCTGCCAGCACCAGCCTCTCATCCGGGTGCAGGTTGCCCTCCTCCACCTGGTCGTCGCCGGCGTAGACCTGCACCAGAACCGTCTTCCGCACGCGGCTCGAGCGGTTCGGCATCGAGCCGTGCAGCGTGAAGTAGTGGAAGAACACGACATCGCCCGGCTCCGCCTCCAGCGGAACCGCTTCCGACAGCGGGTACCGCGAAAGCAGCTCGGACTCGGTCTGCCCGGACGTTCCCCGCACCCGGCCTAGGCGGTGCGAACCCGGCACCACGCGCAGGCAACCCATCTCGTCGGTGGCCTCGCTCACGTGGATGATCCCCGCGAGCATCGAGTCCTTCTCGGTTGGGAAGTAGCTCCAGTCCTGGTGCATCGGAAACGGCGCTCCCGTCTCGCTCGGCTTCTGGAACAGCTTGGTGTGGTGCAACACCACGTCCGGACCGAGAATCGCCGTCAGGTGCTCCAGCAGCCTCGGAGCCAGAAGAGCGCGGAGCCACCTCGCCGAGTAGCGCTGGACGTTGTGCGTGTGCACGACGGTGGTCGATTGGGCGCCGAGGCGTTCCATCTCGGGACCGCCCCACCGCGCGTTGACGTTTTCGCCGGACGCCAACAACTGGGAGACGATGCGGTCGAAGTCCTCCTCCAGCTCGCGAACCTCTTCCGGGGAGTACACGCCGCGGGCCACGTAGTAGCCCTGCTCGGCGAACTCTCGCCCGACGGGCGTGTCGGCGAAGGGGTAGAGAAGCTCCTTGGTGTCCATCCGGCGGGCACGCTACCCGCAGGCGCCCTCCCGGCAGAGGATTCCGACCCTGTTCGAACCTATCGCCGGATCAGCGCCTTCTTGACGGCGTCCTGCAGCTCCCTGCTATCCGGAGCGACGTTCGAGGGGAACCGGGCCATCACCCGACCATCCCGACCCACGAGGAACTTCGTGAAGTTCCACTGGATCTCCGAGGTGTCCTTGGTCTGCGCCTTGAGCCACTTGTAGAGAGGGTGCGCGTTCGGTCCGTTGACCTCGATCTTCGAGAACATCGGGAACGTGACGTCGTACTTCTGCGAGCAGAACTGCTTGATCTCCGCCTCGCTGTTCGGCTCTTGGTTGCCGAACTGGTTGCACGGGAAGCCGAGGACCACGAGACCAGCCTTCTGGTGCTCGCGGTACAGCTTCTCCAAGCCCTCGTACTGCCGGGTGTAGCCGCAGAAGCTGGCGGTGTTCACGATCAGCAGCACCTTGCCGCGGAACTCCGCCAGCGACCTCTCCTTGCCGTCGATATCCTTGGCCTTGAAGGCGTACACGTTCTTGGGCTCGCTCTTCGGATCGTTCTTCTGAGGTCCGAAGAAGGCCACGCCAACCGCCGAGGCGGCCAAAGCAGCCGCTAGAATCCCAAGCTTCCGCACCATTTCTCTCCTTACGCCTGTGACCCCGCCAGAGTGGCAAGACGCAGCAGCATGTGCGCGTAGACCTCCGCGAGTTTGAGCAGATGGTCCGTATGGATCCGCTCGTCCGACTCGTGCGCGGCTCCGTCGCCCGGCAGAGACGCCCCCACGCTCACGGTGTTGGGAACCACGCGGGCGTAGGTTCCTCCACCCATCACGATGGGCGGGTCCTCGATGCCCAGCTCCTCGCGCACCACCTCCCGGAGGGCCGAGACCATCGGATGATCCAGCGGGAAGTACAGCGGCGGCGAGTCGTCGAACCGATCCAGTCGCCAGTCCGGACCGTACCGCTCCAGTCTCCGCTCCACCCGCTCGCGGATCTGATCTCCGGTCCACGTGACCGGGTACCGCACGTTGAACCAGAAGCAGACCCGGGTGCCCTCGCAGCACACGATGCCCAGGTTGCAGGTCAGGTCTCCGCTCGGCTCGTCCGACCCGTGGATGCCCAGACCCACCCCAGAAAGGTGGCCCGTCTGCAGCGCCTTGGAGTACTCCTCGCGGGCGGACTCCGGCGCGACCTCGGTCAGGAAGCGGAACAGCCTCACAGCGGCCGAGTCGCCCGCGAACGGATGGGCCGCGTGCGCCGCCTTGCCCCTCGCCACGACCGACAGCAGGTCGCCGTCCCACTCCCACTCCACGTTCCGGTCCCACGCCTTGGCGAGGTTCGCGTCCACCTCCGCGCGCACGGATCGGTCCACCCGTAGCTTCGCGTCGCATCGGTCGATGACCATGTTCGGCCGGTCGCCGCCCTCCACGTCCATCAGGTCGAAGCCCTTCCGGGGAGCGTCGAACGACACCACGAAGTTCGCGATGCCCTTCTCGGCGTGCGCCAAAGGCCAGCCGGCGTCCGGGGAGATCCCGAACGTGGGCGTCTCCTCGGTCCGCACGTAGTGCTTCACGCACTGCATGCCCGACTCCTCGTTGCAGCCGAACACCACCCGCACCCGCGCCGGAAGCGGACCGCCGACCGCCTGCAACGCCCGAAGAGCGTACAGACTGGCCATGGTAGGGCCCTTGTCGTCGGTGGCGCCTCGGGCGTAGATCCAGCCGTCGCGGATCTCCGCTCCGAACGGGTCGCAGGTCCAGCCGTTGCCCGGCGGCACGACGTCGAGATGGCCGAGGGACAGCACGAGCGGCGCACCCTCGCCAGCCTCGGCATACCCCGCGTAGCCGTCGAGGTCCTTGGTCCGCAATCCCCACCGGGCCGAGAGATCGAGCGCGAGGTCCAAGGCCGCGCGCACGTTCGCCCCGAACGGAGCGCCGGGCCCGGGATCGTCCTGCAGGCTGGCGATCCTCAGCATCGCCACGGTGTCCCGGATCAGCTCGTCGTGATGCGCGGCCAGCCAGCGCCGAGCCTCGATCATGCGGGAATCCATGGCGGGACTTTACCCGCCGACCCTCACTGCGCCTCGGGCCGAAGCAACCGCCGGCCGATCGCCTCCGCAACCCGGGCGAGCATGGTCATCATCGCGGCGAACTGGCTCGGTGTCTGGCTCTGCTGGCCGTCCTTCACGGCGTGGTCCGGATCCGGATGCACCTCGACGATCAAGGCGTCGGCTCCGGCGGCCACGGCCGCCAGGGCCATCGGCGCCACCAGGTCGCGCCGGCCCGTGCCGTGGCTCGGGTCCACCACGATCGGCAGGTGGCTCAAGCTCTTCACCATGGGCACCGCGTTCAGGTCCAGCGTGTTCCGGGTGGCCGTCTCGAAGGTCCGGATTCCGCGCTCGCACAGCAGGATCTGGTTGTTGCCCTGCGTGGCGATGTATTCGGCAGCCAGCAGCCACTCCTCGTACTTGGCGCTCATGCCTCGCTTGAGCATCACGGGCTTCCGGGTCTGCCCCAGCTCGCGCAGCAGGTCGTAGTTCTGCATGTTCCGGGTGCCGATCTGCAGGATGTCCGCGAAGCGCGCCACCTCGTCCACCCTCCGCACGTCCATGACCTCCGTCACCACCTTCAGGCAGTGGCGGTCGGCGGCCTCCCGCAGGATGCGCAGGCCCGGTTCGCCCAGCCCGTGAAAGCTGTACGGCGACGTGGACGGCTTGTACGCGCCTCCGCGCAGCACGCTCGCGCCCGCTTGGGCCACTCGCTCGGCGACGGCGTTCACCTGCTCCTCCGACTCCACCGTGCAGGGCCCGGCCATCACCACCACGCCCTGCCCTCCGACGGGCAGGCCCGCCACATCCACCACCGTGTCGTGCGCCTGATACTCGCGGGAGACGAACTTGTACGGCTTGCTGATCAGGACGACGTCCTCGACCCAGTCGTGCCCGCGGAGGGAATCGGCGGTGGCGGCCTTGTCGATCTCCGGCAGCCCCACCGCGCCGATCAGGGTTCTTCCAACGCCCCGGCTGACGTGCAGGATGTAGCCGAGCGACTCCAGGTGCTCGGACACCTCCGCCACCGCGCTCTCCGGCGCGCCGGGCCTCATCACGATCACCATGACGACACCACCTTCGCGAAGGCCTCGAGGAAGCGATCGACCTCCTCCGGCGTGCCCACGCTGACGCGCAGGCCGGTCGGGCTTCCCATGGTCGTCGCCGTGCGCACGATCACTCCCTGCCGGAGCAGCGCCTCGAACACCGGTTGGGCGGGCCGGCCAAGGTCGGCGTACACGAAGTTGGCGAACGTGGGATAAACCCTGGCGCCAGCCTCTCGCAGGGCCTTGGCGATCCGCTCGGCGCCGGCTCGGTTGTTGGCCACGGTGCGGGCCACGTGCTGGCCGTCCTCGAGCGCCGCGACGGCCGCCGCCTGCGCCAGGCTGTTCACGTCGAACGGCTCCCGCGCCCGGTCCACGGCGTCCACGACCTCCTCGGGCGCGAAACCGTACCCGATGCGGATGCCCGCGAGGCCGTAGGCCTTGCTGAACGTGCGCAGACCGACCACGGGCCGCCCCTCGCGCACGTAGTCCAAGCTGTTCGGGAAGTCCGGCACGTCCGCGGCGAACTCGTAGTAGGCCTCGTCCAGCACCAGCAGCACGCCGTCCGGCAGATCGCGCAGGAAAGCGTCCACCTCGCTCTTGCGCACGATGGTGCCGGTCGGGTTGTTCGGGTTGGCCACGAACACCATCTTCGTGCGGGGGGTGAGGGCGCGGGCCATCGCCGACAGATCGTGCACCAGGTCGCCGTCGAGCGGCACCTTGACCAGACGGCAGTCCGCGAGTTGCGCCGCGGCGTCGTACCGGACGAACGACGGGTCGCCGACCACCATCTCGTCCTCGGGCGAACCCAGGAACACCAGGCCCAGCAGGTGGATCAGCTCGTCGCTCCCGTTCCCCAGCAGGATCTGCCTGCCCGACAAGCCACACCGACGGGCCAACGCCTGGCGCAGCTCGAACGCCGAGCCGTCCGGATACACGTGCATCGACTCGGCCGCCCGCCGAACCGCCTCCACGGCCTTCGGCGACGGGCCGAGCGGGTTCTCGTTGCTGGCGAGCTTGACCACGCTTTCCAGGCCCAGCTCGCGCTTCACCTCCGACACCGGCTTGCCCGGCGAGTACGGCTCCATGCGCCGCACGTTGGGGCGGATGCGCAGACCCATCGGACTCATTCTATCGCTTTCCTCCACGGCTTGGTTTCGATGGACAAAAAGGAGGAGGGGGCCGCTTCGCGGCCCCCTCCCTCGGCTCTCGGTCAGCGAGGGATCA
>FWPV01001572.1_pt1 | contig 44747 bp, 48 predicted proteins | sample 2228371 | NCBI WGS metagenome assembly FWPV01 (sample SAMEA103939776, study PRJEB20133) | metagenome
ATGAGAAGAATAACGGATTACCCCGCCGGACCTTCCTAACCCTACCCGTCCAATCATAGGGGTGCAGTCCAGGTTTTCTTCTTAAGTTTGGAGTTATCTACCACATAGTCATCGTAAAGATATCTTACAGCGTCATATTCAAGGTCTGGTACCTTGCCAGTAAATCTGAAAATAAGACCATTAAACCGAGCCACAATGCCAATCAACCAGAGAGGTAGGTGCAGTGTAGGGGGCTTAGCGCCAAAGGCATCCGCTGCCAGAGTAAGCGCCTCTTCCACAGTAGGATGGCTATCGTCTGCTATATTGTAAACCTGTCCTTCTGCCTCATCCAGACAAGAAAGATGTTCCACAGCTGCAGCCACATCTTCAGCACGCACATTAGATAGAAGCTGCTTGCCGCTCCCTGGAATAGCAAAAATAGAAGTCGGCCTAGAGAACACTTTCCCGGCGCCATCAGTGCATCTGGGACCATAGACCGTGCATGGTCTGGTTATCACCGCCGGCAAGCCCTCATTAATCCTCTGCATCACCACATTCTCGCCATCCCTCTTGCTCCTGCCATAATCATCCTGCGGCTCCCTAGGACTATCTTCTGTAAACGGGGTCCCCCGATACGGTCCATAGACACTGGTGGAAGCTACATGAACAAATCTTTTCACCTTAGCCTCAAGTGCTAGCCTTGTTATATGCTCCACTCCAACGACATTGGTGGCATAAAGCTTCCTGTAAGGTGTGGAGAAGTTGCATATTGCGCCGAGGTGAAATACCCTATCCACACCGCCTTCGAAGAGAGCTGGAAGTGTCTCAGGTTTTGTCAGATCAGAACCAACAAACTCTACGCCAAGCCTATCAAAAAATGATGTGTCTTGCCGGGGACGGGCTGTAGCCCTGACACGCACGCCTTTGGAGACCAGGTATTCAACCAAGTGGCTGCCCATGAAACCTGCGGCACCGGTGACTAGGGTTATCCCTCTGAACTCCATATGTCTCACCTCCCGTCTGGCAGCCTCAGTATCCTTCCTCCACTCCGGAATTCGCAAAGTCCCCCAAAAGGCTTCTCCTCTAAATTTCAATTATACCATTTAGCCGACCGAAAAGGTTACGCTGAGACAACCTACATAGCAGAACACACTGAATCCATTTCATTGCTTTATCTTCCAATATCGACTACAATTAGCGGCAGCTCGACAGCGTAATTGCTTACGGAGGAAGATTGAATAATGGCTAATAACGGTTTTGATAAGTTTAGAGGCTCGCAGGATTATGTTACCTCTGAAGCTCTAAGAAATGCGGTCAACGTGGCTATAGCACTAGAAAGACCTCTCTTAGTAAGGGGCGAGCCAGGAACAGGAAAAACACTGCTGGCGCACAGCATTGCTAAAGGTCTGAACAAGAAACTGATTGTCTGGAATATAAAATCAACCACCAAAGCCCAGGAAGGGCTATATGTGTATGACACGGTACAAAGGCTCAATGATAGTCGTTTTGGAGACAAAGATATTTCCGATATCAGGCAATATATAAAATTAGGTAAGCTAGGGCAGGCTTTCGTTTCCAAAGAGCAGGTAGTGTTGCTCATCGATGAGATAGACAAAGCGGACCTTGAGTTCCCCAATGACTTGCTCAACGAGCTGGACGAGATGAGCTTCTACATACCTGAGACTAATGAAACGATCGTGGCAAACCACCGGCCTATAGTAATCATAACCAGCAATGCCGAAAAGGAGCTACCAGACGCCTTCTTGAGACGCTGCATATTTCACTATATTGAATTTCCTGACCCTCCGCTCATGGAGGAAATAGTCAGGGTTCACTTTCCTAACATCCGCGAAAATCTTCTGCGCCAGGCTCTGGCAACATTCTATTCACTCCGCAGAATCGATGAATTTCGCAAGAAACCGTCAACGAGCGAACTGATAGATTGGATCCGGGTCCTAATTGCTAGCGGTACACCGGATGAGAGCATACCGACTGAAATTCCCTTCGCCGGCACTTTACTGAAGAAAGAAACAGACTACGCCTATTTTGTAAATACTTATATGAAGAAAAGACAAACCACGAAGGTCGCAGACACCTATGATAACATGCGCCGATAAAACGTAGTTCTATGGAAAAATATGTTCACTAACTTCTTCTATGTCTTAAAGGAGAAAAAGATACCTGTCTCAATCACAGAGTGGATGACCCTTATGGAAGCGCTGTCTCGAGGTTACATCTCCACTCTGAACGACTTCTACTATCTTGCCCGTGCCATCCTAGTAAAGAGCGAAGCTTATTTTGACCAGTATGACATCGCCTTTCAAGAGTATTTCAAGGGGATTGAGGGACCTTTAGAAATCTCGGAGCAAATCATGAACTGGTTGAAAGATCCCCTCACCAAGTTCCTTTTGACTCACGGGGAAGACGCACTGTTCGACATCATGGAGTTTGAAGAACTGCTCGAGGAGTTCGAGAAAAGGCTCCAGGAGCAGACAGAACAACATGATAGAGGCAACTATTGGATCGGTAGAGGAGGGACTTCACCATTCGGTCATTCGGGACAGCATCCGGCTGGCTTCAGGCTCGGTGGCGGAGGTGGTGGCAGAAGCGCCATTCAAATTGCCGAACTAAGGCAGTTCCGTAACTATCGCCATGACCTCACTCTGGACGTTCGCCAAATTGAAGTTGCCCTCAAAGGGCTACGCCAGTTGAAACGCATCGGACCGGAAGACGAACTGGACCTAGACAAGACCATTGATGCCACTGCCAAAAATGCCGGGGAGATCGAGCTAATCTGGAGACAAAGCAGAAGGAACAAGGTGAAGTTACTACTCCTTATGGACGTGGGAGGCTCCATGGATCCTTTTGCTCACCTCTGCAGCCTTCTCTTCTCAGCAGCACATCGCAGCACCCACTTCAAGGACTTCCAATACTACTATTTTCACAACTGCATATATGACTGGGTCTACAAGGATATCGAGCGTCGGGACGCTGTAAGCATCGACCATCTGCTGCGCGTCATGGAGCCGGATTACAAAGTAATACTTGTGGGAGATGCCTGGATGGCACCTTCGGAGCTAAACAGTGTTCATGGTGCCATTTATTATTATGAACGTAACCAAAAGCCAGGGATAGTCCGTCTAAAGCAAATCGCTGACCATTTTACCCACTGTGTCTGGCTAAACCCCGAATCAACAAACTACTGGAACGAGCCCACGGTAGCAATGATACGGAGAATTTTCCCCATGTTTGAGCTCACCATCGAAGGGCTCCAGAAGGCTATCAAAAAACTGGTGGTCAAACACTGAAGCCGAAAAACGCATCAACTTTAAAAAAGAAAGATGGTTCTCAACCTGTTAACTGAACTGACAGTTAAAAGGTCAGGGCACATTGGGGGAAATATTTCATTCGCACCTTGGGCAGGGCTGACGAGACTTGAACCTGATAACTGCTGGTTTGCCATAATCTTCAGGTGAAGCTCTATCTTTAAGACATTACCGCAGATTTCCCTTCGGTCATTGCAACATAACAAAATAACCGCAGCCTAAAATCCTATCTTGTCTTGGCACGCAGCATGGACAATTGAGCGGGTTAGGGGGTATAATCAACCCCGTGTCACCACAGCCCAAAGTTCTAATCACCCAACAGGAGATCAAGCAGGCTGTAGCCAAGCTTGCTACTGAAATCAGGCGTGACTACCAAGACAAACAACCTGTGCTCATCGGCATCCTCAAAGGTTCGTTTGTATTCATGGCTGACCTCGTTCGCGAACTCGAGTTGCCGGTAGAAGTAGATTTCGTCAAGCTTTGCAGCTATGGCGCCGGCACTGAAACTTCGGGCAGGGTGAAAATGGTTCAGGGATTGAAGACGCCGATAAAGGACAAAGATGTGATAGTTATCGAGGATATAGTTGACACTGGGCTGACAGTTTCTTTCTTACTGAATTATTTGCGAAAGAAAAAACCGGCGTCCTTGAAGCTTTGCGCTCTCACCGATAAGCCTTCCAAACACAAGGTACCTGTGACTATCGATTACCTGGGATTCACCGTGCCTAATAAGTTCATCGTGGGCTACGGCATCGACTGGGACGAGAAATTCCGCCACCTGCGAGATATATGTTTTATAGATTAATAACCATCGCCTCTGTACCTGCAAAAAGAGGCATTAAGCCATGCCCGGGTTACACCAGAGGGTGTAGCTATACTTAGCATCCACCAAAGAAAGAGACATAGAATGAGCTTAGCAAGATTGATCTCAGTTGCCCGTGGGGATACTCCGGCAGACCTACTTTTCAAAAACGCTAAAATAATAAACACTTTTGTCGGCATCATAGAGGAGGGCAACATAGCCATTTGCGGTGATAGGATTGCTGGCATAGGCAATTACCTCAAAGCCAAGAAAATAATCGACTTAAACGGTAGCTATATAGCCCCAGGCTTAATAAACGCTCACTCCCACATAGAAAGTTCCATGCTTCACCCTGCCGAGTATGCCAGGGCAGTAGTCCCTAGGGGTACTTCAGCCTTGATTACCGACCTGCATGAGATAGCGAATGTGGCTGGTATCAAAGGTATAAAGTTCGTTATGAACTGGGCGAAAAAACTGCCGCTAGATATGTTCTTCGTGGCTCCCTCCTGCGTGCCAGCAACCCATATGGAGACGAGTGGCGCAAGAATCACCGCCCGGGATATCAAGAGACTGCTCGAACAGCCGGAGGTCATTGGTCTTGGCGAAATGATGAACTTCCCTGGCATTATCTACGGTGATAGACGAGTGTTGAACAAGATAGCTGCCGCTAAAGGTAAGGTTATTGACGGGCACGCTCCTGGTGTTATCAACAAAAAGTTGAATGCCTACTTAGCTGCTGGCATATACTCAGACCATGAATCAACTTCCACAGAGGAAGGCAGAGAAAAACTGAGGCGTGGGATGTACCTCATGATACGGGAAGGCTCCTCGGAAAAGGACCTGGACGTTCTTTTACCTCTGGTTAACGATAAGACATTTCATAGATGCCTTTTTGTCGTTGACGACCGCAGTTGCTCTGATCTGCTGCGCGAAGGTGACATTGATGCCGTGGTCAGGAAGGCAATTCAGAAGGGACTTGACCCAGTGCGAGCAATACAAATGGCGACCATTAATCCCGCCAAATATTTCCGACTCTATGACCATGGCGGCATAGCCCCCGGCTACATAGCCAACCTTATCACCATCACTGACCTCTCCCGGCTGGAGATAGATATGGTCTTTTACAAAGGTCGCTTAGTAGCCAAGGGAGGTAACTATCTTCTGCCAACAGAAGCTTCCAGTGGAGAATTGACAGATACCGTCCGCATCAAGCCAATCAGCATGGAGGCACTGAAACTGCGTTCGCGCGGGGAAAGCTTCCCCGTCATAGAAATCATACCTGGCCAGATAGTCACCAAGAAAAGGGTCGAGAAGGTCAAGACTAAAGATGGCGTGCTCATGCCAGATCTCGAGCAGGACTTTCTAAAGTTGGTAGTTGTAGAGAGGCACAAGGCAAGTGGTAACATTGGCTTGGCTCTGGTTAAGGGATTTGGTCTAAAACGAGGTGCACTAGCCTCATCAATCGCCCACGACTCTCACAATATCATAGCGGTTGGCACCAATGACCAAGATATCCTCTCGGGAATCAATGAAATTGAAAGGCTGCAAGGCGGACTTGTAGTCTGCAGTGACGGTAAAATACTAGCAGCCTTGCCACTGCCTATCGCAGGCCTGCTCTCACCACAGCCACTGGAAATAGTTGTTAACAAATTTGAAGAGGTAGAAAGACTGGCAGCCGGACTGGGAAACGTTCCACCGGCACCTTTTGCCATCCTCTCATTCCTAGCCCTACCAGTAATACCCGAACTCAGATTGACCGACAGGGGAATTATAGACGTGACAGAATTCAGGATAATTTAAATGAAGGAGGCTTAGATAGAAATGAAAAGAACCAAACTTTGTGACCTGCTAGATATAAAATATCCCATAATTCAAGGTGGCATGGTATGGATTGCCAATGCTGAATTGGCTGCTGCGGTCTCTAATGCTGGTGGCTTAGGGTTAATAAGCCCCACTGCTGGGATGAGCCGCACTGGTGACCAGGTAGAAAATCTAAAGCGGCAAATAAAAATAGCCAGAAACTTGACCTCCAAACCTTTCGGAGTTAATTTGCCCATATTAAACAACCCCCAAATTGAGGACTTAGTAGCCACAGTGATCGATGCCAAAGTCAAGGTAGTGGTAACAGCCGCGGGTAATCCGGCATTGTATACCAGCCGATTCAAAGAAGCTGGAATAAAAGTACTGCATGTAGTAGCCGCGGTGAGGCATGCCCAAAGTGCCGAGAGGAGAGGTGTGGATGCTGTCATTGCTGAGGGCTATGAAGCCGGCGGTCACAACGGCTTGGATGAGCTAACTACCTTCACCCTGGTACCACAGGTGGTAGACGCAGTCTCGATTCCAGTGGTGGCTGCCGGCGGGATTGCCGATGCCAGGGGTGTCGTAGCCGCACTAGCACTGGGTGCCGATGGTGTTCAGATGGGCACCCGTTTTGTAGCTACCCACGAGTGTATCGCCCACCAAAACTTCAAAGACGCAATAGTGAAGGCTGCAGACACTGACACCGTCATAACTGGTAGGAAACTGGGACCTACCAGGATACTGAAGAACCATGTAGCTACAAAACTATTGGAGATGGAAGCTGCTGGAGCTTCAGCCGAAGAACTCCTTGCCTTCATTGGCAGCAGCCGCTCCCGAAAAGGACAGTTCGAAGGCGATATGACTAACGGTCAAGCCTACTGTGGCTCAATTGCAGGCATGATAAAGGAAATCAAGGGCGCGGCTGAGGTTATACAAAGCATAGTCGACAACTACGAATCGGTGTTGGCACGCTTAAGATAAGCATGCCTTCGGAGGCTTCAGGGGGCAAGGTTTAGGCTTAGCTATCATCACTTCTTCAAGCTAGCAATGAACTGATCAACGCTGAGAGCAGCCATGGTCATGGTTCCGAGGGTGCCTCTGGAACCCAATTCCACCGCTATTTTGCTGATGGCCTCGTTGCTTGGAGCATCTAGGATGTTTACAAAATCATAGGGGCCAAGTAAGGCATATTGGGCCAATACCTTTGCCCCCATGGCTTCGACTTCCTTGTTGACCTCCTTTATCCGCTCCGGCTTATCCTTGATCGTCTTTCTTCCCTCATCGGTGAGGGTCGTTAGCATCACATAAATAGGCATCGTATCCACCTCCTCCTAAATATATTTTTGCTTGGTCTTTACCCCCTGAAGCCCGTAAATCAATTCTAGCAGATTGCGGGCGTAATTCAAGCCCCCGGAGCAGAGAGCGCCATTAAATGTTACGAGGACCCAGTTTCATCACCGTACAAAAAGCCACAAGAGAAGGCATGCCCCAAGATTTCAAGAGACCAACGGTGAACCCTCCCAAAGTAATGGCATTAGAGGCTTCGCTGGGATTAAGAATTAACTCTTAGTCAGAAGTTAAGAAAAGAACCGTTTCTACTTTCTGCGTTAACAGGTTTATAGGCGCTCTACTCAGCCGCTCCTTTTCGCACCAGCACGGCTGCTCCGCGCCAAGACCCTGATTGCCTCCATCAAATCCTGACGTCTACAATCCTTCGTCAGATACCAGCTAGCACCTGCTTCAAGTGCCGAGCCGACATAATCACCGTAGACCGTCAAGAACAAGACTTTAACATCAGGCATACTTCTCTTGATACGCCGAGTCGCCTCAGTACCATCTATCCCCGGCATATGGGCATCCATCAAGATAACATCCGGGTTCAATTTCTCCGCTTTCGTCACAGCATCCAGACCATCTACAGCTTCCCCAATTACATCTATGTCGTCTTGGGACTCAAAAATGCTCTTAAGCCCCTCCCTCACCACCTCGTTATCATCCACTATAAGCACTTTTATCTTTTCCACTTTTGCCTCTCCTCACCTTATATGCCAGCTAGTACTTTTTCCTCAGTCTGCTTGACCCGAATTAGCTGGTTCTAAGTTTACCTGCCCAAGCCAGCAAACCAATCAGGAGAGTGGCTATTTTGCGGTAAAGAAACTGGATGACCCCTTAGGTCAACCTTTTATCCGATAATAGGTAATACTTTGGTATGACTAAAGACGGATTATGCCTTTCTTGATAGCCTGAGTCACTGCCTCGGTTCGGTCATTCACCCCTAACTTTTGAAAGATACTGCTAATATGTGTCTTGACGGTACTCTGTGAAATAGAAAGCTGGGCACTAATCTCTTTATTCGCAGCGCCTTTAGCCATGAGCTGCAATATTTCCAATTCTCTCTCAGACAGTTGCTCACCAGACGGAGCCCTGCGAGATAACTCAGTGAAGCGGTCAAGCAACTTCGACGCCACCACCGGTTGAATTAGTGACTCACCACGGGAAACAGCTCTTATTGCCTTGAACAGTTCCTCTCTAGGAGCATCCTTAAGGAGATAGGCTCGGGCACCAGCCTGTATGCCACTAAAAATATACTCGTCATCACTATACGTGGTCAGGATTATAAATTTGACCTCTGGTCTCGCTTCCTTTATCTGACGCATAGCCTCCACCCCGTCCATGCCAGGCATCCTGAGATCCATAAGCACCACATCAGGATTCAACTCCTTAGCTCTATCCACTGCCTCCACCCCATCTTTAGCCTCTCCTACAACTTTAAAGTCAGGCTCTCTGCTCAGCATGGCAATCAGCCCTTCTCTGACCACAGGATGATCATCAGCAATCAGAATCTTGATAGTCTCAGCTTCCACCAAACACCTCCTATTTAGTGGGGATCACCACCCGAACTAGGGTTCCTCTGCCTCTTCTACTTTGCACCTCAAATGTACCACCCAAACCTCGAGCACGCTCCCTCATGCTTATCAGACCAAAAGTACCACGTTTGCCTTTGCCATCTCCTGAAGCCTGTGCCCTGAAGCCAACACCGTTATCAGCAATACTCAATTCCACTGCAGACTCATTATAGGTCAGAGTCACATTAACATCAGTAGCTTTAGCATGCTTTCTGACATTGGTTAGAGATTCTTGACAAATCCGTAGAAGGCCTGCCTCTATCTCATGGGGCAAATCGCGTTTATCCCCAAATACAGTGAACCGCGTATTCACACCGGTACTCTGCATGAATTTATCTGCCTCCTGTTTTAGCGCCTCGTACAACGGAAGCTGTTCCAAAGCCTGAGGCCGCAGATTCCAAACTGAACGCCGAGCTTCAGCCAGGCTTTTCCGCGCCAAACTTCGAGCCTGATTCAAATGGCGCTCTACCGCTTGGAGATCATTCTCTAATGCTTGCTCTGCTGCTTCTAGCTGCAAAATGATGCCACTGAACCCCTGGGCTAGCGTATCATGAATTTCCCTTGCCATGCGGTTGCGCTCTTCCATGACCGCCATCTGGCGTGTCTCTTCATAAATGCGGGCATTCTCAATAGCCACAGCTAGCTGGTCAGCCAATGTCTGGACAGTGAATAAATCAGCCTCACCAAAAGCATCCACCTCTGTGCTCTCGATATCCAGAACTCCGAGAACCTTGTTACCGATCTTGACTGGGACGGCAAGCTCAGACTTGGTATCCCTTAACGCCTCAACAGCACGAAACCTTGGATCCTCGCTCACATCATTCGCCAGAATAGGCTCACCCGTCTGAGCGACCCAGCCGACGATGCTTTCCTCGTCCACTTCCAGAGGTACCCCTACCGGTATGAGCCCCTTCTGCCCACTTAAACACAGTGCCTTGAGCACAAGTTTACCAGAACTGGGTTCCAGTAGATATATGTTGACATTGTAGTAATGAAAAGTCTCACGAAGAAGGTTGCCCACATATGGTAACAGTTCGTCAAGGTTCACAATAGAGCTAATTTTGCGGCTGACCTCATTTATAGCACGTAACTGCTCTGCCCTCTGTCTCTCACGTTTGGTTCGCTCCTCAACTTTCCGTTCCAAGTCAGTGTAAGACTCCTTTAATGCCTTAGCCATAATATTGAACCGTTCCGCCAGTTGCTGGATTTCATCGCCAGTATTAGCCTCAATGCTATAGTCAAGCCCGCCCTTCGCTAATACCTCAGCGCCCCTAGTCACCGCCAAGATTGGTCTTGTAATAGCTCTTGAGAGGAGAAAGATCACCACAGTAGCAAAAATAATTATGCCACCAAAAATAGCTGTAAAAATAAGCTGCGTCTTCTGCAACTGTTCGTCGATGTACTCACTTGTAGCCGAAACTGCGGCTGTTATCTGGCGCTCCAAGCCCTCTGCAGGTGCTAGGTACTCGTCAATATATGTGCTCGCCGCTACTACAAACTCTGTCCCCCCCACCGGCATACAATGCATATATTTTTCCCTCACTTCCCCTTCTTCATCCTTCCACTCGTAATAGCCAGAGGCTTCCCCCAAAAAGCTCCTCTCTACAATAGGCAAGAAATAGACAGGTTCACCACTTACCTTGAGCAAATTAACCCCAACCATGTTAGGGTCGCTATGAAAATAGACAACACCAGCCCTGTCATAAAGCATTGTAGACCCTGTTTGTCCCACCCGTTGAACAGCTATCTCGCCTAGCTCCTTGTTTCCACTTAACTCTGAAATATCCAAGTTAGGATGATACCGCATAAAAAGCCTTACTTCATTGGCCACATATAAGGCTCGCCGCTGTATCAATGTTCTGCCCAAGTCTTCCAGCGCAGCAATGCTTTGCCGGGCAACCTCCTGCCCCATCCTGATACTATTCTGTTTGACCAGATAGCTGACCTCATATATGGTATGAAATGCCACGAAGCTGATAACACCCAGCGAAATAAAAGATAAAGCCAAAAAGAAAATGAGGATCTTAGCTCTTATACCAAATCTCACTTTCATCCTATCTTCCAACCTCTGCTTTTTCACCTATCTCCTGTTCAGCTTCCAATATCAACCTTTCCCCATATTCAAGCAATACCTTCTGTCGCTCTTCGGTTACTTTTCTTGCCTCCAAGTACTTCCTCAACGCTTCAGATGGTGTCAACTTCTGGCTTGTCCATTGACCCAACCTCGGACACGATTCCCGCCTGACTTCCTTAATAATGCTGACATAGTGCGCCGCTTTAAGAGCTCTGTTTATTTCTGCTTCTCGAAGCGATGCCTCCAGAATACCAGGCAGGGAAAGGTGAACCCTGACGACAGCATCTTGGACCTCAGGCTGACGTTGGGCAATAGTCCTCAAAACAGTAGCCGTAGGATTTTGGTCACCGACATCAATTTCGGCTTTAACCGTGACAAAGCGCCTGGCATTGACCTTTCGAAATTCGTATTCTACGTGCCTCTCTTTACCCCTCAATTCGATATCGACTACATAGAAACCTTTTTCCTGGTCCTCATCACCAAAGTCAAAGCGCTCTAGACTGCCTGCATAAACCACAGGTGGGCTTTGCAGCAACTCTTGGCACCTGTGAACATGGCCTAACGCTATATAATCAAAAGCACGCTGCGCCAGTGCGCTTGGTAATAACACCGGGTCTTTGCCAACCACCATACTCCTTTCTGAGCCCGGTTTAGCGGTTGATACAGATACGTGGGCTGCTAGTACCGCCGGTAAGCTCAAGTCAAGTTCCGAAATAACACCTAGCAGCGTGCGAGTCAACGTCTGCTGCAGCAGATCGTTCACTTGCTCTATGTTGAGGTTTTTGGTCTCATCTCGACTTAGCAGCACGCTTCGCCTCAGCCAGGGCAAAGCCACCACCTGAATATTCCCTCTCTTGGTCGGGATATGGTAGATGCCAGGATGGTTGCCAACATAAATGTGGCTAACAGCCAAAGTATCAAAAATCTCCACAGCAGTTGCCCGTCCTATAGCACTGGGCAAGTCATGATTACCCACCAAAAGGAAAACAGGAATCTCAGCCTCAGACAGCCGCCGCAAGCGTTTGGCAAATTCACGTTGTTGGGTTTGCGAAGGGTCACGGGTCTTATAAGCGTCACCACAGAACAGAACTAGATCCACCTTATTACTAATGGCATACTCTACCACCTCATCCAAGGCTCTAAGGATATCAAGCAGCCTGCTAGACAGCCCGGTATCGGGGTCGACAACACCGTAAGTTTCCACTCCCAAGTGCAGGTCAGCAAAATGAACAATTCTCATTTGTCCGAAACGCCAGATGTTCTAGTCGCCCACAAAGGCTGCGTAGCAAAAGGCTCGCCACTCAACTTAGCCTGCAAAGTCTTCACCGCCTCTGTCATCGGCAGCCTAATCTGTGCCATGCTATCCCGTTCCCGAATGGTAATCTGCTTATCTTCTAGAGACTGAAAATCGATGGTAACACAGAAAGGCGTGCCGATTTCATCTTGGCGACGGTACCGTCTGCCTATGCTCTGGGCATCATCATACTGGGTCATAAAGTGGCGTCGAAATTCAGCATATAGCTCTTTTGCCAGCGGCACTAGCTTCTCATTTCTACTCAAAGGTAGAACAGCCACCTTAATTGGAGCCAGTTCAGGGTGAAGATGTAAAACAACTCTCGTTTCCCCTTCAGCTGGTTCCTCAGCATAAGCATCCACAAGGAAAGCCAATGCCGAGCGGTCAACACCGGCTGATGGTTCAATAACGTAAGGCACATAGCGCTCACCCGTCTCTTCATCAAAGTAAGTCAAGTTTTTTCCGCTGTACTTAGCATGCTGCACAAGGTCAAAGTTACCCCGGTTGGCAATACCTTCCAGTTCTGCCCAACCCATGGGAAAAAGATACTCGATATCATAGCAGGCTTTAGCGTAATGGGCTAATTCCTCCTTGCCATGCTGACGGAGACGCAAATTTTCTCGCCTGATACCCAGGCTTAAATACCAGTTGAAGCGCTCCTTCACCCAATAATCGAAAAACTCTTCGTCCGTTCCAGGCTTGACGAAATACTCGATCTCCATCTGCTCAAATTCCCTAGTTCTAAAGATGAAATTACCGGTCGTGATTTCGTTGCGAAATGACTTGCCTATCTGGGCTATGCCGAAAGGTATTTTTTTCCTCGAGGTAGCAAGGATATTGTCGAAGTTAACGAAAATACCTTGAGCTGTCTCTGGCCTCAAATAAACGATGCTGGCATTGTCCTCCACAGGTCCCATAAAGGTCTTAAACATCAAATTAAACAACTTGGGTTCGGTTAGTTCGCCGCCACAATCGGGGCAGCTATCACCATTCAAATCAGTAGCTCGCCATCTAAGATGGCAAGTCTTACATTCCACCAAGGGGTCTGAAAAGCCTTCCACGTGACCGCTAGCTACCCAAGCTTGGGGATGCATCATTATGCTAGCATCCAAGCCAACCATGTCGTCTCGTTCCTGGACTACCGATCGCCACCAGGCATCTTTAATATTCCGTTTCAGTTCCACACCCAACGGACCATAATCCCAGCAGCTATTTAACCCACCATAGATTTCACTGCTAGGAAATATAAAACCCCGCCGCTTACACAACGAGACGATTTTCTCCATATCCACTTTGCTCTTCTCCTCGGGCACTCTGACCTCCTTGGCAGCTTACCCAAGCTTATCAACTTTATGTCCCAGTGTCAAAGAGGTTTGAAGGGTAACTTCACGAACAATTTGTTCCACGTGATGTTTCTGTGCCGATATGCTAAAATCGGGCTAAATTGAAATTTTTAAACACAAACAATGGGCTCGGGTCATTACTGGCTGTATTGTGCCTCGTTCTATTGAACTTGGCTAACAATGGCTGCAGCCTTGAGCCTCCCATAACAAAACTGCCTCCGCCAACATACCCCTCACCTGAACTGCCACCAGATACAACAGCACCGGACACAACAATTATCAGGGCGCCGGATGAAACCGTCATCCACAACACGGTCACCTTCGAATGGTCCGGCAGCGATGACAAAAGCGCAACCTCTAACTTGACTTACTCCTTCTATTTAGAAGGCTACGACACCGATTATTCTCCTTTCACCATAGACACGACTAAGACTTATACAGGACTGCACGACGGCTCATATATATTTTATGTCAAATCGAGAGACGAGGCTGGCAATGTTGATGCAACCCCGGCTACCATCAGATTCACCATAGCAACTGCTCCACCAAAAGGGAAGCCAGAGGTTGTAACGCCTGTTGTCAGCACATTGCTTATATTGCCCAACAGTGATGTAAGCCGCATCGCTGTCGCCTACAACAACACCATTTATGCTATCGATTCACCCAGGGGCAGAATCTATAGGTCAGAACACGCTGGCTATGGTTGGACTAACATATCTAGGAGCCTTGGTGCTACAGCACCCTGGGTCGATCTAGCTGTAGCCCCAGATGATCCCAAGATTGTCGGTGTAGTCACCAATGGGGGAACTGAGGTTTACCTGTCAACCGATGGGGGAGCCAGCTTCAACAGCACCGGGCTAGCGGGCAAACTAGGTGCTGCTGAACGAGTGACATGCCTTGCGATATCACCAGACTACAGCCGGCGGGATATAGCCGTAGGCACATCTACCAGCAACGGTAATGGCAGAATCTGGGCGAATACAATCAAAGGCTTTCCCAGTGGGTGGCTAGACATGAGCACTGGTGCTGTAGGATGGTCAAAGGGAGACGTCTTCGCCATCGAGTTCTCACCCAACTTTGCCGCCGATGGAACACTAGCAGCTATTGTAGCCACCAGCCCTCCCCCAGGCACCGACGACACCTTTCTGTACATCGGTATACGAGACCTTGGAGGAAATACCACAACCTGGAACAGCTTACCGGGTTATCCAGTAGAAATATGTCAACCGGGACAAGATACGCCGGGGACCCCGCTCACCTATGCCGATTTAGCCCTGCCATCAGATTATGCAGGAACTATTCCTGCACGCCGGCATGTCTACGCCTGCTGGAGTGATAATCCGCCAGGAGTAGCCACCGCCGGTAATCCCAATGATGATGTTTATCGGATTGACGACACCGTGTGCTACCGTCTTCTGGTTCGCACCGATGTCATCTGCAGCCTCGCCCATTATGGCGTGTTTAATCGAGGCAAGCTACTAGCCGGAGCTGCAACAGCCAAAATAACTGGACTCTTTCGTGGCCCCCAAGTGTATTGCACCTTCGACCCACAGTCAACGTGCCCTACTTGGCAGAGCAGCCAAAAACCACCCACCGGACCCGGCCAAGCCATGGTTTCCTGGTCTCCTGATGGCAGAGCAGCTTATTGTGGCACCAGCTCCACTGGTGGCAGTAGCCACGACCACAGCGCCTTCTCCATAAGCACCAACGACGGCTTTACCTGGAACCAGATAGGACTGATTGACCTCTAGTTTGACACAGAAATCCTTTTTTTCGATAATTTTACTTCGGATGATCAAGGCAGTTTTCTTCGACTTTTATAACACACTAGCCACCCATCATCCCCCTCGGGAAAAGGCATATGCCAACGCCTGCCGCGAGCTTGGAATTAAGGTCGGAGCAAAGGAGCTTTTTCAATCCTTGCCCGCAGCAGACATATACTGGCGTAACGAGAACTCACGTTCGCCCATAGCCAACAAGACTCCTGAGGAAAAAATCGAATTCTATGCGGAATATGCAACTAGGATACTCAAAGGGGCAGGAGTGGAAGTAAGCCGTGATGTAGCGCTTCAAATAATGGCGAAACTACGGCAGTATAACTGGAAATACAGAGCCTACAGCGATTCCTTGCCTACCCTGAAAGAGCTGAAAAACCGTGGCCTGGTTGTGGGATTGATATCCAATGTCGCCCAAGATATGGAGTCGGTATATACTGAACTTGGGCTACAACCCTATCTCGATTTCAAGGTAACCTCTTTTGAGGTAGGTTGCGATAAGCCACACCCAGAAATATTTTTGGCAGCAATGAAAAAAACTCAAGCTGAACCGAAGGAAGTAATATACGTGGGTGACCAGTATGATCTGGACGTCGTCGGCGCTCACAATGTGGGTATGAAAGCGCTCCTAATAGACCGTAACAACTACTTCCCCAATATAACCGACTGCCCTAGGATCCGCAGCCTCACTGAAATAATGAAATACCTTCAATGAGAGCAATTAACTATTAACAAACTATTCTATTGTCAGACTTTAGCCTGATGAAGAGAGGCAACTCCAGAGCGCCACATTCCCCCTGCAAAATAAACAGTCCATAAACGATCTCTCTCGCTGACAGTCTTTTAATAGCCATTAAAACATGTAACAAGCGCGTCTTGAACGGTCAAAGATACCAGCCCTCAGGCTAGCGTACTTCGAACTTGCCTTCGGCTTCTATCTAAGCATAGCTACATAGCTGTTCAAGGGCACCTTGAGCGAATCAGCTACAGGTTTGCACTTTGCCCTGAGACAATAGAAAACCCTCCCTTCCGCTGGCAGCTCTGATAAGGACTCGTAATAGCCCATGCCCTTAGCGAAGATAAGCGTTGCTGCTTCAAACTCGTATTTAAACCTGTCTGAAGCTAAGGAAAAATCTATACCTGGGGTAGCCGTCCCGGTGGTCATAATCTCACCAAGCTCACCTTCAAGTCCAGCCCGTCTGACATCTTCCAGCGTGAGGTCATCCTGGACAGGCGAAGCCTTAACCACATAGATGACGCGAGCAAAGTGCCGCATCCATTTAAGAAGCGGCAGGTCAAAAAATGCCTCGCCGGCATTATCCGCCAGATACAAAACGTTACTGGCATGCCTAAGCTTAGTTTCGAACCGCTTGGAATCATCGATTACAAAAGTCACCTGCCCTTTCATGTCCTCTACTATGACATCCAGCGGTCTAAAGAAATCTATGGTATTTCCCAGAGCAGCCAACTTGAGACAACTCCTAAAGCTTCTGTGTTCGAGTCTTATCTCCTTCGATAGCTCTCTGGCAATTGCAATCTCCCTATCCTTCATCTCCCGGTAAGGGTCAGAATTTTCGGTTATCCTCTTAACGGCGTCATGGATTTTGGTGGCGATAGCAATTGAGACCTTGTCGCTGGAAAACTCCTCCTCTAGAATGCGCAGACCTTCCGCTATAGCCATTGCTTTGACCTGCTCATCTTTGGTCGCCAGACCAGCAGCTTGGTAAGCTAGCCTCTGCAGGCATTGATAACAATCGTTTGAAGCTTTCATTTCACAATTCTGCACAGATATTGGGGGAGGCGATGAGAAGTACCCTAACCCCCAAAGCGCATATCATAACCAACCCCCTCAAAGACGACCCAAGACCTAAGAAAACCACTGACCATAGGACATTTAGGACAAGCTGCGCCGAAAAAGTGACCAGTGCCATCTTAACCTGGCGCTTCTTCAGCCCCTTGTGCCACACCAAGAATGCAGCTACGCCCATAAGTAAGTAAAGAAGCGTCCACACTGGGGCAAAAACCCAGCTCGGCGGGTTAAAAGGCGGTTTCTTCAGCGCAGCGTACCAAGCGTGAATCGTCTGTCGCATAAATATAGAACCGACCGCCCCGGCACACAGGCATGCAGCAATGGATGTCACCAGCCCCAAAATATCCCTGATATTCATGTTTCGCACCGTGTCATCTCTCCCAGATCGTTCAATAACTTCAAAGTCGGATGCGACTCGCCATGTACCACCCCGTCCTGCCCTATAACCTCCTGTCATCATAATAGGCTGCTAGTTGCTTAGAAAATCAAGTATGGCTTTGCTAACTTCCCCAGGCTTCTCTAACTCCGTGAAGTGACCAGCATCCTTGATGACCTGAAACTTAACATCAGGGAATACCGCTTCAATACCATCAAAATACCATAACGGCTGGGAGGGGTCTTTCTCACCTTGGAGGACCAACACCGGGAAAACCATCTTCTGGAAGCGCTCCAGTCTGACGTCTTCGCTTTCCAGTTCGAAATCACGGAAATACCGAGGGACAGCTTCAGCAACCCCAGGACGGCTGAATTCAAAGATGATGCCCTCCATATCCTCATCTTTGATTTTCTGAACTGTCCTAAATTCGTAGACTCTGGTAATAAAAGCCCGCGCCTGAGACATCATAATTCTAGCCAGCTCCTGATTTTTGAACAGTTCAAACTGCGGGTGATTAGTTGGGACTATCTTCAGCACCGGCGCCTGCATTCGGACGTATTTGACGATTCGGTCAGGAACTGTGCTTGCAATATGGTCTCCAATTAGAGATCCCCAATCATGGGTGACCAGTGAGAACCTTTCCAGCCCAACAGCAGCAAAGAGAGCAATGAGCTCATTTGCCACACCTCGAGCTGTATAGTCTCCATCACGCTTATCAGACTGTCCGTACCCCTTTAAATCGACAGCAATGACGTGGTATTTCTTGCTCACCTCATCAATCTGGTAATGCCATGAAAACCAGCTTTCTGGCAAGCCATGAAGAAAAACAACTGGTTCACCTTCGCCCGCCTCAACATAGTGCCACTTAACCCCACCGGCTTCTACGAACTTATGCTCAACCTTTAATTCGCGGGGCATAAGCCCAAGAGAAGGCTTATCTGCCGGCGTAGTACAACTTAATAATGCCAGAGCCAGAAGAGCTAGAAAAATCCATCTCATGCCTGATTTTCCTTTTAGAAGCACAATGGAAGCAAAGCTTATCAGCCCACGATTTATATTCTAACAGATAGGTCAACCATCTTAGTCATGCATTCGTGATTATGCTAAAATTGAATCGACAAACGGGGCATAGAGTTATGCCAGCAAATTTACCACCGCAGTTCTTCGAAGCGGAAAAACGCTACAGGCAAGCTAGGACACCAGAGGATAAAATCGAGGCTCTGGAGGCTATGCTGGCTATCATGCCCAAACATAAGGGCACAGATAGGCTGCACGGTGAACTGAGGAGAAAAATCGCCAAGCTCACCGAGGAGGCAGAAAAAAAAGCGGCTACCAGCAGAGCCAGTTTTTACATTAGGAGAGAAGGCGCAGGTCAAGTGGCTCTGGTCGGGATGCCTAACGTTGGCAAATCACAAATTCTAGCCGCCGTCACTGACGCCTTGCCAGAAATAGCCGATTACCCGTTCACTACCAAGGCTCCAAATATAGGCATGATGAAGTTTGAAAACATTCAAGTTCAAATGGTAGATATGCCGCCGATAACAGCCCGCGATTCCCGTGTCTGGTTAAACAACGTCGTCAGAAACGCCGATGTTATTGCTATAGTTGTGGATTTAAGCAATAGTCCGGAGCAACAATTGGAAGCCACAATTCAGGAGCTAGAAAATATAGGTATTACGCGGGCAACCAACGGGCAACAACAGGCAACCATCGGCAGACGCCAAAAGAAAATGCTAATAATAGCAAACAAGAGTGACCTAGACACTTCGGGTGCCAATATAAGGCAATTAAACTCTCTTTATAATGCCCGGTTCCCTGTGGTGCCCATTTCCGCTGCACAAGGCACCAACTTGGAAATGCTACGTAAGGGGATTTTCCAAGCTCTGGACATTATACGGGTCTACACTAAAACTCCTGGGGGTAAACCTGACCTTACTGACCCGATAATCCTGAAAAGGAACAGCACAGTAAAAGATGCTGCTGAAGCCATTCATAAAGATTTCAGAGCCAAGATGAAGTACGCGGTGGTGTGGGGTTCAGGGAAATTTGACGGGCAGAGAGTCGGCCAAGAACATGTCCTTAAAGATGGCGATATAATCGAATTCCACATATAGGGTCACCTGCCCTGCCGCCTTCGAACCCAGACATCGTATAGCCTCTCCGCCAATCCCTCTATATATGCACGATTCTCAAGCTTGAAGCGCCACTTATCAGGGATAGCATCAACACCCAAATAGGCACCAGAGATAGCCCCTGTCATCGCCGCTATGGTATCAGTGTCCCCACCAAGGCTGACAGCAAACAGGACTGCCTCGGCAAAGGAATAAGGATAGGAGAGGAACGAATATATTGCTGTTGGCACCGACTTAAACGCCTCAACCCCATTGCCGAGCTCAGCAATGACTGCGGTTCTATCTGGCTCACCAAGAAGTGCCTCCACAGCGACCAATTTCTGTTTGTACACTTCGTGACAAACATACCCACTCAGCTTAGCTAACAAATCGTGCTGATCAAAGACCGCCGTTGGCTCCAGACTCACCACCGAAGCAATCGCATATGCCTGTAAAGCTGCTCCTTCCTTACCCAGTTCATGACTATGGGTAATCTGGCTTGATTTGTAAGCCACTTCCTTCAATGTAACTAAATCATGATGATAAAAAACGCCCACCGGGGCAATTCTCATCGCTGAACCATTGCCAAATGATCCACCGGGATAGACTTTCGCCGCTACACCATCCCAAGCTTCGCCGGCTGTAATCATTCGGAATATACGCGGCGGACCGGGTCCGTAGCCACGCCACGGCTCCTGCTCGTAATTTCGCATGAAGGTGCGCACCATGTGCTCACCATCAAAACCTTCTTTTTGTACCAGCGATTCAGCCACACCTATCATCATGTGAGTATCATCTGTATATATTAGAACTTCCCGCCCATCAACCACAGCCTCGATTGTCTCAGGTTTAGCCGCATGCCGTCCTTCAAATCCAGCACCAACTGCGTCCCCTACACCAGTGCCTATCAAAGCACCCAAAAACTTAGACTTTAGGACTGCGTTATGCACCAACCTTTGCTCCGGCAAACTTGAGGGCATCTCTTCTCGCCCACATCCTGCCCCTCAGGCAAGCAGTCACAGGCAAACGCCAGCAATTCCAGTTTAGAGACTTTCCCTACCAATTATTATATACTAAGGAGCAACCAAGGGAATCGTGAACACAAGGGTAGTCAAAAGTATAAATAAACTTAAGGGCGATAATATACACGGTGCTGGCTGGCTGTCAAGACAAGCCATCAGCATCCTGAACCTAGCTGTAGATAGAAGCGAAGCTAAAACAGTTGCCGACTTTGTGGACGAAATACAGCAAGTAGCCACGGCATTGATACAAGCCAGACCCAATATGGTTTCAATAGTTAATTACGTTAACCAGTTTCTGCATCAGGTTATCCTTAGATCCCGAGATGAGGCAGACGTGGATAATCTGAAAAGATTCGCTAGAAGCAGAGGAAACGAACTCCTCAGATCTTCGGCAAGGGCTGTCTCAAAAGCTATAGAATACGGCTGCGGGATAATCAGCGACCTTGACGTGGTCATAACCTGTAGCTATAGCTCGACAGTTTGCAAAGTCTTTGAGCTGGCTAAGCAGAAAGAGACGAGATTTAGTGTTATAGCTGCAATGTCCAAGTTTGGTGAGACAGCTTTCGGGGAAATCACCGGTGAGCAGCTCAAAAGGTGCCAAATCCCAGTTGAAATAGTACCTGACGAAAATATACACCTTTGTATATCCAAGGCTAACAAAGCTCTGGTTGGTGCTGACAGCATATCAGCCGATGGTTATCTTGTTAATGGCACACCAACACTGTTGCTTGCCGAGGCAGCCAAAAAGAAGAAGGTTCCCTTCTATGTTGTCTGTGAAACTGCAAAATTCGACATCAGGAACCGTGCGATTGAAACAACGAATTCGCAGCCAGGCTTTGACAAGGCTCCGCTCGATCTGATTACTGGGATAATAACTGAAAAAGGCACCATACAACCAAACTTGGTCGTTTCTTACATCGAGAAAATAAGAGAGGAAATGGAACAACCACCCCGTTGGAAGGAAAAGGATTACTTAAAGTAATCGATACACACGCCCATCTCGACGAGCTGGAGGACCTAGAACAGGCAATCAGCAGAGCCAAAGAGGCTGGGGTTACAGCCATTGTGGCCGTTGGCTCAAATCATCAATCGAACCAGAAAACAATGCAAATATGGCTGAAATATCCTTCCTTCGTTTATCCCGCCCTTGGGCTGCATCCCTGGGAACTGGGCAATCTAGACCTCGAGCAAATCGACACCGCCGTAAAATTTATTGAGGAAAATGCTCCCCAAATCATAGCTATAGGTGAGATAGGACTGGACTATGACAAGCGGATAGTCAAAGTATGTTCAAAAGAGCTGCAGAAGAAAGCTCTAAGACGTCTCCTAGCTATAGCTACAGCAAACAAAAAGCCGGCTATAATCCACAGCCGCTACGCCTGGAAAGACTGCTTTGAACTGGTAAAGGAGGCCCACGTGGAGAAAGCAGTTTTCCACTGGTTCACCGGATTTTCCAGCGTGCTTAGAGACATACTTGATTCTGGCTACTTTATTTCGGCTACCCCAGCCGCTGAATATCATGAAGAACACAGGCGAGCTATTAAAGAAACACCCCAAGAAAAACTGCTTTTGGAGACGGACTCTCCCGTAGTATACGGCAGAGAGGTCAAGTACCACTCCGAACCCAGAGATATCATCAGAAGTCTCAAAGCTGTTGCCTCCTTAAAGCAAACCAGTGAGCTAATCATCGCTGAGCAGACCACGTATAATGCCGCCCAATTCTTTCAGCTTGCTGCGCACTTTAAATAAACTTTGCCCCTGGGGGGCGAAATACAGTAAAATATGCAGCAAGATTTTTCTAATACTATCAAGGGCTCAGTGAAGGCAGTTATCCTAGTTGGCGGAGAAGGTACCAGACTACGACCTCTCACTTATTCTACGGTAAAAGCCATGGTACCAGTTCTGAACAAACCCTTTATCGAGTACGTTATCCGTCATCTATGTTATCACGGTATGACAGAAATCATATTAGCCCTTGGCTACAAGCCCGACTGCATTACCCGTTATTTTAGCAATGCCGGTCAACTTGGAGCCAAGCTTATATGCAGTGTTGAATCAAAACCAATGGGCACCGCGGGTGCCGTCAAGGTTGCCGAACAATATATAGACGACACATTTTTTGTCTTAAACGGTGATGTCTTTACCGACCTCGACCTAACCGCTATGCTGCATTTTCACAAAGCCAAGGGGGCAAAGGTGACCATCGCCTTGACGCCTGTGGACGACCCAACTCGCTTCGGTATCGTTGAGACCAACAGCCAGCACAAGGTAATCCGCTTTGTAGAAAAGCCGAGTCGTGAGCAGGTCACCAGCAACATGATAAATGCTGGTGTCTACATTCTCGAACCCGAGGTGCTTAAGCTTATCCCACAAGACACCCCATTCATGTTTGAACACGATGTCTTCCCTGCACTTCTGGCTAAGGGGGAAGCTGTCTTTGGCTACATTACCGACTCCTACTGGATAGATATGGGCACTCCAGAAAAGTACTTACAGCTGAATAGTGATCTACTCTGCGGCAAGAGTACCCAAGTCACCTTCAGCAGAGGGGATATCCTTATAGATAATCGTAGTTTCGTCAGTCCCCAAGCTAAGTTAACTGCACCCATATTGATAGATAGAGAGTGCGCTATCGGCACAGGGGTCCAGTTAAAGGGTCCAGTGATTATAGGTGCAGGCTGCCAAATACATAATGGTGCCAGAATTGAGAACTCAGTTCTATGGCAAAATGTTAAAGTCGGTGAGCAAGCTGTCTTAAAAGATTCTATTGTAGCTAGCGATAGCTGCATTGAAGATAACATGTGCATTGAATGTGCTACAATTAATAAGGCACATGTGAGGAAGCTTTCATGATAGCTAAAAAAGGCAATTAAGGAGGTTAAAGTCGTGCCAGAAGGTATAGCAAACATAGACCACGATAGCTTTCAAAAGGCGGTTTTGGAATCACAGAAGCCGGTGTTGGTTGACTTCTGGGCGCCTTGGTGCGGACCTTGCCGAGCTGTTACACCCATCATTGAAGAGTTAGCTAAAGAGTACAAGGATAAGATAGAGTTTGCTAAGCTCAACGTTGATGAATCACCATTTGTAGCTTCTAGATACGGAGTCATGAGCATCCCCACTCTAATAATCTTTAAAGATGGCAAACCTGTAAATCAGGTAGTCGGCTTTCAGCCAAAAGAGCAGTTAAAGAAAATACTGGACAGCGCGATAACGAAATAGGGCGGCAGATGACAGAGGTCTCTTTTGCACTTGCTTTCACTGGCGGTCTGCTCTCCTTCTTCTCACCATGCATTCTGCCTCTAGTGCCAGCCTATTTAGCCAACCTGGCTGGTGTTACTGCCATTGACCCTCAGACCAGGACAAGCTATAAGCCTGCCTTATTCCACAGCCTCAGCTTTGTGCTCGGCTTCTCTGTCATCTTTATTGCCTTAGGTGCTTCAATGGGGTTAATAGGAACAGCCATAGCCGCACATTCAGTTCTACTCCGCCAGATAGCTGGAGGCTTGATTATCGCTTTTGGTGTATTCCTTATAGCTGCCTTAAAACTACCTTGGTTAAACTATGAAAAACGCCTTAATCCAGCGCTCAGCAGCAATCCAAGCTACCTCAGATCCATTGGCATCGGTGCTGCCTTTGCCCTAGGCTGGACACCTTGTATCGGTCCAATACTGGGCGCCATTTTAGCATTAGCCTGGAGTTCCCAGACTGTCGCCCAAGGTGCCTTGTTGCTCACCATTTATTCCCTAGGTCTAGGCACCCCATTCGTTCTACTGGGTCTGGCATGGGGTGCAATAATGCCGCTGTGGAAAGGAATAAACCGCTACCTGGGGGTGATCTCCATAGCAAGCGGCTTACTTCTCATAGTTGTCGGCATACTTATGCTCACAGGTAACCTCGCATGGCTTGGTCAATTCACCCCTTGGTAAAACCTCATATAAAAGGAGTATCAGTCTCATGAAATCAAAACTGCTGTTATTGCCTGCAATCATTTTGTCCCTAACCCTACAAATGGCTGGCTGTGGGGGGATAACCACAGTCCCAGATGTGGGCGATAAAGCTCCTAACTTCACCATGGAAACCACCGACGGGAAAAGCCTAAGCTTGAGCGATTTTAGGGGCAGGTCAATTCTAATCGTGTTCACCAGTGTGAACTGTAAGGCATGCGAAGAACAAATGCCATATATTGAGGCTGTGTATAAGGAATCAAGCGGAAAACTGGCGGTGCTGAACGTGTATATGTTTAACACCGCTCCGGTCGTCCGTGATTACATATCAAAGAAACAGTTCACTTCTTTTCCAGCGTTGCCCGACCCCAAAGGCAGGGTTGCCACGCAATATGGTGTGGCAAAGTTTCCACCAATCAACATCTTCATCGATGCCCAGGGGATCATAAGAAACAAGAAGATCGGTCCTTTCCAAAGTAAGGAGGAGATAGAGAAGATACTTGAGACTTTTTAGTCACGATATAATACCGTATCTAAGTTTGCCCTTGTTGCCCAAGGATGTATAATAGAGACAGCGGTACGCAAAATCGCCAGATCTGACAACTACTAAGCGACCACAGAAAAGTAAAGTAAAGGTAAAGTAACAATATAGTGCAACGACCGATAATGATCCCCTGCCCTGGCTGTGGACAGGAAATCGATTCCAGCAGTCGATTTTGCCCCCATTGCGCCGTGCGCATATGCCCTGGCTGCTGCAGTCTTCTGCCGCCAAGAGTGAAATACTGCCCTCACTGCGGGTTTGCAGTGGGACCGGCGCTAACAACCGAAACAGAACAACCCCCGCCAAGTCCGTCAGCTCGCCCTGTGCCACCACCATTCCCAAGACCGGTAACCGGTGAAAAACACCCTGAAAGGTGGCAAACCGCCGGAGGATATATCACCGGGCAACAGGATACCTATGCGCAACAGGCTATGCCCGTCCCTCACAGACCTGAATATCCCGAAGGTTACAGATCCCCAGATATTCCAGCGCCTGCAACTGCCCAATTTACCCCCGACCACGGCACACCCAGAACCCCCATCCCGTCCCCATACAGTGGTATACAGCCGCCACTGCCTACCAGACCCAGAATGCCGAACGGTCCGATACCAGCAAGACGTTTCCCAAAGTCATTGGTAGTTTTGGTTCTCATTATACTCGGCTTCAGCCTTCTCAGCTTTGCTGCCTTTAATGCTGGCTGGCTCGAAAGTCCAATCGATGCAGTTCAACGATGGGTCAGTGGGCTTGAGTGGACTAAATGGCTTCCCTCAGCCGCCAAGGATAGCATCCCTCCCATAATCTCAAATGTCAAGGTTGAATCCGTGACGAGCACGGGTGCTGTCATCACTTGGCAAACCGACGAGCCATCCACGAGCCAGGTGATGGTGTGTGACCCTAGTGGTAGTTGTACCTGGACAGAGCTAGACAAAACTCTAGTTGTCACCCATTCGGTTAGCCTAAGTGGTCTCAAGCCAAATGTAAATTACAAATTCACCGCCACATCAACAGATGCCAAAGATAACCAAACTGTATATGAAGGAGAATTCAAAACTCTGCCTGGAGCCGCGATAGCTTCGCTACTGATCTCAGGTGTTACCGTCTCAAATATTACCGACTCCAGCGCCACAATAAGCTGGAAGACAGATAAACCCGCTTCGAGCCAAGTAGAATACGGGACAACAGACGCCTACGGCTCGGTAACGCCACTAGATACAAAGCTAACCACCAGCCATAGCATGACATTAAGTGGTCTAAGTCCCTCTATGACTTACCACTTCAGAGTAAAATCTAAAGACTCAAGCGGAAATGAAGCCGCATCTTCAGACCAAACATTCACAACCCGTGGCACCATAGCAGTTGCAGCCGAGACAGGTCCAGAAATAGGTAAACGTGCCCCAGACTTCACACTCACAAGCCTTGATGGAAAAGCAGTAACCTTGAGCAGCTTCCGAGGCAAAGTTGTAATACTCAAATTCTGGGTAGATAACCAATCTGCCCGAAATGAATTGCCTATCATCCAAGCATTTTATGAAAAATCGACGAGCAAGGAGTGGGCAATACTTGCTATTAATTGGAAACAGACTCCTGACGATGTAAAGAAATTTACCAAAGAAAAAGGAATAACCTTCCCGATCCTGCTTGACGTGGAAGGACAGGTGGCTACCAAATACAGGGTTAGTCCTAGTGTGCATCCCACAAGCTTCCTTATAGATAGTGTAGGTACCATCAAAGACAAGCGAGATGCACCATTTCGAAGTGAGGAGCAGCTAGAAAATATAATCAAGTCTCTACAATGAACCGCGCCCCAGCTGACTTACGTACAAACTGGTGTAAACCAGTGACTAGACACAAATTTCGTCAGAACGTAACCTTAGGGCTAATACTTGCGCTGACCAGCTTGCTTATAGGTTGCACCAGGACAGAAGTAAACTACGCCCCCAATTTCACCCTGCCAACGCTCGATAGTAACAACATAACCCTGAGCGATTTTCATGGTAAACCTATAATGCTCACCTTCTGGAAGATCAATTGCCCAGCCTGCGAATTTCAGATGCCTCACATTCAGTCATTCTATAACGACTGGTCAAATGAAAAGATAACGGTGCTGACCGTCAATGTTGGAGAAAGCGCTGCCGCCGTACGTGAATACATCGCCAGCAGTGGCCTCACCTTCCCCGTGCTGCTTGACCTGAAGCAGAGTGTTTCCCAAGCCTATGGTATCATAGGCGTGCCAACGACTTTTTTCATTGACGCCAAAGGCATCCTAAGAGCATACAAGCTCGGGCCTTTCCAGAGTGCAAAGCAGATAGAAAATGTGCTCAAAGAGGTATTCCCCTCTCTGACGTTCAACCCCAAACCTAAAGTTGCCCCTGAAGTAGGCAACCTGGCACCGGATTTCACACTGCAAACTATTTACAACCAAACCATTACCCTAAGCACACTTCGAGGGAAAACTGTGCTCCTGAACTTTTGGGTAAGCTCTTGCGCTGCGTGCGTTGATGAATTGCTTCACCTTCAGGCAGCAGCTAATAAATTGCCACGCGAGAAATCAGTTATACTTGCCGTCAATGTCAGTGACACTAAAATGACGGTGCTGAGCATTGTTGACAGACATGGATTAACCATGCCCATACTGCTGGATGAGGATGGTGAGGTATGCAGAATGTACAAGCGCGGTTGTCCCACGACTTTCCTCATAGATGAAAATGGCATAATCAAGGCAATCAAGGATGATGCTTTCCAGAGCCCTGACGAAGTGGAGAGCATGGTCAATTCGCTCCAATAGAGGCATCAGAGCTCACACTCCTCAGCTTCCACATACAAAACAAGAAGGTTAGAAAGTCTTATTCCGTGCATGTTTATTGTTACCAACGGTGTAAAATTCACCCAAGGCTGCTTTCTTTTCCAGGCTGATATGTGACGGTTCAAAAACCACCCCGCCTACGCCGAGAAACGTCCACCACACGGTCATTCCTCCTCACCAGCATTGGGTCCAATTTCCTCACCACGTTGTCGCAATTTGCTTATGACTCGTTGAATCCTAGTCTTATCCCAGCCGATACGTGCTAAAGCGTGACGGACAAATTCGAAACTAGCTTCATGCTCTGGACTAACCAACTCCGCAACTCCCAAACTCTGGAGGATCTGAGCTTCTTTTTTCCTATGGACACGAGCAATAATCTCAAGCTTCGGGTTAACCGTCAATGCGTTCTTTACAGTGGTGACCACAGGTAAGGGGTCAGGGAATGTGACAATTAAAACCTTAGCTTTATCTAGCCTGGCAAGTGAAAGCACATGAACGTTACTAGCATCACCGTATATACAGGGCTCGCCTTTCTTATGTAACTCGGAAACGACTTCAGGGTCCATCTCAATAACCAAAAAAGGTATTTTGAGCTCACGCAAACTTTGAGCTATGTTCCGACCCACCCGACCATAACCGCAGACTACCACCTCACTTAATGGCTGGCACGATTCTATATTAGGGTTTAGAGAACCCTCAGATACTAATCTCCCCTCAGCCAGAACCTTAACCAATTTAGGATATAGTACCGAAGCTAAACCCAAGAACAACGGTGTCAGCAACATTGTGATAATCGTGCAGGCTATAATCAGCGAATAGAAATAACCAGATACCACCCCAGAATTCATTCCAGCTTGAGCCAAAATAAAGCTAAATTCCCCAATCTGAGCCAGACCAGCACCAACAAACAAAGCTGTCCGTCCACCAAAGCCAAAAAGCTTGGGGATAGCAAAACAAACAGCAAATTTGATAGCAACAATGAATAATACAACTAGAATCAGGACAGACCAATTTTTCACCACAAATTCGGGACTGAGCAGCATGCCCAATGACACAAAGAAAAGGGTAGCAAATACGTCTCGCAAAGGGGTAACCTCAGCTAGTGCCTGATGAGCAAATCTCGACTGTCTAAGAAGCAAGCCCACGACGAAGGCACCGAAGGCTATGGATAACCCAAAGACGTAAGTGCCAAAGGCAGCCCCAAAACATAGTATGAGAACCGTCAGCAGGAAAAGCTCACGAGACCTCACTCCAGCCACCGTTCCCAGTAACCATGGCAGCACCCAGATGCCCAAAACAATAGCTATCCCTAAGAAAAGAACCGCTTTACCAACCGCAATCGCAAACAGAGGCAGCAAGTCCTGAGCAGACGCACCAAATACGGGCACTCCAACCATCATCAATACAACGCTCAAATCTTGAACAATTAAGATGGCTATCATAATGCGCCCGTGTATTGAATCCAGCTCACCACGTTCCATAAGGAGCTTCAGGCAAACCATGGTGCTGCTCAGCGATATGAGTAGACCGAAGAAACCAGCATCGGAAAAAGACCAGCGGAACAAAAACTTACCACCTATCAGACCCAGAACGAAGGTGGCTAGGATCTGCGCTATGCCACCCCAGATCCCCACCTTCCCCATCTCCCTTAACTGGTTGTAAGACACCTCCATTCCCACGGTAAACATCAGCAGGGCTACACCTATAGAGGCTAAAGTCTCGATCAACTCTAGGTTGTCGACTACACCAAGACCATGAGGACCAATAGCAATACCGACCAACAAATAGCCTAAAATTACCGGCTGCCTAAGACGGTGAGCTATCATACCGCCAACCAGAGCTGCCGCCAGAATAATAGCAATGTTGACAACCGGGGCAAATCCTGTCATAATCCCTACGCCCACAAACTTAAATCAATTCTAACATACAAACCCGATGACCCCAAAAACGGAGGAAATAAAATGCTAAAAACACGCATGACCGAGCTATTTGGAATAAGGCACCCCATTATGCTGGCAGGGATGAACTGGGTTACGGAGCCCGGGCTGGTAGCTGCGGTCTGCAATGCCGGTGGATTGGGTATCCTTGCAACCGCCGCAACTACACCCTAGGATACACGGAAAAACATCCGAAGGATCAGAGAGCTTACAGACAAGCCATTTGGGATAAACCAAATACTTATAGGTCCAGGGGCTAAGGAGAATTTAGATGTAGCTATAGAAGAGAAGGTCCCCATAGTGAACTACTCATTGGGAAAGCCATGGTTTATTGAGCAGGTACATAGCTATGGCGGAAAGGTTATAGGCACGACAGCTATTGCCCGGCATGCGGTCAGAGCAGCAGAACTGGGTTGTGATGCGGTTGTCGTCACCGGTCAGGAAGCGGCAGCTCACGGAGCCAATGCTACCTCAATGGTATTAATACCCATCGTTTCAAGTCAGATAAAAGTGCCTGTTATAGCAGCCGGCGGTTTCTACAATGGCAGGGGACTCGCAGCAGCTTTACTACTGGGAGCCGATGGCATTTCCATGGGCACAAGGTTCATGCTCTCTAAAGAGAGCAGAGTCCATGATAATTTCAAGCGCCTTTGCCTACAAGCCACCGAACAAGATACGGTGTACAGCGACCGTTTCGATGGTATGCCCGGAAGAGCACTAAAAACCAAAGTGACCGAGGCAATGATGAAAGGCGGGTTCCCACTAATAGAAGCGTTCAAGGGGGCTAGCGAAGTGAAACAATTGCTTAAACTTTCATTCTGGCAATTTGTTGGTCTCAGCTTCCAGATGATGAGAGCTGAGGAGGGATCACCACTCTGGGTTCAAGCTCGCCAGGCTGCCGGTGCCAGAAGACATCTAAAGGCAATAATCGATGGGGATGAAAAGGAGGGGATCCTATTTGCTGGAGAATGTTGTGGCGGTATCAACGATCTGCCAAGCGTCAAAGAGATAATTGACCGCGTAATAGCCGAGGCAGAAATGACCCTGGAAGCATCGAGCAAAATACTCGTCAAACCCTAGAAAGCTGCCCTTTCAAAAGACGAGTAGCTTAAAAGGCGCTAAAGAGCTACTCCGCGAACTCGGCGCAGGGTAGCAGCTAATATTTCCTCAGCCTCCCACACCATTTTTTCCAGCAACTCCTGACAACTTACAATTTCCCTAATTAGACCTATAGATTGACCAACGGCAAACGGAGCCCCATCCACATCACCACTTTCCCACGCCTTTTGAGAGCGCTCCCCTGAAATGAGTGGGATTATTTCCTCGATTCCGCCATGCCGCGCCTCCACCTCCAATACCTTGCGCACCAGTTCATTCTTCAGCGCCCGCATCTGTAAATCAACTGTTCGACAAATAAGTGTAGTCTCATTTTCCTGACGGCGAACAAGTTCTTCCTTGATTTTAGGATGCGCTGGACACTCTTTTGTGGCAATAAAGCGTGAAGCCATCATGACCCCTTCTGCACCAAGAACAAGGGCGGCAGCCATGCTTCTGCCATCAGCAATGCCCCCAGCAGTGATAACCGGAATCTTCACCGACTCACAAATCCGGGGCGTGAGCAACATAGTAGTTACATCATCATTCAAAGGGTGACCACCTTCCTCAAAACCTGCAGCGATAACTGCGTCATAGCCGGCTTCTTCGGCATGTCTGGCATGCCGCACAGAGCCTAGCTTATGTATTAATTTGACTCCAGCCTCCTTTGCCTGACTAACAGCCTCCACGCCCAGGTACCTATCCAAAGGTGCGCCCGAGATTTCAACAGCTGCCACTTTCTCTTCACAGCAAACCCGAAAATACTCCATGTGCATTTCCTTTGTGATCCGTACTGATGGCATAAACGTAATGTTCACACAGAAAGGTTTATCCGTTAACCTTCGTGTCTCGTCAATGGCTTTACGCAGTGCCTCGCCAGATTCATAGTTACCAGATGTTAGATTTCCAAGCCCACCACCATTGGAAATCGCAGCACAGAGCTCAGGTTTAGCCAGCCACATCATACCACCACACATGACTGGGTGGCGAATACCGAACATTTCTGTCATCCTAGTTTGCATGACTTCCCTCCAAGTGCCAAGATAACTGTCCGTTTAGGCTGTAATTATAGTCCAGTGCCGTCACAGGGACAAAGATCCAGCCGATGTTGATTGATTCGCTTTTTTGGCTCTGTTATACTTGCAGCTGTCATTTTGCTAAAAATCCGCACCTATAGCAAAGGAGGAGTTTCCATGAAAACAAGAATGACTGAGCTATTCGGGATAAAGCACCCCATTATGTTAGCGGGAATGGCTTTCGTAAGTCTGCCAAAACTGGTAGCTGCAGTCTCAAATGCAGGTGGCTTGGGGATGTTCAATAGCGTTGCCAACACACCCGACCAGATGAAAGACATCATCAAAGAGATAAAGTCACTTACAGATAAGCCATTTGGGGTGAATGTTACCTTGCTTTTCCCCAACGCTAGGGAGAACGCAGAAGTGGCCATTGAGGAAAAAGTGCCCATACTAAACTATGCACTGGGGAAAGGTGATTGGCTCATCAAAGCGGTACACGAATACGGTGGTAAAGTTATAGCTACCGTAGCCACAGAGCGACATGCACGGCGTGCCGAACTGGACGGTGCCGATGCTTTGGCTGTCACCGGCTTAGAAGCAGCAGCACATGGTGGTGAACCCACGACACTGGTAATGTTACCCTTGATCGCCAGTCAAGTGAAGATCCCAATAATAGCGGCTGGCGGCTTTTGTGACGGTAGGGGACTTGTAGCAGCTTTAGCTCTGGGGGCTGACGGGATATCGATGGGCACCAGATTCATGCTTACACAAGAAAGTCCCGTTCATTTAACCGTTAAAGAGGTTGGTATTAAAGCTACAGCCGAAGATACACTACGCTCCGACAAAATCGACGGTCTTCCTGGCAGATTTTGGAAAAACAAGAAAGCACTAGAGCTGGCAGAAGGAAAAGTATCACTAACCCAAGCGCTATTCAGCGGGTGGCGCATAAAGAAAATGCTAGATGTTCCCTTCTTTAAGCTTTTCATAAGCGGTCTGAAGCAAAGAGGTATTCAAGACCTAGCCCGGCAAGCTGTCAGCATCGACTTCCTCAAAGCACTGCACGAGCCAGAAGATGTTGACAACATCATCGTGCCTCTAGGGCAGGTCGCCGGCAGGATAAACGATATACCGTCCTGTAAAGAGGTGATCGAAAGAACAGTCGCCGAAGCAGAACAGATAATAGAAGGACTGAGGGGGAAAATAGTTGCCTAATAACCATAGCTCATACAGCGTATGTCCTAGGGAAAGAGTGTACACGAGGCATTTCCTATAAGACATGTTTCTTCCAAAATGGCATGCACTCCAGAACCGGGCTAAGCCAACGTTATGACGTCAGATAGAATTCCACAATAAATAAGCATCACGACGGACACGTAGGAGTAATTCCTGGATGCGGAGAAAAATTTCACTAAACGCAGAGGGGTTTCATCCATTCGCTGAACTGATAGGTCTGAAATTTACCGAATGTAAGAAGGGATACAGCGAGTGCGTCCTGGAGATAAACGAGAAACTGCTAAATCCGCACAAAGTTGTCCATGGAGGAGTTGTTTATTCAATGGCAGATACGGGCATGGGCGCAGCGCTTTACCCCCATTTAGGTAAAGACGAACTTTGTGCCACTGTAGAAATCAAAGTGGTCTATCTCACAGCGTTGGCCTCTGGGCTGCTAACCTGCAAGACCAAGGTCATTCACAAAGGTAAAAGGATCGCCGTACTGGAATCAGAAATAGAAGGCAACGGACGTCTTGTTGCCAAAGCCATAGGAACATATTCCATTTTTAAAGCCAAGGCGGACTGACCACGTCAGACCATTTCAGGAAAGATTTCATGAATCTTGCCTCACAGCTTGAACAACATCTGCCGCCTGCGGTTGTAGCTATAGCAAGAACCGCGGGCGAGAAGGCAAGTGAATTGGGGCAGGAACTATACCTTGTGGGAGGTGTGGTTCGTGATCTACTGCTAGGACGTGCCAATTTTGACTACGATTTTGTAGTTGAAGGCGACGCAATCAAATTGGCAACGGAGCTAGCCAAGGATAGCCAAGTCAAGCTGACACTCCACCCCCATTTCGGTACTGCCAAACTCAGCTACCCTGACTTCAGCTTCGATTTGGCAACCGCCCGCCACGAAACTTATAGCCATCCTGGAGCTTTGCCAACGGTCAAACCGGGCAACATCGAACATGACCTCTTTCGACGGGATTTATCAATCAATGCCATGGCGCTATGCCTCAATCCCCAGCACTTTGGCAAGCTTATCGACCTGTATCATGGCAAAGAAGACCTAGATAACAGGCTCATCCGTATCCTACACCCCAATAGCTTTGTCGACGATCCTACCAGAATCCTGCGGGCACTGCGCTATGAGCAAAGGCTGGGGTTCAAATTGGAAACGGAGACCGCCAGACTGCTTCGCCGCGATGCGGCAATGCTTAAGAACATAAGTGGAGACCGCATCCGACACGAGCTTGAGTTAATTCTCAAAGAAGATACGCCAGAAAGAATCTTACGGCGGGCTGAGGAGTTGCAAGTCCTGAGCAAAATACACCCGTCTCTCAAGGGAAATGGCTGGCTCAGCAAGATGTTCGCAAGAGCGCGCCACATCAATAAACGAACCTCGCCCGTTACCCTCTATTTGTGCCTACTCATTTATAACCTTAGTATAGCAGAAATCGAGGAGCTCATTTCCCGCCTCAACTTCCCCAAAGTGCCAGCCCAAGCCATGCGCCATACCTTACAATTAAAAGCACAGCTTTATACTTTAGCCAATCCCAAAATGAAACCCAGTGATATTTATCAGTCACTTCATAATTACGCACCACAAGCCATCCAAGCTAACGCTCTGGCTTCAGGAATGCCGGTAGTTAGGCAGAACCTAAACTTGTACCTGACCAAGTTGCGCTATGTAAAGCCTCTGCTAAGTGGAACAGACTTAAGAAGAATAGGGTTTGCCCCTGGACCCAAAGTAGGAGAAATTTTGAATGCACTTCGTAAGGCACGCCTAAATGGAGAGGTCAAGACAAAAAATGACGAGGAGAAATTCGCCATCAGCTATCTCCAAGGTCATAAACCAGATACAACTTAGCTCTCGGTTCCAACATTTCACAAACTTTAGAGTCGTTCCACAGGTAGCTTGAAGCCTCTTGACCACATTCTTATAGATTTCTGTAATTGCTGCGTCGGGTCCAATTCTGGGTGTGTCGAGAAGGATTGGTGCTGCACAAATAGACTGTCCAGATGCTAAATAGCTTCAGGCACGATGGTGGATGCAACGTAGGCTTCGATTCCCTGCTGGTGAAGCCTCCTGCATACCTCTTCAGCTTCAATGCTGTCACTCACCAGGGTGAATAAAGCTGGACCTGAACCAACCAGATGGATATCGGTGACACCAGCCTTCGCAAAGCGCCTCCAATAGGTTTCCAGTCCAGGAAAAGCTCTACAGGCTACTCTTTCAAAAACATTAAACATTAAAGAGGCATTAATCCCCTCACCCTGAGACCACTTGCTCATTGCTCTGTCCACGAACTGCCCTTCGCTAAAATGCAAAGTGTCCAAAAGGGAATAAAGCTGTTGTGTCTTATTAGGCATCTTCGGCAGCGATGGCACAAGCAATACAAACCAGCATGGCACCCAAGCTTCCAAAGGAGTAACCTTTTCCCCCCTGCCCTCCACCAAAGCTACGCCACCGTGGATGAAAAAGGGAACATCCGAGCCGAGGTTAGCAGCCAGTGGTACTAAGTCCGAAGCCGTATATTCCAAGTTCCAAAGCCTATTTAAAGCCAGTAAAGTGGCTGCAGCATCGCTGCTACCGCCAGCAAAGCCGGCAGCGCAAGGTATCCTCTTCTCCAGCCTAATCTTCGCTCCTTTCTTAGAGCCACTCACTTCTCTAAGTAACTCAGCTGCTCGAACAACCAGGTTATCAGGAGTCTGTAATGTCGGCTCATCGCACTCCAGAGAAATCACATCATCAAGCTCAAAAGACAGGGTATCACACAAGCTAATAACCTGGACAATGCTACGGATCTCGTGATAACCATCGTTTCGCTTGCCAAGAACCTCAAGAACAAGGTTAATCTTAGCCGGCGCCAAAGTCTTCAGCATGACATCTCGCCCCATTGTAATGCCGCATGACTTCGTACAAACTTGCCCACTCCTCAAGAGTAAGCGCTTCGGCTCGACAGCGGGGGTCTATATTAGCTTTTCTTAACAGTAACGCAACTTCGCTGGGTTTAACGCCTAAGCCATACGCCAGCGAATTGTGCAGTTGCTTCCGACGTGAGCTGAATCCGCACCTGACTACGTGGAGAAAATCTTCCACGTCAGCTATTTTAACCGCAGGCTCCTGAAATAGGTCAAGGCGCAGAATTACTGAATCCACCTTGGGATGGGGATAAAAACTTTCTGACTTAACATGTGCCACAATCCTTGGCTGACTATATAACTGCATGCTCACCGCAAGTAAACTCATCTTCCCTGGACCGGCGACGATAGCCTCACCGACCTCCTTCTGAACCATCACCACCATCAACGACGGTTTAGGTGAAGCTTCTACAAAATAGCGTAGCACTGGAGATGTGATATAGTATGGAAGATTAGCCACCACCTTATAATCTCTTCTCCCTTCCAGCAATTGTGACGGGCTAACCTTCAATATATCGGCATTGATTACACGCACATTGGGCATGCCACCCAGCCTCCCCCTGAGCAACGAAGCCAACCTTGCATCTATTTCTATCGTGATAACATAACCAGCCCGCCGAGCTAACTCAGCAGTCAAAATGCCCAAGCCAGACCCAACCTCAACTACGGTATCCTCCGAAGACAGCTCACCAGCTTCAATTATGGTCTTTAAGACTGCTTCATCTATAAGGAAATGCTGTCCCAAGCTTTTCTTGGCTCTGAGACCAGACTGACGAAGCAATCTCCTGACCTGAACCAGAAGCGGACTCGTTTTCACAGCCACTTAAAGCCTTCAAACCTTAAGCTTGAGAATCCTCTGGGCGTTCCTATACAGAACCTTCTCCACTACTTCAGGTTTATATCCGCCGCTTTCAAATTCTTGAAGCCATCGTTTCGGTGGGATTTCAGGATAATCTGAACCGAACATAAATTTATCCTGAAGGCGCCCGTTGACCTCTCTTCTAATAGCCTCTGGAAAATATTTTGGTGCCCAACCAGAAAGGTCAGCATAGACATTACCTTTATGAAGCAATACCGCAATCTGCTCCTCATACCAAGGCCAAGCCGGATGGATCATGATTATGGTTAAATCAGGGAAATCAGCAGCTACATCATCTATGTAGGGGATAGGTCTGGTATAGTTTAAACGTATCCCATACCCTCCGGGCATACCAGCCCCGGCACCAGTAGTCCCAGTGTGAAAAGAAACAGGTATCTTCAGCTCGACGCATTTCTCATAAAGGGGATAGAACCGCCTGTCATTAGGATAAAAGGCCTGAAGCGCTTGTTGAAATTTCAACCCCATCAAGCCCAACTCCTTAACACACCTTTCCAGCTCTTTTACTGCTGCCTTACCCTTCCAAGGGTCGATCATCGCCCAGCCACCTATAAACACGTCTGGAAACTTCTTAATTAGTTTAGCCACCTCATCGTTGGTATTGCTGGTATCATACCCGCTCACAGTCTGCGTATCCCAGCCAATCAGCAAGGCTTTCACATCCAGCTCCCTAAATTCCTGCGCCATCTCCTCATCTGTCTTCACTTTGTATTCGACTCCATAATACTTAGAAATATACTCCACCAACTCATCCCCCCACATACGCCTGCGGTCAAATGCAGCTGTGCTAGGATGAACATTAACATCAATAGCCTCCATACCAGAACCTCCTCCTACATCATAGTATAGCCACCGCTGACGCTGATGGTCTGTCCGGTTATAAAGCTAGCCACATCTGAAGCCAAAAACACGACAAGGTTGGCGACGTCTGCCGGTTTACCCAGCCGGCGCAACGGATATGCCTTTGCAGCCTTCTCCTGAACTTCGGGGGTTAAAAATTGTCCCATGGGACCTTTCCACATGCTGAGCTCACCAGTGTGCTCAGCACTCTCGGGCAGCGTCATTCCAGGACAAACAACATTAACGTTTATGCCATAGCGCCCCAATTCTCGAGCCAGAGCCTTGGACATAGCGATAACGCCGCCTTTGCACCCAGCATACACTGCCTCCCTATATTCGCCCATTCTACCAGCATCAGAGCCAATGCTTATGATTTTGCCGTATTTCCGTTCAATCATATGGTCCAAAACAGCTCTGGTGCAGTTTATAACACCCCAAAAATTGATATTTACCTCTTTCTCCCACTCTGCCCTTGGCTTCTCAATAAATAGCCTGTCCATACCCCAGCCTGCATTGTTCACCAGCACATCTATCCTCCCAAACTGCTCCAGCGTCTTCCGGACCATGATTGTTACTGAGTCAACGTCAGTGACATCCGTCTTGATAACTATAATCTTGCCTCCTATAGCATTAGCCTCTTTAGCCACCTTTTGCCCTTGGACCTCGTCTATGTCGGCAATCACCACATTCGCCCTTTCTTTAGCAAAAGCCAGAACTATAGCCCGACCTATATTTGAACCACCGCCAGTGACAATCACAGTCTTGCCATCCAATTCCAAATCCATCTGTCACCCCCGTGTTTCAGCTTGGGCCGTGCACCGACTGTCGACCCTGCTTTCCGGCTTACCACGGTCAGCTAGCTCCGACCAGGTAGCCTTGCGGCACCCGGAGAATGCTACTTACCGCTGCTTCCTTCCGGACCTGACGGGGTTCATAGTCCTCCGCCGCGCAAGACCCAGCCATCAACACCGCTCCACCGCAGCAGTCCCAGAAAACAAAGACCTCGAGCCGGGATTCAACCCCGCTATAGCGGATCTCGGGTACAGGGCACCGCTAGTTCCCCGTCTAGCACGACCCATCACATACTACTATGGAGCAACGAACTTTGCAAGGCTATAAAGTAGTCCAATTTATCACTTACACACGTATTCTTCACGATGATATCCAATGCTCACCTATATGTGTAGTCTAGAATGAACCTACCAGCCTTGGCTCAAACGCAAAATAAGCGGCAGGGGCAGACCCCGCTCAATCATCCTCTTCTGTGTGGCTTGGATATCGTATTCCACCCGGTAATGATGAATAATTTGAGTAGCAGTATCATAAATAGCATAACTTGCCCGAGGGTCACCATCTCTAGGCTGCCCAACACCGCCAGGGTTGATTATTAAGCGATTTTCCCCTAACACCAGACTATTCCCATGAGGAAATACCCTGTAGATTGTAGTCCCACTGAAAAGCTCGAAAATAAGTGGGACATGGGAATGTCCCACAAGGCAGTAGGCAGTCTCAAAATAGGCAAAGTTATCCTGAGCCGCTTCACTCGATAGCAGGTATTCCCAAATAGGCTCTCTTGGGCTGCCATGAACCAGCGTAAAATCGTCCAAGCAAACCTTTAAAGGAAGGTTCTGCAGGTAGTCCACGTCTTCACTGGTTAACTGCTGTGCCGTCCAGTGACAAGCTCGAGCCGCTACTGGATTAAAGTCTCCGGTGTCCATCTTGCCTATCGCTGCCCAATCGTGATTGCCAGCAACACAGCAATGCTCATACTGACGCAAAAGTTCAATGCATTCATGAGGGTCAGGCCCATAGCCCACCACATCCCCCAAACACCATATCTTATCAAAGCCTCCTCTCCTCTCTACATCCTGGAGCACCGCTTCAAAAGCAGCCAGATTACTGTGGATATCTCCAAAGATTGCATAACGCATGTCGCCTAACTATACCACTGAAAAATCGATTTGTTAAGTTCACCACGTCGGGATATGAATGAAAGGAGCCAACGATGTAAAATAGTGTTAATACCATGTAAGGAATTTGTCTGCAAAAAATGTATTACTTCGCCTATGCCTCCAATCTGAATAGAAAACAGATGGCAGAGCGCGCCCCAGAGAGCAAGCCCAAGTTCATCGCTACCTTGCCCAATTTCAAACTTACCTTCACTGCGCAACCAGGACGTCAAGGTGGAGTTGCCAGCATAGCTCCGCATAGAGGCGAAAAGGTTATCGGGGCTGTATATGAAATATCTGAAAGGGACCTTAGACGACTAGATAGATGCGAGGGTTATCCCACAGTTTATGACCGACGCAAGGTAATTGTATGGACCGAGACCAATGAACCAATTGAAGCCGTTACCTACATCAAAATTGACCAGTCTCGAGAACTGCCCCCATCACCAGAATACCTCGCCTTGATACAGCAGGGCTACAGAGACTGGCAAATAGTCTAGGCTCGGTCTTTGGACCCAGTATTCGCCTCTATATCCATAAGTACATAACAAAGGTCTGCAAAGGCTAGCAGGAATAAGCCGTACAGTATAGAGACTACGATACCTGCAACTGCTATGCCCACCATTCCGAAACCTGCCGCCCAAGGCATGAACTCCTTCAATCCCTCTATCCCTTGTGCTGTTATCACAGCCAGGGCAATTGAGAAAAGGCTGCCACCTACTATTACCACCCAGCCAATAATCTTATATATTGAGGCGACTGCCCTCAGAGCCACGTATTTCCGAGCCGGAGCGGCTTCCTTTGGCACCCCTAGAGCACCTGGCACAGGTTGTGCTTGCCAGGCTTGCTGCTGCCCTCCGGTGGGTAATTTCGTCCCACAATTGGTACAGAACCGATGACCGGCACTCTTAGCGCCACAGTTCGGACAGGTAACAACTTGCTGCATACGTCATCTTCCCCTGATGCATCACGGACCGAAAGGAAGCTTATAATTAAAGACAACAACCATCACAGCGACAGCAATCAAGTAGACTATGCCGCCTATCAGTAGCCCTAGCAGCATCATCCGCCACCACAAACCCCAAGCCAATCCCCACGTTGGCTTGACCTTAACCGACTGCATGGGGACAACTGGGGTGACTACCATAGCAGGCACCTCTTGAGCAGGGGCAGCAGGTAATCTTGTCCCACATGTCCCACAAAACTGCTGCCCAGCAAGATTTTGCGAACCACAGTTAGGGCACTTAACCTTCTGCTGGGGTAGCTCAGTAACAAGCTTTGCCCCACATGTTCCACAGAATTGTTGCCCAGCACGACTTTCTGAGCCACAACTGGCACATTTGACCGTCTGCTCCATGTCGACCTCCTTATCTGTTTAATCGCATTATATAACTTGCATGTGGCATATACAATACTATCAATCAAGACCTGCGGGCATCTTATTAGAAAAAGCCATGCAATGCATTGCCTCAGCCTGGTCTAATACGTTACCTTATACCAAATACCAACGCAGAAGGCTGGAGCTACATAGAGTATTGGCTGATTATGATCAAACACACAGGTTAAGTTAAAAGTCTATCTCTTTTCCTATCCTCTATCGGCAGTCAAAAGGTCTTCCCTAGCACCCCTTGCCTGTCCAGCAGCAGCCAAAAATGACGTACTGTCAACTGATTCAGTGACATTACAAGGAATGTACTAATTACTTTAGGCTAAAACAACGGGCTTATGCTATAATCCCAACAATGAAAGTCTCTGAGCTAGGAGAATTCGGCTTAATCGAGCTATTAGCCGATATCGTCAGTAAATCTCAACATGCCCAGAGTGCTGGCTGGCAGCAGCTACTTATTGGCATTGGCGATGATGCCGCTGCTTGGAGAGGAGATGTTTCCATCCAATTGGCTACTACGGATAGCTTGATACAAGACATACACTTTGACCTAAGCATCACCGCATGGGAAGAACTGGGCTGGAAGGCAGTTGCCGTAAATCTAAGCGATATTGCCGCCATGGGTGGTACCCCCAAATACGCTCTAGTCTCGCTGGCTTTGCCTGGCGAACTAGAAACGGATTGCGTTTCCAGACTATACGGGGGCATGGCACAGATCACGAACCAGTTTGGAGTCGCTATAATCGGTGGCAACATAGCCTCTGCTGAAAGGGTTATGATTAACATAACATTGCTAGGAAGCCTAGAAGCAACCTATCCACTTACTCGTTCAGCAGCCATACCTGGAGATCAAATAGCTGTCACAGGTTACTTAGGGCTATCGGCAGCTGGCCTCAGGATGCTCAGACAGAGACTCAAATTTGATGCTGAAACAAGCCGGCTTTTACGTGAAGCTCACCTCAAGCCGACACCCAGAGTGAATGAGGGACAAATCCTGTTACAACAAGGTGTCAAAGCTGCCATCGACATAAGTGACGGCTTACTCGCAGACGTGAGTCACATATGCAAGGCGAGCAAGGTCAGCGCCGTGATAAGGAAAGAGCTGCTGCCAATCCATCCAGTGGTTCAGGCTAACTTCAAACCAGACTGCTATCAGCTAGCCCTGAGTGGAGGAGAGGACTATGAGCTGCTTTTCACAGCAAAAAGCCAGATCATCGACCGGGTGAAGGAAGTCATCCCCTGCCCGGTGACCACAATCGGTGAAATAATAGAAGGGACACCGGAGCGGGTCACAGTGATTGATGCTACTGGCAAAAGCATTCCCTGGCAAGAAGCAGGCTGGAACCATTTCAAATCACACATATGAAGGTTAAAGCAACGAACCTACAGCTCACTTCTCACAGCCAAGAGCAAACACAGAGCCTTGGAGCCCGATTGGGCGAGTTAGCTCAGGCTGGAGACGTCTTCCTCCTCATCGGCAACCTGGGAAGCGGCAAGACTTGCCTGACTCAAGGCATTGCCTGGGGGCTAGGCGTAAAAGAATATGCCTTCAGCCCATCTTTTGTAATAGTCAGGGAATATAATGGCAGAGTCCCCCTATACCATATAGACTTCTACCGACTTGAGCGTATCGAGGAGATCGTAGACTTAGGGCTTGACGAGTACCTTTACGGCGACGGCGTTTGTGTTGTCGAATGGGCAGAAAGGGGGTTGGCAGTGCTACCAGAAGAGAACCTTACTATTCGTCTCAATTATGTATCAGATACGGAGCGTTCCATCAGCTTGGAGCCCAAAGGCAAACGCTATTTGCAATTACTGAAATCTCTTAGCTTGGACATGAAAGAATGGAGATAGCAATAGACACCTCGACTAATTTAAGCAGCATCGCCTTATCACACCAAGGTCGCACGATAACCGAAATGACTTGGCATTCGACACAGAGCCACACTGTAGAGCTGGTGCCGAATATTGTTCATCTGCTTAATAGGACGAAGATGAAACTCAGCTCCCTTGATGCCGTCTTTGTGGCTAAAGGTCCGGGCAGCTTTAATGGCCTTAGAGTGGGTGTTAGCACAGCCAAAGGGTTAGCCTTCGCGTTGGGTATCCCACTGGTAGCAATAAGCACTCTGGAGGTGGAAGCTTACCCCTTCGCGTTCACCAAGCTACCAATACGCCCTATCCATAACGCCGGACGTGACGAAATCGCCACTGCACTTTATCAACAACAAGATAATGATTGGCGTTGCTTGATAGAAGAACATATCACTAACATCGACGCGCTATGCGAGCAAGTTAAAGGCAAAACACTATTTTGCGGTGAAATTTCATCCTCTGTGATTGAGCAACTCCGTCGCAGGCTAGGCAAGCATGCCTTAATACCAGACCAAGAGGCTAGATTGCGCCATGCCAGCTACCTGGCAGCTCTAGGCTGGCAATGTCTAAGCACAGGCAAACAAGATAATCCGGCAAGCCTACAGCCTTTGTATCTGCGTCAACCACCGATTACTCAACGTAAAGTGAAATGAAAAAAAGGAGCTCCAAGGATGGAAAGAAGTCTAGTGCTTATCAAACCTGATGCCATGCAACGAGGACTAGCTGGAATCATTATCTCCCGGCTGGAAAAACGGGGGCTTAAGATTGTGGCTATGAAGATGCTACAAATAGACAAGACTTTAGCCCAGCAGCACTACGCTGTCCACGAAGGAAAAGCCTTTTTTAACGACCTAGTCGAATTCATCACCTCGGGACCCATAATAGCTGCTGTCTTTGAAGGGGAGAAGGCTATCGAAGCTATTCGACAGACAATGGGCGCCACTGACCCGCTTAAAGCTGCCCCAGGCAGTATCAGAGGCGATTTCGGGCTGGACATTCAGTGTAACCTTGTACATGGCTCCGATTCTGCAGAAAACGCCGAAAAAGAAATAAGCCTCTTCTTCTCACCACAGGAGATATTCGGTTAGCCTGTTTCCAAATCCTGAACTTCGAGTCTGCATGCCCAGCAGAAAATCCCCACCACACTTCTAGTAGGGCAAGATCAACCAATTTTAGGATTTTTTTTCAGAAATTTGATACTGTTCTTGGTCTGGATATTTAGATTTGGGGTTCTGACAGGGGTTCACTGGATCCTGAGCACAGGTGTGGCTTCATGCCACAGCTCATCCAACCGATAATAATCCCGCTGATCAGAAGAGAAGATATGAACGATCACCTCGCCTAAATCGAGGAGAATCCAGCCCGAATCGGCAGCACCTTCAGTATGATGTGGCTTAACACCACCACGTTCTAAGGTCTGACAAATTTCCTGCCAGATAGCCTGAATCTGACGTGTGCTGCTGCCACTGCAGATAACAAAATAATCAGCGAAGGAGCAAACGTGCCTTGTGTCCAGCATGACGATGTCGTCAGCCTGTTTATCTGAAGCAACTTCCACTGCCCTTCGGGCTACTTCTATCGCCTCCAGGACTCGCTCCTCCTGTAGAAAATATCTTTACAAACTATATTATAACATATTCCGTAGGCAGACTTTGATTGCTAGCATTCTATCCTTTTTATCGGTATAATGCATCTTAAGCTATGGAAAAACTCCTTTTTGGACCGGCGG
>FWPV01001483.1_pt1 | contig 44721 bp, 35 predicted proteins | sample 2228371 | NCBI WGS metagenome assembly FWPV01 (sample SAMEA103939776, study PRJEB20133) | metagenome
ACTTCTTCAGACGAACAACGGGTTGAGTTGTTGGAAGGAGAAATAAGCAAGCGTTTCATGCTGCACTACAATTTTCCTCCGTTCTGCGTGGGCGAGATCAGAGCTTTGCGATCTCCGGGCAGACGGGAGATAGGTCATGGGATCCTTGCAGAGCGGGCGTTGGCCTCTGTAATTCCCCCACTCGACGAGTTCCCATATACCATACGAGTCGTCTCGGACATCCTTTCCTCCAATGGCTCTTCATCAATGGCAACGGTCTGCGGTGCCACCCTTTCTCTCATGGATGCAGGAGTCCCCATCGCTGCGCCGGTTTCAGGGATCGCCATGGGTCTCCTTAAAGAAGGTGACACAGTTCAGGTCCTTACCGATATCGCAGGCGAGGAAGACCATTATGGTGACATGGATTTGAAGATTGCCAGATGCCCACAAGGAATACGGGCTATCCAAATGGATATCAAGATCCCTGGTATCACAAAGGATATCCTAGGAACCGCGCTTTTTCAGGCACGTGATGCGTGTCTCCAGGTCCTCGACCACATGCGTGCGGTCATCCCAGCGCCACGAAGAGAGCTTTCTCGGTACGCGCCAAGGATCGTAACGATACAGATCAAACCAGAACGCATCAAGGACGTCATCGGTGCTGGAGGAAAAACGATACGGGAGATTATCGACAAGACAGGTGTGCGAATCGACATAGAAGACTCGGGCAAAGTCCATATTGCCTCATCGGACAAGCAACGCGCGGATCAGGCAATCCGTCTCATCGAATCCCTTACTCAGGAAGCCGAGGTGGGAAAAGTATATCAAGGGGTCGTCAAGAAGATCACCACGTACGGTGCCTTTGTCGAGATCTTTCCTGGTACGGATGGTCTTATTCATATTTCTCAACTCGCAAAGGAACGAGTGGAGAATGTCTCGGATGTGCTTTCGGAAGGTGACGAAGTGTGGGTCAAGATTATCGAGGTCGACCGCCAGGGGAGAATCAAGTTGAGTCGAAAGGAAGCACTCGAAAGCCTCGAAAGTGGAGAATCCCCGGAGATGGAGCGTGGCAACGAGTCGGTTTCCCGAAGGAATAGCTATAGGTGAGAAGCGATGATTCGCTATGGTACCCTACCAAATGGGCTCAAAGTAATTACCGAACAAATCCCGCACGCAATTAGCGTTTCAGCAGGCATCTGGGTCACGAGGGGGTCGAGGAGCGAACCTCCTCATCAGAACGGCATCACCCATTTCGTTGAGCATCTTTTTTTCAAAGGAACCGAAAGACGATCAGCACTCGATATTTCGCGTCAAATAGAATCGATCGGGGGCACGATCAATGCCTTCACAGGAAAGGAGTTCCTCTGTATCCATGCTCGAGTCCTCGACCGATACCTGGGTATCGCACTGGAGCTCATAGCGGATATCTTTCTCAATGCGGCATTTGTTCCGGAAGAGATCGAACGGGAGCGAGGGGTCATCGTCCAGGAAATCAAGATGGTAGAGGACAGCCCTGAAGATCTTGTACACGAACTGTTCGCGGAATCGTACTGGAGAGGAAATGGATTGGGTCTTCCCACACTTGGCACTTACGAAACCGTGACAGCAATGGATCGGTCGAGCCTGGTTGCCTACGCAGAGTCACTTCGTGATCCTCGATCCACCATTTTAGCAGTCGCTGGAAACCTCCACCATGACGAGGTCATGGATAGAGCGTACGAACTATTCGGCCATATGCACGCCTACAATGGAAGCCTCTGCCCCTCGACAGAACCGCCGACACCACACCGGGGACTGTTCGTCCACAAAAAAGACTTGGAACAATCCCATCTATGCATGGGGACTATTGGCCTTCAGTATGCCCACCCTATGCGATATGGCTTTCACGTCCTCAATACATTATTGGGCGGCGGTATGAGCTCCAGACTGTTTCAAGAGATTCGAGAAAAAAGAGGGCTCGCGTACTCAGTGTACTCGTTCCAGTCTTCTTATTGCGATACCGGACTGCTTGGTATTTACGTGGGCACCACCCGCGAGGAAGTCCGGACCGTCATCGAGCTCCTCTTAGAAAATCTCGCTCGGCTAAAATCTGATACACTCACAGATTCAGAGATCTGCACTGCAAAAGAACAACTCAAAGGCAACCTGCTCCTCAGCACGGAGAGTACCAGCAGCAGGATGAGCAAGCTTGCTATGAACGAGATCTACTTCGGCAGGCAGCTCGACATCGAGGATGTCATCCGGGAAATTGAGGCGGTCGACGAAGCACAGCTCCATGAGATATCCCAGCAGATTTTTCGACCAGAATTTCTGAGTCTCATGGTGCTGGGAGCTGTGGAAGGAGAGGCGCTATCGGATATACGCATGGACCCCTAATTACGACAAGGACTGGTATCAACGTATGATAGCACGGTACACCCGACCTCAGATGGCACACGTGTGGGATATTCGGAACAAGTTCGAATGCTGGCTTCGAATAGAAAAGCTTGTCTGTCATGCACTCGCCGCCCAGGGGCATATTCCGCGCAGGGCAGCACGGGCCATCGAGAAAAAGGCAACGTTCAGTATCGAACGGATAGAGGAAATCGAAAAAACCACCAAACACGACGTAATTGCGTTTTTGACCGCTGTCGGCGAAACAGTAGGCAGCGATGCTCGATATCTCCATATGGGACTGACGTCCTCTGATATACTCGACACCGGCTTTGCCCTCCAGCTCAGACAGGCCTCACATCTCATCCTTGAAGGCATCGACCGAGTTCTGAGTATCCTGGAGGAAAAGGCGTGGCGTTACAAGGACACGCCAATGATAGGTAGAACCCATGGTATGCATGCCGAACCTATCACCTTTGGGCTCAAACTCACGGTGTGGTACGAAGAGATGAGGCGCAACCGCCTCCGCATGGAGCGAGCAATGGATGGTATTTCGGTGGGAAAGATTTCAGGTGCAGTGGGCACCTATGCTCATATTCCCCCAGAGACCGAAGCGTATGTGTGCTCCAGGCTCGGCCTCCGTCCTGCTTCTATCTCTACGCAAATACTCCAACGAGATCGTCATGCAGAGTTTTTTACTACGCTTGCAGTAATTGCTTCTTCGCTGGAAAAGTTCGCTACAGAGATCCGACATCTGCAGAGAACAGAGGTCGCTGAGGCAGAGGAATTCTTTTCAGAGGGACAAAAAGGCTCTTCAGCCATGCCCCATAAGCGCAACCCTATCGGCTCGGAAAACATTTGTGGCCTTGCCAGACTCGTCCGTTCCAATGCCCTTGCATCGCTCGAGAACGTAGCGTTGTGGCACGAGCGTGATATCAGCCATTCTTCTGTGGAACGAGTCATCGGACCTGATAGCACCACTCTGGTCGACTATATGCTTCATCGGTTCGCTGACATACTGGAACACCTCGTGGTCTATCCTGAAAAGATGCGTGAAAATCTGAACCTGACCCGAGGATCGATCTTTTCTCAAGACATCATGCTTTGTCTCGTCGAGCGAGGTATGCACCGGGACGAGGCTTACAAACTAGTCCAACGGCTGGCACATCAGGCAAAAGGGCCTGGCCCTACAGCACCGTTCGAAGAGATACTGTTCAGAGACCCTGATATCAGGCGTTTCCTAGATGCTGATACGATCCGTAGCATTCTTGCCTTTGATACCCACTTGCAACATGTTACTACCATCTACAAACGGGTATACGGAAGAACGAGACCCCCTTCCCGTATAACCAGTGCGTCCTACCCTGCACGGCCGTCAAGGCGCAGCTCCTCAGCTACTTCGTAGGAGGTTAGGAACCTTGTACCTGGATATCGACGAATGCAAACGACGGCTTTTGGCGTTACTCAAGCAGAAATCACTCAAGCGAGGCAGGTTCCTTCTCGCCTCAGGGATGTGGAGTGATTACTACATCGATGGCAAGCAAACATCTCTTGACCCTGAAGGGGCCTACCTCATTGGTCGGCTCCTGTTTGCAGCAGTGGCCCAGAACCCACCGCTACCACAGGCGATTGGAGGAGTGACCCTCGGTGCAGATCCACTTGTGACTGCCACATGCGTTATAAGTTACATCGAGGGATCGCCTCTGAAAGGATTCATCATCCGTAAGACCCCGAAGGATCACGGGACCCAGCGCTGGATCGAAGGTGCAGAAAGCCTTCATCCAGGAGCCGAGGTCGTTATTGTCGAAGATGTGCTCACCACTGGAGGTACGGTTCTCAGTGGGGTGCGCCACGTTCAGGAAGAAGGGTTTCGGGTCAGAGCAGTCTGTGCCCTTATAGATCGTCAAGAAGGGGCAGCACAGAGACTTCTGAACGAGGGGATTCACCTGACTGCTTTGTTTACCAAACAGGATGTATTGGCGGACAGCGATTGCTGAGGCAGCAAAGGGCCACACACTCCAGGCCAGGAACGGGTGGAGGATACCCATGAAAGGAACACTGTGTACGTGCTCCGTGCTTCTCGTTGCATCGGCAGTGCTTGCACATGCCTCGACAGAGGACCTCATCAGGCAAGGAGATGAATTGTGGCTCGAGCGATCTGAGTCTCTAGAACACGTCAATAAGGCGATCGAGCTCTGGGAAAGAGCTGCGCACGCCGATCCCTCCGACGAGCATCCTGCGTATAGAATCTCCATGGCCTACTACTATCTCGGACGTTTTACCGATGATGCGCAAAAGAAGATGGATCTGTTTCTCAAGGGCAAGGAATGGGGACTGGACGCAATCAGACGCAATCCCAACCGTCCGGACGCCCACTACTGGTATGCCGTCAACCTGGGTAATTACGGCCAGGTACGAGGAAAGCTCAAGAGCCTTTTCCTACTGAAACCTATGAAGGATGCACTCAACGAGGTTTTACACATTGATCCCCAATGCTACTACGGAGGTGCCTACAGGGTCCTCGGAAAAATGTATTTTGAACTTCCCGGTTTCGCCGGCGGAGACAAGCACAAGGCAGAAGAATACCTCCGGAAGTCACTTGAGATCGAGCCATGCTACACACTAACACTGCTCTATCTCGCACAGGTGCTTATCGATCTCCATCGTAAGGAAGAGGCCAAACAAGTGCTGGGCACCCTTATGAAGTGCAGCCCGTCACGCGGATTCGAACGAGAATACCGCGACGATCAGGCAGAGGCAAAGAAACTACTCGACACGTTGAAGTAACCTCCACCTGCGTCCCCTATCATGTAGTAGAAGTGCCTGTAGGCCTGAGGTGCAGACGGTGTCGTTACCTCAGCAGCCCATTGTCAGACGGTTCTGGTGTACATGACTTGCAATTTCTTCTTCCATCGGATAGATAGAAAACGTACGAGGTTTTCTTTCCGAACACATTCCAGATACCGGTATGGAGGAAGACCACGCTATGAAGGTACGATGGTTAGGACATGCAGCATTCTTGATCACTGCACAAGACGGCACCACGATACTTATGGATCCATATGAATCAGGCGCTTATGGAGGTGCTGTGGGCTACAGCCCTATAAAGGAGGCTGTTGACATCGTCACCGTAAGCCACGACCAGCACGAAGACCATAACTACACAAAGGCAGCAGTAGGCAATGCAGTGGTCCTGAAGGGGCCAGGAAAAGACGTGGTGAAAGGAGTCACGATTACACGCATCGCCACCTTTCATGACAAGAGTCAAGGGAAGGAACGGGGGCCAAATTGCGTTGTGTGCGTCGAGAAGGAATCCCTGCGTATCTGCCATCTTGGAGATCTGGGACATGTGCTGGAGCCGAGTCAGGTCGAAGCGATCGGCCACGTAGATGTGCTTTTGGTCCCAATAGGCGGCACGTTTACCATCGATCCTGATGAAGCGACCGAGGTCGTGCGTCTTCTTACACCACCTATCGTTATTCCCATGCACTATAAGACCCCCAAATGCGGCTTTCCCCTCGCCAGTGTTGAGTCCTTCACCAAAGGAAAAGAGCGCGTCCGTTATGAAAAGAGCAGTGAACTCGCGGTTGAAAAGGAGACGCTACCCACACAGACCCACATTGTCGTACTACAGCACGCGTTGTAAGACTGTTTCTTGTCATACGAACTGCTCCTTGCAAGCCACACAAGGACGTCAGTAACCCGCAACTCGCTTGACAGGTGCCGCCACGCAAGGGATGAAGGAACGAGAAGCTGCGAGCTATACAGAATTGATCGACAGGATGCTCAACGGCGATCGCCGCGCCCTGTCCCGTCTGATCACGTACGTGGAAAACGATGAGCCGTGTGTGCCTGACATCATGGAAAAGATCTATCCCAGGACCGGCACCTGTTATTCTATCGGCATTACAGGTCCTCCAGGCGCAGGAAAATCAACGCTGGCGGATAAGCTCATTGCAATGGTGCGTGCTGAGGGCCGTACAGTGGGGGTAGTCGCCGTAGATCCCTCGAGTCCTTTCTCAGGCGGCGCAGTATTGGGCGACCGGATACGAATGCAGCGACACGCCTTGGACGAAGCCGTCTTTATCAGGAGTCTGGGATCAAGGGGCAGCCATGGCGGTCTGTCGAGAGCAACGCGTGAGGTACTGAGGCTGTATGATGCCTTTTCAATGGATGTCGTGCTGCTCGAGACAGTTGGTGTAGGCCAGACAGAGCTACATATCGCCGACATAGCAGACACCGTTGTTGTTGTCCTTGTTCCTGAGTCAGGAGACACTATTCAGACCATGAAGGCAGGCCTCATGGAGATCGCAGATATCTTTGTCATCAACAAAGCTGATCGCGATGGTGCAGAGCGAGTCTACTCGGATGTGAAAGCCATGGTCGAATCGATGCAGACGCATTCCACCGGTTGGACGATCCCAGTCCTTTTGACCAAGGCTCATGAGAACAGCGGGGTGGAGGAGTTGTATCGTGCAATTATGTCTCACAAACAGTTTTGTTCGAGCAGTACAGAAATAAAAGAGCGCAAGCGAGCCCTGCGCCGAGCCGAGACGTTGGAGATTATTGTAGATACAATTCGAAGACGGCTGGAGACACTGGCTACAAAGGATCTCACCATACGGTCTTACCTGGAAGAAACACTCAGCGGAAACAAAAGCCCCTACGAGGCCGCACGAAGTGTGTTGGCCGACAAGGAAGTCATGCAGCACTTGTGCGACGGCTCTCCCATGAGGGCGCTCGGAGGCACGGTAGATGGTGTTGGACCACCAGACAACGCAGAGAATCCAGACGACAATCGAAGCCCTTAAACACAACGAATTTATCGCCTTCTTCTATCCCCATCCAGAAGAAGCCCGGGATTTCATCGTCGATGCGATTCATCCCAACAGTGTGGTTGGCGTTGGAGGCTCGGAAACTGTCAGGGTGCTAGGCATCATTCCACTTCTGAAGCACAAGGGGGTTGAAGTCCTCGACCATTGGGATACCCGTCTGTCATTCGAGGAAGTAGTACACCTGCGGAAACGACAGCTGACCTGCGACGTGTTTCTTGCCAGTGTCAACGCAGTAACCGAGCGAGGCGAATTGGTCAGCAGAGATGGCATCGGCAATCGGATTTGTGCCATGACATTCGGTCCACGCAAGGTGATCCTGATCGTCGGCGTGCAAAAGATCGTAAAAGACCTTCACGAGGCCTTTCGCAGGATACGTGAAGTGGCAGCTCCACGTAGAGCTACAAGCCTTGGACTCAGCCTGCCGTGCACGCAGGCACGTGAATGTGTGGACTGTTCACACCCCGATAGAATTTGCCGGGCCACAACTATTCTCCACCGTCGGCCATCGCTGACGGACATCACGGTAGTCATCGTTGGCAAAGCACTTGGCTATTAGGCAGGTCCCATGAGCAAATTAGATGACCTCGTAGGGAAGTGGTTCGCCATTCCTCCCGAGGAAGGTCCAGACAAAACATGTAGCGCGGCAGAGGCCATTGCACGGCACATACGCCCAGGCATGTGCATTCACATTGGTTGCACCCATGGAAGGCCCTACGGCCTCATCTATCAACTCATTCGTCAGTTTTGGAGAACAGATCCTGGCTTCATCATTGCAAGCTTAGGTTTTACCGGTCCGATGGTCGCCCTCGTTCACGGCGGACTGGCAAAAAAGTGCATAGGGACCTTTTTTGGAGATTCGTATCCTACACCTGGACCTAACCCTGTCTATCAAAAGGCCTACCGAGAAAAGACCGTCGAGTTCGAACATTGGTCGATACTCACGTTTCCGCTTCGTCTTAAGGCAGCAGCAATGAACGTATCAGGTCTTCCTACACGCTCCTTGATAGGTAGCTCCATGGAGAAAAACAACAAGGAGTCTTTCTCATCGATTCCAGATCCGTTCCAGACGGGCAAATCTCTCGGGATGGTTAAGGCCCTTATCCCTGATATCTCGCTGCTGCACGGATGGGTCGCAGACCGAAGCGGGAATGCCCTCTTTACGCCTCCGTACGGCGAGGGTTTCTACGGTGCATTGGCAAGTCGCCACGGGCTCATTCTTTCGGTCGAGAGAATAGTGTCAACCGAGTTCATCAGAAAACACAGTCACCTCGTCAGGATTCCTGGATGCGTCGTTCGATCAGTAACAGCGATACCAATGGGATCCCATCCAAGCGGGCTCAGTAGCCAGGGTATCCCTGAAATGGAAGCATACGCAGATGACTATGCATTTATCGAAGCCGTACGGAGTGCCTCCCGCGACGAAGAGGAACTGGAGGCATGGATCCAAAAGTGGATCCTCGATCCGCACACGCCACAAGAATATCTTCGAAGGCTGGGTCCAGAGCGTATCACGTATCTAAAAGGAAAGGCCAGAGCTGATTCCTGGCTTGAGCCAGGATGCCACCTTCAACTGGAACGGCAAGCCCACGCCGGCTGAAAAAATGATCGTAGCAGCCTCGAAAAAAATGATCGAACTCGTTACGAAAAACAACTACCAGACCATCTTGGCCGGAGTAGGGGCAGCAAATGTAGCCTCATGGCTTGCCCATAAGAAGCTCAAGGACCAAGGAGGGGACGTGGAAGTGATGGCGGAGATAGGCTTTTATGGCTTCTGGCCAAGGCCATCGGATCCGTTCATATTTAATTACAGAAACATGCCCACATGCAAGATGCTCACCGACATTGAGACTATTATGGGCCACGTGGTGAGCGGTTCTGCGGTGAAGACGCTTGGCGCTATTGGTGCTGCACAGATAGATCGCATAGGGAACGTAAACTCCACCCTGATTCCACCTGATACCTTGCTTGTAGGATCCGGAGGGGCCAATGATGTTGCCTCTGGAGCACAGGAAGTGGTAGTGCTACTCCAGCAATCTCGCCACCGGTTTCTCGAGAGGGTTCACTACGTGACCACTCCCGGACATAATGTAACCGCTGTGGTGAGTGACGCAGGCATCTTCGAAAAACCGCACGGGACCGAGGAGCTCGTATTGACAGGTGTACTGATGGACAAACCTACTGAGGATATCAGTGAAAAGGTCCAGGCTATCCGGCAGGCGTGCTCCTGGCCTGTGGCCATAAAGGAGCCGCTCCATCGTGTGCCTCTTCCCGACGAGCACGATCTATATCTTCTCCGGTTGTACGATCCATTAGGCCAGTTCTTGGGCACATAGGGGTGACTCCCGTATAATGATGACTTCCAAGAGGCAAGAGCTACGCCACTGGCCAGTGGTATAGCCGACCTCTCGCGTGATCGGACCGCATGTTGATTTTTTCCAGCATCTCTGTTACTTGTGAAGCAGTGCGAGTATGGATCCTACAACAGAGAGGTGGTACCAGTTCGGTGAGGCGGTGTAGCTCAGTGGGTTAGAGCATGCGGCTCATATCCGCAGTGTCCGGGGTTCAAGTCCCTGCACCGCCACCACATGATTCCAGCACAGAACGTACACAGCGCGTCCTTGTAGGGATACGTCTCTATCCTGCCGATGAAGCACTGCAAAATGATCGAGAAGGCTCGAGAGCTTTTTGTGTCCTGGTGTGGCCACCCAGCCCAGGTTATCTCGCGAGCTCCAGGCCGCGTCAATCTCATCGGCGAGCATACTGACTACAATGGTGGATATGTGCTGCCTTTTGCACTACATGAATCTGTATACTTGGCAGCACGAATATCTACCACTGATGGGCATTTCATTAGAGTCAGGGCATCTGACCTGAACGAAACTGGCACCCTGGACACCGAAGGAAATATCCTTGGTCCACACGCAAGATGGCTTTCCTATCCAAAGGGTGTCGTGAGCCTTCTTACTGAGCGAGGGCTCAAGATCCCTCCTTCAGACATACTCATCACAAGTGATCTGCCAGTAGGAACCGGTGTGTCGTCCTCAGCTGCAGTAACAGTCGCGTTCATCAACCTGTTTCTCTACCTTAACAGCTGTTCCTTGCCCGATCTTGAGATCGCGCGGCTCGCACAGCGAGTCGAAAACGAGTTTGCTGGGGTCCAATGCGGGATCATGGATCCTCTTGCCTCCCAAGCAGGAAAAAAGGACAGCGCCTTGTTGATTGATTGTACGCGTTTCACTACAGACTACATACCGATACACTTGCCCGATCAGACGCTCGTTTTGATCAACACGGGGGTGCATCGTCAGCTTGAACAAAGCGCCTACAATACTATACGAGCTGAGTGTGAAACAGCTGCTCGACTCCTTTCAGTTGAATATCTGAGTATGGTGTCTCGAGAACAGCTCGAGCAGGAAAAGAGCCGCCTCGAACAGGGCCTCTACTTCAGGGTCTTGCACGTGATCGAGGAGAACAGTCGGGTGCGTGATGCAGCCTCTGCCTTGATCAGATCAGATTACAAGACCTTGGGTAATCTACTGCAGGACAGCCACAAGAGTCTCAGGGACCTGTATCGGGTAAGCTGCAAGGAGCTCGATCTTATGGTGGATATTGCATCCAGGATTCCTGGCTGGCATGGAGGTAGAATGGTAGGGGCAGGATTCGGAGGCTGTACGGTTCATCTTGTCGACAAAGCTACGGCAGACGAGTTTATGAAGGCCGTATGCGGGCCGTATGAATCCATGACCGGGATCCATCCGCACGCATTCGAGGTTATTCCATCTGAAGGCGCTTCGTGTCAAAGCTTGACCTAGAAGCGATCTCCTGCTGTGAAGGGCCAACTGTTACTCCAGGATGAAGCTTAACCCCAGCATTCTTCGCATACCTGACGGTTGTATCCAGCTCGATGGCTCTTATGGAGAAGGCGGTGGACAAATCCTTCGGACTGCGTGTGCCCTTTCAGCGCTCACCGGTATCAAATGCTCAATCACTCGAGTGCGGGGCGGACGACAGAATCCAGGATTGAGGCCCCAACATATAGCAGCGCTCCGTGGGCTGAGTATGCTCTGCTCAGCGATCACAAGCCCGCTCACCGTTGGTGCGACAGAGGTTGAATTTATACCAGGACCACCAAAGACCCGTAAAATATCGCTCGCTACTGGGACGGCCGGCTCTATTGGGCTAGTGCTACAGGGTATCTTGCTTGCAGGACTTGGATTGCCATGGCCTCTTGAGGTCGACATTACTGGAGGAACAGATGTGCCAGGCGCACCTTCCTGCACCTATATGCAAAATGTCACCCTGCCCCTGTTGAGGCTGATGGGCTACGAGGTCGAGATGCGAATCGATCGTTGGGGATACATACCACGAGGGGGTGGTCGTGTATGGTCCAGACTTGTACCGCCGCAGGCCGGCCTGCGTGGTCTTCATGTACCCGAGTGTTCAGCAGTGCGTAGGTCGCGAGGCCTTTCTCACGCCGCTTCTGTATTGGCCTCTCGTCTAGTCGCAGAACGTCAGAGAAACACCGCACAAAGGATACTGACCGAATACTTGCACACTCCGTCAAGGGTCGAGACCCATTATTCTCACACGCTTTCAGTAGGTGCCAGCATTGTGGTGTGGGCAGAAACGGATGATACCATCATCGGCGCCTCCTGCCTCGGTAGACCTGCCGTATCAGCAGAGCACGTCGCTGAGATGGCAGCCAAGGCGCTGCTTCGCACCTACCAGACAGGCGCATCAGTGGATCCCTGGATGGGCGACCAGATTCTTCCCTATATGGCGTTGAGCGGTGTTCGCTGCGAGATAAGCGTTCCGTATCTTACGAAACATATGTGTACCAACATGTGGGTCATTGAAAAATTTCTCAGTGTTCGCTTTTATACTGAGGAACTGGGGCAGAAGATAAGGATCGTCAGCGAGCCCGTAGCAATCTGATGTGGGCGATCGATGAGGTGTACCTGAGAAGCAGAAGACTGCTGCTAGGGGCCTGGAACCCTGGTACTTGTTGGCGAACGAGACCACGTATGAGTATCGATTCCGTCGCGCTACATATCGCGAGCATACTGGAGGATCCCTTTGTGCGTCTCGTACAGCAGCATCTTGCCGGCGTCCCTGTCCGAATATTCGTTGTGGGAGGAACCATAAGGGACGTGCTGCTCAGACGTCCACTCATTGATCATGATTTTGTGGTACAAGGCGACACCCAGGGAACAGCAAAGATGCTGGCTGAACGTTTAGGTGCTTCGTATGTATCGCTCGAAAAGCATTGGGACATGTCCAGGGTCGTGCTACAGCATAAGGAACGATCCGGGAAGACCACTGTTCACTATCTGGATTTCTCAGCCCTTCGAGGAGCAACGATCCATGAGGACTTACTACAGCGCGACTTTACTATAAATGCGATGGCCCTCGATCTAGCCCAAGAAGCGGGATCCCGGTCAGCTTCTTTGATCGACCCAACTGGAGGATATCGCGACATCGAACATGGCATCATCAAGGTGGTACATCCGAAGAATGTGCAGTCAGATCCTGTAAGAATCCTTAGGGCATTTCGGTTTAGTTCGACGCTGGGGTTTACTATATCGTCTGAGACCGAGCGCACACTCTCTGAGTTTGCAGGACGTCTATGGACCTCAGCAGGGGAAAGGATCCAGGAGGAGCTCATAAAACTTATGTCTTCCCCTTCCAGCTTTTCTGCCATCAGTCACATGGATCGGTGTGGAATCCTGACAGTGTTGTTTCCTGAGCTCCTTCCACTGCGCGGACTTTACCAAGGTCCAAAGCACCACGAAGATGCATGGTGTCACACCCTGAGCTCCTACAATGCATTCGAGGAACTTGCAAAGAGGGACTATCTTGATCTTTGTCCATGGGATCGTGCCCTACGAAACGAAATGCAAAAGAAAGCACATGTGGTGCCACTGATAAAGCTTGGCCTGCTCTTTCACGACGTGGGCAAGGCAACTACACATGCAATAGGCAACGATGGGCATCCCCATTTTTATGGTCATGACCGAGAGGGCGCTAAGATGACCCTCGATCTCGCAAAGAGATTGCGCTTGAGCAGGATGGATCAGCATATGCTCTGGAATCTTGTTAAGTATCATATGTGGCCGTTGCACCTTTACAAGGCAGCTTCAATGGGAAGGATGAGCGATCGGGCTGTCATTCGCTTCTTCAGACGTCTCGGTTCGCAAGCACCAGCAGTACTGCTCTTGTCGCTAGCCGATGCCACAGCCAAGAGCGGACAGGATCCTTCAAAAGAACACATCGGTCCATTTGAACGCTTTATCGTTTCTCTGCTCGACGTTTACTATCGCAAGGATGCAGCAGGGATCAGGCTTCGGCCTTTGTTGAATGGCCGAGACATCATAGAGCATTTGGGGTTACCAGAAGGCCCCATGATCGGGCGACTCCTTGAGGCAGTGCATGAGGCCAGAGTGAGCGGCAAGGTGCAGAATCGAACCGAAGCCCTCGAGTTTGTCCGGTCCTTGATTCATAAAGTGTAGTACTATACAGCTACGGACGGTCCTAGTGGACGTGGATGTAGACCATTCAATCACAAAGGAGGTGGCACATGGCAATTTTCAAAGACACAGAAACCATGTACGAAGTGCTCGGCGGACTTTTCAACGGACTTCTGCAGAATGAAAGTTTCATGTCGGCTTTTCGGCCTGCCAACGTAACCATTAAGTTCATCATCAACGATCCTGAAGGGATCATTAATGTAACCTCAGACAAGGTTGTCTGTGGTGAGCTGCCCGGGTTTAAGCCGGATGTCGTGATGTATCTCTCGGGTGATACGTGTCATAATTTTTGGCTTAAACGTGTAAACCTGCCTTTGGCCCTTGCGAAACGGCAGATCAAGGCAAAGGGACCTGTCACAAAGATCCTCAAGGTACTGCCTTTGCTCAAGCCTGCCTACGACATGTATCCAGGGATCTGTGCACAAAAGGGTCTTCCTACATGAACTGTGTCACGGCTCGTACAAGGAGCACGATCTACATCTGAGGAACAAGGAGACTAGCCTATGGCCGAACTCAATCCCATGATTCTGGCACACATGATCGAGCAAAAGGCTCAAGAGCTCCCTGACAAAACCGTTGTTACGTTTGAAAATGGACCTGACAATCCTGACGAGCCTTTGACCTACTCGATGATATGCTCGCGCTCCAATGCAATGGCCGCCTTTCTTAGACAAAGCGGTATTGGCAAAGGAGATACGTTCGCCCTGCTCATGAGGAATCACCCGGAATTTCTTTACGCCCTCGGTGCTGCCTCTGCTCTAGGAGCTATTGCTGTACCGATCGATCCCAGGTCAAAAGGTTCTAAACTCATCTTTCAAATCGCAAACACACGATGCAAAGGCATCCTCGTAAGCGGAGAATTCCTGGAAACAGTCGAGTCCTTGCTCCCTCAACTTCCTGGAACGAGGATACTGGCTGTCGCATGGAAACCCTGGTTCGGTATTCCGCGTGACCCGCAATACCCAGATCTCGAAGAAGTGCTTTCCGGGCCTGATCCTGGACCTATACGAGATATAACCCCTGATCCTGAATGGCCCCTTGAGATCATTCACACCTCTGGGACAACGGGCGATCCTAAAGGTGTCGTCATCAAGGCCAAAAGGATGCCTATGTTCACATTTCTCGCTCAGGCGGTGTGGGGCTACACCGCTGATGATGTGCTGTATACAGGACTTTCATTGACCCATGGCAATGCCCAGGCAATCACGCTGGTCCCATCAGTAAGCCTTGCCATACCTTCGGTGATTAGTTGGAAATTCACCAAGAGTCGTATCTGGGATATATGTCGACGGTACGGATGTACCACCTTTAGTCTCCTTGGGGGTATGATGTCAGGTATCTATAACGAGCCACCACGGCCTGACGATGCAGACAACCCTGTACGAAAGGTAATAAGCGCAGGAACGCCAAGGGCTATCTGGCAGGAATTCGAAACACGTTTTAATGTCAAGATCCACGAGTGGTATGCAGCGGTAGAAGGTGGATTTGCCCATAACCCACCAGGGGTAGGACCAGTGGGATCCTTTGGCAAGCCGCTAGAAGGACTGATGGAGATGAAGGTGGTCGATGAACATGACCAGGAATGTCCCCCATTCGTACCCGGCGAGTTGATAAGTAGAATGGTGGGGCAAGAGACAGAGGTTGAATACGTAGGGCAGGAAGAGGCCTCAAAGAAAAAGACACGCGGTGGATGGCTCAGGAGTGGGGACATATGCCACACTGACGAACAAGGCTGGTTTTACTTCGATTATCGCAAGGGTGGGGGCTTACGTAGGGCAGGTGACTTCATACAGCCCGACTATGTCGAGAAGGTCATTGGGGAACACAGGTGTGTTTCAGAGGTCTGCGTGTATGGCATACCGGCCGCATCAGGTGCACCAGGCGAAAGTGACCTTGTAGCTGCAGTTGCGCCCTTTGAAGGACAGCAGATAGGACCAGAAGAGGTCAAGGATATTTTTGCGCTCTGCCTCAAGGGGCTTGAACGAAATGCAGTTCCTTCGTACATTCAAGTAGTTGAGGAGATACCGAAGTCAGCTTCTGAAAAGGCACTCGATCGACTCTTGCGAGATGCATTTGCACCTGATGCCCCTGGTGTGTATCGGTTCGAACACATGAGCTAGCAGGTGCAGCGTTCCAAGGGCGACGCAGCTTATCGTGTCGCTCACGTAAACGTCTGGAATGGGGCCCAACAGGATCTTGGTTTTGTCATGACATATTCGCAAAGGAGGTTTTCAGCATGTACATCGATCTGTCCATGGACCTTACGGACGAACAGAGTGCATTGAAAGAGGCTGTCCATACCTTTGCTGTTGAGGTTATGCGACCTGCCTCTATTGCGCTCGACGCGCTCTCGAGCCCTGAGCACGTGATTGCACAGGGATCCGTACTGTGGGATGTGTTCAGAAAGGCCTTTGAACTTGGTTATCATACGGTGCTCATTCCTGAAAGCCACGGAGGATTGGGCCTTTCGCCGCTAGAAGTGGCGCTCGTATTCGAAGAAATGGGGTGGGGGAGTATAGGTCTCACCATAGGGATCGGCGTGGCCTGTTTCCCTGCGTTCTTTGGTTCCATGTTTGACGACGAAACGATCCTCGACACCTTTGTTCGGCCGTTCACACAGGACAAAGAAGCCAAGATTATTGGGTGCTGGGGTATCACCGAGCCAGATCACGGCTCTGATGCCTTAATGGCAGGGACAAAACAGTTTCGCGACCCAACCATATCCTTTAGAGTGCGCGCAGTAAAGGACGGCGACTCCTTTGTGCTCAACGGTCAAAAGGCAGCGTGGATCTCGAACGGTACGATTGCGACCCAGAGTACGACGTTTCTCACCATCGATCCTTCAATGGGCATGGCAGGTGGTGGTATCTGTTTGGTACCGCTCGACCTGCCGGGCGTGAGCAGAGGCAAGCCGCTCAACAAGATGGGCCAACGAGATCTGAACCAGGGCGAGATCTTTTTCGATAACGTGCGTGTCCCTGCAGCATTCATGATTAGTGATCCAGAAAGCTATGAAAGCATGACCGATCTTACCCTTTCAACGGCGAATGCAGCAATGGGTGCAATGCACGTCGGGGCAGCACGGGCCGCATTCGAAGAAGCCTTGACCTATGCAAGAGAAAGGATACAAGGAGGAAGACCGCTTGCAGAACATCAGGTGATACGCGCCAAGCTCTTTGATATGTTCATGAACATCGAGGCCAGTCGCGCCCTCGCTAGGAATGCAATGAACTACAATTATTCCACCACCCCGCCGGAGATCCAGTATTCCATTGCAAGCAAGGTGTTTTGTACGGAAACGGCCTTCAGATGTGCCTCAGAAGGCATCCAAATACTTGGTGGCAACGGCTTGAGCAAGGAGTATATTATGGAAAAGCTCTTCCGGGATACGAGGGCTTCTCTCATTGAAGATGGTGCGAACGAGATTCTCGGACAAACTGCTGCTGAAAAGATAGCTAGGGAATATGATCCCTCGTAAGAACTGGCTCTCGAAGTCACGGCCCAATGATACTTCTGGTCGCAGAGGTGAGCCCAGTCCTGGCAGGACCGTACAGTGGCTTCTGGTCATTGGAGCAGTTGCCGTAACAGTAGCACTCATTGTACCTGCGACACTGCTGAGCACTTCCAAGGGAAGGTTCTTTGGGGAAGAGATCTACGATGAATCGCGATCCACCTACAAAGACCTTCCCAGACCCCCAATGTATACCAATGATGTCTATTCGGCACTTCATCCCAATGCACGATCCGATTATCCTCCACCAAAACCATCTGTACCCTGCGTAGGATTCCTCGCCCCAAAGACCCTCTCACGGACGCCAGATCACGTATTGATAACAGGAAATGTGCTTCCAACGGCCCGCGGTCTTCGGCTCGACAACTTCAGGCTGTATAGTTATCGTGCTAATGTGATGGAACCCATTCCATTCCAAATCGACGAGCGAGATCCTCACGGCTGGTATGTGCTCAACCAGGGGCCAACGCCGAGCGGTGGCGGTACAGGCCTGCTCAAAGATGATGATGAACTGGTCTTTCGAATCCGTGATACTGGAGATCGCATCGGACCTGACCTCTGGCCCACTGGCTACAGCTTGGCGTACGAGATTGAAATAGTGGATCCATTGGACAACGGAAAGGCCTGGGCATACCTTTTCTATTTTCCTACGTCCCCGCCACCGCTCAGTCCTGAGGATTATGTTGACCAGATAGATCATGGTCCAGATGGTCAAGCATATGTAGCCAAGTATTACACGCTTAAATATCCCAACCAGAGCCTCATGTGGTATTGTGCTTTTGGCACTCGCGAGGCAGGATACGACGAAGTGAACTTCGTTGATCATGGTTATGTAAACCTGGACATCCTGTTTCTCGGACTCTGGAGGGCTCGCATTACCCTTGAGAACATGATTGGTACCATTCCGTGTTATAAAGACGGACCTGTGCGGGTAATTAGAAGGACAAAGACACGTTTTCGTGTAGGTGCAATGAAGATCCCAATAGGTCTCACATACGACCTCATCTTCTATGACCAGTACGTAAATATTCCTCTCAATGTTGAAACACCGATCAACCTCAAATACGTAGCTTCTCAGGCGTGGGGCTCATACGGGACAGATCTCAATCCAAACGCCATCGGCATGAAGTGGTACTCCAATTATGCACCGCAAGGGATCACGATCACGGGCAAGCCTGATGACGATCCAACAAAGAAAAAGATGACCAAGGTCTTCATTCCCAGTAAGGATGACGAAGCATATTTTCATTTGGTTACAGGTAGACATGGGACCTTGATGAGAAGGCATATTGCGGCAGCAGGGGCGGTCAGGGAGAAGGTGAAGACCTATGTCACCTTTATTGACGACAGCAACCAACAATTCGTCCCTGAATATTTTCCTGGTCAGGTGGGAAATACGCTCAATGAACTCGACCTCATAGACATCCCTGGAGGGAGCTACTACGCGCTGAGCGAATGGTACCTCTGCGAGCACTTCACCTACCCGGATGACGTCAAGAAGTATCTAAACATTGTAAATTACCCTCCGTTGGTACGAGTGAGGCAGGATGGCACTGCAGAGGTAGGACAGGCCTCGAGTTCACCTCTGGCTCCTCTGTTCCGCTTCAAACACTAGTGTGCTTCGCAGCGCAGGGGAGGCATGCGGTCTGGAACGATCCTCCATCCCTACTCCTTTTCCTGTGGTGACGTAGTGGCCGCTTAAAAGCAAAGCGACAATCCTACGCCCACGGAAAACTGATATCCTCTGATCCGCCATCCATCCTGCCCGGTTGTCTCCAGCTTGTGCTGTGTTCGAGGTTCCATGACGTGATACTGAAAAAATGCATCCAGAGCTACAGGATACCTAAACGGAAGGCGACCGATGAATGGCAGCTCCTCAAAGGTGTATCCGGCACCGCACGAGATGACGTGCTTGGTACAATCAAGGTAGTTGCTCCTTGTGCGACTTTGGTCAGGTACGGGTGTAGGCTCGTAGTAATAGCCAGCTCGTACCGTAAGTGTGTCGATGATCCGATAGTCACATCCAAACCGGGGCACGACAGTATCGTTCCACTGAGGATAGCGCCCCTTCCACATAGGAAGACTGAAGTCGGACCAACGATAGAACGTAGCATCACACGATAGCCTAAGATTATCGACAGGATGGACCGATCCCCCACAGGTGATGTTCCATGGGAGGAAGTAGTCTCTAAGGGGCATAAAGAGTTCTATCGGGATGGTGATCTTTCCTAGTACGCTTGAGGCCTTCAGTCGTGTGGGATCGTCCTGTGCCATTTCACCTCGATACACACAGGCAAACGACACCCACTGATACGGTCTGAATAGCACTCCGACAATAGGTGCACAATCAAAATCGCCGTTCACATCCGCTTCCTTTGACTCTATGCGACCAGAAAGCTCTACTGTCATTTCAAGACGTTCCACATTGATGGTCTCCCATAAGTTGATCGCAGCACCCACAAAGAGCCTGTCTTTGAGCAGTTCATAACCGATTCCACTAAAAACGTGTGCCCTATTCATGTAATCCCCGTTTCGAATGAATCTGGGCACTTCGGGATTCCAGTCATGAATCCGCCATGCTGCCTTGAAGTTGTCACCTGCTGTTGCTGCAACTCCTAGCACGAATCTACGGTTCCTGGTGTGAAACAGTTTGGCAAGGTCGACCACAGCACCAAACAGCATGGATCGAAAGGAGACCGTTTCCACCGCATGGGGTACATCAGGCGATGAAAAAAGGTACTGCTTCAAACGAGGTTGAGAGAGGACATACCCGATATACAGTTTGTGTCCTGCGTGCTGACCGAGACCAGCAGGATTGTAGTAGCAGGCAGAAAAATCATCAGCGATGCTGGTGAACGCGTTGCCCATACCGATTGCCTTTGGGCTGAGTCCAAACACCTCCTGGACATGTGCTTCGCCCGTGGCAATGGTCAAACTCCACACAGAAAATGTCACGGCCCCCATGCAGACGGATCTTCGGACAAGGCGTCTCCAACCACGTGTACCATGCTGTCGGGTCTTCATGCGCTCAGGCGCCTCCTCTCTTTAGCCATGCCTGCTTCCAGTAGATCCTCATCTTCCACCGCCTAAAAGTTCAGTGTGATGTTTCCGGCAACGGATACTACATTGCCTCGGCTCTCATAGGATGGCCCGTATCCTTGCGCTTTGGTCGTTACCCGATGGCTTAGGTGGATGTACTGAGCCACGAGATCGATGGTTATCGGCTCACGAACGATGTGCAGCGGATCTCTACATGTGTAGCCTACACCCAGAGAAACCACATGACGATCGTTGTCGATGTAGTTCGAGGTCTTGGTCTGTCCAGGAACAGGAGATGGCTCAAAAAAATATCCAGTTCGTAGTGCCACGTTCGGGACAATACGCCATTCACAGCCCACCCGTGGGATAAGGATATCCTTCCATTGGGGATCTAGCCGCCCTCGAGAGGCCGGCGCATATCGAGACCACCGAAACAAGGAGAGATCCACAGAGGTCAACAGGCCCTTGGGCCACTGATACGAGATGCCAAGCGAGTGCTGTTGAGGAAAGTAGTAGGCCTCCAGGCTGGTACTCAATTGCAGCGGTAGACCGAGCTTTCCAGGGATAATGGTTACAAAGGCCTGTGTGACCATAGGTTTCAACACCAGGGAGAGTGAATCCCGGAAACAATAGCCAAGGCGAAGTCCCTTCACTGGGTACAGCATGATTCCTGCAGTGGGTGTTGCTTCGGTATCCACGCTCAAATCCGTATTCCCTTCTCCGTGTCCCCCAAGCTCCACGGTAAGCCCGGGCATGTCATAACGATCCAGCATGAGGGCGCTGCCAGAAATGATGAAACGAAATCCTGCTCCTAGAGAGATCCATGAAATCCTTTTGGGTTGTATCGAAAGGGCCCCTTCTAGATGAACTCGATCCCAATAGTCACCATAACGGAACCATCTCGGCGTGGCTGGCTCTGGATCCCAATGGCGATATACTGACTTAAAATTGTCAGGGGTCAGGTTGAGCACGCCGATACGCACATGAACGGGTAGGGTGTCTCTGAACAAGCTATCAAGATTGAATGCCAGCCCTACCACAGGAGATTTGAGGTGGTAGGGCACCACTCGCCGAACATGAAAGTCGGAATCCCCGGCCGAGGATGCATGGAGACGAGGGTTGGACCATAAGTATCCAATGAGCACTGTGTGCGTTGCAACCTGGGCGAGGCCGGCAGGATTGTAGTATATGGCACATACGTCATCAGAGACTGCTGTATAGGCTGATCCCATGGACATTGCCCGTGCCCCTACGCCGAGCATATCCATGAAACTTGCATACCCCTCATGTGGTACCACTACACACATGGCAACACTGTACAGCAGCGCATGGCTCAGACGCCGCATACCCTTCTCCTATCCAAAGGAGCGCATCCGATGACACGGCTTCAAATCGCTCTGCCATGGGTACCACAGATGCTGGCACTTTTTCAACAAACACCTGTGCGCATCACCCCTTCCTGCTAGGCGTTTACGTCGTTGGTTTGCTATACTTGCTTGATTGTCTTTTCCTTGGTAATAGGCAGATGACCACTTGTCGCACCTTTTATCGGATCCATGCACATAGTACTTATTGAATGCAATCCTTTCTTGCCGGCATCGACGCCCATTAGCCTGGGCTATCTTGCAGCCTTGCTCAAGCACCACGGACATCGTGTCCAGATCTTGAATATTGCACAAGATACTCCACTATCCCGCGCATCGTTCGCATCGATGCTTCTCGACGTTAAGCCAAAATTGATAGGGTTTTCGGCCTATCAAAGAAATATCTTCTATGTCCTTGGATGGGCCCGCTGCATAAAGTCCATACTGCCCCAAAGTTATATCGTTATAGGCGGTCCCCAGGCGACTTTCCTGCCCAAAGAAGCACTCCACGAGCTCGATGCCATAGACTTTGTCTGCAGAGCAGAAGGCGAGGTCACCATCCTTTCCCTTGTTACCGCCATAGAACAAGAAGCACCATTGGTTGATTTAGAGGGGCTTATGGGAAGAGACCCACAAGAAGCAACACGGCTCTGGGAAGGAAACCAGCCACGCGTTGCTTCTGATCTCGACCAATACCCCTCTCCTTATCTAGATGGCACCCTCGTGCCCATAAAAGGCAAAGACGCCATACTTCTTGCATCCAGAGGGTGTCCTTATGAGTGCATTTTCTGCTACACCCCAAAGGCATTTGGTAGGAAGGTCCGTTACCATTCAGTTGAACGGGTCGTACAAGAAATCGAGTGGCTCAGAAGACAGGGCGTAGATAGTTTTTGGTTTGCCGACCCGAGCTTTACCATGCATCAGGAACGCGTCCATAGACTCTTTGATGCCTTGCTCAGCAAGGACATCAAGGGACGGATCTGGATTGAGACCCGGGCAGACCTTGTGTCCAAAGAGCTTCTTGAGAAAATGAAGAGGGTAGGGGTCTCAACTATTGCCTATGGCTTGGAGGCTGTCTCAGGCGAGGTGCTTAGACTTATAAAAAAGCGTGTTGACCTTGCGCAATTGGAAGAGGCCATACGTCATACCCAGGAACTGGATATTGATGTCGAGCTCTTTTCGCAATACGGATTGCCTGGTCAGGATTATACAAGCGCCATGCAAACACTTGCATTTGTAAAACGCATGGATGTCAAGATCAGGGGCAATACCAATGCTCAGCAAATGCAGATTTATTTTGGTACAGAGATCTGCACTAACTACAACATGTACGGGATACGGCCCATCGAGCCATCTGTCTACCATTGTCTTTCTATAGGAAGCAGATATGAGACCGAGTGGCTTACTTCAGAACAAATGCGATGCATCCACCACGAATGGCACAAAGCATCTCTAGATGGGGGAACCAGGATTGTATCCTAATGACTCGAACGATCAGTCTACGCAACACCAGAAACCTGTAAAACCTGTAGATCCTTCAATCACTGTGAGAAGTGTATATTTTCTTGCCCCTTCCTGTGAGCCGGAGATACCCATCGTAGGACACGATCCGCTGGCCCTCATAGAGGAGGTAAGTCCCTTCTTGAACTGGTCATCCACATGGTATTGCTTTTCCAAAGACTTGATAGCTGACTTTAGGTTGCTTGCTCAACTAGTTGATGTTTCGTCGTTACTTCTTCAACAGTATCCATTCTGTCATGTGACGATCAGGCCGGTTCATCCAGTCCAACCTGATTCCCTAGGTGGCCTGTACGACTGCTATGAGCGTCTCATGGCTTTTGTAAAGCCGTTTCAGCACCACGCATACCAGGTACAAGGCGTTGCAAGGCTGCTGATCTTTCCACTCATGTTTGTACAGGACGCTATCCAATATGAACAGGCATCTCGAGTTGCCACGTACACGAACAAATCGTTCATGCTGCCCAGTGTGATCCTTACCAAATCACTGTCAGAGATATTCGGATGTACGGCAGCTTCAGAAAACACACCTTGGGTGCGTCATTACATTGCAGATAGAGAAGAATTCGATCCGCTCGATATAGTCTGTATGCTACATGATGAGGAAGTGCTCGAGACCCTCAGAAACGAGCCCTTGCACCGCATCGAAGACTTCTTCAGCATCAAGCAGTTTTCAATCATAATGACTAGCTCCGGGACCATCAGCACCCCAATGACAACGAACTCGCTGCCAATGAGGGGTGTGCACATCGCAGGCCGTCTGAGCATGAAAGAAGCACTTACCCAGCTCGCAACTAAGTGCATTGAGGAAAACAGCTGCGTCATGTTCATCAAAGAAATGCTCGACCGAATAGAACACTCTGCCTCTGCTCCCAACGACTTTACCACACACGCACAGATAAGCTACACAGTGGCCACGTACCTGCAGAGTCAAGGACTTTGGAAAGAAGCACTGTCTGAGTTCGAAAGGGCAGGCCGATTACACCCTCCCTTGAAAAACAACCAGGATATCTGGCTCAGGATGGGCATCTGCACTTATCAGCTCGGCAACTATCATGAGGCCGCTCAGGCACTTACCACAGCGATCCAGATCGACCCTCTAGCCCCTGAGCCCCTCTACTACCTCGCCCTCTGCGAGTATGCCTGGCGAGACTACATACGCGCAACTGATATCCTGGATCAGGCCTTGACACTCAATCCTTCAAGCTCCCTACGCCATGACATATGGCTTTACAAAGGCATCTCACACTATTTCCTGGCCGAATACGACGAGGTCATAGCCTCACTCACTAATGTCATCGATGCGGGTACACCAGATAGCGTGACCTCCTTCTACCTTGGCCTTGCTTGGTTAGGCAAAAACAACATCACCGAGGCCCTGTCACACCTTCATAAATCACTTAATCTTAATCCTTCACCTAACGATATTTTCAGCATTTTATTCTACATAGCCTATTGCTACAAAGAGCGCAATTCTTATAGTGATGCATTACGTTTTCTAGATAAGGCCGCTAAACTCGATGAAAACAACTATGATCTTTACAATCTCAAAGGCTTTTGCCATTTCAAGCTCAAGGAGTACGACCAGGCAATCGAGGCGCTGACAAAGGCCATCTCTCTGCGGCCGAATTCTGGCCTTGATTACGCAAGCATAGGCAGCTGCCTTCGAGAAAAAGGCGATGTTTCTGGAGCGATACGCATGTACCAAAAGGCCCTTGAGCTCGACCCGAGCCTTAGTTTTGCAAGCGAAAATCTTGCGAAACTAAGGAAGGATTCCTGTGGTAGCAGAAGAGTAGTGAAATAAGCCGACGTAGTATCTTCACATCCATCGCAGTATCAAGGCATCGTTCAAATACCGCCGTAAATTAGGCAAAAATATTAGCTGATTATGGATAATATTTAATACATTTTATTAGGTTTTTACAATTTTAGCGAGTGTCTGATAATCAATATTATGTAAACCAAGATTCATACATCAACGTCATTGCCTCAAGCTGCCAACAACCATGAATACCCCCACATCCACCCCCCTTCTGTCTGCCCAAATAGTCTCTTTCAAATTCCCAACAGGGATATAAGGAGGCACTGACAAGGGCAAATCTTCTGCGGCCCAAATTAGGTCTTGATAGGAGACTTCAGCCTGGCCTATTTCGATTTTTTTCAGTTGACTATCTGGCTTGAGGCACACGATCAGCAAAAGAGACGGCGTACCTCAAGGGTGCTTTGAAGGTCCTTGGAGAGATACCGCGATTTGTCGACAGTGTGGACCGATTGAATGTGCGCTATGCAGTGGAGGTGCTCGGCAGGTACGGTGATCAGGTGCTCACCACGAAGATAAACAACGGGCTTGTCTTATCACTTCACTCAGCAATGATCTTATAGAGCAGATCGCCTTCCCTCACTCGCTCCTTTACTTTGATTCCAATGGTGTCACCAACTCCGGCCTTCTGGATTGGCTGCTTCTCTATCTGCATTGAGGCAACAGTTTCCTTAAAATCTGTGGTATGGCCCTTTATGTGGATGACATCTCCTACTGCAAGCTCGCCAGCGGTAATTTCTACCGCAGCCACCGATGGCTTTGCAAAGAACTTTACGACCCTACCGATGAGCTCTTCTTGCATGGCTATTTTCTCCTTATGCATACGTGTTTTGGATGTTTATATTTTCGTGCCTCATTGGCGCAGACCCAATAGAAGACGATCAAGACGGTTCACCTGCTAACCCCGAGTTCCTTTAGTACGTCAAGAATTATTCCTAGACGATCCCTTCTTGGCTTGTTGATGAGCTCTAGAAGCCCTTCACGGCCGAGACATTCAGCTAGGTAGCGATCAATGTCCAGGAACTGCCACCAGCAGTCCCGTATCCTCTCGCATGGTGCATCCTGGGCTGGCGACATGCAGTAGCCAAGAGTGACTGTGCCGCCAAGCCGGCTGCAATGGATGGTCTTCTGTTCCTGCTCTCTTCTGAGTCCGGCTGCACCGGGCTTGGTGTCAGCTGGCCTCGCTGGATCATCCATAGGATAAGCAGCTTTCCGTTACGCTCCTAGCGGCTTTTCAAGGTCAATGGTTTTGGGAAGTCTTTGAACACTTCTTCTGCCTTTTGCAGCACCTCATCAGGCAGGTCATAGTCCTCGAGCTGTCGTGAAAAATACCTGTCGTATGCAGCCATATCTACCAGGCCATGGCCGCTCCAGTTGACAAGGATTACCTTTTCCTTGCCCTCCTCTTTTGCCTTTTTGGCCTCTTCCACGACACAGGCAAGGGCATGGTTTGTCTCAGGTGCTGGAATAAATCCCTCGGTCCTTGCCCAGAGCACGCCAGCCTCGAAGCTCTCGAGTTGGTAGTAGGCCCGTGGCTCGATAATTCCTTCGACCACCAGTTGGCTTACAATAGGTGCCATACCGTGATAGCGCAGTCCACCTGCATGAATGGGTGGCGGCATAAATGTGTGGCCAAGGCTGTGCATAGGGATGAGCGGTGTAAAGCGGGCAGTATCCCCATGGTCGTACACAAATGGACCCCTAGTCATGGTGGGACAGGCCCTGGGCTCTACTGGATAGATATCGATCTTCTTGCCATTGATCTTATCGTATACAAACGGCAAGGCAAGGCCTGAAAAGTTGCTTCCTCCGCCTGCACAGCCGATCACCACATCAGGATACTCACCGATCTTCTCTAGCTGTTTTTTTGCCTCAAGCCCTATGATGGTCTGGTGAAGGAGCACGTGGTTCAACACACTGCCAAGAGAATATCGAGTATCCTTGCTGGTCACAGCATCCTCGATCGCCTCGCTTATCGCAATCCCAAGCGATCCCGGCGAGTCAGGATCCTTCTCGAGGATCTTTCTTCCTGACTGTGTATCAGTACTCGGACTCGGCACACATGTGGCACCCCATGCCTCCATCATGGACCTTCTGTATGGCTTCTGATTGTAACTCACACGGACCATGTACACCTTGCACTCGAGCCCGAACACCCGACAGGCAAAGGCCAATGCACTCCCCCACTGACCTGCCCCGGTCTCTGTGGCCATTCTCTTTATGCCAAAGGCCTTGTTGTAGTATGCTTGTGCAACAGCAGTGTTGGGCTTGTGACTACCGGGCGGGCTTACACCTTCGTGTTTGTAGTAGATGCGGGCAGGCGTTTGCAGGGCCTGTTCGAGCCGCTCGGCACGCACGAGCGGCGTTGGCCTCCATATGAGATATGTGTCGAGGATTTCCTCTGGTATGTCGATCCACCGTTGTGTACTGACCTCCTGCTCGATCAAGTTCATAGGAAACACAGGGGCCAGGGAGTCTGGTCCTATGGGTTTGCCATCAGGACCAAGTGGCGGATTGAGTTTTATATCAGCAAGGATATTGTACCATTGTCGCGGGATCTCGTCCTCTGAGAGCAAGACCTTTTTTCCTTTCATCTGTCACAACCTCCTTCACACTCCACATGGCAACTGTAGCACCTGGTTATTTAAGCACTAATAAGGCCCAAAACCTATCAGACATCACCACGCAAGTCAACCAAAACAACACGTCTCTGGGATTGGCCTTTTCACCAGCATATACCCTGTTGCGCTGACTACACGCATGTCCTTGTATATGGATGGCACCTCAGGGAGCCCCAGCAATCCTGGTCGTCGTCACAGACATCTCCATAAAAGCCGATCTTAGTACAGATACTATTGATACAGGTGTTTGGACCTGCCTTTGGCCGGTAGTCGTAACAGTCCTCGTTCTGAGAGCATCCATGGCCAAAAGAGACCTTGCATGCCTCAAGCTCCCATTGGCAGGTATAGCCTGAAGCGCAATCAGGGGTCTCATCGCAAGGATCGTCAAGCACGCCAGGATACTGACAGGTGCCTATCGAAGGAAGCAGAAAGGTGATTGACATATTGCATACCAAGCCTGTAACGTCTGATTTGCAGTCTTCATCTCTATTATCCATGCATGGGTAGTTTGGACAGCCGACTGCACACAATGCCATGATCGCTATAATCGCAACGAGTCCAGTGCGATTTCCATCATTACGCAGGTAGTTCTTGGCGATATGCATGTCCTTACACCTCCTTTAGGTAGATGATGATGCAGGCCCGCTATTAGGGACCAGCGGAGCACAGGGTAAAAAAGATATATACCTATAAGTTTGAAGGTGTCAAAGCAAGTTCGTGAGTACTACGACAGGAGGTTTCTCAATGACTTCAAAGGGACGATTCATCGACTTGAGTATCGCTATTGAACCTGACCTACCCTCTGATCCACCTATGATGATACCCAAGATCCAGTACATGGACCATGATCAAGGGGCTGAGTCCATGAGACTTTTTTTCCCGGGGCTCGACAAGGAGGACCTGCCTGGAGGAAAAGGATGGGCAGTGGAGCACGTAGAACTCTCAAGCCACTCTGGCACACATCTGGATGCGCCCTGGCATTATCATCCCTTTATGGACAATGGGAAAAAGGCCCTGACTATTGACGAGATCCCTCTAGAGTGGTGCATGGGCAATGGTGTGGTCCTTGATCTCAGGCATCTGGCGGATGGATATACGGTGAGGTCTTATGATCTCAAGGAAGCACTTGCACGGATAGGATACTCGATCAAGCCAGATGATATTGTCCTTGTCATGACAGGGGCAGACAAATTCTGGGGCACACCTGAATATATGTTCAAAGGATGTGGCATGGGAAGGGAGGCCACCCTGTGGCTGCTCGACCACGGCATACATGTAGTTGGTACGGATGCCTGGAGTTGGGACCCTCCCCTACCCCTTACTGCTCAGGAGTTCTCAAAGACAGGCAATGCCTCTATGATCTGGGAAGGCCATTTTGCAGGGATCGAACGCTGCTATTGCCACATTGAAAAGCTCACCAATCTCGACAAGCTTCCGCCGTTCGGCTTTACGGTCTTTTGCTTCCCCATCAAGATCAAGGCCGCCAGTGCTGGGTGGGTCAGGGCTGTAGCACGTATCGAATAAAATAACTCCTCACCACGCTTCTTTCCTGTTCTTTCGTTTGGCCCCAGCCGCTATGCGCTACGGAAGAAGTGAGAAAAAGTCCTTGAGGAACTCGTCCCAATTGAAATGCATGAACGCTGATTGACTTCCCGTACCTGTACCTGGATCGTAGTTATCATAGGTCGAATCCTCGAGGTAGAGCGACGTCGTCAGAGGAAAATATACTGAAAGGCCGCTCGCTCGTGGGTGGCCTCTATCTCCACTCCATCGGTGGTAATTGCGTATGAGCGCTGATCGGACAGCTTCCTGGAGGACCGAGGTGGAGATACCGGTCCTTGCAGAGACCATCTGTGCAAAATCTACAATATCGACAAACGTTGGCGAGACAGCAGTAAAGTCTTCTGCATTGCTTCGCGCGAGGGCCACCTGGTTGAAAAACGCCTGATCGGCAATGCCACTTCTCAGGCCCCTTGCAAGAGAATCCATCTCTTGAGCAACGTGTGAAATCCTTGAAAGATTGACAGCAGAAAGGCATTGCTCCCATCGCGGAACCACTTCAGTGTAGTATGTTCCGAATAGCCTGACGATCTCAGAAGCAACGTCCTCAGGAGCGAGGTCCGTATTCCTGGAGAGCAAGGCGAGGATATCTGTGTATGGATATCCATCCTGCCAGATCGCCTCTTGGGAAGCGATCATAATGGAGGCGCGGCCCATGAACTCGTAGGCAGCTTCGAGCGATTGCATGGCACAGGCATCAAAGGCAAGGATATCCGCATGCATCCCTGCCTCGTCCATGGCGAGGCCTACGAGATAGTTGGGCATGAGAAACTGTGGGTTTCCACTGCTCCAGTCATCGAATATCGATGTAATGTGTACTGACTCATGATGCCAGGCCAGGCCGTGGCCCCAAAGTACGACAATATATCGGTCAGCGGGAAACAGATCCTTTGCCCAGACGAGAAAAGCCCTCAGGGTCGATGGATCTGCCATATTGACATCACCAAGGTCAGCCCACACAGGAGAAGTGACCATGTCGAGCTCATCGTCTTTTTCAACCCTCAGCCGTTTGCATCCAGATCCAGTAGCGAAGGCACCCAATCCCTCCCGTACGTCGACCTGCACAACAATATCGACAAGATCTGACGATCCAACTTCCTCCATCTGATTGATATTCTTGAGGGCTAAGGCGCTAAGGTCATTGTCAGCAGCAGTATACACTAAGACCGACCAATGGGTAGTCCCTGCCACTGAGTCACCTCCCTTGCCCCCACCTCCACCGCAGCCTGCCATATATGCGGCGCTCAAAAGCCCTACCAGGATTGTGTGCGCAAAGAAAACTCGTCCCAAACCAGTGCTACCCACTCGCTCCCTCTCCTATTTGAACGCATACACATATGAATCGTAGGAGCACATATAGAGCTTCCCCTCAGCTACTATAGGCGAGGATTTGATAGGCCCTGACGTATAGAATTCCCATACCCTTTTTCCATCTGCAAGGGTGACAGCAGAAAGCTTTCCTGCCTCGCCTCCTACGTACACCAGGTCATTATAGATAAACGGCGAAGAAATGATAGGTCCCTGGCCTTCAAAGGTCCACCGCAGCTTCCCTTTGAGCTTGTCAAAGCAATAAAGGAGCCTGTCTGCAGACCCTACGACAACAGCATCCTTGGAAAGGGCTGGAGACGAGTCTACCCAAAAATTGGTCTTGTACTTCCACACGAGTTCTCCACGGGATGAGTCGATACAATACACATGGCCTGCAGTCGTGCCGAAGTATACCTTGCCGTCCTCGATTGCCGGAGAGGACCCGATCCTTGCGCCTTCTTCCACCTGAAACGCCCATATTTTCTTACCTGTTGATGCATCGAGGCAATAGAGGTGGCTGTCCCACGAACCAAAATAGAGCCTGCCATTGTATAGCGCTGGAGAGGATGTTATGACGCTGCCGGTTTGAAACTCCCATACCTTTTTTCCATCCCGGAGCTGAAGACAGTAGAGTTTGCTATCCCATGACCCTACGTAGACCTTGGAGCTGTCAGCCACTGCTGAAGCATTTATGCTCCCACCAGTCTCGAACCGCCACAACTCTTTTCCATCCTTTGCATTCAAGGCGTAGAATACATGATCTTGCGAGCCGATCAGTACACGGCCCTTTGTCACCAAGGGCGAAGCCATGATGGCTCCCTGTGTGGGAAACCTCCACAGTTCTCTCCCGTCGATGGTTGAAAGGGCATATACTGATTTGAGACCTGTATCCCCAACATATACGACACCTCCTGCAACAGCAGGTGTTGAGATAATCCATCCATTGAGCTGCTTCTTCCAGACAACCTCTCCCAGGAGTTTCGGGCCTGCTGCCCTTGCCACATGCGTCACTGTACCTCTGAATACGGCCTCTGGTCCCCTTGTACATGAGGTTCCAAGGAATACTGATACAGCAAATAGAACGACTAAGACAAGGTCTGTTGTCTTACTCCCTCTGCATCCTGATCCTGAAGATGTGTTTTCCTTACGTAGCTTCACCATATGTCGCACCCCGCTCCTTGATTGCCATTGTCTGGTTGATGAAGTAGCTTCTGCTCACATGCCTTCGGCTTGGCTAGCATGCGGTACACGAAGCCTCTGTACGACTTCCTTTACCTCTTTCGCGTTCTTGCCTTCAGGTGAAAGTGCAAGAAACTTGTCAAAATGCTCAAGCGCTTTTTGCGTATTTCCGAGCTTTAGGTAGCTCAATCCAAGGTTGTAGCGTACCATTGGATCGTTTGGTGCATCGAGCGGCACTTCCTCGAGGGCCTTTTCAAGGAGGTCAACAGCGTCCTGATATCGGCCCTGGGAATACCGGATCGAGGCGAGATTGATATATGCCTCAACCATAGCTTGCTTGATCTTTATGGCAGCCTCGTAGTAGCGCGATGCCTTATCGATGTTTCCTTGCTGACGATATATATTACCAAGATAAAAAAGGCTGCCGTGATTCGTAGGGTCTTCGAGCACGGCTGACTCGAAGATCTTCTTGGCGCCATCAGTATCGCCATTGGATAGCAGTGCCTGACCCTGTTTCTCCTTGAACTGAATATCGTGGCTAAGCTCGTAGACACGAGCAAATGCTTGAGCTGCCTCTTTGAATCTCCTAGTTTTGGAACATGCCTCAGCGAGCTGACGCCATGCAGTCACATTTCCAGGATCACGCTTTACTACCTCTCTAAAGTGGTCGGCAGCTTGCCCAAAATTACGTTGTATGACATCTATGAGGCCAAGCCGAAAATGGGCCTCAGCCAGTTGTGGGCATCTCATTGAAATCTTCTTGTAAAGGCGGTAGGCATCCTCGTACCTTTTCTCCTGGTAAAGGGCCGCTGCCTCCTGCATGGTCTCCTCATCATGACAATCCTTTGACGAGCACGAAGAAAAAGTCACGATAGCACACGACGTAGCAATTGCAGTCACCAGGGAAGCTAGCATGGCCCTACATACTTGCATAGTGTGAAAAAGCCTCCTTCAAATGCCACACTTCACATAAACACTGCCTATAGAAAAGCCCCATCCTCCGTACTGGAGGAGGGGCTTTTCCTGCTCTGCAGTCCTGTGTTACGCCCTGAAGGAGGGGACATCCCCGCCTCCAGGGGCAATCTGAATTACTTGATATCGAACCCTGCTCCTGCGTCCTTGAGTACGATCTCGTCATACGATGTATTGACTGGATTCCCACTTAGGTCGTTGGCCGTGAGCACTTTGAAGGTGTCACCCTCAGCGACCTCCTCGCCAGCCCTGAGCTGGAATTCGAAAGCAGGCGTGTATTCGTCATCAGGATCGACGTTGTAAACGAACGCGCTGTACGTGCTGGTAGGCGTAGCCCTTCCTTGAAGGCCAAGGGCATCAGCATCCTCTGCGTCAAGGTCTCCGTCAGAGTCCTGATCCCATACCACTGGCTCTGTCATTTGAACGTATATTGTATATTCCTCAGGACCAGATGCGTCGCCTACGCACCATATGCCGTCATCAGCATCGCCGCAGCCAGTATCGTTTATTGCGTCTATGTCTGTCCATGCATCGATTATCCTGGGCTTGTACTGGTCGGCAAGTTCGAACTGTAGCGTCCCGCCAATGTTCCCATTAAGATCTTCAACCGTCTGTGTCAGAAGGTTCGTAGGGGTTATATCAATCCCCATACCTGAAGCATCGTAACCCTTGTGAATATCAGAGTACTGTGTATCACTAGTAGCAGTAATAGTCACGACATTGGAAGGCGAAAGTACTGGGGTATCAGTGGCAAGAAGATAAGAAAGGGTATAATTCCCTATGTCCTCCGCAGACGTTTCGTCCAGAGGCTCGCTGAAGGTTAGAATTATTTGGTCTGCCACTGCACCGGTGCCAGCATCGTTGACAACACCTGTGACAACGAGCGGCTCCATGGAGTCGGCAAAGATTACCGCAGCATCAGCCTCTGCTTGATTCCCAGCCTCGTCCTTTATGCCAACCAGATCCAAAGTGTCACCCTGCTTGATGAGCGGAAGACCAGTAATGGACAGAGCAACATCCCTGAGCCCGTCTCCAACGCCAGGGATCTGGATGGCTGAAATGGCAGCTCCGCTCGTGGTGTGGAGTGCACCGATCCCTGTAAGGGATTGGGTACCGTCGAGATCCTCGCTCATGGTGATTGTGATGGGGAATCCACCTGCAGTAAATGCTGCGTAGTCAGCAGCGTTGTATATAGTATCTCCAGGTGTCCCACCGATCTCATCAAGATCCTCCAGGTCCACAGTGGGTGTTCCGCCATAACCAGAGGTGATATTGAATATAGGTAGTCCTGTCTCTGAGGTCCCATTGAGCGGCACGGTCCACGCAGTAAGGCCGGTTGCATCAAAGCCCTCACCCTGATCTGCTACCGTGGGAGGCACATTGTCGCCAGCAGCAACCACGTTGGAATATGGTCCCTCGATAGCATCCGAATTTACGACCGTGACAGCAAAGTTCATCTTGAAGCCGTTGTTCAGGTAAAGGTCTGTAGTCAAATTCGGATTGCCGCCGTTTACTACGTTGCCATTGGGATCAGTGAGCCGAGGCACTCCTGCGGTATCTTGCGCATCGTCGATATCATCTAGCGTAACACTGATGGTCGTCTCAGGAGCACCTGACTTTGCAGTCTGGGCCACCAGTATTGGAAGGCCATTCACAAACCCGCCTGTCTTGTACTCGCAATAAAGATTGTACTGGCGTGCACTTCCTGCAGGAGCAGTCCAGTCAAAAGTAAGGACATCGGCCTCGCCATAATCATCGCCCACGACGTCAAGTCCAAGCCATCCACCAGCGTCATCCAAGAAGTTTTGGTTGTTGCTCTGTGGTACGTTCCCTGATTTTCCACCGATAGGCTGTGCAGGATTTATGCTAGCAGGTGTCTGCCTGAAATTGGTCGCTTGGAGCAATGTGGGATCGCCCTGTGTCATGAAGCCAGCCATAATTCCTGCGTGCAATGGCGTATAGCCACCAAGCCATGGCGGATTGTACATTGTAAGGAGGTCATCTCCTGCACCTGGAATGGTACCGTCATAAGCATTACCAGCAAGATCCTGAAAGTTCGCAAGCTCCAAGGTAATTCTCATTCCCTCGGGTAGGGTCTGGACTGGATCTATGGTGAGTGTTTGACCCGTGCTGTCCCATGAAGTATTCAAAGCTAGCGGGGCTGGGAGTTTGAAATCCCGAGAATCAAGATACACATTTCCTGTGGTTGTTCTCATGGGCTCGTTAAAAGTAATGGTGAAGTTCATGTCACGATTGCCAAATGCAATCTGGCCGCCCACAGGGATGTTCGTGCTTACTACATAAGGAGGATACACATCTGGTGTGGGAAGATGCACACGCATTGTAAGCGGATACGGATCCACATGATAGAGATGGCCTCCACCATAACCTACTGATACCTCGGCATCCGAGTCCAAAGGATCAAAGCCTGCGGCAGTGTAAGTTACCGTATAGGTGTGAGGACAGGCATCAGTGCGCTCTGGCACTGAGCTAATAAGGAACTTACCATCTGAGCCAGTCACACCGCTGTTGTTGGGGAATGCCCACGTGCTCGCACCAACTCCCCAATCCTCACAGTCAGTCCAGTGATCGCCATCGTTCCAGATCTTGTCTGCACTTGGGATCGGTACACCAGTCAAAGATACCAGAACATTTTCCATTGGCTCTGAGGTCTCAACATTGATTACCTTGCCATCGACTTGTGCGGTTGGGGTACCGAGCACTGTTGCAACTGCCTCGACCTGGAGGTCGCCCACTACCTGTACGTAGGGTGGATTGCTCAGGACATCTATGCCGCCATTGCGCTGCAGGGTCGCATAATCGAGCAGGGCTGCAGTGTACCCTGTTGCATATCCACCTTTCATTACCGTAATAAGATAAGGCCTACCAGGTGCGATGTTGCCCGTGCTCGGCTGAAGCTCGCCAGCAACTGGCACGTTTGTGAGGAGATACTGTCCTCCTGCATCGGTCTTCACCTGGGTAGAGCCGCCAGGATACTGAAGGTATACATCAGCATCCGCAACAGGGACGTTCTTTACGTCGACCACTAGCCCTTTGATCGATCCCTTAAGGGAGATCGGTGGAGGCGGCGGGTTAGGGCCGCTCCCCTCATTCACAGTCGGTGACTCGGTCTTATTGTCGCTGCATGCGTAAAGCATAAAGGCAGCTACAACAAAACTGATCACGATCATGAAAAGTTTCGTCTTGCTGAATCGATTCATTACGTACCTCCTTTGGTTAATGAATTTGGATGTCTTCGGCTACGTGACACCTGTTCGTCCATCCCCCTGTTGCATGTCACGGCCGATTTGATGGTTAACCTTACCATACCCTTACCAAAGAATCTAGCTTTGTGTTGACTTTCTATCCTTTGTCCTTCGTACCTACAGCCATCCATTTACAACTTACTCCCCATACTCACCTCCTTTGTCTTATTTTTTTCCTTATAGTTTAGATCTGTAAAATTACCGTAAGCAAAAGCCTTCGTAGCCTCGTATAGGTATATAAGGGGAAAAGCAATTCGGTTCCTACCGAAGATGCTGTCGATCCTGTCAACGTACCAAAGGTATGCTTTGTGTTGGTATCCACCTTTCTGCTCGTTCCAGAGATCGTGGTCTGCTTCATCTATGGATAACCGTTACTGCCCTTCCTGTGTTGCGTAAGCTCAGGCCCACTTCGTACCGTAAGTTGGAGCATTGTTATCGAATTCATGGCATCGAGTCAAGAGGTTTCAAAAATTTTTTTGCTCTCCAGTTCCCTCTCCCATCGCCGTGCTAAACCGGAGCCCAATCTCTTGCTCCTAACTCGATTCCCCTTACGAGGTGTTGCTCCCTCGAGTCGCTCTCCCCTTCCTGGCGGCTCCATATTTCCGCTCGGTATAGGGTTTCGTAGTAAATTGAGTACGTTATATAGTACCTTTTAAGTTCTGTGTCAAGAAAAAAAATGAGCTATCGAGATATGTGCACGATTTGCTGTATCACATGACACATCGACCTGCCAGTACGTGGTAAGATCAGTCTGTCAGTCAACCTCGCCTCTTTAAAATATAGTACATAAAGTAAAACAAAATATTATTGTGTCTCTTTATTCTACCCACGTGTTGCGCCCTGTGACAGGGTCAACATCCCTTTGTCGCGCATGGACGCTAGCTGCACATCACATACTATCGCCAAAACCAACACAGAGCTTTAGTTTTTTTATAGGGGGCCGACGACCTGCAAGAGACGCTGCTCATCCAATACTCTCAGCGTATGTCTGGTTTGTGCAGGGCAAAACCACGGTAGAGCCTTCTAGATACATTCCACCTGAGCCCATTATTTACATGCCTTGACCGCTTAAGGTATACGTGTAACCAAAGCGCACAGACCACAACGGACGTGCATGATCGTCATACCACACTTCAAGGGAGCACCAGATGCAGAGCCCACTACATGGCATCCGAGTACTCGATCTCTCCCAATTTCTTTCTGGCCCACGATGTACGCAGCTTCTCGCCCTGGCCGGTGCAGAGGTCATCAAGATCGAGCCACCGATGGGTGAGGCAATGAGAATGCTCACCATGGCCACAGGGACCGAACGCATGATGGGCCTGGTCAACGCCAACAAGAAGTGCATCGTGCTCGACCTGCGACACCAGCAAGGAAGGGAGCTATTCAAGCGACTCGTTATGGTCTCGGATGTCGTGGTAGAGAATTTTGCACCTGGCACCATGGATCGTATTGGCTTGTCGTATGATGTTTTACAAAAGATAAATCCAAAGCTCATCTACGCATCGATATCAGGGTACGGCGCAACAGGCCCGTTCAGCGATAGACTGGCCTTTGACATTATTGCCCAGGCCACCTCAGGCATCATGGCTGCCAATGACAGGCCTGAGCGACCACCGGCACTATTTTTTGCCGATCTCGTAAGTGGGGCCTACTGTGCAAACGGTATCCTCATGGCACTGCTTGCCAGGCAGCACACAGGTAGAGGCCAGTTCGTGGATATCTCGATGCAGGATGTGATGTACTTCCATCACTTTCCTGCACAATGCCACAAGGCGCTCGCGGCTGTTCAGGAAGAGATCCGGGGCATTATAGGAAAGCCGTTGGACAAGCTTTTTTCCGACCCTTCCAATCCTGTTCCTTTCTGGAACTCGTACAAAGCAAAGGATGGCTACGTGGTGATAGTTGCCTTGACTGACCAGCAATGGCAGCGCTTCATGGATGCGATTGGCAGGCCAGAACTCGGCACGGACGAGCGTTTCTCGAACATCGTAGCCCGCATCACCAATGCAAAGGAAGGGGTGGAGATCGTCTCTTCATGGATGAAGACGCATTGTGTCCAGGAAATTGTAGAGATCATGTACAGGGCAAAAGTGCCGTGTGGTCCTGTGCTGGATAAGGAAGAAGTGAATCTCCATCCACAGCTTGTGGCACGCGAGATGCTCGTGGAGGTCGAACATCCTCGCCTCGGACGCGTCTTTACGGCAGGATCGCCGATAAAGCTCAGCGCTACGCCGTGCAAGGTTGCCGGGGCCTGCCCTGATCTCGGCGCTCATACAGAGGAGGTGCTGCAGACCCTGCTTGGTCTTTCCCTGGAAGAGATTGCATCGCTAAGGAGTCAAGGGGTCGTCTGATGCCTTGCAGGATGTTGACCTGCCAGAGCACTGCACATATCCAAGAAGGAACGCTATATACTTCGCTGAACGTATCTTTCCAATGCCAGCAACGTATGTAGAACACTTGTGTGAAGTGATCAAAGCGCTGGGTGAAAAGGAAGCACTTGCGTTTCCCGGTATCTCCTACCCCTACCGCGAACTTGACTCCCTGATACGAAGGACGGTCGCGCTCCTTGAGACATACGCGATACGACCAGGCGACAGGATAGCGATCGCACTTGAGACCTCGCCTGAGGCCGTCGCATTTCATCTTGCAAGTCTGTTCCTGGGATCGATTCATGTCCCTATGAACCCGCGCTCTACCCAATCCGAGGTCGACTATATCCTGGGTCAGACAACCGCTCGACTTTTTGTTCGACACACTCCCCTTTCTCATGCCGGCAACAACCGGTCCATCGACCTCTTCAGCCCGGACGAACACGGCAGGTATGTGCTCAAGCAACGCGCCACTTCCCTTGCCGAATTGCTGCAAGGGTTTGCTCCTGCATCATGCCCTCCTTTCGCTGCTGAAACTGATGTCTGCCTCATATGCTACACCTCTGGCACCACCGGTAGGCCTAAGGGTGCAATGCTTACGTATGGAAACATCCACGCAGGAGTGAGCACGCTCCATACTGCCTGGGGGTGGACCGACAAAGATGTGTTGCTCCACACGCTCCCGCTGTTTCACATCCACGGACTTCTTGTTGCCTTGCACGGTGCCCTGTTCGCAGGCGCCAAGGTAGTATTTGAACCTTTGTTCGCTGCTGATCTAGTACTCGAGCGATTGTCCAGGGGAGCCAGTACTATGTTCATGGGTGTACCAACGATGTACAATCGCATGGTCAAGGTGTTCAACCCCAAGGACTACTCCCTGGATAACGTTCGCCTGCTGGTCAGTGGTTCTGCACCGCTTTCCCTTGAGACCTTTTACAGGTTCAAGGAATTGTTTGGACATACCTTACTCGAGCGTTACGGCATGACCGAAACAGGTATCGTTGTGTCAAACCCCCTTCAAGGCCAGCGCCGTCCCGGCTCGGTCGGGAAGCCCTTGCCTGGAATCGAAGTGACACTGAGAGATCCTACTACAGGGGCAAGGGTTGCAGTCGGTGAGGTTGGAGAGATTCTCATCCGAGGTCCAAGCGTATTCAAAGGCTACTGGATGAACAAAGAGGAAACTGAGGCGTGCTTTGTGGACGGGAGGTGGTTTCGAAGCGGCGACCTGGCACGACAAGACGAACAAGGCTACTACTACATCGTAGGTAGGACCAAAGAACTTATTATCACGTCTGGATTCAACGTGTACCCTCGAGAGGTCGAAGAAGTCCTTATGAGGCATGACCGTGTGGAGGAGGCAGCTGTGTTTGCTTGTGCTGATCCAGATCTTGGAGAGCGTGTCGTAGCTGCTGTGGTGCCCAGGGGTAACGCAGGCTTGTTGACTCCTCAGTCGGTTATTGACCACTGTAGAACCTACCTGGCTGGATACAAATGTCCAAAAGAGGTCTATATACTAGACAAACTGCCACGAAATGCCATGGGAAAAGTCGAGAAAGGACTACTTCCATTGCTCGTTGGCACAGGAGGGGGCCATGCTATCGTACAAACAAAGATTTCGTAATGGATGGGTACCAGAGACACTCGATTTGCGCGGCAGATACGCAGTAGCGCTTGTCGGGCCTATGCTGCCCGAGCTACGGTTTTTCAGGCAATGCAAATGCTTCGAGATGATCAACGACCGGATCACCGGCTACAACGAATTTCTCGGATTTATCAAGGTAGCCCGTTTTCGTGTAGAAAAAGGCCCGAGCCTTGCAGACCCCAACCTCGAGGTCATAAGGATCATCTATGATCACCCCTCCAATCCAGCCGTTGTCCGAAGGCTCGTCGATGAGGTTCGTCAAATCGGACCGGACGAGTACCTAGGCCAGGGTATGTACCAGCTCCTTGGGAGATCCTTCTGGGTGTTCTGGTTCACTGTGAAGAAGATCTAGTTCGCTCGGCCAGGCGTAAAATCTATCTCTGGACCGAGAGCCCTTAGGAACTCCACGAGCAGTCGCACAGCGTTTTCTACGTCCTTTAAAGAGACCACCTCAACGGGCGTATGCATGTAACGGTTGGGTATGCTGACAAGCCCAGCAGCAACACCTGAGCGGCTGATCTGCATGGCATTGGCGTCTGTGCCACTTGCCCTGGGCTCTGCAGTGAGTTGAAAAGGTATTCGCTTTTTTTTCGCAGTCTGGATGAGCAGCCTGCCAACGACCGGATTTATATTTGCTCCCTTGTGCAAAATCGGACCTTGGCCAAGTCGCACATCGCCAACGATCTTCTTTTCTATCCCTGGATGATCAGAAGCAAACCCCACATCCACTGCAATGCCCACATGAGGATCTATACCGAACGTGCTGGTCCTGGCACCACGCAGACCAATCTCTTCTTGTACCGTGCTGACTGCTGACACCTCGGCCCTTATCCCGTCTAACCTGCTCAGCCGGCACAGCGTCTCCACCACGACAAAGGCCCCGATCTTGTCATCAAAGCTCCTGGATACCGCAAGGTCATCGGTGATACGGGCAAAGCCTTCGGCAAGCGTGACAGGATCGCCTATTTCAACCTTGCGTTGTGCCTCTTTCTTGTTTTTTGCACCTATATCGACCCACAGCTCGTACACCTTCGGTACCTTCTTACGGTCTTCATCCTCCATAAGGTGTACAGGCTTCTTTCCTATAACCCCCAGGATCCTCTGCCTCTCATTGTGCACATACACCCTGCGGCCAGGCATCAGCGCAATGTCGATACCGCCAACAGGCTGAATAAAGAGAAAACCTTCGTCAGAGATGTGCTGCACGAGAAAGCCGATCTCGTCGCAATGACCGGCAAGCATTACACGAGGTAGTGCCCCTGCATTGAGTCGTCCGATGACATTTCCGTGCACGTCTGTCCTGACATCAGCGGTAAAGGTACTGAGTCTCTCCCTTATGACGGCCTGGATGCGCTCTTCAAACCCAGAGGGGCTAGGTGTGTCCATGAGCGTCTGGAGGAATTGAAAGGCTTCCTGATCCATGGTGATCCTCCCCATGCAGGTTGAACTATCGAGCTACGTACCGGTGTAGCAAGGAGGTCGCTTTTCCACAAAGGCCTTGAATGCCTCCATAAGATCCTCTGAAGGAAGCAGGGCTGCGTTCTTTTGGGCCACGTATTCGAGCCCGGCTGCAACGCCGTAATCGCGACTGAAATTCATGGTCTCTTTTACCCCTTGAACAGCGAGCGGCGAAAGGGCTGCTATCTCTCGGGCTAGGCCATGCATGCCTTGGTGCAGAGCCTGACTGTTCTCATAAACCTCGGTCACAAACCCTATCTTCAGTGCCAGTGCAGCATCAAAATCCCTCCCTGTCAATGCAAGATATCTTGCCCACCCATGGCCTATGATGGAAGAAATCCTCTGGAGCGTACCAAGGTCGGCCACCATGGCCATCCTGGTCTCCCTGATGCTGAAGACAGCATCCTTTGAGGCAGCGCGTATGTCGCAGGCAGCAGCAAGATCGACACCGCCGCCGATACAATGACTATGAATCGCGCACAACACAGGTTTTCTGCACCGCTCTATTGCAGTGAACGATCGCTGCAACTCCATGATCGTCGCTCGCAATGCGTGCCTGGATCTGGCAGAAGGCTCTTGCCAGAAAGAGGCTGCCTCCATAAGATCAAGGCCTGCAGTAAAGCTCTTGCCTTGCGCCTTTATTAAGACGACCCGCACCGTCTCGTCTGCATCCAGTGTTTCGAATATCGACATGATTTCTTTGAAAAACGCCAAGGTCATGGTATTTCGTTTCTCAGGACGGCTAAGGGTCACCGTAGCGATATGATCTGTCACTTCAAGGTCAACACATTCGTAGGTATGCATCGTACGCCCTCCGCTAAGGACTCATCGGCTAGTGCCTTCCACTATACAGGCATGAGAAACAAAATCAATCAAAAGGTGCACTCCTGCACACATATCGAAAAGACCTGGCACGGTACGAGACGCTAAGGCAACTGGTGTGCTATTATAAGAAATATGCTTAACGTGGTGCACCAAGACAGGCTGATACTACAATAACGCAAAGGAGCACGGATTGCCTCCACAAAGGTGCCTCTATAATCGTATAGGTATTATCGCGGATAGCCATGGCGATATCAGTGCTACACGTATGGCCATTGGCACGCTCAGGCAAAAGGGTGTTGATGCAATCGTGCATCTGGGTGACATCTGTGATTCCTTAGAGGCCGAAAAACTCGACGAGGCCCTGCAGCTCATCTCAGAGAACGCGATCCATGCAGTCAAGGGTAACAACGACTACCTTATTGAATCAGCACTCGTTGAGAAGTATCCCCACCGATTCTTACCGGAGACGCGCTCTTTCCTTAAAGCATTGCCTATCAAGATCGAATGGGATGGAGTCTGCTTTTCCCATTCGCTTCCGTTCGACTTTTTGCGGTCCTTTTATGAACCCATTGACAATGGCACTGTTGACCGTGCCAGGGATCTGTTTCTCCTGACGTCCTACAAGGTACTCTTTGCAGGTCATTCACATACGCCAGCCATGTTCCACTGGAACAATGGCGATGTACTACGACGGCATTTTGAAAAACACGGGCCTTTTCTTGTCCCACTCGATCCGAACGACCGCTACATAATAATTGTCGGCGCTGTCACACGTGGAGAGTGCGGTCTCTACGATAGGGCCCGTCGCCTCTACGAACGAATACAGTTCCTTGGCCGCGCCTCGTAAATGCATACAGTAGGGAACGCCTCGACCTGCCGGCTCAGGCGAAGACATCTTCTGCGCTTCTGTGCTCGATGAGCCTCACCCAAAGACCCCCTCACTCCTCAGGGATGCGATTTCGTCAGCGCTGTACCCTAAGGAACCGAGGATCTCCTCAGTGTGCTCACCGAGCTGCGGTCCTGTGGATCGCACTTCAGGAGGAGTTTTCGAGAACTTGAAAGGCGAATGTATCTGACGCTGGAAGGTACCGTCAGGCTTCCTCACCAGGACCACCATGTTGCGGGCCCTTACCTGTGGATGGGCTATCATCTCTTCAATGGTAAGCACAGGTTCCACACAGGCATCGAGATCCTTGAAGATCTCGACCCACTCATCAAGTGTTTTCGAGGAAATGATCTCAGCGATCTGCTGCTTTATAGGTTGCCACTGTTCTCCTGGTTCCATGCCCCATCCCTGAATGCCGACAAGATCAGGACGGCCGATTCCCTGGCACAGGGCAGAAAAGAATTGGGGCTCGATACTTCCAACACTCAGATACCTCCCATCCTTCGTACGGTAGCAGTCGTAGAAACTACCGCCGTTGAGGAATTCTGTTTCATAGCTAGGAAGCTCTCCTCCCACCATATATCGGGTTGCCACCAAGGTGGTCCATCCGATGCACCCATCTGTCATGGAGATGTCCAGGTACTGACCCTCACCAGTCCGCTCCCTATGGATAATAGCAGCCAGCATGCTTACCACTGCGTTGTACGATCCTGCGCCAATGTCAGCGATCTGCACTCCCTGGGGAACAGGTCCGTGCTCCTTTCTTCCGGAAAATGAAAGGATCCCTGATAGGGCAAGGTAGTTGATATCGTGTCCTGCCCGATCCCTGTAAGGACCTGTCTGACCGTACCCAGTAAGCGAGCAATAAATCAGTCTGGGGTTGACTGCTTCCAGGGCCTGATAGCCAAGACCGAGGCGCTCCATAACCCCAGGCCTGAATTGCTCAAGCACCACGTCGTACGTGAGGACCAGTTTCTTTACGATCTCAATGGCTGCTGGCTTTTTCAGGTCGAGCGTCATGGATTTCTTGTTGCGATTTACTGCCATGTGACCTGCTGAGACTCCATCTTCAAAAGGGGGGCTCAATCTCATCAAGTCAGGTCTATGAGGCGCTTCTATCTTGAGGACTTCTGCGCCCAGATCTCCCAGCATCATGGTTGCAAAAGGACCAGGCAGCAATGTGGAGAAATCAAGGATCTTTATCCCCTGCAGCGGCCCAGGCATGGTGTGTCTCCTCCTAGTTGCTTACACGATAGGGTCGTAGGGAAAGACACTTGGCGAAGTGTCCAGCCCATAGAACGCATTTCCAAATGCACCCTTGAGCATGGACCTGAGTTTCTCAGGGGTCCACCCTTCCTCAGAGATGATCGATCGAATAGGACGAGGCTGAGAAAACAACATAATCTCTTTTCCACGGACTCCGAATATCTGACCTGTTATATCCTGAGCCTCGTCACTGGCAAGGTAACACACCAACGGCGCGATGTGAGAAGGTGACATCTTTTTGAGTTTTTCCACCCGGTCGGCCTGTGCAGGATCGTCCGTGGGGATCGTAGCTATAAGACGCGTCCACGCAAACGGTGCCACGACATTTGAGGTGACATTGTACCGGGCCATATCCAGGGCGCATATCTTACTGAATCCCACAATACCCATCTTCGCAGCAC
>FWPV01002457.1_pt1 | contig 44693 bp, 43 predicted proteins | sample 2228371 | NCBI WGS metagenome assembly FWPV01 (sample SAMEA103939776, study PRJEB20133) | metagenome
TACACTAAGGTATCGAAAAATAAATTTTTTCACAACATCTGCATCATGTTAAATGCATTTTTCGGGTTAAGCCGAACGAGAAAGAAAGACTGGTAAAGAGAATTTTGACACTGTTTATATAATTGCCGGTGGTCATATAGGAAGCAGTCATCACTGATTTTATTTACTTGAAGTTAGAAAAACTAATTATTAATATTAATTTTTATGGATAACAATCAAATTCTTAAAAAAATATCAGAGATAGAATCTCCTTTGAAGAAGCAACTTCTGATAGTTGCATTAATAAGTAAACTACTTGAAGAGAAAGGCAAAGATGCACCGATAGTTATAGGTGGCTGTGCTTTATCATATTACTCAAGAGAGGTCTATTTTACTGCAGATATAGACTTAGCTTATCCTGACAGAGAAGCATTAGACAATGTTTTAAAAAATATAGGATTTGTAAAAGAAGGAAGATACTGGATCAATGAAAATTTAAATATTGCTATAGAAGTTCCTGTATCAATACTGATTGGCGAAGATTCTCCACTTGAGATTGTTGAGTTCGGCAACGGACTTCAATGCAAGATTATTGGGATAGAAGACCTGATAATAGACCGCCTGAATGCATGTAAATACTGGAAATCAGAGGTAGATTGTGAGATGAGTGAATTGCTTATAATAAAATATTTTAAAGAGATAGACTGGGATTATATTGAGAAAAAGGCAATAATCCCTGAAAATAATGTCTTTTCAGAACTTATGGAATTTAAAGAAAAGGCACGCAATGAAAGTCAAAGTTAAAAAATATAAAAACGTTTCACCAATAGAGTTCCTTTCCTTAAGAGATAGGCTTGGACTTAAGAGGTATAGAAAAAAAGTTAAGAGAGAACAAGAAAAAAAAGAAATACTCCTGAATCTTGGGTTAAAAAAGATGGAGCAGATGGAAAAAGACGATTTCATCCTTATTGGATATAGAAGGAGGAGACTGAAAATCCCATAATTTAAATCAATCAGAAAAACGTCCTTATCCGCTATTCTGTAAAAAGTATAAAAAATAATTTATACGGTCACGATTAACTGATACGCGGAAAAAATTTCTTTCGAGTAAAATCTGCATTTTTAGGTTAAGTAAACGAGATAGGGAAGTATATCACCCTCTTTCTTTTTCTTCATTACGAGATTTATAATAAAAAAATTTGGATTATCTCCAAAAAAGTTGGTAAGGTCATGAGGATTCAAGAAGTCAAGGATTCGAGGGAAATGCTTAGGAAGTACAAAGACTTAAAAGTTTGGCAAAGGTCATGAAATGAAGGATTCGAGGAGACAAGGGGTTTCGGGTCAGAGAGAAAAATTAATAACTTGAATCCTGGAATCCTTGAACCCTCTTTAGCAACTAAAATGGAGAAGAACCATAAATTTATAATAAATTAAGAGAATGCTTACAGGTTATAACACTAACATTACCTATAAAAATAAGTTATATCATGTACAGACAGAGGATAGCGGAGAGAATAATCCAGTTATAGTATCTCTGCTCTATTATAAAGGAGCAATTCTTGCATCCAAAAAAACTAATTATTCACATTTAATCAATGATCCTGACTTTAAAAATAAAATTAGAGAAATGATGAAGGAGCAACACAAAAGTTTAATAAAGGAGCTTTTAGACGGCAAACACACAAGCGATTCTATTGTAGAAACTTTTATAGAAAAAAGCACTGAAGAACCTCTCAAACAACCTTTAAAAAACGGTGACGAAGAACATCTTGAACAAACTATTCAAAATGCCCATGAAAATAAAGATCAAATTATTCAAAAAACCCAGAGTCTTGATGATATACTTTTAAATTACATCTTGAAAAGGACAAAATAAATGAAAACTGAAATTAAAGAATCTCTTATTACAGAATTAAAAGAGAAAGCAAGGTCTCTCAGAATTGAAGTCCTGAAGATGCTCACAGACGCTGGTTCCGGTCATACAGGAGGCTCACTGTCTGCAGCAGATATTATTACTGCACTTTATTTTTACAAAATGAAACATAAACCTCAAGACCCTAAATGGAGAGAAAGAGACAGATTCATCCTTTCCAAAGGTCATGCAGCACCAATTCTTTATGCAGCACTTGCGATTTCAGGATATTTTGATAGATCTTTACTAAAAACATTGCGAAAACTTGGAAGCCCATTACAGGGACATCCATGCTCTAAGATGCTACCCGGAGTCGAGATCTCAACAGGATCATTAGGACAGGGTCTTTCAATCTCAAATGGTATTGCTTTAGGGTTAAAACTCGATGGTTTGTCATCAAGAGTATACTGTCTTCTTGGAGATGGTGAGATTCAGGAAGGTCAAGTATGGGAAGCTGCCATGACATCATCTCATTACAAGCTTGATAATCTCTGTGCAATTATTGATAATAATGGACTCCAAATAGATGGACATTGCTGTGATGTTATGCATATCGAACCGATTGTAAATAAATGGAAATCGTTTGGTTGGCATGTTCTCGATATAGATGGACATGATATGAAAGCTATTGTAAAAGCATTGAACAGGGCAGAGACTGTAAAAGGGAAACCGACTATGATTGTTGCAAGGACTGTCAAAGGAAAGGGTGTATCGTTATTTGAAGGTAAGGTTCAATATCATGGGGTTGCACCAACACAAGAAGAACTCGAAATCGCACTCAAGGAACTCAGTAGCTAATGGATAAACAGACAGAAGAGAAAATAAAGGAAATCCAGAGGAAACCTATCGCTACAAGAGATGCGTATGGTGAAGCACTTCTTTCATTAGGAAAAAAAAGGGCAGATGTAGTTGTTCTCGATGCAGATCTTTCTGGCTCTACAAAGACCGGAAAATTCGCAAAGGCTTTCCCTGATAGGTTCTTTAATCTTGGCGTAGCTGAACAGGACATGATTGGCACAGCAGGCGGTCTCGCACTTGCAGGTAAAGTTCCCTTTGCTTCCACATTTGCTATATTTGAGACAGGAAGAGCCTGGGAACAGATACGTCAGACTATCTGTTATTCAAATCTAAATGTCAAACTTGTTGCAACACACAGTGGTATAACTGTTGGAGAAGATGGTGCATCTCATCAGGCAATAGAAGATGTTGCTTTAATGAGGGTACTCCCTAACATGACGGTTATCGTTCCATCCGATGGTTACGAGACTATAAAAGTGATAGAAACAATAGCTGATTATTATGGACCTGTATATGTCCGTCTGGGGAGATCGAAGGTTCCGTCTGTCATGCCTGAAGGTTATGAATTTAAAATAGGAAAGGCCTATACATTTCATATAGGGAAAGATGCAAATATTATTGCAATGGGAATCATGGTATCAATGGCACTTGAGGCATCAAAAATTCTTAGTGAGAAGGGGATTGATACCGGTGTCATAAATATGTCAACCGTAAAACCTCTTGATACAGACACATTACTGCGTGTTGCTACTTCCTGTAAGCTAATCGTGACAGCAGAAGAGCATTCTGTTATTGGAGGACTCGGTGGTGCTGTTAGTGAATTTTTATCTGAAAACTATCCAATTAATATAAAAAGAATCGGGATAAAAGATAACTTTGGATGCTCGGGCACATCAAGTGAATTATTGGAATTATATGGACTCACTCCGAAGCATATTATAGAAACAATACAAAACACTTTTACAAACAATAAAAAATATAATATCTGATTTTATAGGATGATACACTTCAATCAAGTTTCGAAACATTACGATACACATACAGCTCTTAGAAAAATCACATTTTCTATTGAAAAAGGTGAAATGGTTTTCGTTACAGGACCCAGCGGTTCTGGAAAAACTACGCTACTTAAACTTATTTATCTTGCAGAAAGACCTGACGAGGGGAATATATTTATTGGAGATTGGGAGCTTGACAAACTCAAAGATTCGAGCATTCCGGCCCTTAGAAGAAATATCGGAGTAATTTTCCAGGACTTCAGACTCCTTTATGATAGGACTGTATTTGATAATGTAGCCCTTTCTTTGCGCATTAGGGGCGAAGATGAAAGGGATTTCAAGGCCAGGGTATTCGATGCATTAAAATTAGTAAGCCTCAGACATAAAGCAGATAGCTACCCTGGCTATCTTTCAGGTGGAGAACAGCAGCGTGTTTCAATAGCAAGAGCTATTGTTTCAGAACCAACCATATTGCTTGCTGACGAACCAACAGGAAATGTAGACCCTGATAATTCTGCAGGCATAATAAGAACATTTAAGGACATTAATGCTAAAGGAACGACTATTGTAATCGCTACACATAACAGAGAACTTTTCAGAAATACTGGCAGAAGGGTATTAAGACTTGACTTCGGAAATCTTGTTGGAGAGGACAAAGGTTAAATGAAACTTCCTTATGCTTTCAGACTTGCATTTCAAAGCATTCTTCATGAGAGATGGATTAATATTCTCTCCATCCTAACTATAGCAGCAGGACTTCTCTTTACAGCACTCACCATGATTTCTGTTTACAATATCCATATTCTAACAAGAAAACTTCCTGATAAATTTTCCTTAATGCTGTATCTGAAAGACAATATTCAACAGAATGAGATTGAGACTATAGTCGATACCGTAAAAAAAAATAATATTGTTGAAAAAGTTATTTATATTCCTAAAGAACAAGCTATTAAAGAACTTAAGGCTTCTTTAAAAAATACTGATTATATACTTGAAGGTCTTGGATCAAATCCTCTTCCTGATACGATCGAAGTAAAAATCAAAAGAGAATTTGTATCTCCTGAAAATGCAAAAAAATTATATATCAATTTAAAAGATATAGCAGGGATAGATGAAATAGAATATGGTGAACAGTTTTTGTCCTCAATCTATTCTATTAATATTGGCATTAAAACGATCGGCATTGTATTCATAATAATCATGTCTGCAGGCATGATATTCGTTTGTTATAGCACTGTAAAGATACTTTTTTATAGAAAAAATATTGAGATAGAGACTTACAAGCTATTAGGTGCAACAAGAGGATTTATTCGAGCACCTTTTTTAATAGAGGGTGCCGTAATTGGTTTAAGCAGTGGTTTTTTAAGTCTTATCGGGCTTCTTATACTTTATTACATGTTAATCTTAAAGCTTAGCCTTTCTATGCCTTTATTCAAAATTATTCTCTTTCCAGTACAATTTTACTTCATCCTTCCACTAACGGGGCTGTTCATTGGCATAACCGGGGCGTTAATAGCTATAGGAAGGATACGATACTAAGTTGTAAGCTATGTTAAGAGATTACATAGAAGGATCCATGCTCAGAATATGAAGAGATTTTCCGTATCTGTTTTTAATATATTGTTAATTTTATATAGTTTTATTTTTTTTAATTACACTCTTTCGTATGCTAAAACGCCAGAGGACGAATATCAAAAAATTCAAAAAGAAATGAAGATTAAAGAACAGAAGCTCAAGGAAGTAAAAAGGCGTGAATTTTCGGTTCTTGCTGAACTCGAAAATACCAACAAACAACTGAAAAAAATTGAATCGGATCTCAAAAAATACATAGACAAAATTGTGCAAACCAACAGTAAAATTTCGGCGATTGAAAATGAAATCTCTCAGAATAAAAACAATATTGAAAGAAACAGAAATTGGATAAAGAGGAAAATAAGAGCCATTTATAAATACGGATATCACACAGAAACTACCATGTTGTTTATGAATTCAACAGATATTTCTCAAATAATGAGAATCGGTAAATATCTCCAGTACATTGCGAGAAGAGAACATGAGCAATTAAAGCTTTACAGACAAAACGTTGAAAATTTGCAAATGAAAGAAAAGCAATTGATAGCACTCAGAGAAGAACTATTAAGGGATAGAAAACGTGTCAAGGATGAAGAAGAATTGCTTGCACAAAAAAAGAGAAGTAAAGAAATGGTTCTCGCATCAGTAAGATCAGAAGAATCAACCTATAAAAAAATGCTTAGTGAATTGAAAGATGCCTCAAATCGGCTTCTAGAGATTATAAGGAAATCTGAAAAGTTAGAGGATGATGAATTATTCGCTACTACTAACTTTTCAAAACTGAAAGGTAAGCTTCCCTGGCCGGTTGATGGCAATGTAATTATTCCTTATGGATCTCAAAAAGACCCTCAGTTCAATACGCCAATTTTCAGAAGTGGTACATATATTAAAGCTCATAACGACAAACTGGCAAAAGCTGTCCATAGTGGTAAAGTTGTATTTGCTGAATGGTTTAAAGGTTACGGGCAACTCGTTATTATTAATCACGGAGATGGATATCATACATTATATGGCAGTCTTTCCGAGATTTTTACAAAAGTTGGAGATATAATAAAAGTAAGACAGGCAATTGGAAAGATTGGGACTTCTGGCATAATAGATGTACCTGGTCTTTACTTCGAATTACGATATAAAGGAAAGCCTCTCGATCCATTAAGATGGTTGAAGAGTAGATAAATCTGGAGGGAAAAAAGATGTTAAATAATATTTTTTTGAAAAGAAAATTACTGATAGTTGTTCTTATATTAACGTTTGCGACCGCAGGTATTTTTGCTGGTAGATGGACAATCAGGACTGTAATTGCAGATGATACATATGAAGATCTTAAAATTTTCACAGAATCCCTATCGATTGTCAGAAAAAACTATGTAGAGGAAATAAAAACAAAAGACCTGATATACGGAGCTATCAAAGGCATGCTTGCCTCACTTGATCCACATTCTGCTTTTATGACCTCTGAACAATACAAAGAAATGCAGATAGATACAAAAGGAGAATTTGGAGGTGTCGGAATTCAGATAGGGATAAAGGAAGGAATGCTGACGGTCATCGCACCCATTGAGGACACACCTGCCTATAAAGCTGGTATAAAAGCCGGGGATAAGATTATAAAGATAAACGATGAATTTACAAAAGACATGAGCCTTCATGATGCAGTAGTAAAAATGAGAGGGACTCCTTCTACAACTGTCAAAATAACTATACTGCGTGAGGGATGGAAAGAGACTAAAGATTTTGTAATAACACGTGAGATCATAAAGATTGATAGTGTTAAGTCAAAAATTATTGAAGATAATATTGGATATATAAAAATAAATCAATTTCAAGAGCAGACCGCCACTGAAGTTAATAAAGCTTTAGAGACACTAATCAAAGAAAATATGGACGCTCTTATCCTTGACTTACGAAATAATCCAGGAGGACTTCTGAATGCCGCAGTTGATGTTTCAAGCTTGTTCCTTGAAGAAGGGAAGTTAGTTGTATCAATAAAAGATAAAAAAGGTGAAAAGATAGAATATCGTAGTGAGAAAGAAGATATTATGATTTCTGTTCCCATGATAGTTTTAGTCAATCAGGGAAGTGCAAGTGCCTCTGAAATTGTTGCAGGTGCATTGAAGGATTGGAATAGAGCTGTTATCATGGGCACCCAGACATTCGGGAAGGGTTCTGTACAATCAGTAATTCCTCTTGCAGACGGTTCTGCTCTAAGGCTTACAACAGCACGATATTATACACCAAAAGGCACATCTATTCAGACAACTGGCATAACCCCAGATATTGTTGTAAAACTGGTTGTCAACGGAGAAGAGAAAACAGCACATCCTGTCATCAGAGAGAAGGATCTTAAAAGGCATCTTGAAAACGAAGAGAAAGAGCAAACACCATCTGAACCTGAGGAAATAATCCCTGTCGAAATTAATGAAAAAGAAGATTTGCAACTCCAGAGAGCGATAGACCTTCTAAAGACTTGGAGAGTCTTTAAACAGCTACCTAAGGCATCATGATTTGGTGCCTTTATGTCAAGGATTATTATAGATATTGAAACAGCTGGAAAAGATTTTGAATCACTCGATAAACCGGTACAGGAATATCTTCTGCGATATGCAGAATCTACGAATGAAAAGGATGAAATAAAAGATCGCCTTTCTTTTTATCCTTTAACCGCAGAGATTGTCACTATTGGTTTATTAGATCCTGATAAGAATAAAGGATTTGCTTTTTTCCAAACTACAGGTGATCCAATGCTACCGTTTGAAGAAGATAATATTAGATATGAAACAGGCACAGAAAAAGAAATACTTGAAAAATTCTGGAACCTCATAACGAATTATAACCAAATCATTACTTTCAACGGTAGGGGGTTTGACTGTCCTTTTATCCTGATTCGTTCTGCTATACATAGATTAAAGCCAAAAAAGGATTTAATCCCGAGTAGATATAGTGATTCACACATAGACCTTCTTGACCAGCTCACTTTTTTTGGTGCATCTCGCAGGAAGTTCAGTCTTGATATGTGGTGCAGGGCATTCGGTATAAAGAGTCCTAAAGAAGATGGGATAACAGGGTATGAAGTCAGTGAACTATTTAGATCAGGCCGATTTCTGGACATTGCAAGATATTGTGTCGGAGATTTGAAGGCAACTGCTCAGCTTCTATCAATTTGGGAAAATTATATTCGTTTTTCTCCATAGAATGACCTTCAAAAATAATCATTTACCCTGTAGTAGTCAAAATTCTCAGTATCAAGAACATTATTTATGAATTTAAAAATAAGACCTCTTTGCTTCTGTGTGAGTTCAGGATAAAAAACAGGGTTGGCAACAACAACGCCACGAAACGCATAGAATGGAGCCACTAATTCTGTTATCTCTTTGTCTCCAGATTTATTTATATACTCATCAAAGAAAAGCGTCAGCCCTTCAAGATATGGTCCACGGACATCATTGTAGTTTTTGATTGAGAAAAATATATAGTTTATAGTAAGCGCTGTAATGTCATCCGCTGGCTCTCCCCATGGTCCACGACTCCTGTCAAGAAGAATAAAGTCTATTGGTTCCTCAGGTTGAGGGGCTTCATCCCCTCTCTTACCCTTTCCACTCAAGGTAAAAGGATGGGTTGAGTGAGTAAACCATATATTACCTGGATGAAAATCTCCGTGTATCTGCGATAAGCGTTTATAACGTGGTTTTAACTGATAAATAAAGTCAATAGATTTTTTAATTATCGTAACCATTTCGGTATAAGAAAGCGTGCCTTCTGGATATGTATCAAGCACTCCCATAAGACACTCTCCATGACCGATCGTATCTCTTAATTTTCTCCAGTAGAGAGTTTTCGAATCTTTTTTTACACTATGGATTTCCGAAAGATACAGAGCCATATTTTTTATTTTTTTAATATCAACCTCTTCAAGATGATCTTTTTTTGAAAATTCATTCAGATCACGAAAATAATTATTGCCATCTGCTTTTTCCATTAAAAGATAATATTCCTTTCCACCACCGATTGATTTGATCGTCCCATCATCCATTTCAGAAAGCACATCAATAGCCTTAACATGTTTCGGCAGGTTCCCATATTCATCAAGATCGAGCAGGAAAACAGAGGCTCTGTCTGATGGATAATCATGTCCTAATCCTTCGGAAAGGAGCGTTTTGATAACATATGATTTCACACCTTCTGAACATTCTAATTCCAGAAGAAACCCTGAACCCTGAACACCAGAACCAAGTCTTTTGATATCAACATTAATAACATCCTTGAATTTCTGCATCAGATATTTTTTGATCGCTTCTTCATTAATCATTGATAATTTTTATTTAAACGGCAGGTCTTTGGCTCCAGAAATCGTGACATTTGCCTTTCCTACAATATTTTGTTCTGAAAATGTGATTCTCTGGCCAGACCAGTGAATCCAGTTCCTTAGTACTCCGAAAGCTTTAAGGGCATTAGAATTTGCATATTGATTAAATACTATAATTCCCCAAAATTATCCTTATACCTTTCAGAGAATTCCTCAAAGCTATATCTGTGCTCTTGTGTCCCATATTTTTCTATTGCATAAACTGCTGCAATAGTTCCCATTTTTGCTGCAGTCTGAATATCCTTACCAAGAATCAACCCTTTTATAAGGCCTGCCCTGTATGCATCCCCTGCCCCTGTCGGATCTATAATATCTTTAACTTTTACTGCTGGAATTTCTATTACATTTTCTTGTGTACAGATTAGCGACCCCTTTTCCCCAAGAGTCGTTATAATTGTTTTTGTTAATTTTAATAATTGATTTTTTTTCAAGCCTGTCAGTCTCATTATAATTTCAAGTTCGTAATCATTAGAAATCAGCATTATAGAGCCATCTATCCACTCTACAAGAGATCTTGAATCCCATTTTGACAGTGATTGACCAGGATCACAGATATATCTGATTCCTTTATTTTTACACTGTTCTGCATAATATTTCATATCATCAATATTTCCAGGTGCAATATGCACCAGACAATTGTCAGGATCTTCACTATCAAACCTGTACTCTGAAGGATATTTCATTGCTCCAGGATTGAACCCAGTTATCTGATTATCTGACATGTCTGTTGTTATATAAGCACCTGCTGTAAATTCTTCGTGTATAATCTTTATCCAATCTGTGGGGATATCATTTTTTTCTAACCAGTCAAAATAATTCTGATAGTCTTTTCCAATTGTTGCAAGTATGAATGGTTTCTCATTTAGAAGACTTAGTGTGTATGCAATATTTCCTGCGGTTCCACCAAATTTTTCAACTATACCATTTACATTAAAACATACATTCAGAACATGTATTTTATCAGGCAGGATATAGTCAGAAAATTTGCCCGGGAAGTCCATAATTCTGTCGTATGCCAGAGAGCCTGAAATATATATATTCATTAATTAACCTAAATCCTTAATTTATCTTTCTGAAGTTCTCAATTCATTTAGAAGAACGTCTCTGTGTTTTAATAGTTCACCCTTTTTTTGTTGAATGTCAGATAATTTCATCCGCAGTGGTTCTATTTCATTTTCTAATAGTCTGAGTTGATATGTATTGAAAACTTTTCTGCTCGACTTTTCATTTATCTCTGTAACCAGTTTAACCTCCTGCTCCTCAAGCGCCCTTATTTCTGAAATTATGTTATTCAGATCATTCTGCAAGATATTTATTCTTGAATCAGTCTCAACTGAGCGACTTTTAATATCTTGTGGCTGTAGCACTTCCTGTGTCTCTGGCAAATCACTTCTTATGAAGTCCTTAACTGGTTCATCTATTTCTTGTATTCTTTCGATATCATTTTTATACAAAGTCATTGATCCTGTATTAAAATAAATCATAACCTCATCTTTTCCTTCATTATAAGATATAACATCTGTTATTACAGAGCCATTCTTTAAATAGACTTTATAGGCTGCATCAGCATAAGCGGGCATAAAGAAAATAAGAATTAATAAAATTATTTGTATCATTGAGACCTCCTTAGTTCATTCAAAATATTCTCTGCGACTCTCTTATTAAAACCTTTCAATTTAGCTATTTCATCAACATCAGCACTCTTTATAACATCTATACTACCAAAAACTCTTAAAAGTTCAAGCCTTCTCTTTTTTCCTACACCTGGAATCTTTTCAAGAGTGGATTTCATAATTTCGCTGGCACGTAATTTCCTGTGATATCCTATTGCAAATCTGTGAGATTCATCCCTTATTTTTTTAAGTAAAAATGCCAGCTGACTTTTATCTTCGAGGCTTAGTTCTGAATTAACTGTTGTAAGATAGGCCCTATCCGGATGTTTTGCAATAGCAACAATGGATAGAGGTTTTTTTATTAGTGCATTGTTTCTTTCGATAACCATTTTTGCTATTTCAAGATGACCTTTCCCTCCATCAATAATCACAAGATCTGGCATTAATTCCCCCAGATTTTTTATTACCCTATCTATAATTTCCTCCATCATTGAATAATCATCAATCTTTTTCACTTTTTTAATCTTCAACCTTCTATACATATCTTTATTGAATTCTCCATCAGTCCAGTAGACAAAAGCACCTACAGCCTCATCACCTGATATAGCTGAAACATCAAATGCTCCGATACTTTCTGGTTTCTTCTCCAGACGAAATTTCTCTTTTATTTCTTCGAGGACTTCATCTGTTTTTTCAACTTTCTTAGATCTCAATAAAAATTGTGCATTCTCGGTTGCCATATCCACAAGTTCTTTTTTCTTTCCGGATAACGGCTGGAATATTTTTACAGGTTCGCCTCTGCGTTGAGTCAACCATTTCTCAATGGTTTCTGATTCATCAGGTAATACCGATACAGTGATCTCTGAGGGAGGGATAATTTCCTTAGCATAAAATTGAGTCATAAAGTTATACATCAACTCAGAATCCTGAATATTAGCGGTTTTTTTTATCAAAAAATCTTTTGAACCGATCATAATTCCTCTTCGAATAAACAACAATACAATTGATATTTCAGCATCTCCTCTATAAAAACCTAATACATCTATATCTTCAAGCTCGGGGATAATCACCTTCTGCGACATCCATGCCTGTTCTATTGATTTAATCCTATCACGCAGTTTTGCTGCATCCTCAAATTTCATCTGATCTGATAGTTGAATCATTCTCTTCTCAAGCAACTCAATAAGATCCCTTCTATCACCGCTAAGAAAGATCCTGACTTCTTCAATTAGTTTCATATATTCTTCCTTAGTTATATAGCCTGCACAAGGTGCAAGACATCTACCCATCTGATACTGTATGCACGGTCTAATTTTTTTATCAATAATAAATCTGCAGTCCCGTATTTGAAAATTTCTCCTGATAAAAGAAAGTAATTCCCACATCGAGCTGGCAGGAACAAATGGACCGAAATATAATTCACCATCTCTTTTAATCTTTCTTACAACTTCTAACTTTGGCCATTCTTCATTCAGAGTCAATTTCAGATATGGATAATTTTTATCATCTCTAAGGATTATATTAAATCTCGGCTTCAACTGTTTTATAAGGTTTGCCTCAAGAACAAAAGCCTCCAGTTCATTACCTGTAACTATAAATGCAATGTCACTGACTTGTTTCATCATAGAGGCTTTTCGATTATTAAAATTAGAAGGTTGTTGGAAATAATTTCTAAGGCGATTTTTAAGATTCTTCGCTTTTCCTACATAAAGGGCTTTTTCCTTTGCATCTTTTAAAATATATACGCCAGGCTTTGAAGGTATGGTTGAAATTTTGGGAAACATTTAATGCTACTTATTTAATCTTTAAACTTCCGTTTAATGTCGATTCTTCTAAAAACATCCCTATTCGCCTGTACTTTTTATATCTCTCTTCCAATAGTTTATTTATACTTTTAGCCCTCAATTCCTCAATAGCACTTAAAATATATTCAGCAATTTTTTTTGCCATATCTTCAGGATCTCTGTGAGCACCTCCAAGTGGCTCAGGGATAATCCCATCAATTATTTTGAAATTCAGTAAATCATTGGCCGTCATCTTAAGTGTATCTGCTGCCTTTGAAAAATCTTCGGTACTGAGTTCTCCATTTTTCTTCCAAAGTATAGCCGCACAACCTTCAGGAGAAATTACAGAGTATATTGAATGCTCTAACATATATAATCTGTCTGCAACACTGAGTGCCAGTGCACCACCACTCCCTCCTTCACCGATCACAATGGATATAATCGGTATTTTCAGTTTTGACATTTCGGCAAGATTCACTGCAATTGCTTCTGCCTGTCCCCTTTCCTCAGCTCCTATCCCTGGATAGGCACCAGGCGTATCAATAAACGTTATCACCGGCTTTTTGAATTTCTCAGCAAGTCTCATAACCCGAAGAGCTTTTCTGTATCCTTCTGGATGCGGCTGCCCAAAATTTCTAAAAATCCTCTCTTTGGTTCCTCTACCTTTTTGATGTCCAATTATAATTACAGGAATATCTTTGATTCTTGCCAGTCCTGCAACTATTGCAGGATCATCAGCGAATCTTCTATCACCATGTATTTCAATGAAATCCGATGCCAAAAGATTAATATAATCTAATGTATAAGGTCTTTCTGGATGTCTTGCTATTTGAGTTTTCTGCCAAGGTGTAAGTGAGGAATATATTTCTGAACGGAGGTCTTTTACCTTTTTTTCGAGTTTTTTTATTTCTCCTGATATATCTATATCTCTTCCATCTGATAGTCTTTTTAGCTCTTCTATTTTGATTTCAAGTTCTTCAAGAGGCCTCTCAAATTCAAGATAATATCTGATCATTGAAAAGATACCGCTCCTTTACCAGTTATTTCTTCTATCTTACTAATTATTTCTCTATCTGGAGATACTTTTAAACTGGTTATTATAATAGCTTCATAATTTTTTAAATAGATTCTTAAATACAATGGATAATCTCCCTCACTATGTTGTGATAATAGAATATTTCTCAGTCTGATGAGGTCAGTGCTATCTGGTTCTTGATATCGCAGGCTTATTTCCACTTTATGTTTAATTTTTGTGTCAATTGTATCAATAGTATCTATTTCCGTGGATTTAATTTTTATCCCCTTTTCTGTTTTATCAAGAGTACCTTTTACAAGAATTGGCAAGTCTTTCTGCAATATCTGCATACATGACCTGTACAAATCTGGAAAAACAATTACTTCGGCATTCCCTTCTGGATCCTCAAGAGTAATATAAGCCATAATTTCTGACTTAGATTTTGTTGTAAATTTTTTCATATTTGTTACAACGCCAATTATTTTTACTTCTGTTCCATCTTCTAACTCTTCGAGGTCTGCTATTTTTGTCGTTCCTATTTTTTTCATCAGTTTGTCATACTTTGTCAATGGATGACCTGTTATATAAAATCCAAGGGCTTCTTTTTCATATCTAAGAAGTTCGTCTGTGCTCCATACTGGTATTTTTTCTTCAGATTCATCTTCGATATTATAGAAAATGCTTTGCTGACCTGAAGCTTGTGCAGAATACATCTTTGAATTTCCGTTTAAAAATCTGTTTATGTATTCCATAACCCTGGGTCTTGATGTATCTAAAGAATCAAAAGCACCGGCCTTAACAAGGCTTTCTATAACTTTCTTGTTCACTTTTCTCTGATCTACTCTTTGAAGAAAATCTGAAACTGATGTGAATAAACCTGCTTTATCTCTGGTCTTCAATATTGAATCTATTGCTGCCGAACCAACTCCCTTGACCGCTTCAAGTCCAAAGCGTATTGAGTTGCCAATTACCTTGAATTCTTTCCCGGATAAATTAATATCAGGAGGAAGTATCGATATGCCCATTTTACGACAATCTGCAATAAATCTAACAACCTTGTCCGTGTTGTCCATATCTGCAGAAAGAGTAGCAGCCATAAATTCTACAGGAAAGTGCGCTTTCAGATAAGCTGTCTGATAGGCAATATATGCGTAAGCAGTAGAATGAGATTTATTAAATCCGTACTGTGAGAAATAAGCCATTAAATCAAAAATTTCTACTGCCTTTTTTTCTGAGATATTATTTGCCTTTGCTCCATTAATGAATGCCTCTTTGAGCTTCTCCATCTCTTCAGGCATCTTTTTACCCATTGCTTTCCTGAGAATATCAGCCTGTCCCATTGAAAAGTTTGCAAGCTTATTAGCTATTCTCATCACTTGCTCCTGGTAGAGGATAATTCCGTAAGTCTCGTCCAATATATCCTTTAATTGTGGGAGATCGTGTTTTACCAGAATCTTTCTTTTTTTTCTTTTAATAAAGTCATCTATCATTCCACTGCCCATTGGCCCTGGCCTGTGTAATGCTACAATTGCTATAAGATCTTCAAACCTGTTTGGATTAATCTTCACAAGTAGTTCTCTCATTCCTGTGCTTTCAAGCTGGAATATTCCGGTTGTATTTCCAGAACTCAGAAGGTCAAATGTCTTCTTGTCGTCAAATGATATATCTTTCAATGCAAATTCTTTACCATTTTCTTTAAGGTACTTCAATGTCTTATCTATAACTGTAAGTGTCTTAAGTCCGAGAAAATCGAATTTTAGCAATCCGATCTTTTCAATAGAATTCATATCAAACTGGGTCATAATACTCCCGTCAGTTGGGTTCTTATATAGGGGGGTATATTCTGTTAATGGCACAGGTGAAATAACTACGCCAGCAGCGTGAGTTGATGCATGTCTACAGAGTCCTTCAAGTCTTATCGCAGTATCAATGAGCTCCCGTATCTTAGGATTTGCTTCATAGAGTGCTTTTAATTGGCTCTCTACCTTCAGAGTTTGCTCAATCGTAATATTTGGAGTATTCGGGATTAGTTTTGCAATCCTGTCCACTTCTCCATAAGAAAAATCGAGCGCCCTGCCAACATCCCTGATTGCTGCTCTGGCAGCCATTGTCCCGAATGTGATAATCTGTGCTACATGATCCTGTCCGTATTTTTCGGAAACATAAGAGATAACCTCTGATCTTCTATCCTTGCAAAAGTCTACATCTATGTCGGGCATTGTTATTCTTTCAGGATTTAAGAATCTCTCAAAAAGAAGATTGTATTTGACTGGATCAATGTCTGTTATTCCAAGAAAATATGAAACGAGACTTCCTGCTGCTGAACCTCTTCCAGGACCCACAGGAATTCCCCTTTTTTTTGCAAAACTTATAAAATCCCAAACTATCAAGAAGTAAGAGGAATAATCCATCTTCTTTATTATTTCTAACTCTCTCTTGAGTCTCTCTGTATATTCAGAACTCGGATCATTGCCAAGTTTAGTTTTCATTCCATCATAAGCAAGCTTCTCAAGAAGCATGCTTGCAGATTGTCCATCCGGTAATTCATATTTAGGCAGCAGATTAATTCCCAATTTGAATTCAACATTGCATATCTCTGCTATTGCTCTTGTATTCAGTATAGCTTCAGGGATTTCCTGAAAAGCCTCTTTCATTTCATCTGGAGACTTGAAGTAAAAACCATCTGAATGGAATTGAAGACGATTTTTATCTTTTATCGTCTTACCGGTTTGTATACAAAGGAGAATATCATGTGCCTTTGCATCATCTTTTTTTATATAATGACAGTCATTTGTTGCAACAACTTTCATCTTTAAATCCCTTGCAAGTTCGAAAAGTCTCTTGTTTACTTCCTCTTGTTCCTTAATTCCATTGTGCTGTAACTCAATATAGAAATTATCAGGTCCAAAAATATCTCTGTATTCACAAGCCTTACTCCTGGCTTTATCAAACATACCCCTTTGTAAATAGTAAGGTATCTCTCCCTTTAAACATGATGTCAAACCAATCAGTCCATTGTGATGTTGTTTAAGAAGATCAATATCAATTCGAGGCTTGTAATAAAATCCTTCTGTATAAGCCTTGGTTACAAGTGATACTAAGTTTTTGTATCCACGGTTATCTTTTGCAAGAAGAATTAGGTGAAAGGATGCTTCTTCGATATCTTGAGTAGATTTTTTTTCAAAACGGCTCCCTGGTGCAACATAAACTTCACATCCGATAATAGGCTTAATTCCCGCCTTTGTTACACTCCTGTAAAATTCTATGGCTCCGAAGAGATTGCCGTGGTCAGTAATAGCTACTGCTGGCATTTTGTAAAATACAGCCTTTTCTATAAGTTCTCTTATTCTTATTGCTCCATCCAACAGGCTGTATTCTGTATGTAGATGGAGAGGAACATAGTCAGAATGTTGACGCATAATTAAGATATTAAACTTACGAACAGGTTCAAGTCAATGAATAGACCTCTCTTTTTTGACACACACTTTAAATCAAAAGTATAATTTAGCAATGAGGTTTAAATTTATTATTATAATTACAGCCATTTCTATTATCATAGGGATTATTGGGGGAGCATACATTGCATTCACTCATGGGATTCCTTCCATTGAAGAGATTACAGAATATAAACCAGAGATAGGAACAAAGATATACTCTGATGACAACGTACTTATCGGAGAATTAAAGGCTGAAAAAGGGATATTCGTACCAATTGAGAATATACCAAAGCATATGATTAACGCTGTAATAGCTGTAGAAGACTCGAGATACTGGAAACATAAGGGTGTTGATTATCTTGCAATTATAAGAGCATTAATTAAAGACATCTTATATGTTGAACTGAAAGAAGGCGGTAGCACCATAACCCAGCAACTTGCAAAAGTAATGTTTCTCACTCCTGAGAAAACACTAAAAAGAAAGATAAGGGAAGCAGCCCTTGCCTTAAAAATCGAAAAAAACCTCAGCAAACAAAAGATCCTTGAACTCTATTTGAACAAAATCTATTTCGGTCATGGGGCTTATGGTGTTGAGATGGCATCAAAAATTTATTTTGGAAAATCAGTGAGAAATATTTCTTTATCTGAAGCAGCAGTCATAGCAGGTCTAATCAGAGCCCCTGCCATATATTCACCATACAATGACCTAACTAAGGCAAGAGAGCGTCAACTTGTTGTGCTATCACGCATGGAAGAAGAGGGCTATATTAAAAATTCTGATAAAGACGCAGCCTTAAAACAACCCATTTACCTCTCCAGTACACGTAAAGATATAGATGCAAATAATTATTTTATTGAATATGTCAAAAAATATCTTGAAGAAAGGTATGGTGAAGAAAAAGTTTACAGAGGAAATCTTAAAGTATATACAACATTGGACAGAAGAGCACAAATAATTGCTGCAAAGGCAATTCAACAAGGGCTCCGTGAACTTGATAAAAGAAGGGGCTGGCGTGGCCCTTTAGAACATAAAATTAATATTGATATAAAAAAGGAATTGTCAAGAAAAGATATTACAAGCACAGTTGTAACTAACCCTGGAGATTTATCTTCTGGTATTGTTCTTAAGGTCAGCAAAACAGAAGCTCTTATCAAGACTATGGGAATAATTGGGAAGCTTTCTATAGAGGATGCAAAATGGGCATCTAAGATTATTGACTCGAAAACTGGAAATGTCAGATTCTTAAAAAATTTCTCTCTAACGGATATATTTCAGCCTGGAGATGTTGTTAAGGTAAGTATTAAAAATAGGCAGGGAAATTCTGTCACTTTAAGGCTTGAGCAAGAACCTGAAGTTGAAGGAGCTTTAATCGCAATAGAACATGAGACAGGCTTTATTCGGGCAATGATTGGTGGATATGATTTCATAAAAAGCAGTTTTAACAGAGCTGCCTATGCAAAAAGACAACCTGGTTCAGCCTTCAAACCGATAATTTACGCTTGTGCACTGGACCATGGTTTCACACCAGCAAGCATATTAGTTGATGAACCTGTAACCTATTCGTGGAGCCCCAGAGGCAACTGGACTCCTGCAAATGCCGATCGCGAATACTATGGACCTATTACACTAAGAGAAGCATTGACTTATTCAAGAAATGTGGTTACAGTAAAGTTAGCTGCAGAGATAGGAATACAAAATTTGATAGATTTCGCAAGAAATATTGGGATAAAAGCTGATATGCCGCATGACCTTACAATTGCTTTAGGTTCTATAACCATGACACCTCTCGAACTTGCTCTTTCTTATTGTGTTTTTGCAAATGGAGGTATGAAAATTAATCCTATTGCCATTAAATATATTACTGATCATAAAGGAAAAGTCATAGAGAGTAATGAACTAAGGGCAGAAGAAGTTCTCAGTCCACAAATTGCGTTTCTCATTACTTCAATTATGGAAGACGTTGTTAAAAAAGGCACTGGCTGGCGAGCAAAAGCAGTCGGAAGACCTGTCGCTGGAAAAACAGGGACAACGAATGATTATAGAGATGCATGGTTTGTTGGATATTCCCCTGATTTAGTTGCTGCTGTTTGGGTAGGATTTGACGACATGAAGCCACTTGGCTATCAGGAGACTGGAGCTCGAGCAGCATCTCCTATCTGGGTATCATTTATGAAAAATTTTCAAACAGGAGACCCTGAAGAATTTTCTATACCTGAAGGCATTGTTAATTGTACAATAGACCCTACAACTGGTCTTTTAGCGAAAGATGAAACAAAAGGGGTGAAGGAGTATTTTATAGAAGGCTCAGAACCAAAACAATACACAACGTCTTCTACAGTCAATACGACGTACAGAAAAAGTATAAACCTTAATTTTGATTAGGAGGTAATATGAGAGTTACAATTTTTGTACTTGCAATTATAGTTTTAATAAGCACATTTGCATTAGCTAATGCTAATGAAACCAGTTACGAAAAAGCATTTTCTTTTTATAAGAAGGGAGACTATAAGACAGCTATCTCCTTATTGAAAGAATATGTTGAGAAAAAACCTGATCCTTATGCTTATTATTTGCTTGGATATGCATCTTATAAATTGAAAAAGCATCAAGAATCAGTAAAATATTTCAAAGAGGCGTATGTAATAGATCCAAACTTTTCTCCTCAGGATATTTTTGCTAAGGGTAAGTAAATATTAATATATTTTACCCTCTTGACTTTTAATTAGGTAGCTTGTAATATAATCTACTTTTTAATCAGGAGGCACTTATGGAGGGTTTACACGAGACGCTTTTAATGGATGCTATCATTAATCCAGAGGTAATACCTCACAATGTCAGTCATGCTATTTTTGTTTCAATAATTTTAATTCTTACCGCTCTTGCTGTTAGGGGTTCTATGCGTTTGATTCCGAAGGGATTACAGAACTTCATTGAATTTATTCTCGAGCAGATTTTCAAATTGGTAGACGATACCATAGGACATCATTGGAGCAAAACTTTATTCCCTTTCATCTGTACAATCTTCCTTTTTATACTACTATCTAACCTTTTGGGATTAGTCCCCGGCTTTACAGCTGCAACTGCAAATGTCAATACAAATGCAGCGATGGCTATCCCGGTGTTTTTGCTTTACCAATTTTTTGGATTCAGAGTTCACGGTATTAGTTATATAAATCATTTCCTTGGTCCAATTCGTTCATTAAAAGGACTGCCTCTCATGATTTTAATGTTTCCCATAGAGGTTATTGGTCACTGCGTACGTCCGTTAACACTCACTGTACGACTTTTTGGCAATATGACAGGAAAACATATATTACTTCTTGTTCTTGGAATAATTTCTCCATGGATAATTCCAAGTGTAATTTTAGGACTCGGCTTGCTTGTTAGTGTCGTACAGGCACTCGTTTTTACTTTATTAACAATTTGTTATTTCGCTGGTGCTCTTGAAGAGGCACATTAATTTCATTTCTTTTATGAAAGGAGGAAGTAAGTAATGAAAAAGACTCTCTTTGTTGTTCTACTTGCACTTACCATGATCTGGATTGCAGCGCCTTTATGTTTTGCCGAGGAGGCGGCAGCGACTGGAAAGACTTCTAATATCTTTTATTACGCCCTTGCTGCTCTTGGTTGTGGTATTGGCATGGGACTCGCTGCACTTGGTACCGGTATAGGAATGGGTACAGGTCTGGGTGGTGCTTGTGAGGGCGTTGCAAGAAATCCAGGCGCTTCTGGTAAAATAACAACGACTCTCATCATCGGTCTTGCTATGATCGAGTCTCTTGCAATTTATGCTCTCGTTGTTGTTCTTATTATCATCTTTGTTAACCCATTCGGAAAGCTACTTCAATAAGAAAATAGAAAAAAGGCAGGCAAAATGCCTGCCTTTTTTCATGTCTATCTAATTTCTAAAGATATTAACCCGATTTATGCAGATATTGCTCGAAATTTATTTAAATCGTTGAATTTATTAAATTATTTTTAACCCATATTATTCATGAAAAATTTGGCAGATGCAGTATTTGAACGGTTTTAAATTCTTTCGAAGAAAGAATTTTCCTCGGAGGCTCGATGGATATCGAGCCGAGAATGAGAGAGAATACTGCATCTGCCAAGTATCTATAAGGTTATGAATAAAGTAGACTAAGGAATAGAAAAATAAATTCCAAAATTTAGGAAATTTTTTCAAAATATCTGCATCTTTCAATTGCAGTATTTGTTTAATTACGAAAAGGTTTTTTAATAATATGTCGCAGAAGATAAGAGATAAGGTCTTTGTGCCAATCAAAATATGTATTTTTAATAAATGGCATGATACCGTCTCTTCTTGCCAGATCGAAGATATTATCAATCTGATGATCAGAAAACTTTGAAAAAATTCTTCTAAGGATTAATCCTGTCTTCAGTTCAATATTAATTTTATTCTTCCACGCTATTTCGTATTGCTGGAGCAATCTCTCACTAAAATCATTAGCTTGAAATGCATGGTATATAGTATCTGCTGCCATTTCTGAACAGAGTAGTCCAAAATATATTCCGCCTCCGGTTGTCGTCTTTACCTGTCCGGCTGCCTCTCCAACAATAAGTAGCCTTTGTGAATAACTCTTCGGGATCGGACCTAATGGAATAGGACTAAATCTCATCTGATTGTCATTATATTTAAGTCTTTTTGATATGACTGGATTTTGTAAAAATCTTTTTAAATATTCTGAAGGATTGTTTTTTACAATAAGTCCAATCTTGACTGATTTTCCAATGGTTGGGACTATCCATGCAAATGAACCTGGGGCAATATCCTTTCCAAAATATATCTCAACATCTTCGATATTTTCCATTACACCCTCTGTCTGTATTCCATAAAGATATTCAGCAGGTCTTTTCAGTGCAGTCTTAATAGAGGTTATTTCAAAACCAGTTGCGATCACACCAACCTTTGCACTGATTTTATTCTCTCTTCCTTTTGTCTCTGTATGTAGAATAAATGTTTCATCATTGATTTCTATTTCTTTAGCTTTTGTACCGAGATATAACTTTGCACCTTCATTCACAGCCAATCGGTTTATTTCAGTATCAAATAACTTGCGTTCGATAATATATGCAAAAGGATTGTCAGCCTTGTATCTCAAAAAAATTCCTGAAGGTGAAAATGCCTTAATAGAAGTGATAGGGTTGAGAATTAGATCTTTTCCAAACTGAAATTTATTGAGGCATTCACTGCTAATTATTCCTGTACAATTGATATTCCTTCCGATAACATCTTTCCTCTCAATAATACCTACATCTAATCCTTTTCTTGCTAATAAATATGCGGTATAACCACCTACAGGTCCAGCCCCTACAATAACCACATCATGCATCTTACTTTTCTCCGTAAATTACTTCATATTTCATGAATCAACACAATATTATGAAATGTATCTATGTTGCTAAATATAACAATCAAAGTTCTGTAATTTTATCAAACTCACTTTTGAAATATCCAGCTGCAGTATCATCAAATACACAAAACTCTATTAAATTAAGACTGCTCAATGGATTTTCCTTTATATAATTCAATGCCTCTCTCACAAGAATCATCGCACATCTATCCTTAGGAAAGCCGAATATACCTGAACTTATTGCTGGCATAGATATACTCTTTATGCCTTTTTGTTCTGCAAGCTTTAAGCTACTCAGGACAGCTTCCTTCAGTTTATTATCTTCTTCTCCTTCCCCCATTTTAGGGCCAACAGCGTGAATCACATATTTTGAAGGCAATCTGCCAGCACTTGTAATTGCTGCTTTACCTACAGGAACAAAGCCAATCTTATCGCTTTCATCCTGTATAATCTGTCCGCCTTTTTTTACTATAGCCCCTGCAACTCCACCACCATGCTTTAGATAGGAATTCGCTGCATTTACAATAGCATCTACATCTCTTTCAGTAATATCTCCCACGACTAGGCGGAGTCTCTTCCCTTGAATATTTTTTTCAGATATGACTCTCATAAGCAAACCCCCTTATTCATACTATGATATAATAATATAAATAAAGAAACGGAGGATTTAAATACCAGCACTTCACGGAAATCTATCGGGTCTTAAGACAAGTTATCTTAACTCACTCGAAAGAATTTATAGGAGAAAGGTTTATCGCGAAATAATAACCCATGAGCTCGCAAGATATATTACTGAAATCTCTTACGAAATAAATCGCCAGATAGGAGTTCTTATAGACAGGAATGGTTCTGTTACACACGTAATTGTTGGTGATTCAAAAAGCATTTATATCCCAGAGCTTTCTGATTATCGGTTAGGTAGAAAATCTTTAAGAGGGCTCAGACTAATTCATACGCATCTTAATGAAGAATCGCTTACTCATGATGATTTAACAGACCTTGCTCTTTTAAGACTGGATTTAATAGCATCAATAGGTGTTAGAAAAGGCTTGCCAGGGAATATTTATATTGCTTATTTATTACCCAACGGTTCAAAGCCCTTCGAAATTCTTTATCATCAGAATTTCTATTCATTAGAACTTGATCTTTTACCATTTATTAAGTCGCTCGAAAGTGAAATGGAAAGACACAGGCTCTTTAGTCCTGATGACAGCAGAGAACGCGCTATACTCGTCAGTGTTTCAACAAAACCTAAATTTGAACAGGAAGATTCAATAGAGGAACTAAAGGATCTTGCAAACTCGAGCAATGTACTTGTTCTTGATACAATTATACAGAGGCCTCGGCAAATAAATCCAAGATATTTAATGGGCGAAGGTAAAATGAAAGAATTGATAATTAATGCTTTAAGCAGAGGCGCTACCCTTCTTATCTTTGATCAAGAATTAAGTCCATCACAGATAAAGTCTATAAGTGAGCTTACAGAGATGAAGGTCATCGATCGTTCACAGTTAATACTTGATATTTTTGCGCGGCGTGCCCACAGCAGAGATGGTAAAGTACAGGTTGAACTGGCGCAGTTGAAATATCGTCTTCCGAGATTAACAGGGAAAGGGACTGCAATGTCACGTTTAATGGGTGGTATTGGTGGAAGAGGTCCAGGTGAAATGAAACTGGAGATTGACAGGAGGCGTGTCCGTGACAGAATAGCTTTACTTGATAAAGAGCTTAAAGCCCTCAGTGAAGCGAGGAAACAGAGAAAACAAAAGAGGGTCGAACAAGGAATACCTATTATTTCAATTATAGGATATACTAACGCTGGCAAATCCACACTGCTGAATTCACTTACAAAAAGTTCTGTATTCGTTGAGGATAAACTTTTTGCAACACTTGATACATCAAGCAGACGTCTACGTTTTCCCAGAGAACGAGATGTCATCATTACTGATACTGTAGGATTTATCAGAGATCTACCAAGGGATCTCATGGCTGCATTCAAATCAACTCTTGAAGAGCTTGAGGATGCTGATCTACTTCTACATCTTGTAGATGTATCCAATCCACGTTTCGAGCAGCATATTGAATCTGTCGAGACTATACTAAATGATCTTCATTTAAACGAGAAACCTCTCCTCCTCGTATTTAATAAAATTGACAGATTGAATGAAGAAGAAATAAGAAATTTATCAATGAGATATGATGCGATATTCATTTCAGCAATTGATTCAAAAACATTCACTCCCCTGCTTCAGGCGATACAGAATCATATCTGGGGCTTTAAACACCAGATTGAATCTTATGCAGGGGCTATCTAAAAAAATATTTTGTTATAACAGGAAATCCAGATGATTACAGAATTCACTCCAAAGTGGATAGCGTGGGAGATAACAAGACGTTGCAATCTAAAATGCATTCATTGTCGCTCATCATCTGAAATAGAAGTTAAATCGCATCCTGATTTTTCAGGAGAGGAAGCTTTCAGGATTCTTGACGATATTGCAGATTATGCTAAACCTGTGATAGTACTTTCTGGCGGTGAACCTCTTCTTAGAGCAGATGTATTCGAGATTGCAAGCTATGGCTCGAAAAAGGGGCTGAGGATGTGTCTTGCTACAAACGGAACTCTTGTTGATAATTCTGTTTGTGAAAAGATTAAGTCTTCAGGGGTGAAGATTGTATCCCTCAGCCTCGATGGTTCAGACGAGAAAACTCACGATGATTTCAGAAACCAGAAAGGTGCATTTGCAGGCACTATTAATGCTGCAACGTTATTTCGCAGTCATGGCATAGAATTTATAATTAATTCGTCTTTCACAAAAAGGAATCAGGAAGAGATCCCAAAAGTTTTCAAACTGGCTAAAGAACTTGGAGCAACAGCCTGGTATATGTTCATGATTGTTCCAACAGGAAGAGGTGAGGACATTATTAATGAACTCATTTCAAAAGAGGATTATGAAGATATTCTCGAATGGCATTATCAAATGGAAAAAGATGAAAAAGACATTTTAGTCAGGCCAACATGTGCACCACATTATTACAGAATTGTGTTACAGAAATCAAAACAGGAAGGGACAAAATTTGAAAGGAGAAGCCTAAAATTTTCCACCGGCGGCTCGAAAGGCTGCATAGCTGGACAACTTATAGCACTTATTGATGTTGATGAGAATGTACTTCCTTGCAGCTATTTTCCAAAACCAGCAGGAAATCTAAGAAATAGCTCATTTAAGGATATATGGGAAAATTCCCAACTCTTCAGAGAGCTCAGAGATTTTAAAAGATACAAAGGTAAATGTGGGTCATGTGAATTTATTACGGTATGCGGTGGATGCAGGGCAAGGGCATATTCTATATATGGAGACTATCTTGAGGAAGAACCTTTCTGCAGTTACATTCCAGTAAAAATGAAGATAAAAAATGGAGGATATAATGAATGATACATTTCTAAAAGTCTGTCGTGGTGAAGAAGCGGATTATACACCTGTATGGCTTATGCGTCAGGCAGGAAGGTACCTTCCTGAATACCAGGCTATTCGTTCGCATATAGATTTTTTAACATTATGTAAGACACCTGGGCTAGCGGCTGAAGTCACTCTTCAACCAGTCAATCTGCTCGGTGTTGATGCTGCAATATTATTTTCTGATATCCTCATTCCTGTAGAACCAATGGGCATGAAACTCGAATTCTCGGAGAAAGAAGGACCTATACTCAGCGAACCAATCAGAAACAGATTGTCTGTAGAACGCCTGGTCATTCCTGATATTGAAGAAGATCTCTCTTTTGTATTAGACACTATAAGAATTCTCAGGAAAGAGCTTGAAAATAAAGTTCCTTTAATCGGATTTTCTGGTGCTCCATTTACAATAGCAACTTACATGATTGAGGGTGGCACATCCAAGAATTTTCTTCATACAAAAAAGCTGATGTTTCAACACAGCAATGTATTTGATTATCTTATGGAAAAAATTACTGCTACCATAATTGCCTATCTCACTGCACAGATTCATGCCGGTGTCCAGGCAGTCCAGCTATTTGATACATGGGCTGGAATTTTATCCCCTATTGATTATAAAAAATTTGCACTTCCACATGTAAAAAAAGTTATTTCTGAAATTAAAAATAAAGAAGTACCAATAATATATTTTATTAATGATTGTGCCGGAATTCTTAAGGAAGTTAAGAAAACTGGAGCTGATGTAATCGGAATAGATTGGAGAGTTGACATTGCCGATGCAATAAAAAAGCTTGGCAAAAATTTCATTATTCAGGGGAATCTCGATCCATGTGCGTTATTCCTCTCAAAGGAAAAACTCGAAGATAGAGTAAAAGACATATTATGGAAAGGTGAAAATGCAAAAGGGCATATATTCAACTTAGGTCATGGGGTGCTACCACAAACTCCTGTAGAAAATGTGATAGCAATGGTTGAGTTAGTCCATTATTATGGAAGGAAAAGTTAAAAGCACCACAGTCGGAGTCATCCTTCTTAATCTTGGTGGGCCTGATTCTCTCCAGGCTGTAAAACCTTTTCTCTATAACCTTTTTTCCGATAGACAGATTATCCGGCTTGGTCCTTCCTTCATGCAGAAACCGCTTGCATGGCTTATATCCACGATAAGGTCGAAAAAAACTAAAAAAATGTACAGTCTTATAGGTGGTAAATCTCCAATACTTGATATAACAAAGGCTCAAGCTAAAGCACTCGAGGAAATCCTGAATAAGAAATCTTTTAACCCTCAACTGTCAAATCTCAAATCTCAAATCACATTTAAGGTATATGTCGGAATGAGATACTGGCACCCGTTAATAGAGGACGTAATCACTGAAATTCATAAAAATGGCATAAAGAAAATAATAGCTTTAAGCCTCTATCCACAATACTCAATAGCAACATCAGGTTCCGCTCTCTCAAAATTTGACGAAATAACAACCACATATCACGTGGAGACGATTCGCATTTCTTCATGGCATAATCATCCCCGCTATATTGAAGCTATGGTCGATACTATAAAAAAAGGGATTGAGTCATTCACATATCCTCGTGAAGAGATTGGGGAAATGGATATTCATCTGCTTTTCAGTGCACATAGCCTTCCGAAAAAAATCATACAGCAGGGTGATCCTTATGAAAAGCAAACAATTGATACTATTCGAATAATTACAAGCCGGATACCTTTGAAATGGCATCTGAGCTACCAGTCCAGAAGCGGCCCTGTTGAATGGCTTGAACCTTCTACTGAGGAAAAATTGAAAGAACTTGCTCACAAAAAGATTAAGAAAGTACTTGTCGTACCTATAAGCTTTGTTTCGGATCATATCGAAACTCTTTTCGAAATAGATATTCTTTATAAAGATTTAGCTGAAAAACTTGGCATAGATTTAAGGAGAGCAGATTCCCTGAATACTCAACCGAAATTCATAGAAGCTCTGGCTGAAATTACAAGAGAAGAAATAATCAAAGCCGGATGGAGTTAATTCTTCGTATAAGTCCATAACAATACTTGACAAACTTAATGAAAGTTATAAATATTAAACTATGAAAAGATACATCTTAATAATGCTTATAACTTTCTTTTGTTTCATATTTCTTTTTTCCTGTGCACCTGTCTTGAGGCATGATACTATGAATAAGGCAATCAGAGAGTTCTCCTTTTCTGATATAAACAAAGAGCCCGAGCACTTCAAGGGAAAGCTCTTCGTTCTTGGTGGTATTATCGTAGATACAAAAGCAATGCCTGATGGTTCCCTGATAGAAGCAATTTATGTTCCTGTTAATTCACGGGGATACCTGAAGGAAGTCAGAAAATCTTACAATAGGTTTTATGCAATATTCCCAAAAGAAAGCGGTTTTTTAGATCCTCTGATTTTTCACCGCAACAGGGAAATCACCCTTGCTGGAGAATTTGTAGAATTCAAAAAGGGAAAAATAGATGAAATGGAATATTCATATCCTCTTTTTACAATAAAAGAACTTTATCTTTGGCCTGAAACAAGAGGTTATTATTTTTATCCTGTTTACTATGAACCATTTCCTTTCAGGTGGTATTATCCTTTCTGGTGGGATCGACCTTACTGGTGGCGAGGATACCCTGGCCCATATTACTGGTGATAGGATCTAAAACTGAAAAAATTATTTTTCTATAAAAGCCCTCTTTTATGTTTTTTCTTTTTTTTCCTTTTTATACCACTTGATTTTTCAATTGCAGACGAACGTATTCTAAATTTTCACAGCGACATTACTGTTCATACAGATTCATCCATGATTGTAAAAGAGACAATTACTGTCAGAAGTGAAGGCAATAAAATACTTCATGGTATCTACCGCGATTTTCCAGTGATTTATAAGGACAGATTAGGCAACAGATATGTAGTAGGATTTGAAGTTATTGAGGTACTTAAAAATGGTTCTCCAGAGCCATATCATATTAAGAATATCTCAAACGGAAAACGAGTATATATAGGCCATAAGGATATTATTATCCCGCCTGGTGAATATGTTTATACATTTAACTATAAAACAAGTCGCCAACTTGGATTTTTTAAAGATCATGATGAGCTTTACTGGAATGTTACCGGAAATGGATGGGAATTTCCTATAGATCAAGCATCAGCATCTGTGTTTCTACCTGAAAAAGCTGCGAAAAATATTCTCTTTACTGAAGGTTATACAGGCCCATCTGGTGCCACAGAAAAAAATTTCAAATCTACTATAGATCCTGCTGGATTTATATATTTTGTCACCACAAGACCATGTGATGCATATGAAGGGCTTACTATTGTAGTCGCATGGCCCAAAGGTATTATTAAAGAACCTGACATTGTCACAAAAATAAACTATTTCTTATCTGACAATAAAACAATACTTATTGCAATTTCAGGATTTTTATTAATAATTATCTATTATCTAATAGTATGGATAAAAGTTGGCAGGGATCCAAAAAAAGGAGTTATAGTCATCCGATATACACCTCCTGAAAACATGTCTCCTGCTGTCATGAGGTATATATATAAAATGGCTTATGATGATAAGACCCTTGCATCAGCACTCATTAATATGGCAGTCAAAGGTCATTTAAAAATTTTAGATAATAATGGAGAATATACCATTCAAAAGAATGACAAAGAATATCAATCCCTCGCACCTGAAGAAGAACTCCTCCTGAAAAAACTACTGGACTCACAAAGAGAACTCGCATTCAAAAAAAGTAACCACCAAAAGATAAGGTCTGCAATAGAGGCACTCAGAAACCATCTAAGTATGAAATTTGAGAAGATATATTTTTTTACAAATAGAAAATATTTTGTTATAGGAATACTTCTCACAATTGCTTTAATTTTTATTAATGGTCTCTCAGAAGCTCTGTCAAAAGTTCTTCTTCCTGTTTTTATCTTTATTATTATCTGGTTGACTGTGTGGAGTTTTTTTGTTGTTGTTTTACTGAATGAAACATTTAAAAGGTGGAGATATGCATTTAAAAACAGGTGGAGTAATATCCTGAGAAAAGGTGGGGCAATCTCTATGACATTTTTCACAATACCCTTTTTCTTAGGAGAAATTTTTGCTCTTGGAATTTTATGGTTTTCAACATCTACGTTTATGATTTTTTTCCTCTTGACCGCCGTTGCAATAAATTACCTTTTCAGCCAACTGCTGAAAGCTCCTACGCTTGCTGGCCGAAAGATACTCGATGCTATTGATGGATTTAAAAGATTTCTATCAGCTACAGAGAAAGACAGACTCAAGTTGCTTAATCCGCCTGATAAGACTCCGGAATTATTTGAAAAATATCTACCATATGCCCTTGCCCTTGATATAGAACACGAATGGGCTGAGCAGTTTGCTGATGTCCTTTCGTCTGTCTCAGAAGAAAAAACAGCAAGATCATATTCTCCTTCATGGTATTACGGTAATATCTCTAACTTTTCAACATACGGGCTCACATCTTTAGGAAATTCCCTGTCAGATGCGATATCATCCTCATCAACAGCGCCTGGCTCACGTTCTGGAGGAGGTGGTGGTGGATCATCCGGTGGGGGTGGCGGTGGTGGAGGTGGCGGAGGCTGGTAATTCAGCAATAGATAAAATAAGTTACAGGTAGAATTTCACCATTGAAAGTCACGGTTGAGATAAGCATAAAGACGTTTATTATGCGGAGCAAAATAGTTTCTGAGATATTCAATAACTGTATCAGCAATCCTTTCATTATAATTGCCGACATTTTTAGGATTTAAATCAGGTGGAACAAACTCTGGATCAATATCTAAATGAACAAATACTTCTTTTAATATACTTTTTGGGTCCGAAAAAAAGTCTTCGCTTTTTAATACCAAAATCTGTTTAGAAGGAAATTTTTCGAAACAGTTTTGTATCTGATCAATATATATCCCACGTTTTTTATACGAATAATGCTGATAAATCTGGCTATGATAATATTCATCTTTGAGCATCTTCTCATATTCCAAACCAATCCTTTCTTCTTCTCTCTTAAATGCATCCTCAATTGATAGTGGCTCTCTATGCCGTCTCACTTCATGAAAATAGTGTGAAATTGCTCTCTTAATTGGATCACGCAAAAGTATTATGATCTTTACATCAGGCAACAACCTATATAATCTTTTAAGAGCATGGGGATGGAACATATAATATGGTGTAGATTCTCCAGTTATAATAGCTCCATCTTTTAATTGAGAAGCGCTCGGGAAATGACTTTGATACCATAAGATACCCTTCTTATAATACATATCAAAATAATGTATTTCTCTTTTCGAAGCAGGGATTACCTGTGGATGCTGGATAATATATGAATACAAAGAGGCTGTTCCTGCTTTTTGTGCTCCTATAATTATGAAATCAGGACGTGCACACCAATGTCCTTTAATGGTCAACAGCCATTCTTTAATTCTTCTTAAAGGATTAGGCATATTAGCTTTTTTCTTTTTTCATATCTAAATTACCATCTAACCCACTTTATTCATTAATTTATAGATACTTGGCAGATGCAGTATTCTCTCTCATTCTCGGCTCGATATACATCCAGCCTTCGAAGAAAGCTGGAATCCATAGATCATCTTATTAAAAAAGGAAAAGGGATCCCTTATAATTCTTTGTGTATGTAGTACTTTTATTATCCAGGCTGTTATGTTCACTAAGCCGCCTTTCAAGATTATTAACATGCCCTGTATAATGATTCCCGCTACCGAGAATTCTTAATATGTAGATATAATATGGCAATTGCATTAATTTTTTGGCTCCTGGGAAGGGATTCGAACCCCCGACCAAGTGGTTAACAGCCACCCGCTCTGCCTGCTGAGCTACCCAGGAGCAGTTTATGAATGGAGTAACTCTCAGTATCAAGCATTATACTGAGAGGAAAAGAACAGATATTGTATATATCAAATAATTACCTATTTTGTCAATCAAACCCCTAATTCAGAAACAATCTTTGCTACTAAATCACCAACTTCAGTTGTGCTGTATCCCATCTTGCCTGCTGCAAGGCTCTTAAGGTATCGGCCTGTAACCTCCATTACTGCCTTTTCTATAATATCTGCTGCTTTTTTCTCACCGATTTGTTCAAGCATCATACCCCCAGCACATATAGCAGCCAAAGGATTTACAACATTCTGACCTGTATATTTTGGGGCAGAACCTCCAATAGGCTCGAACATAGAAACCCCCTCGGGATTTATATTTCCACCTGCTGCTATACCCATTCCACCCTGAATCATTGCACCCAGATCAGTTATTATATCTCCGAACATATTATCCGTTACAATTACATCAAACCACTCAGGATTCTTAACAAACCACATGGTCACAGCATCAACATGTGCATAATCCGTCCTTATCTGCGGATATTCCTTTGCAACTTCATAAAAAGTCCTTTCCCACAGATCAAAAGCAAATGTTAATACATTCGTTTTTCCACATAGAGTAAGTTTATTCTGTTTGTTTCTTTTTTTACAGTATTCGAATGCAAATCTTATACACCGTTCGACACCTTTTCTTGTATTTATCGATTCTTGTATAGCTACTTCATCAGGCGTACCTTTCTTTAGCACTCCACCAGCTCCTGCATATAAGCCTTCAGTATTCTCCCTTACTACTACAAAATCTATATCCTCAGGCCCTTTATTCTTTATCGGACAGTCAACACCTGGGTAAAGTTTTACGGGTCTGAGATTTATATACTGGTCAAGTTCAAATCTTAACCTCAGTAATATTCCTTTTTCGAGTATTCCAGGCTTGACATCAGGATGCCCTATCGCTCCAAGATATATTGCATCATACTTTTTAAGCTCATTGATAGCCCCCTCAGGTAATGTCTCACCTGTTCTCAAATAACGGTTACCACCAAAATCATAAAACGTAAAATTGCATTTAATTTCAAGCATCTTAGAAACTGCCTCGATTACCTTAATTCCCTCTCTTATAACTTCCGGTCCTGTCCCATCACCAGGAATAACTGCAATGTTATATGATTTCATATATAATTCTCCTTTACCCCCACCATCCTCTCCTTAATATGGGGAGGACGAAGGAAGAGTCTTCAATTCTCAACTTTTAACTTTCTCCGAGTCCATTCAATTAATCCATCTGCATCGATCAGTTCCTGCATGAAAGGTGGTATCTGGTTAGCTTTATATTCATCCTGTGTTGTTAGATTCCTTATTATTCCTGTATCTGCATCGATTTCTATCTCATCACCTTCGTTTATCTTTTCTGACGATTCATAAGATTCAAATATAGGGAGTCCTATATTAAAAGCATTGCGATAAAAAATCCTTGCAAAACTTTTTGCAATTATCGCTTGAATACCCGCTGCCTTTATAGCTATAGGTGCATGCTCTCTCGATGATCCGCATCCGAAATTTTTACCTGCAACTATGATATCACCTAATTTCACTTTCTTACTGAAATCCTTATCTAAATCCTCCATCACATATTTTGAAAGTTCTTTCGGGTCTGAGGTATTAAGGTATCTTGCAGGAATGATTGCATCAGTATCTATGTCATTTCCAAATTTCCATACCTTTCCCCTGATCAGCATATTTCCTCCTAATACGCTAAATTTGATTATTTACTCATTTGAGTTAATTCCGGCACGATTTATTGCAAATATCAAGTTATTATAGGCAATTTACTATTTTATAAACAAGTCATGAGAGTATAAGGTAATATAAAATATATTAAATGGTTAAATTAATCGAAATATACCAGAAATTATTCAACGTATTTGGACATCAGAACTGGTGGCCAGGGGAGACACCTCTGGAGATAGCAGTCGGAGCAATTCTCACTCAAAATACAAACTGGAGCAACGTGGAAAAAGCGATCCAGAATCTAAAAAATAAAAAAGCACTTTCGGCAAAAGCACTTCATGAAATGCCTTTTAAAAAGCTCGCCAATCTAATAAAACCTGCTGGATATTTCAATATTAAAACTAAGAGGCTAAAGTCTTTTATAGCTTTTCTTATGAATGATTTTCACGGTAGCATGAAAAAAATGAAAATTTATGATATGTATTTACTTAGAGAAAAATTACTTAATATTCATGGCATAGGACCGGAGACAGCAGACTCTATACTTCTTTATGCATTGGAGAAACCCATCTTTGTTGTTGATGCTTATACAAAAAGAATCCTTTCAAGACATGGCATTTTGAGACATGATAATTCTTATGATGATTTTCAGAAACTTTTTCATTCTTCTCTAAAAAGGGATTTAAAGATGTTTAATGAATATCATGCACTTTTTGTAAAAGTTGGTAAAACATATTGCAAACCCAAAGAACCTTTATGTTCACAATGTGCTTTATATGAATACCTTTAATCTCATAACATCTTTCATCCCAAAAGGCGATCAGCCAAAGGCTATTAGCGAACTTACAAAAGGCATTGAAACTGGTCTAAAGCATCAGGTGCTACTGGGGGTAACAGGATCCGGCAAGACATTCACAATAGCGAATGTTATCGCTAATATCAATAAGCCAACCCTTGTTATTGCCCATAACAAAACTCTTGCAGCACAGCTTTATGGTGAATTCAAAGAGCTCTTCCCAGAAAATGCAGTAGAATTCTTTGTAAGTTATTACGACTACTATCAACCCGAAGCATATATACCTACAACTGACACTTATATTGAGAAAGACGCCCTGATCAATGATGATATTGACAGGATGCGACACTCTGCTACAAGGGCTGTACTTGAAAGAAATGATACTATAGTAGTTGCTTCTGTTTCCTGTATATATGGTATCGGCTCTCCTCAGGATTATATGGATATGCATCTTGTAATAGAAGAAAGTATGAATACAGAACGTGATGAAATACTGAGAAGACTTGTTGAGATGCAGTATAATCGTTCGGACTCAGATTTCATCAGGGGAACATTCAGGGTAAGAGGTGATATAGTCGAAATTTATCCGTCATTTTCCTTAGATAAAGGGATCAGGGTCGAACTCTTCGGAGATACTATCGATATAATATATGAGTTTGACCCACTTACAGGTGAGAAAATACGCAGGTTCGAAAAGGTAGCCATCTTTCCTAATAGCCACTGGATCACACCAAAGGAAAGACTTGAACCTGCACTCAAAAACATAGAGAATGAGATGTACGAGAGAATTGAATATTTTCTGAAAGAAGGCAAGATACTCGAGGCAAATCGCATTGAGCAGAGAACTCGTTTTGATCTCGAAATGCTGAGGGAATTCGGTTACTGTCATGGTATAGAAAACTATTCACGTCATTTAAGTGGTCGCGCTCCTGGTGAACCTCCGCATACGTTAATAGACTATTTTCCAGATGACTTTTTAATCATTATTGATGAATCCCATGCTACTATACCTCAACTTGGAGGCATGTATGAAGGTGACCGTTCAAGAAAACAGACTCTCGTTGATTATGGTTTCAGACTACCTTCCGCACTTGACAACCGCCCTCTCACCTTTACAGAATTTGAACACAGAGTTAATCAGGCTATTTATATATCTGCAACTCCTGGATCTTATGAATTGGAAAAATCAAACCATCGTGTTGTCGAACAGATTATAAGACCTACCGGCCTTATAGACCCAAAAATGACAGTAAAGCCTGTTTCAGGTCAGGTTGATGACTTACTTGGAGAGATCAGAAAACGTGTGACAAGAAATGAAAGGGTTCTTGTCACCACACTCACTAAAAAGATGGCAGAGGATCTTGCTGATTTCTACATCAATCTTGATGTAAGAGCAAGATATCTTCATTCAGATATAGACACGCTCGAACGTATAGAAATATTGAGAGATTTTCGATTGGGCAATTTTGATGTACTCATCGGAGTTAATCTCCTTAGAGAAGGCCTTGATCTTCCCGAAGTTTCACTCGTTGCGATACTGGATGCTGACAAAGAGGGTTTTCTTCGTTCGGAACGTTCTTTAATTCAGACAGCAGGGAGGGCTGCAAGAAATATCAATGGGGAGGTGATTCTTTATGCAGATGCGATAACTGGTTCAATGCAAAGAGCTATTAATGAGACAGAAAGAAGGCGAAAAATTCAGAAAGATTATAATAGAAAAAATAAGATTACTCCTGAGACAGTAAAATCAAATATTAAAAATATACTCAGTTCCATATACGAGGCAGATTACTGGACAGTCCCTATTGCTGCAGAAACAGGGACTGAATATGGTTATGACGATGAAACCCTGCTTAAACTTGAAGCAGAGATGAAAGAAGCTGCACGTATTCTTGAATTCGAGCGTGCAGCAAAAATTCGGGACAGGATTAAGGAAATTAAAAACAGAATGATTGAGATGGGTATAAGATGAAAATTCTACTTATTAACCCAAACAGATATAAATTTCCTCCTGTACCTCCGATTGGACTCGAGTATATTGCAGCCAGTCTTGAAAGAGATGGCCACGATGCTGAAATTCTTGACCTTTGTTTTTCCGAAAATATCTATGGTGAAATTGACAGTTCAATAAAAACCTTCAGTCCTGAGATTGTTGGGATAACAGTTAGGAATGTGGACACAGTGCTTTATCATACCAACGAATTCTTTCTTGATGAAATCAGGGATATCATAAATTATATTAAATCAATATACAGTTTAAAGGTAATTATCGGCGGTTCAGGGATAATGACAAATCCTGAAGGAATTCTCGACTATCTCAAAGCTGATATAGCTGTAAGTGGTGCAGGCGAAGACACTTTAAATAAAATTCTAAAAGACTTAAAGGTTATAGGAAATACAAAAAAAATTTATTATGGTAACTTCAAGCCTGCAGGCATATGTCGTAAATCTTCTGCAATCCATTATCAAAAATATTATGATAAAGGTGGGATTGCTGGTTTTGAAACTCATAAAGGATGTAATTCCTCCTGTGTATATTGTATTGAAGCTAACTCAAGAGTAACTTTTAAAGATATTCCGGATGTCATCTCAGAGATAAAATCACTCGTTAAAATGGGATGCAATCATTTCCATTTGTGCGATTCTGAATTCAATGAAAGCCTCGAATATTCGATTGATTTTTGCGATGCATTATCGAAAGAAAGGCTGGATATCAGGTGGGCTGTATATATGAAGCCTGCTGAGTTTAGTAAAAAATTATTTAAACTTATGAAAGAAACAGGTGTATACCTAATAACACTAACCGTAGATACATGGAAAAAGTGTACTGAATACTGGGCAGATATAGAGAAATTCGTATTTACTGCGAAACCACTCGGACTAAAAGTGGCGATTGACCTGCTCGCAGGTTTTCCTTATGAAACCGAAGAAGATACACTTGAGTGTTTGAATACTCTTAGAAGGACTCTGCCCGATAGTATCAGTGTAAATACATATATAAGACTTTATAAAAATCTTCAGATAACAAATCTGATACTGAAGGATCAAAGATTAAAAGAAAACCTCTTAGGTAATATAAGTGATTCTAACTTTATTAAACCCGTTTTCTACAATCATATAAGTACTGAAAAATTAGAAAAGATGATCGGCAGAGATCCTATTTTCAGAATCGAGGGACCTGAAAGAAGTGTCAATTATATAAGGGTATAAAATATTAATTGCTTCTTCTTTTTAAAAAAATCAATAACGGATTCAATAAGTAATAAAAATATATTTTTCCTGATTTTTCAGATATTCCGTATCGCAACCTGATTTCAGAAGACTTGGGGAAAATTCTCCTGCCAAGGTTATTTGCAAAATCCATCGGCGAGTCAAGTAGAAATGTATAAATAAACATCTTGAAATGCGGCCTTTTTACATCATTGAATAAGCTAAAGATAATCTGTTTTTTTATAAATTCATAGCCCGCTAACTTCCTTTGCAATATATCTTGAGGAATATCCACATCAAATATGTCATTGATAAGTCTTAATGTAAAACAAAGCAGTCTATCCATTCTGTAGTTCTTTGAAAAAAGGATAAGTTTCTGCCAATCAATTTCACCTTTATATTTCAGGAGTAATCCACATATAAAAATAAAAAATTTTAAAGGTCTGAAACCGTGGTCAAATAATCTGAATATCGCATAAATAAGATATCGCTCAGGTGAAAGCATATTGATTTTAATACCAGAGTATTCTATTTCTTCAGTCTCATTCCACCAGAACTCCGGAGGAATATAGAAGTAACGTTTCACAAGATTCCAGTGAAGTTCGACAAAATAAATATCTTTGCTATAGATAAAGTGATAGTGGCTCATTAGCAAGTCCTTAACCCTGATTCCCTCAACACTTCTATAATTAGACTCAGTTAAAATCCTTTCAGCTCTTTTGAGATCTTCAGGTCGAACAAGAATGTCTATGTCCGTTGCTGGATATGCTCCAATATTTCTAAAAACTAACTCTGATGCAAGCGAACCTTTAAGTGGCACAGCTTTAACTCCTGCATCTGCAAGAGAACGAAGAATCCTCAGCATCTCCTCTGCGTTTAGAATATTATTTTTAAAAGAATGTAGATATGCATTCCTTAACTTTAAAATTAATTCTTCTGGCACATTATCAAAAGTTCTAAGATTTTCATAAATAATTGGTAAAACCTCATTCTTAGCTGCATATTTAAAAATATTATCGAAATTAATATCATTCCTTTTATCATCCAGAAGTTCTTTTATTTTGCTTACGGTCTCACTCGATGGATTCATCTTTGACAGATACAGGATTAGCTTTTCTTCTGGCTTCAGTTTCTTACAACACCATACATCCACCTTTGGCAAAACCGGATTTAAGGGGGATGAGACAAAATACCTCTTATCATTCATCCTTTCACCACCTCATAAAAAAGCCTTTCGTATTGATCTGTAATCTTTTCCCATGAGTATTTTTCTTCAACTATCCTCCTTGCAGAGTTCCCTTTTTCCTCCACTACTTTTTCATTATCAATTAGGAATTGAATCATTTTCTTCAGCTCTTCCTTCCCTTTGTAATAAAATCCTGCATCACCAAGCACTTCCCTGTGCTCAGTGACATCATTAGCAAGTACACAATTGCCTGCACCCATAGCCTCGATAAGTGCTGGGTGCGTTCCCCCAACCTCAGTTGCCTGAATGAAGAAATATGCATTCGATAAAAGCTCCTTATATTGATCACCGAAAAGATAACCAGTAAATATTATATTAGGATTACTTGTGTTTTTCACTTTCCTTATATATTTACCCGCATAAGGGGCATCACCTATCATTACAAGTTTTTTCGCAGAATTTGCTATTTCATCGTATGCTTGCCTAACAAGAAGCGCATTATTCTCTGGCTCAAATCTGCTGACATAAAGAACATAACCTCCTTTATCTAATCCTAACTTAGTTAACGTCCTCTCAGGATGGACCTTAATAACAGATGCTCCATAAGGAATATAAACAGAATCCCTTCCATATCTTTTTTTATAGTATTCTTTAATCCACTTTGCATCAGTAACAATTGTATCTGCCATTACCCCTGCCATTCTCTCTGCAAATTTCAGATATGAAGATATCATCACTCCCCACTTTTTTCTCTTCCACTCAAGACCATCTATATTAATAATCACTTTTTTCCCAAATATGCGAGGGATAAAACATAACAAAGATACGCTAACTCCTAACATGAGGATAATGTCAAAATTTTTTAATGACGCATGGATAAGGGAAAGGATACAGAAGACAGGTTTTTCAAGTATTTTTGTTCTTATGGTTGGCAGTATGACTCTTTTCACACCTTTATAAATAAGAGCATCGCTTTTTGTATACGGCTTACAACAATAAACGGTCACATCATGACCTTTTTTTACAAGGTTTATTGACAATTCCTCCGCAAGGGTCTCAAAACCTCCATAATTTACCGGAATACCTCTTGACCCAATAATTGCAATCTTCATAACCCTCCAAACATTTTCCTGAAGATAATAATAAACTAATATCTATCTTAAATTATGATCACAATAAATTCATCGAGTAAAATAAATTTTTGAGCAATATCTGCATTATTTGGGTTAATTTTAAAAAAGAGAATTATTTTAAAAGTTGGGTAAACCTCTTCTCTTTATCAAGAGAATGGAAGGTTTATCATTTAGAAGAATTATTTAAGAAATGACAATTTACCTTTTTCTGAAAATATATTTGTAGTTAGCTCTTCTTCTTCAATTACAAGATTATAAAAATCACATTTACTGCAAGTTTGAAATTTTTGGATATAATTTTTTTGAACACCATTACAACATCTGGTATTCAGTACAAGCCAGCATGCCCTTCCAGCTTTTATGCCATTATTTATACCATCATATTTTTTCATCAATAATACTGGGCAGACTCTTGACTTCGAACTAATCCTCTTTTCATATGTATAATCATTGAATTCACATCCCATAAACTGCCAACAATTTATTTTATTTTTAAAATCTTCACTTATAAATGATTCTTTATATTCTACAGCCCATTTTCTTATATATTTCAACTGGGGCTTAACTTCCTCTCCAAAATCATTGATTATCTTATTTGACCAATTATGGAAATCTTCTATGCCGTTTTTTAAATAAAAAATACCCCTTATTATTGTATCTTTGTAGTTAATCATTTTTGAAATATCTTATGCAGAACTTTTTTGAAAATCGCCTTCCCAGGATTCACAGAGGTCTCTTAAATTAACTTCTACCATGTCTTTTTGACACCATAAAGATTCATATGTCATAACAGACCATAAACAATTCCAACAACAAAAATCAGATGCTCTTATATCCTTTTTTACATCAATCTTTTCTGTAAATTTAATATCTCTTTTTAGTGCATCTGTATTATGAATTAACATCCTCTCGCCTCCTTTCATATACCCATCAGTCTGTTTGAAAGAGCTTTACTAATATTTAAAATTTATTCCTATTTTTTTAATTTGTCATTGATAATTTTTAATTTAAATATTGATAATTATCAATTATTATCTTTGTGGATTAAGAGAAATCTAAATGATTGAAAGCAAGTTAATAAATATCTGATTTTCTAAAATAACTAATATCTAAAAAAATAATCCCGTCCTTTTCCCTTTTTATTATTTTTTGTTTTTCAAGGTCTCCCAACAACCTGCTCAAGTGTTCAGGAGTAACAGCAATTATTTGTGCAATCTCTTTATGTGTTAAAGGGAAATGGATTTTAAAATCACGAAAATTAATGTTATTTTCAATTTTTTCTATAAAATTACGTAATAAATATCTTAAACGATCTCTGGCAGAAACACATCCAAATATTACAATCTTCCTGCCATGGTTGTATATCTCATGTGATAACATTTTTAACAGATGGAGAGAAAACTCATAGTTACTGTTTATAAGATTTAGAAAATTTTCAGTAGAAATGCACCTCATTTTGCATTCAGTTATCGTCTTAACAGTAAAAGAATATGGTTTATTTAATAAGGCTGATGGAGCACCAATAAACCAATTTTGATGTCTCAAACCTGCGATTAATTCATTCCCTTCTTTATCAGACCATATGAGTTTTACAACCCCATTTTTAATGTAATAAACAGCATTGGAAGGATTATCCTGTCTCAGAATCTCTGTATGAGGTTGGTATGTTTGAATGGGTCCCCATCCATAGAGGTTACAACTTGGCTCTTCGAGAAAAAACTTTATAAAATCATCTGTCCATTCATAATCATCTTGGGAGAAAAGGGATGCACAACTATTATTTGTAAAACTCTTCCTTTTTAACATGCTATGATTTTTAGCAGATAATTAAAAAATAATCAATGAAAAATCAACCGCAATATAAATATAAATGGTTAAAGATATATCTATCATTGATCATTTCATATTAATCATATTCTTACATTTTCTTCTATCCCATCGTCCTGTAATTGTATACCATACTGAAATGAACATTAATTTTATATCAAGCCATAAAGACATTCTATTTATATACTCAAGGTCATACCGTAGTTTTAAATATGGATCATCTTCTAAATTGTAAACCTGTGCAAGGCCTGTAAGACCCGGTCGCACCAGAAGACGTTTCTCAAAACTGGGTATTTTCTTCTCCAGCAACATCTGTTCTTCAGCCGATAAGGCCCTTGGCCCTACAAAACTCATATCACCAATAAAGATACTTAAAAGACTAGGCAACTCATCCAGTGCCGTCTTCCTGAGTATCTTACCAATCTTAGTCAATCGAGGATCGTCTTCCATTGTCCAGGAAGGACCTTTCTTATCCGCTCCTTTTATCATTGTTCTAAACTTATAAACATAAATTTCCTTTCTCCTTATCCCAAACCTCTTCTGTTTGTAGAATATCGGCAGCCCATCTTCTAAAAATATTAGAATTGGGATTATAGTCCATAAAAATAACCATACAGGAAATAAAATCATATGTGCTGCTATAATCACACTTAAATCAAATATGCGTTTATATAATGGATCTTTCATAAATAAATCTAAATTTATATCATTATATAACAATTTTTTTTAATATATTATTTCTAATTTCATTTCTGTCTAAAATATATAGCTGGATATCGAATAGACGCTCTGCCATGGGCATTTAAATTCATTACATTTAGTTGGTTCACAGGCTTAGCTATTTAGATATGCGGTGAAGTCCTGAATTTTAATGACATGAGCCCAAGGGTACAGAAAACCCCTGTAGCATTGATCATCCAGTCTGTAAACCGACCTGATCTGATGGGTAGAAATACCTGTATATATTCATCAAGTGCTGCATATGCAAGAGAGATAATGCCGGCAAATACTATCCATTTTAATTTCCAGAATCTTCTTCCAGAGCGAAAAGCTCTGAACAGTAAAAATGCCAACAGACTGTATCCAAGAAAATGCCCTGCTTTCCTGATTAATGTATGTATTAGTTCTATTGTTTTAGAGTCTGCATGGTGTAATATCCAGGTAAGGACTGGCATAATAAAACGCAGAGTGCTGTCATGCGTGAGTGTTTCGTTTGTCGGGAAAAGAAATACCATCCATAAGACTGGTAGCAACCAATAGAAAAATAAATTTTTTATCATTGCTATAGACTTTTTAGCAATTTTATCCTTTAATCCAATCCGCTATACGCCACTTTATAAATGATAATGCCATTATTCTATCATCTTTATATAATATAAAGCCCAGAGAATATCCACAAGGATTTTTAGCTTGCAGGCTTGTTTGCTTTCAGGCTTGCCAGCTTGCTTGCTTGCCAGCTTGTTAGCTTGCTCGCTTGTTTAACATTGAACAGTTGTTTTATATTAAACGCTATGAACGCTATTAACGCAATGAACCCAATAAACCCAATAAACTCTACAAACGCAACAAACGCTATAACGCAATCAACGCAATAAACGCTATAAACGGTTTTTTCACGTTATTACCTTGTTGATAATTGTTTTTATCCCATTGTATCGGATCAATTTCGAAAATTGTTCAGAAATCTCCTTTCGCGGAATATCATAGACCTTGTGCAGGACCCACACAATTTCTGCAAAAACAATCTCGGGAAGAAGGGCCTCGTCTTCGCCATATTCAAGCTTCTGGATAAACGCCTTCGCCTTCAGAAACTGTTTTTCTTCGTCTGCGAGGAGAAATCTTAGTATAATATTCGCATCAATTATTTTTCTGGGAAATTTCACGGACAGTCAGCCTTACTGCTTTCTCGACAGCCTTCTCTACAGACATTTTCTTTTTTACTGTATATTTTTTAAAACAGCCTGCAAGCTCTTCTGTCATTTTTTCAGGCTTTTTCAAAATGCCTTCGTAATCCTTAACCCTGACTTCGATCATGTCTTTGACACCAAGCCCCTCCCTGAGTTTCTTGGGCAAAGTAACCTGACCTTTTGGTGAAACTTTTAATAGATACTGCATAGTTATACTCCTTTATATTTTCCTACTTTTAAATATAGTTAAACTTGTTACTGATGTCAAGCCATTCATAGTTCATTCTTTGTTTGCTTTTCCTTCAAACATTCCAACAATCCTGTCATATATTCACTATACACCTCTATGATGTGCAGGTTTTTAACTTTACCCCAAAAGACAGTTAGCATAATGTAGATGTCGCAAATCCAGATTTTCATCGGGGCTGATAGTTTTGTGTACTCCTAAAGATAGTTTACTATTAACTTTTTTATGCATTACTAATAATATCGTTGTCAAATCAACTGATTGTAATAAATAGATTTTGAGCAATGTCTGCATTATTTGGGTCAAGGGGGTCAGGGGGTTATTCCCCTCTAACAAGAGGGGTGTCACGAAGTGACGGGGTGTGTTCCTCTCCGCTTTACGTGCTTACGCTTTACGTGTTTTTTCGTGTTCGAGAACTTGCATTAAGAATAGTAATACCTACTATTTCATTGTTGTCTTTTCTAATAAGAATGTCATCATCTCTTTCAATCGTCCTTGT
>FWPV01002519.1_pt1 | contig 44672 bp, 38 predicted proteins | sample 2228371 | NCBI WGS metagenome assembly FWPV01 (sample SAMEA103939776, study PRJEB20133) | metagenome
CCACCCAGATCGGCGTGGTGGTCAGCCAGCTGTAGGGATAGGAGTTGAGGAAGCAAAAGGATTTATCAGATTAGCACTTGAAAGAAGGGGCTTCCTCCACTAAAAGTTTTGTTTAAAGTTTTACTCAGAAGGCAAAGGCCTTAAGCCAAAAAAGATAAATACACAAGCCGGCTATTACTCTATATCCAAGCTAAGGGTAGTATTTTGAGGTCTATGAGGCTTGCCGGCTGGAGGAAGATTTGCCATCCTTAGCCCCCGACCTTAAATAGACCAAGCGAGGTCACTATAAAAAAGGGAGATAAGTCTGAATTTCGTAATCGCTGACCTGCTTATCAAACTCCCGCGACACATTTTTATTGTAATTTTCTACTTCGTGAAGTTTATTGGCGATGAAGCGAGAGAAGATATAATCACCGAGCGCCTCGCGCATGAGCTCGCTTTTTTGCATAATCTTGACCGCTTCTTCCAGATTTCTCGGCAGAGTTCTTATTTCATGTTTCCTCTGACGAGTAGGGCTCATTTCATAAATGTTTTCTTCAACGGGGGGCACCAGCTTTAGTCCATGGCGAATTCCGTCACAACCAGCCAGGAGCATGACAGCAAAAGAAAGGTAGAGATTACAAGCCGGGTCAGGAGACCGAAGTTCGATCCTCGTGGCTCTTTCTTTCCCTGGCTGGTATTCAGGGACACGGATATAAGCTGACCTATTTCTTTGCCCCCAGGCTATATACACGGGAGCTTCATAACCTTCGATAAGGCGTTTATAAGAATTGACCCATTGGCTTAATACCGCGGATATTTCCCGCGCATGCGTGATTAAGCCGGCCATGTATTGCCGGGCGAGGAGGGAAAGATGGTAAGTATCGGCGGGGTCAAAAAAGAGGTTGCGGTCACCCTTCCACAAGGATTGGTGCACGTGCATGCCACTGCCGTTTTGGCCGTTAAGCGGCTTGGGCATAAACGAGGCATAGAGATGGTGCATCCTGGCTACTTTTTTAACCATGTAACGAAAGAGCATACCTATATCAGCCATAGCAAGGGCACTTTGGTATTTTAGGTCAATTTCATGCTGACCATGAGCCACTTCGTGATGGTCATACTCAGATTCTATGCCCATTTTTTTAAGCAGGAGCTGAATTTCTTTCCTTATTTCACCGTAGCGACCGCTGAAGAAATATCCTCCCCGGTCCGAAAATTCAGGTTTATTTTCGCTGGGAAAAATGAAGAACTCGAGCTCTGGCCCTACCTTAAAATCATCGATAGCAAACTCTTCTCGGGCCTTTTCCAGGGCTCGTTTTAAAACTAAACGACTATCTCCGGCAAAAGGCTTTCCTTCTGGAGTTAAAATGTCTCCGAACATGACTGCTTCCCGCCAACGGATGTCGGGAGAAAAACCAGTATATTCCCAAGGTAAGATGCGGCAGGTAGTGGGGTCAGGACGAATAATAAGGTCGCTTTCTTCAATCCGCACAAAACCTTCGATTGAGGAACCATCAAATCCTTTGCCTTCATCAAAGGCCCGGGGTAGTTCATCCCGCGGAATAGAAAAATCCATGGGACGGCCTAAAATATCGGGGAACATGATCCGGACAAATTCTATCCGGTTTTCCGGGTTCATGATTACTTTTAAAACTTCCGCCTCGGTTTTAAACCCAAAAGCGGGGAAAGAAGCCTCCGCATAAATCTCTGGCATTAAATTACCTCCTTTTGGTAAAATTTAGAGAAAAGACCAACCCAATTATGTTGCTAAAAAAGGTCAAATATGTTAACATTCGTCATTAATATTAGAAAGTGATAAGCCAATTGTCAATATTTTTGTTTCAAATTATTAAAAATAAAATTTGGTGAATTTTGAGGAGGTCGTTATGCTTGACGAGCTTGACCGCCGTATTATCCAAACCTTGAATGAAAATGCCCGGCGGAGCTTTCGGGAGATAGCCAAAGAAGTTGGCGCGTCGGTGACTGCCGTAATTAATAAGGTTAAAAAACTCGAAGAGGCAGGGGCTATCCGTGGTTACATTCCTGTTCTTAACCCCGCCAGTTTTGGCTATAACTTAATGGCCATCATCGCTCTGCGCATTTCTAAAGGAAAACTCATCGAGACACAACAATTGATAGCTCGCGACCCTCAGGTAGTGGGGGTATATGATATCACCGGCGAATGGGATTCATTGGTTATAGGTTATTTTCGCAATGCAGATGATTTGAACCGCTTTATCAAACGAATCCTGGCTCTTCGTTATGTTGACCGAACCGTGACTCATCTTGTTCTCAATGTGGTCAAAGACGAAAAGAGAATACCGCTTTAATTTAATCAGCGGCCGTGCCTTCGGTTCCTTGACTTTAACCCAAAAATGCCATAATTTAACTTCCCCCAAACGGGGAATACCAGAAAAGGAGAGGTTTAATGGCTAAGGTAGTTCATTCGACCATAGGCCATCATTATATAGTCGAAGCATCAGGCTGTGACCCGGCCATTATTGGCTCCGTCGAGAAGGTTCAGCAAATTCTCGTCAAAGCGGCCGAGATCGCGGGTGCCCAGGTTTGGTCCATTTCTTTTAGTCGTTTTCCTCCCAACGGAGTGAGCGGAGTAGTAGTTATTTCCGAATCGCATATTTCGACCCATACCTGGCCCGAATTCGGATATGTGGCTCTGGACATCTATACTTGTGGCCGCAACGTGGACCCAGAAAAGGGAGTAGTTTACGCGGTGGAGGCCTTTGGCGCTTCCACCTCCCACATTACTGAAATAACCCGGGGAATAGACGAAGGGGATTCCATCTTCTATCACAGCTTTGTTACCTGGGAAGAAGACATTCAGAAGTTCAAGGAAATTAAGAACTCGCGCTTAACAGACCGTTAATTTAAGAAACAGATTAATAGCTTTTAGTTAAGGTAATAAAAGCCTTCTTACATATCCTGGATAATCATCCTGGCTAACTCCTCTTAACTTCTCCGTTTTGGCTGAAGCAAGATTTGTTTTATCTTTTTGCTAACTCGCGAGAAACGGTCATGGATTATGAGGAGGAGAAACGAAAGGACTTGTCCCCTCCGGACGAAAGGCAAGACTGAGCTTAAGTTGGACGTCCTAATCCCTGCTGACCCGTTCATCCTTACCATAATCCCGGCGGTAGTTTATCGGGCCAAGAAAGATGATATAATATAAGAGAGGTTTTATATTGAAATTACCCAAGAAAATTAGCTCCTTCCTTCCCCCATCATTTCTCTTTATAATTTTTATGTCCTTTTTAACTCTTCTTCTTTCCCCCCTCTGGGCTCAATCGTCATCTTCAGAGGATTTAGAACAGGTTATTCGTGGTTTTCAACAAGCCCTGGAGAATGTGGATTTTTCCTCCTATAGTTCTTTTTTTCCCCCAGAAGTTAGCGCTGAAGAAATAAGCGCCCTGAGCCTTTATTTTTCCGAACTGGGCATGGAAAGGGTTATTTGCCGACGGCTGCCCGGTACTAAAGAAGAGAGGGGAGCGCGGATAGTATTCTTTCATGTCCTTTTCCAGAATTCCTATGCCGCCCTTATTGAAACCTGGCGTCTATCTTTCGTGCAACTCGGCGAGAAATGGATAGTTTCTTCTCGGGAAATAACTTCCCGCCTGAGAAACCTTTATCGGCTAAAAATTCCATCCTCTCGGGTGGAAAAAGTGGAGAAGATTAGCATTGACCATCAGGATATAAATCTTTCTTTCCGCAACGCCCTGGTTTTTTATGATAACCTGCCTGAAATCGAAACAGCTTTGCTCATTATCGGTCCAGGTCAGATGACTTTTATGCCTTCTGACTTTAACGAGAAGCATCAACTCAAATTAATGTACGGCGTGGAAGTCCTCCAGACGGAGGTTGAATATGCTTATCTTCGCTTTTCTCCCTATTTTTTCAGCCGGAACATTAACATCATCTCGGCTGATACCTCTCCGGCTGTAGCTCCCCGAGACATGGACAGGGCTTCTCGACTCTTCTCCCTGCATCAGGATAGGTTTTTTACCGTAGAAAATTCGCTAACCCAAGAACTGCTTACAGCTCTTCCCCAGGCGGAAGAAGCTGTTTTTGATTTCAGAAGTCCTCGTTTAGGTAATCTGACTTATATTTTTTCTCCTTTTGCGGAAGACGAAATTACTCTTTATGACCAAAACCGCGACCGCTTTATTAGCCTTTATTCTCCCGAGAAGGGAAGTCCTGGCCGCTCGATGAGATTGTCCCTGCTTCCAGGCTTTGATGTTCTTCATTACGACTTGGATGTAGAAATTGACCCGGCCAATTTATATCTTTCAGCAAGAGCTTTAGTTCATATCTCCCCTCGAACAGCTGGAGTGGAGAGTGTTAGGTTTCGCTTGAACCCAAAGCTAAAATTGTTCAGGGTGGTGGATGGTGAGGGGCGAGAATTGGTGTTTAATCAAGACCGAGCAAGCAAAACGGTTTATCTTCCGCTCGTCGAGCCCGCCACCGCGGAGACGATGAAAATTGAATTTTATTATCAAGGAAGGCTTGAGCCCCCTCCTTCTTATACTGATGTCATAGCCCTGGGACAGGCGGAGGAGACGAGAATTATCGTCCCGCTTAAATTTGATTCTTTTCTTTATAGCTCTTCTGCCCTGTGGTATCCATCTCCCCCGACTGATGATTATTTTACCGCGCGGGTAAAATTCACCACTCTGGCCAACATGACCTGTCTCGGCCAGGGCGTTTTGGTCGAATCAGGGAAAATAGCTGGGCCTAGAACGCCTTCGGGAGAAAAAAGACTGGAAAAAGCTTTCTGGGTTTATGAATCAAAGCAGCCGTTAAAATACCTGGCTTTTCTTTTTGGTCGGGTTGAGCGTGGACAGGAAGGTATTACTTCCTCTAAGGTTCCTATCGAACTATATACCACGCAAGAATTCAGGACAAACTGGAAGGGGATACTGGAAGAAACAGCAGCGATCATTGAATTTTATGAGCGTCTTTTTGGGTCTTTCCCTTATGAAAATTTGCGGCTTGTCCTGCGCTTCTGGGAGACAAAGGGAGGGCATAGTCCTGGTTCGCTCGTGATTCTTAATCAAATTCCTCGCTCTTTAAGTGCTCAGGGGATCGAAGGAAGAAGGACTATAAGCCCAGTTGACCTTTCTGAATGGAGTGAATACTTTTTAGCCCATGAATTAGCCCATCAATGGTGGGGTCAAGCTATTACCTGGAAGCGATACCGAGACCAATGGCTGAGTGAAGGGTTAGCCCAATTCGCTACCATCAGGTATTTAAAAGAAAAATACGGATCGAAAGCTTATGGGGATATTGTACGCCGCTTTTCTCAATGGACCAAGAAAAAGAGCCGGTGGGGTCCTGTGATCCTGGGCTCTCGGTTGAGTTACCTTGATTTCGAGGCTTTTCAATCAATTATTTATAATAAAAGCTCTCTGGCCCTTCATCTGCTCAGCGAACTCCTGGGAGAAGAAAAATTTTTCCGGGGGCTAAGAGAATTTGCCCAGGAGTTTAAATATCGGCCAGCCACCACCAGTGATTTTTTCCGGACTATGGAGCGTGTCTCTGGCTTTGACCTGAAAGCCTTTGCCCAAGGATGGTTTGAAAAATTTTCCCTTCCTCAGGTTAAAATTCATACCTCCCTGGAGAAGAAAAATGATCAATATTTATTCACCATCCGGGTAGAACAGATGGGTGATATCTTTGTCTTTCCTCTCTGGCTGGAATGGAGAGAGGAAAAAGCAGGCGGGCGAAGAGAGATGGTGGTCATTGATAAAAAAATGCAGGAATTTCACTTTCATGTATCTTCCAAACTCAACCGTTTTAAAGTCAATTCGGGTGGGATTGTGCCGGGCAAATTTACTTGATTATCCGAGGTTTAACTAGCTTGGTCAGCATTAATGCCCAGTCTTTTAATCATTTCGTTGAGAGTGGTTGGTTTAAGACCGAGCACTTCCGCCGCTTTTTTTTGGACTCCTTTCGCTCGCCGCAAGGCCAGCAGAATCAAGCGTTTTTGAAATTCCTGGGTCTGACGTTTGAAGTCGAGGTCTTCCACGGGGGCAGTAATTTTTTCGATACCAAGAGGGGCAAAACTGAGGAGATAGGCTGGAAGCGAGCTGCGGGTAATAATTTTTGATTTAGTCAAAACCACAGCTCGTTCAATAACATTTTCCAGTTCTCGGACATTACCTGGCCAGTGATAACTTTCTAAGATTTCCATCACATCTTCCGAGACGCCCTCGATTTCCTTGTTATTTTCTTGATTAAATTTATTGATGAAATGTTGTACCAGCAGGGAAATGTCTTCTTTTCTTTTTCTCAGAGGTGGGAGCTCAATCTTGATGACATTCAGACGGTAGAAAAGGTCTTGACGGAAAGCTTTCTGCTCAATTAGTTCTTCCAGGTCGGTGTTGGTGGCCGCAATAATGCGCACATCGACCCGAATAGTCTTGGTTCCACCCAAACGCATGAATTCTTTATCCTGCATAACTCTTAACAATTTGGCCTGCGTTTCCAACCCAATAGTCGAAATTTCGTCGAAAAAGATGGTCCCTTTGTCCGCTGCTTCAAACAGTCCGGGCTTATGGCTGACCGCGCCCGTAAAAGCGCCCTTGACATGACCAAAGAGATGGCTTTCTAGCAGGTCAGGAGGCAAGGAACCACTATTCACCACGATGAACGGATAATCTGCCCGGTCGCTATGTTGATGAATAGCCCTGGCGACCAGCTCCTTTCCTGTTCCACTTTCGCCCTGAATAAGAATTGTGCTGCGCGTGGGAGCGATGGCTTTGATCATTTCAAAAATATTTTGCATCACCTTGCTACGGCCGATGATGTTGGCAAAACCAAATTTCTTATCCAGCTCATCGCGCAGCCTGATGTTTTCCTCTTGCAGACGTTTGTGCTCCAGGGCACGCTGAATTACGAGCAGAAGCTCGTCATGCTTAAACGGTTTTTGTATGTAATCATAAGCGCCCATCTTCATTGCCGCTATGGCGCTTTCGACGGAAGCATAGGCGGTGATAATGATAATCAAAGCCTGGGGGTCAATTTTTTTTACGGCTTTGAGTACCTCAATTCCGTCCAGTCCAGGCATGAGAAGGTCAAGCAGAATCAAGTCAAAAGATTGCTTTGTTTGTTTTTCTAAGGCTTCCTCACCCGAGGAAGAAAACTCTACTTCATAGCCTTCCGCCGTGAGGAGCTGACCCAACACATCCTGGATAACAGGCTCATCATCGATTACGTGAATAATCGTCTTTTCGGCCATGCTCAGCTTAATTATTGCCCTTATTTTTTAATTGAGGAATCTCTGGCTCGAGGATGAGAGGGAAGATAGATCGTAAAGGTGCTCCCCTTTCCGAGCTCACTTTCCACCTCGATCCGGCCCTCATGATCTTTAATTATAGCATAACTTATAGACAGCCCCAGGCCCGTTCCCTTGCCTACGCCCTTGGTGGTAAAGAAGGGGTCAAAAATGCGCGGCAAATGTTCCTTTTTAATCCCGTGTCCTGAATCAGCAATAGCGATGACCGCTTCCCCATCTTTTTGCCACAGGTCAATTTTGAGCTTGCCTCCCCGGGGCATAGCATCCAGGGCATTGAGAATAATATTAATAAACACCTGCTGCAGCCTTTCTCCCTGACCAAGAATAGGCTTGATATCCTGCAGGTTAAGCTCCAGCTTGATATTCATGGCTTTTAGTTTGTAATCAATAAGCGAGATTATTTCCAGCAGGCTTTCCTTGAGGTTCACCTGGCGGAAGGACGTGTCAGAAGGATGGCGTGCAAAATTCAAAAGATTCTTGATGATCCGAGCTACTCTCTCCGTTTGCGCCTCAATTTTTTCTAGGATTTGGACATAATGGGTGTCAGTGAGTTTTTTCTGGAGAAGCTGGACATAACTGGAGATGCCGGTGAGCGGCGTGTTAATTTCATGAGCCACGCCGGCCGAGAGCAACCCGATAGAGGCCAATTTCTCAGAGGTAACGAGTTGTTGCTGAAGTCTTACCTTGTCCGTTATGTCCTCAAAAACGATTATCGTGCCGTAAGGAACTAATTTATTATCTAAAAGAGGCGTGCGAGCAATATCAAAAATTCTTTCTTCGCCGCTGGGTAGGGTAAGAGTAATTTCGCTCAACAGGTGGTATCCTTCCTGGGTGTCGGCGGGAAAAAGAACCTGCATGTTTTTTGGCCCCAAGACCTCTGCGAGTTGACGGCCGATGATGTCCTTTTTTTCTTGCTTAAAAATATTTTCTAAAACCCGATTCCAGCTGATAATCTCACCCCTCTCGTTGATGACAGCCACACCCACGGTAAGGCTCTCAATTATATTTTCGCTGTAATCTTTAAGCCTCTCCAATTCTTCGGCGCGACGGCTGGCCTGATGATAAAGATAGGCATTTTCTATAGCTAAGGCTACGGAGGGGGAAATGGCTGTAAGAAGCTCCCAATCCTCGCCGCTCAGGAACGAGCCATCCAGTTTTTTCCCCATGGCCAGGAACCCAACGAGGTTATCCTCCACCTTAAATGGCAGAAAGTGATGGAAGCCAAGGTGGAATAACTTTTCCCAGGCGGGTCCATGCGCTTTCGCCTCAGATAAATGGAAGAGGCTGTACGCTTCTTTTTCCTTTAAGGCCTGGTATGAGGCGGGGTCAAGTTCCATCGCTCCCTCCGGCGGATTTAGATCCCCCCGGTAATTGACTAAAGTGAATTTACGACTTTTAGCTTCTTGGGGAATGAATAGAATTATATTCTGAAGAGAAAAAGCCTTGGTCATGAGGTCGAGAAGAGAGTGAGCCAGACGGGATAGGTCCCTTTCTCTTCCTAACTCGCGGCTAATGCTCAGAAGCGTTCGGCGGTATTTGTAGGTTCTTTTATAAAAGAAGCGGTCAAAAATAGCCTGAAAAAGTTTTTTTAGCGGCGAAAAGAGGGTCGCTCCAAGAATGATAGCCAGAACGCCGAGGATTAAGGTCGGCAGTTTATTTTCGGCAAAAACTCTGGTCCGCGAACCGACGAGGAAATAGAAGGAGGTAATAATCAGATAAGAAAAAAGCAGCGTAATGCCTTTTTTAACCATAATTTCAAAATCTAAGGTCCGGGACCGGATAAGAGCATAAATAAAAATCACGGGAATAAGAGCTAAGAGAACTACGGTCAGCTCCCCAAAGGCAGAGGGAAGACGACCGAAAAGGAAAGGAATCAGGTAGAAAATAGTAAATGGGCCGAGAGAAAGGTTAAGGCCGTTAGCCATCCAACGAAGTTGGCGTCGCAAAGGCAAGTTTTCTATGCGGCGAGAATGACGAAGAAGGAGAAAAGGTGAAAGACCGCAGAAGAGCATAAAGTGAAGAACCTCGCTTTTATCCAAAAAGGAATTGACCTTCATAAGAATTATGGCTCCAAGAGATTCACTGAAAGGAAGATGAAGACCTATCCGAGCTAAAAGAAAAATTATCGCCGGGAGATAGAAAAGACGCAGGAGAGATGGCTGCCCTTTAATTACCTGGTGCCGGACAGGAAAAAGCAGGAAAAAATGGAAGAAAAGAGGAGGGAAAAAAAGAAAGGCGATTTTGTCCAGCCAGTAAAAAAGATAATCCAAAAAATCAAACTCTCCGGTAGGCGAGAAGATCATGAATCCGAACAAGGAAAGAGAAAGTAGAGAAAAATAGAAATATGGTAAAGTGAAGCTGCCCGCGATGTTAAGCAGGATTACAATGGCCACAATGAATGTAGTTAAGCCAATTAGAGCGAGTAAATAGTAAATAGAACTCACTCCTTTCCGGGCAGGAAAGAAGGAAGGAAAAAGTGGACTGGGTTCACCCTCCCGGATAATCTGGTAGGTGAGCTTTTGACCTGAATGGGCCGCCCCCCATATATTTTGGATGACGTCAACTTCGGTCTGCACCTGATTCCGATTAATCGAGTAGAGAATGTCTCCTTTTTTTATCCCCGCTAAATCAGCCGGGCTGTTGGGCTCGATTTTTATGGCCTTGAGTCGGCCATCTTTTTCTTTCCAGACTACTCCGTCATAGGGAGCCCGCCACGTTATGTTCCGGTAAAAATTAATCGCTCCTAAGAGGAAAAAAAGGCAGAGTGGGATGAGAATGAACCCCAGACGGATTTTTCTCATCGGAATACGTGTTCCCTTTTCATTTTTCCTGGCCGTAGTTGAAACCGGAAAAATTCAATTAAGAATATGCCTCGGACTAGCTCTGATGACCCATTTAATCGTTGATTGATAGAGGAGTTGCCGTAATTTCTGGTCTTCTTTTAGCCCAAGAGGTTGGGTGCTCCGGGAAAGAAAAGAGCTCATGTAATCGCTGATTGGCTTTTTCGTCGGGTATTCCTGGGGAGTGACAGGACCTGGCCGAAGGCTGGTCAACAAAAGGAAAAATAAAAGCCAAACTATTTTTATGGGCCAGCGCCAGTTATGCCACATGCTTTTGGACTAAATAAAAAATAACCCCTTCTCTTACCTTTTGTCAAACCTTCCTCTCTTTTAATAAGAGCGAACCAAATCTTCGAGCGAACGCCTCTTTTTTGGCTTCCACTCATCTGCCGGATAGCCCAAGGGGGTAAAGGCCACCGGGTCCCAATTTTCAGGGATTTGAAGAACTTCTCTCGCTGCTTTTTCGTCAAAAGCCGCCACCCAACAAGTGCCCAGTCCTAAGGAGGCAGCCGCCAAGATTAGGTGGTCCATAGCAATGGTCGCATCAACCACCCCATAATTCCGGCCATCACGTCTGACCCAGGCTTCATCAGGCAGGGCGCAAACGCCGATGATGTATGGAGCCTGGACAAACCAATCCCGAGGATACAGGCGCTTCAGCTCCTCCTTCCTTCCCTCGGTCGGAACTACCAGCAGACGAAATGGTTGACGGTTGGCTGCGGTCGGGGCTAACTGGGCGGCCACTAAAATCTTCTTTATTTTTTCCTCCTCCACCGGCTTGGGTAGGTAGGCTCTCACGCTGTATCTTTTTTCAACCAGCTCCATAAAATCCATCTCTCCTCCTTTGGTGAAATTTTTCCTTTAAAAAATATTTTGATCAAACTTCGATTGAGGCAAAGAATTAGGTCATCAGCGTGTCATTTTATTAAAGAGGCACGGTCGGCATCTCTTTTAGGCTTATATTCTGTTCCTTCTTTCCAGTTGGGAAAAGTGGTTTCTTGAGCCAGGCGATAGGCCATTCTAAATAATAAGCGCAAATCGTCCACGGCGCCCTGCAAGTCCCAGCTCGGGTCAAACTCATCAGAAGGCTGATGATAATTGGCCGCGATATATTTTTCTTTTTGGGCGAGCGTCCATTCCCGGCCATACTTAACATGGTCAACGCCGCCGCTCGGGTAGATGGCCGGTATCCCTTTTTTGGCGAAGGGAAAATGGTCAGAGCGAAAATAGGAGCCTTTCTCCGGCGTAGGGTCAGGGTTGACAGTTCGGCCCTGTTGTTGAGCTGCTTCTTCAATATATTTATCCAATTCGGAAAGTCCATAGCCTATAACCGTGATATCTTTCATCGGTCCGTAGATGTTCAGGGCATCCAAATTTATTACCGCCACCGTCTTTGCCGAAGGGAAAACCGGATGAGAAGCATAATATTCTGACCCCAGAAGGCCTTGCTCTTCCCCGGTTACGGAGAGAAAAACAATAGAACGAGCTGGCCTTACCCGCAAATTGGTGAAGGCGCGAGCCAGTTCGATGAGACCGGCTGTGCCGGTGGCATTATCCAAAGCGCCGTTAAAAATCTGGTCGCCTTCGAGTTCTGGTTTACGCCCAAAATGATCCCAATGAGCCATAAAAATGATATACTCATCAGGCCTTTTTGCGCCGGGGTATAAAGCAATTACGTTATGCGAAGATACGCGCTCAATTTTATTGCGGAGTTTGATGTTTGCTTTGAGTCCCAGAGAGACAGGTTGAAAATCTCTTTGGATGGCCTGCTCTTTTAATTTTTCCAGGTCAAACCCAGCCTCCTGGAGAAGTCTTTGGGCCACATCCCGCTGGACCCATCCCTCGACGGCGCAGCGGGACATATTTTTATCTTCGGCCGTTAAATTGAATTGGGGGCCAGTCCATCCATTTTCCACCACTCCCCAAGGGTAAGCGGCGGGTTCGGTTTCATGGATGATGAATACCGCGGCGGCGCCCTGGCGAGCTGCCTCTTCATATTTATAAGTCCATCGGCCGTAGTAAGTCATAGCCCGGCCTGAGAAAAGTTCTGGCGCCTGGGTAGCATAACCGGGGTCATTGATGAGCACTAAAACTGTCTTATTCTTTACATCCAACCCTTTATAGTCATTCCAATCGTATTCGGGGGCGACTATACCATACCCGGCAAAAATTATTTCGGAGTCCGTTACCGAAACCTCTTCCACCTCTCGCCTGGTTAAAGCCACAAATTCGTTCTTGTAAGAAAAGGATAATGTCTTACCTGAGTTTTTTATTTCCAATTTAGCCGATGGGTCAGCAGTGATGACCACCATAGGGACTTCCTGGAAATAACTGTCTTTATGACCAGGTTTTAGCCCGAGTTTTTTGAATTCAGCTTGCAAGAAATTAATTGTTTTTCTTTCCCCTTCTGAGGCGGGGGCTCGGCCCTCAAATTCATCGGAAGAAAGTATCTGGGTGTTTTGCGCCAGGCTGGTGGCGGAAATAGAGGCCTCCGCCGCTTTTAATTGTTCTTCCTCGCTTAAACGAGCGCAACAGAAAAAACTTATCATCAGAAAAAACAACAGGCAAAAGCTACTTATCTTCACCATTTTTCTCGACTCCTTTCTTTGTTTTCATCATTATATCGCCTAAACTAAACCTTTTTTCCGCGTCCTGTCAAGGCGGGTTATATCAGAAAGGAGGGGGGAAGAAGCTTGCCTGAGGCGGAATGAATCCTGCCCTAGGATTCTCTATTTGACAAGGGGAGATTGGTTACCCTAAGATAAAGTAAGAAGCAGAAAATTGTTTGATCGGGATACAGTCATCGGGAGAGCTAAATGCCTTATTTCTTTTGCCGTCTGGCAACTGAAGACGGCCGCCTTTTGAGGCAATCCTTTTTGGCCTCTTCGGAGGAAGAATGCCGCCGTCATTTTGAAGCTGAGGGCCTTTATGTCCTCGAAGTCAGGAAAGATTGGAAGCGGCTTGATTTATTTACTCCGTTCCTGGGGAAAAAGATTAAAGATAAAGATTTTATCATGGTGAATCAGGAATTAATGGCCTTGATTAAGGCAGGCTATCCTGTGCTCAGGAGCATCGAGACTGTCCGGAGCCGAGTGAAAAATCGGGCCTTAGAGGAAATATTGAGAAGGGTGGAAGCGGAAGTAAGAGGTGGCAAATCTCTCTCCGAGGCATTTTCTTCTTTTGAACATATTTTCTCGAAGGTGTATACCGCCTCTCTTTTAGCCGGGGAACAGAGTGGTAATCTGGCCGGGACTCTTGACCGTTATGTCCAATATGCTCGGGTTATTTCTGAGACGAAGCATCGCTTTCGCTCAGCACTAATCTATCCCAGCCTGCTCCTTTTTTTTTCCTTGGGCCTCCTGATTATTCTCATAAGCTTTATCCTGCCTCGGTTTGCTTCTTTCTATGCGGATTTTGAAGCCCAGCTACCTTTAATTACCAGAATTATAGTCGGAGTCGCTAACGTGTTGCGGCGGCTTATCCCCATAGCTGTTATTGCTATCCTCTTGATGATAGTTGTTTTTTCTCAGCTCCGCAGAAGGGAAAAAGGAGCTCGTCTTGTTGATGGCTGGAAATTAAGAATTCCCTACGGGAGAGCTCTCTGGAAGGAGCAAGGGGTGGCTCTTTTTGCGCGTACCTTAGGCCTTCTTCTAGAAGGGGGGATTCCTCTTATCCATTCTCTTCCCATTGCGATGCAGGCTATTCCGAATAAATTTCTGGCTTATCGAATGTCTTCTGTGACGGAGGACGTCCGTAATGGGCAGGGTTTATCAGACTCGTTGAGCCGCACGGGCTTTTTCCCGCCTTTAGCGGTAGATATGATTAGGATTGGTGAAACATCGGCTAACCTTCCTGGCATGCTCCGGGAGACAGCTGATTTTTATGATGAGAGAATAAAAGGCAGGATTGACACCTTTGTCAGCCTGATTGAACCGGTGATTATAATTTTTATGGGCATGATTGTAGCGGTTATGCTCCTTTCGGTTTATTTGCCCATTTTTAACATTATCCGAATTACGAGATAAAAAATGAAGCACGAAGAAAGCTCTAAAACAACTAAACCTGAAGAAGAAGAATTAAGACAGTTAGCCGAGCGTTACCATGTGCCGGTAATTGACCTTGGCTCTTATGTTTTACAACGCGACCTGATTCAGTCCTTTCCAGTGGATTTCCTTCATCGCTGGAGTTTTGTTCCTTTAGCTGTGAATGAAGATTATGTCGAGATTGCCGTTGCCGACCCATCTGATTTGGCAGCGATAGATGCCATCGAGTCATTCATGGGAAGGAAGGTCAAGGTTTATGCTGCTCCGTTACGTGCCATTCATGAAGCCTTGCGCAAAAGCGAAACCGCGCTGCAAGTGCTGAAGGACGCCACCGAGGGTTTTATTGTTCAGGTGGTGGAGAAGGAAACCGGGGAAGAGGAAGAAGTCATTTCTTTGGAGAAACTGGCTGACCAGGATGGGTCAATTATTAAGCTGGTTAATACCGTTATTTTTACCGCGGTCCAGAAAAGAGCCAGTGACGTCCATATCGAATCCAGAGAGGATGGCGTGAAGGTTAAGTTCCGCATCGACGGCGTCTTGAATGAAGCTATGGAACCTATAGATAAAAAGTTCCAGTCGGCGATTATCTCCCGGGTGAAGGTCATGAGTGACCTGGACATCTCGGAGCGCCGCGTGCCTCAGGATGGTCGTTTCCGCCTCAAAATCAAAGATAAAACCATTGATTTCCGCGTCTCCATCATGCCCAGCATTTATGGTGAGGATGCGGTGATCAGAATTCTCGACAAGGAGATGATCACCGAAGCGATAAAAGAGCTTCGGCTTGACCTGTTGGGCTTTTCGGATGAAGTTTTGCGGCGCTTTCGGCGCTATATTACGCAACCTTACGGAATGGTTCTGGTCACCGGGCCCACGGGTAGCGGAAAAACCACGACCTTGTATGCTGCCCTTACGGAAATTAAATCACCGGAGGACAAAATCATTACTATCGAAGACCCGGTGGAATACCAGATCGACGGCATTACCCAAATTCCAGTTAACGAGAAAAAGGGTTTGACTTTTGCGCGCGGCCTCAGGTCTATCCTCCGCCACGACCCGGACAAAATCATGGTCGGGGAGATTCGTGACCCCGAAACTGCGCAGATCGCTATCCAATCAGCTTTGACAGGCCATCTGGTTTTCACCACTGTCCATGCCAACAACGTCTTTGATGTCATCGGTCGATTTCTTCACATGCAGGTTGACCCCTACAGCTTTATATCTGCCTTGAATTGCATCCTGGCCCAAAGATTGGTGAGAGTGCTTTGCCCATACTGTAAGACAGGCGTGCGCTATTCCGCAGAGCTGCTGCGCGAGTCAGGGATTGACCCGGCAGAGTATGGGGACCATATTTTTTATGAAGCCCGTGGTTGCCGTGAATGTCATTTTACAGGGTATAAGGGGAGGACAGCTATCGCCGAACTTCTGGAGCTTTCCGATACCATCAGAGAAATGATTCTCTCCCGAAAACCACTTTCGGAAGTAAAGAAACAAGCCAAAGAAGAGGGGATGGTTTTCCTTCGCGAAGCAGGGATGCAAAAGGTTCTGCAGGGAATAACCAGCCTGAGAGAGCTCAACAAGGTGACCTTTGTGGAATAAAAAAGGATGAAAAGCCTGGCTCAAAAAATACGCCGTTATTTTACGGAACCAATAATTCCTGATTATTTGCTCCAGATTACTCCGAGCCGGCTAACGGGCTTGAGGGTCGGGGAGGGAAAGCAAAAAGGGCAGAAATATTTTATTTTGCCTCTTGCCCCCGGGATTATTGACCCATCAGCCGAACGGAGCAATCTGTCCCGGCCAGATGAGTTGCTGAGCGCTATACGGCAGGGGTTAAAAAAACTGGAAGCCGACGGGGGAGCAGTTTCTCTCCTCCTTCCCGAGGCCTGCTTTCGCGTCTTTATTCTCACCATGGAAACGCTCCCTCCCTCTTTTAAAGAACAGGTGGCTCTCATCCGATGGCGCGTAAAAAAACTGTTCCCGGTTCTTCCCGATGATTTCCGGCTCGATTATCAGATTTTTCGCCTGCCTTCCGCCTTTCGCCTCCTCGTGGTGGGAGCCAGAGCCAGCGTTATTCAGGAATATGAGAATTTATTGGCCAAAGCAGGTTATCCGGTAAGAACAATCAGTGTGCCCTCTCTTCATCTTATTTCTCTAACTAAAAAACCTGACTTTGTTCTGGCTAATCTCGAGAGAGATTCCCTTGCTTTGCTGGCCGTGGTGGGCGGTGCACCTCTTCTTTATCGGCTAAAAGTTTTTCGCCAGGAGAAAGAAGGGAGCCGAGATTTTATCTCCCAGAGTCTGGCGGAAATTGAAAATACGCTTCATTTTCTGGAAGACAAAGAGAAAAAAAGGTTTAATGAAATTTCTCTGCGTTGGGGGTTGGATACGGAGACAGATTATGGGTTAATTGACCATCTTCGTCAGCATGGGCTGGATGTTGTTCGGTTTGATTCGCTGGCTTATCCCATCCTCAAGGCAAGAGAACAAGAAATCTTGGCTCCTCTTTTAGGTCAAGCCAGGAGAGACGCCGAATGAGAATCCGTCTTAATCTCGCCACTAACCCGCAGCGCAATCGCCGTTTTTTCTTTTTCTTGGCCGGCTTACTTTCGGCGATAACTCTTGCCCTTTTCTTGACCAGCTTGTGGTTTTTTATTCGGTGGTGGCAAAGCAGTCACCATCTTCGCCGCGAGCTGACCCAAATAGCTCGCCTCGAGGAAGCTGCTCGCCGGGAAGAAAAGCAATATCAGGCTAAGCTCTCATCTCTTACGAAAGAGCTACAAGCCCAAGTTGACCAGGCCAATAGTCTAATCAAGCAAAAAAGCTTTCCCTGGTCGGATTTTTTCTCTCGTCTGGAGAAAGCCCTTCCCGATGCTTGCTACATCACCTCGCTTAATTTGATTTCTCAGAGTGAATCCCAATTAGAGGTGCGGCTAAAACTGTCTTCACCCGACCTCGCCTCTTTACTGACCACCCTCGAGCAGTTGAATGCGACTGGTTTTCGTAAGATTCGGGTGGAGAATGAAAACCAGGGGCCAGGGGCCCTTATTTCGGAAGTGATGATGACCTATGAAAGACCTGATTGAACTTCTTTCGGCCCGCGAAAGGAAATTTCTCCAAATTATCCTTTTAGCTTTTTGTTTAGCTCTTCTCTTTTCTGTTTTCGTTTTTTCCTGGGAGAAAAACCGGGTTAAGCATTTGGCCACGCAGTTGACAAGCCGGAAAGTATCTCTGGAGCAAGCCAAGAGAGCCAACGAGGATAGTCAAATCCTCTGGCATCAATGGACCCAGGCCAGCCGCGACCTTGAAGACCTCAAGAAGAATTGGCTTTATCAGGGAAATGGACCAGAGCGTCAGATGCGACTTGATTTGGAAAAAATAATTAGCCAGGCAGGGATAGACCATTCTCCTCTTCAGTATAGTTACCAGGAAGTGGGAAAAGGAGCGATAAAAAAGGTTAGTTTTTCCTTCCGTTTTTCTGGCTCTTACTTAGCTTTCCGCGATTTGGTGGCCCGGTTCGAGACATTTCCCAGGTTCCTTTTTCTCGAAAAGGTGGATTTTCAAGGCATGGCGGAAAAAGGAAAGAACCTGGAATTAAAATTGACGGTGGCAGGCTTTTATGTCGATTAAAATTATTTTTTCCCGGTTTTTCTTATTTTTTCTATTATGGTCTTTGCTTTTTATCCAGGCGCAGGAAAGAAAAGCCGCCGAAGGGAAAGCCTTGCCTCAGAAAGCCATTTCCAGTCTTATCCGCATGGACTTGCTTCCCAAAGAAGGTGTTTCGCCCTCTCCCCCGGAAAGAGATATTTTTTCTCCTTATTCCACCTTTAATGAGCCGGCCAGAGCTCCTTCTGGCCGGGAGGAGGAAGGAAGGCCGTCTTCCAGAAGTGCTGGCGGGTCGGCAGAAGAAACCCAGGAAGCTGGCCTGTCCTGGGTTGGACATAGTCTTACTCTTCGCTATATTGGCTATGTTCATTCACCCCAAAAAACCGTCGCTTTAATTCTTCTTGGCGGCCTCGCCCTGGCGGTAGAGGAGGGCGATTTGATTGAACCTGAAGTCAGAGTCGAAAAAATTACTCCCGAAGAATTAGTCGTGGTCGGACCAAACGGGGAAAAAAGATCCCTCTCCCTTGAAGGAGAAAAATCATGAAAAAGATGGCCCTTATTTTGAGCTTAATTTTCCTGCTGGAGGGATGTGTTACCTTCAGCCGGAGTTATAAGCTGGGAACTCAGGCGGAAATGGCTAAACGCTGGGATGAAGCTGTCCAGTATTACCAAAGGGCAGCTTTGGAAAACCCGAAGGAGCCAGTTTACCGTTTGGCTCTCATGCGAGCCAAGACAGCGGCGAGTTTTTTCTATTTGCAGGAGGCCAGAAAGCTGGCCGCGGCTGGCCAGATAGAGGAGGCGAAGAAAGCCTACTCGCAAGCGCTTAATTATGACCCCCAGAATAGAGCCATCGCCATGGAAGCTTTGAGCCTTTCCCAGGAAAATGTCGTGGCCAAGAAGCCAGAAGAAAAGAAAATAGAATATCCCATCCGGCTCCGAGCGCCGACAGAAAAACTGGGTTTGAAATTCACGGATGCACCGCTTCGTTCGATCTTGCAAGCGTTGGGCAAGTTTGCCGGCATCAATATTCTTTTTGATGAAGGCTTCTCCGACCGACCTATAACCATCGACCTCTCGGACAAGACTTTTGAAGAGGCGCTAAAGAACCTATGTGTTGTCAGCCGCAATTTTTACCGCATCATCGATGAAAATGCGGTGATCATTGTTCCTGACCGACCAGAAAAAAGATTTCAATACGAGGTCAGCGCCATCCGCACTTTTTATCTTTCCAATGTTACTGCCCAAGACCTCGTGCAATCGCTGCAAATGATGTTGCGGAGTCAGACGCGCACCCCCTTTATTGTCGTCGATAAGAATTTAAACGCCATTACTATCCGGGACGTGCCAGCAAATATAGAGCTGGCGGAGCGCCTGATCAAAATGTGGGATAAACCCAAAGCGGAAGTGGTTATTGATTTAGAAATCATGGAAGTTTCCCGGATTAAGCTGCGTCAGCTTGGCCTGAGCCTGGACCAGAATCTTGTTGGGCTGGCCTATTCTGGCGGTGGAGCAGGCCAAGATGGCTGGTTTAATGTCAAGGATTTAGATTTTACGAAGGTAGAAAATTATCAGCTTAGTGTGCCCACCGCTTTTATTCAGTTCCTGGAATCAGACGCCGATACCAAAGTCATTGCCCAGCCAAGGTTAAGAGGGTTGGCTGATGAGGAGATCAGGTCCCTGGTGGGCCAAAAAATTCCTATTGTTCAGACTACTTTCACGCCGATTGCCGCCGGAGGAATTAGCCAGCAGCCGGTGACTTCTTTCACTTACCAGGATGTAGGCCTGGAGATTAAAATAAAGCCTAAAATTCATCTGGAAAAAGAAGTTACTCTCGATTTAGAGCTGAAAATAACTTCGATCGCTGGCGCTGGCGTGGCTAATATTCCGATCATTACCACCCGGGAAGTAAAAAATACTCTTCGTCTTAAGGACGGGGAAACCAACCTGTTGGGCGGTCTGCTCCGAGACGAAGAGAGAAAGAGCCTCAAAGGTATAGCTGGGCTAAAGAATATTCCTCTTCTTGGCCGTCTGTTTTCTGCCGAGGACACCACCGTTGAACAAACCGATGTAATCCTGACTATAACACCTTATATTATTCGCACCTTACCTTTAGCTACCGAAGACAGCAAGCCCATTTGGGTGGACATCGAAGGAATGATCACTGCAGCTACCTCAGCCAGAACCACACCCCCTGAGGTTAGTTCGGCAGCTGCGGCCATAACGCCATTGACGATGGCGGAGAGGCTGCAAGCTCAGGAAGAGGCCGAGCTGGAAGAGGCGCGACGAAGAGAGGCAGAGGCGGGGAATTTCGTAGAGATAAGCCCGTCGACCGTGGATGTTCCTCAGGGAAGGGAATTTCGGTTAGCGGTTAACCTTCGTTGCGGGGAAGAAGTGGCTAACCTCACCATCAACCTCAACGTTAACCCGAGTGTGGTCAAAATAAAAGATATTATCCCCGGTGGTATCATCGGCCAGCTCGGCGAGAAAGCACCTTTCCTGAAAAATGTCGACCCTGCGGGAGGCGGTGGCGTAGTCGCCTTTTCCAGCCCCTTAGTTGGTCGGGGATACAAGGGAGAAGGTAATTTGGCCATTTTAGTGTGTGAGGCCTCAAATCAGGGTGAAACCACAGTCAATATTTCATCAGTTAGCGCCAATGGAACTACAGGGAGGCCAGTTTCCTTTAACGCTCGTGGGGCTCAAATAGCAGTGAGATAATAAAGTGCCTTATTGTTGAGGCAGAAAAATTGGTCCATATCTTAACCGGCCGTGTGGATGCGGGTAAAACATCACTTCTTTTTCGCGTATGGGAAAACCTGGGAGAGCTGCGTAGCCTGGTGGATGGTTTTCTTACCCGGAAAGCTTATGCTGAAGGTAAACTTCTTGGTTATGACCTCTTTGACCTTGGCCAGGGCGATGTTTTCCCTTTTATCCGGACGACCTTAAGTCAAGAAGGCGAGAGGTTAGGCCGGTTTTATTTTCTTCCCGAAGGCCTGGAGAAAGCCGTGAAGATTATCCTTCGTTATCAAACTTACAAATACCTTATCGTGGATGAAGTTGGTCCGCTGGAGCTCGGTGGAAGAGGCCTCTGGCCTGCGCTGAGTCAGCAGGTAAGGAGGCCAGGGTTTCAGGGATTGCTGGTTATTCGGGTAGGCTTGATTGACTCTTTTTTAGAACTTCTTCAGGACTTAGAGGTTAAAAGGTTTGATATGGAGAGCAAATCAGTCGAGCTTGACCTGATGGGAGCCATCCGTGAGGCGTGTCTCGGAACCTTCTCTTATAGACATTGATTTTCTTCTCTCCCTTTAAATTTACCTTAAATCTCTCCTTCCCGTTTTTTCTTGCCACGATCGGCCTGATTTGATAAATTCTCGAGAAGTTAGACGGGGATGAAAGAAAAAGTTATTCGCCTCTTCCAGGTAATTGGTCAAGCTTCTTTAGAGGCTGAGCTTCAAAACAGCCATTCAGGGAATATGGCCTGTCTTTGGGCGGGGGAAAATGGCGAGGAATATTTAGTTATTACTAGATCAGGCTCCCAGAAAGGCGACCTTCGTCCAGAAGATATAATTTTTTTATCAGGTAGGAGCCAAAATTGGAAAACAGCTTCTTCGGAGCTTATCGTCCATCGAGCTATTCTCCGTCTTCCTGGGATAAAGGCTTCTTTTCATGCCCATGCCCGAGAGTTAACCTTGGCCTTGATGGTAGAGGAAAAGGAAAAAACCAAACCCCTCTTTTTTATCCCGTTCGATGGATTAGGCTTAACCTACCTTCAGGGCAAGATACCGCTCCTCAGGGTTAAAAAAAGCTTTGGTTCACCCGAGTTAGCTCGGGCGGTGGCGGATAAATTGGAAAAATTTCCCGTAGTTTTGGTTAAGGCGCATGGTCTCTTTGCTCGTGGCCGCAACCTGACGGAGGCCTTTTTCCTGGCCAGCATAGCTCATTATTCGGGCATAGTGGCTCGACTTCTCCAAAGGACAAGTGGTGACCTGGAGGCGTGGCGGGCTAAAATCAGGAATAAGGGAAGTAAAATTATTTTTGTTCCTCCCACAGCTTATGAGGTTAACGCCGAGAAAGTCGCAGCGGCGCTTGGACATCAGGTAATTGAGGAAGAATTAGTTAAGGTGAGAAATCGCCTTTTTGCTTCCAGGCTTTCGCCCTTCTACACCGGCTCCATTTCTTTCCACCAAAGGAATAAAATTTTCTATGCGCCGGCCGCCTCTTCTCCTCGTTACCTAAATGCTCCCTTATATCAGGTTTCTGGCCAAGACCTGGTTAACGAGGAACTCAGCTGGCATCTTTTGGTTCAGGAGAAAACAAAAATTGCCTGTTTGCTTCGAGCGCACGTGGCGGAAGCTGAAGCTACGGCCTGGAATCTTCTCTCTTCTCCGGAAAAAGAAGTGGTTTATTTCCGGCCGCTCGACGTGGAAGGCAGGGTTCTCCATCCTTGCCTCCCTTTCGTTTCTCCGCCCATCGATAAAAAAACCTTTCTTCGTCTTCTCCAAAAGTACCAGGTCGTGGTTATTCGGGGCGGAGGGGTTTGGGCAGTGAGCCATACCTCTCTATCGCAGGCTCTTCATCACATTTCTTCTGTGCGGGATAGTTGTTTCTATTATCTAGGCCTCAAAGAAAAGAAGCTTATTTAAGTGTAAGATGGCCGATTTAAGCTCCAAGAAGAGCATAATTTCGCGAGCGGCACTCGGTTTCATCGTCGCCGCCACGGGTGTCGGAGCAGGCGACCTTATTACAGCTTCCTTAGCCGGGTCTTCAGTCGGAGTATCTATTCTTTGGGCCGCCTGGGTTGGCGCTCTTCTTAAATTTTTTCTTAATGAAGGTTTAGCTCGCTGGCAGATGGCCACGAACAAGACTATTTTGGAAGGTTGGTTTTGCTACCTTCCCTCTTACTTGACATGGGTTTTTTTCCTTTATTTTTTGCTCTGGTCTTTTTATGTAGGTGGTGCGCTCATCAATGCTTGTGGGGTAGCGGGCGTTGGTTTTTTCTCTTTCGGCCATCCGGGAAGAGCAAGAATTATCTGGGGTCTAATTCATTCTTTTGCTGGTCTGATTATCGTCTGGCGAGGTGGTTTTGCTTTTTTTCAGCGAGTCATGACTTTTTTTACTGGGGCAATGGTCTTGACGGTGCTTTATAGCGCCATCCGTGTTTCGCCCCCCTGGCCCGCAATAATCAAGGGCTTATTTATTCCAATGTTGCCCCGACAGAACATAAGCTGGTTGCTGGGCGTTATGGGCGGTGTAGGGGGAACCGTCACCATCATTTGTTACAACTACTGGGTTAAAGAAAAAGCTCGTTCTGGTTGGCCAGGTTTAAAAGATTGTCGCTTTGACCTGGGGATTGGTTATGGCTTGACGGCCTTTTTTGGTCTGGCCATGGTCATCATTGGCTCCAGGATTGTGGTCAGCGGCAGGGGAGACGAGGTGGCGCTTCAACTCGCCCGTCAACTGGAACTTACTCTTGGTTCTGGGGCCAAGATTCTTTTCCTACTCGGGTTCTGGAGTGCAGTTTTTTCGAGTTTGCTCGGGGTATGGCAGGGCGTTCCTTATATTTTTGCTGATTTCTTACGTTGGGCCAGATGGGCCAGGTTAACAAAAGCCAAAGCTTTCCCTTCCTTGCCGCCATCGCCGGCACCCGCGACCATGAAATCGTCCGAAAGCCTTACTCGCTCGCCGGCTTATCGTTTTTTTCTCTTAGGGTTGACTTTTTTGCCTTTAGCTTCTCTCGCTTTCACGGTGCAAAAAATCCAGTTAATTTATGCTGTTCTGGGAGCTCTCTTTATGCCCTTTTTGGCCGCTACCCTTCTCCTTTTAAACAACCGGCGAGATGTCTTAGACCCGCCTTTCCGTAACAGTTGGTTAGTTAACCTCTTTCTAAGCCTGAGCCTTATTTTCTTTACTTACCTCGGGTTAAGGGAAATTCTTCCTCTCCTTACCGCCCTATTTTAACTTTTAAACCTCGAAGAGACCTTTAATTGACTAAACCTCTATTTTTTAGCTAAAATCAATTAGCTTCAGGCGGTGTAGCTCAGTTGGTCAGAGCATGCGGCTCATATCCGCAGTGTCGGGGGTTCAAATCCCTCCACCGCCACCAAACCCTTCCGTGGGGTGGTCGTAAAAATTAAGAAAAGTAACTTTCCCCTTAATCCCCTTAATTCAGTTTCTCGCCGTATTTATCGAGCCTTTTGCCATGAGGTAAAAAGATTAAAACTTATAGAGGAAGGGGAGCATATTTTACTGGCCTATTCAGGTGGGCCTGACTCCACCTGTCTTCTTGGCCTCCTCCTTCATCTGCGCCAGGAAATGCCTTTTCACCTCACGCTGGCTCATTTAAATCATGGACTGAGGAAGCGAGCTGCCGAGGACGAGAATTTTGTCCGACAGATGGCCAGGCGTTTTAGTCTACCTTTAATTGTTAACCACGAAAATGTCCGGGCTTATGCGCGGCGCCGCGGTTTGAACCTGGAAGAAGCTGGGCGGGAGCTTCGGTATGCCTTCCTGGAGAGAACCAGGAAGCGAGTCCAGGCCGATAAAATAGCGACGGGTCACACGATGGATGACCAGGCAGAAACTTTTTTGCTTCGTCTTCTTCGGGGCAGTGGTCCCCGTGGTTTGGCCGGTATTTCTCCTTTGCGGGAGGGGAAAATAATCAGGCCGTTAATCAAAATCAGGCGGCGCCAGGTTTTGGATTTTCTGCGGCAGCAGGACCTTTCTTTCCGGGTTGATGAAAGCAATCTTGACTGCCGTCTCCTCCGCAACCGCGTGCGCCTGGAATTGATCCCTTTCCTGGAGAAAAAATTTGCTTCTTCAATCGTCCAGCACTTAGCCACTGCCGCTGATATTCTCCGGGAAGAGGAGGATTATTTGGCCGGACTGGAAGAAGAAGCAGCAAAAAAAGTCATCCACCAGCAGGGGAAAGCCTGGCTCCTTGATTTGGAAGCCCTCTCTCAACTCCACCCCGCCCTGGCCCGGCGCCTGGTGCGACGTTTCCTGGTGCAGCTTCGTGGCGACCTGCGGGAGATTAACTTTCCAGAAGTAGAAGCGATTCTTTGTCTTCAACCCAACCAGGAGATTCACCTGCGACGAAAAATAAAGTTAGTTCGTTTGGGGCATAATCTTATGGAGAAAAAAACTCTCCAGTCATGGCGTCATTACCGCCTTCTTTGGGACGGTCAAGGAACCGTAGAAATTCCTGGACTTGGTTTTCGTTTTGCGGGAAGGATGACAGTAGCTAAGGAGCTTCCACCGTATGACGACACGAAAAGAGCTTGCCTGCGGGCGGATGAACTTCGTTTTCCCTTGCTGCTTCGGCCGCGTCAACCAGGGGACCGCTATCAGCCATACGGAGCCCGCGGGTTAGAAAAAGTAAAAGATGTCATGAACCGCAGGCATATTCCGGCCTTTTACCGACCCTTTTTACCAGTTTTTCTTTCCGGCGAACAGGTCATCTGGATTCCTGGTTGTCCTATCGCCAGTTCTTTTCAAGTGCAAGATGAGGAAGATAAGGTCTTTATTATCGAAAGACTATAATATCTATCGGTTTACTAAATATTTTTCCCGCCACATCTCGAAGACAAGCAAAGCCCAGAGCTGATGGCTGTAATTCTTTTGGCCGGATAGATGCTCAGCGATAAGCTTTTGCACATAGCCGGGAGAAAAGATACCTTCGCTTCTTAACCGGGTTTCGTTCAGTTCATCCAGGAGGAGCTCCCGTAGTTCCCGCCTCAACCAGATTTTGATGGGGATGCTGAAACCTTCCTTAGCCCGGTAAATATTCTCCCGTGGCAGGAGACGTTCCATTGTCTTCTTGAAGATCCATTTAGTCTGAAGGCCGTGCATTTTCCAGGCGCCAGGAAGGCTGAAAACGAATTCCACCAGGCGGTGGTCAAGGAGAGGCTCTCGAGCTTCGAGCGAGACCGCCATACTCATCCGGTCCACTTTAACCATGATATCATCAGGAAGATAAGTCTTGAGGTCTAAGTAAAGCTCGGCTGTAATCGGGTCAAAGCTTTCCATTTCGGCCCAGAGAGAAGAAAAAGGCTCCTTTTCCCACAGGGGTAGCCGCGCTTTTTCTTCGTCGCGAAAACCCCGGTTAAAAAGAGAGGCTTTGTCTTTTTCATCGAGGAACATCATCCAGCGAAGATGACGGAGTTTGGCGGGATATGTAAGACCTAAACTGAAGCGCTGCAACTTGTTCCATAATCCTTTCTTCTTTTCTGCCGGGGGAAAAAAATTAATTGCCGGAGCAACTAGAGAGCCAACCTGGGGGATCAAGGGCCATCTGGCTATTTGCTGGGCCTGGTAATGTTCGTAGCCGCTGAAGAGTTCGTCACCGCCGTCGCCGGAAAGGGCTACCGTCACGCGAGAGCGAGCCATCTTCGCCACCAGGTAAGTCGGGAAAATAGAAAAGTCAGCCAAGGGTTCATCCAGATGGTAGATTAATTTTTGGGTGAGATCTAAGGCTTGTGGTTCGAGGATGAATTCTTCATGCTCGGTCTGAAAGCGCGAGACAATTTTCCTGGCATAGTCGAGTTCATTATAGCTCGATTCTTTAAACCCGATAGAGAAAGTGCGGAGAGGGTTGGCGCCAAGCTCTCTCATCAGGCCGACAATGGTCGAGGAATCGATACCACCGCTCAGAAAAGCGCCGAGAGGAACATCGCTTATCAGGCGGAGCCGGACCGATTCCTGGAGTAGCTCATAGAGGCGGTCCATGGCGGCGGGAAGGGCTGTTTCTTTGCTCCTTTCTTTTAATTCCTGGGGAGAAAGCCGCCAATAGTTGCTCAAGCGAAGGCTGCCTTTTTCATAGACTGCGTAGTGAGCTGCGGGGAGCTTTCTTATGTCTTTAAAAATCGAATACGGAGCCGGGATATATTCCAAGGTTAAGTAAAGGTCTAAGGCATCAAAATCAAGCCGGCGAGGTATTTCGGGGTAAGCCAGGATGGCTTTTATCTCAGAGCCAAAAATAAGCGTCCCGTCGGGAAGGAGGGCATAATAAAGAGGCTTAACCCCGATCCGGTCGCGGCCGAGGATGAGTTTCTTTTGACGGCCATCCCAGAGAGCAAAGGCAAACATGCCGCGGAGGTGATGTATAAACGCCAACCCCCATTCTTCGTAGCTATGGACAATAACTTCGGTGTCTGACCTTGTGCGAAATAGATGGCCTTTTATTTCCAGCTCTTTTTTTATCTCCAGGAAATTATATATTTCACCGTTCTGCACCACCCAGAGCGTGCCGTCTTCGTTAGACAAAGGCTGGTGACCGCCTTCTAGGTCAATGATGCTCAGACGGCGGTTGGCCAGCGCCACCGCTTCCTGACAGAAAATTCCTTCATCATCCGGGCCGCGGTGAATTAAGGTTTGGGCCATCGCCCGGACAATTCCAGGCTCAGCCCGGCGAGAGGCAGAAGGATAAACAAAACCGCATATGCCACACATCAGTCGGCGGGGACGAGCTCCAGTTCAAAAAAAACGCCGAGCAAGCGTCGCTCGTCGCTGGTTTCATTTTCAAAATAAGGGATGGAGCCCTTAGAGGCCTTTATTTTTATTTTATAAAGATGACTGGCTTTAATTTGAAACCCCCGGCCTACCGGAAAATGCAAACTTGCTCTTTGTTTCGAGGGTAAGGTAACTTTTTGCACCTTTCCTTCTACCTTGACCATGATTTCATTATTCATCCGAGGGTTGTTGAGGAGATGGACGATAATTTCTTTAAGCGGATAATAGGTCTTGAGCACCATCTCACAAGGATATGGTCCTCTGGTCCAGATGCCTGTTGGCTCCAGCTTGGGCAGAAAATTATCGTCAAGAAAATGAAGAAAACCATGATACTCGGTTATCCCGGCATCTACCCGAAAAGCACGTGGGTTAGTATTGGTGGGGAAATTATTAACCAGGGTCATTTCCACCGGCAAAGCTTTAAAGGGGAAACGTTTGGCGTGCATCGCTGGCGAAGCGGAGGAGCGAAAGGGAGAGACAAGGATGGGGGAAAGGAAAAAGGCGGCCATTACCCAGGAAAGGATAAGACCTTTCTTTGGCCTAACGAATGGAGCCAGAAAAAAGAAAAAAGGATAAAGGTTAAGAAAATATCGGTTGGCTAATGAACCCCCTCCTCCCCCATAATTATCGGGCATAAAAATAATGTAAATAAGGATACCAGCCAAGGCTCCCAGCAGCAGCCACCATTGTTCTCGTCTTTTTGGCTGGATAAGAAAAAGGCCTAGGCCGAGGACAGCCGGGAAAAAATACCAGGTAATGCCCGTAAAACGGCCAAAGAAGTAATAGAAGAGATTCACGGGGACAAAAGTAAGGGGGAGGAAGAATTTCTCAAAATATCCCTCGGAAGTCATCGGATGGCCGACCGAGTCAAAGGTGACCGAATCTTTTTCCAGCGGGAAGGTGCCGATAAAGGTTTTTCTTTCTCCTCCCATGTAATTCCAATCGGCGGTTAATAAATAGTTAGCGCCAAAGAAAAGCCCCACCGATAGAATAAAAATTAATACCAAAAGAGCGACCCGGCCGATTCGTCGGCGCCAGAGCGGGTAGAGCAGGAGCGGCGCAAGCAGGACAATATTAGGTGGTTTAGAAAACGTGGCAAAACCAGTCAAAACAGCCGCCACCAGGTCAGTCGCTTCGGACTGGAAGAACTTTTCGAGAGAGGAAGAGGGAGCAGGAAGACCGGCGTGAGGTACGGCCAATTTATACATCCATAGAAAGAGGATAATAAAAACCAGAGACAGGTTGAAAAAATCAGGAGAAATCCAGAAATAATAGACGCAAGCAATCGAAGCAAAAAGAAAGGTCAGGATAGCGAGGAGAGAAACTCCGGCCGGGTTAAACAAGCGGAGAAAACGCGTACCTAAGAATAAAATGAGGCAAAGAAGAAAGGAATGAAAGACCAGGAAGCCATTAATCCCGAAGAAACGGACAAAGGGAGCAGCAAAGAGAGAATAAGCAAAAGACTTGGCATAGAAGATGCGGCCATCCTTAGCTTTTTTTAAGAAAATACCTTGCGGGCCGGCATCAAAGCTATAGTAATAACGAGCTAAATCTTTCCGCGTATATTCCAGGTCGCCGTCCAGGGCGATGCTTTGCGTCATGGCCAAATAAACCGCCTGGTCGGCACAGAGAAAGCCGTTATGAATGGCGGGCAAGTTGAGAAAGAGCGAAGCAAAAAAAAAGAAAAAGAAAAATAAAAAAATAACCACTTTCACGGTGTCTGGTCGGCCATTCTTCCACACGTGAAGCTTTCCTCCGATAATCCATCAATTATCATAGCCAGGGAGAAAATTCAATTAGAGGCGTTAGTCAAGTTGTCATTTGGGGGAAAGTCGTTCTTCTCATTTTTGGCCATAGGAGAAGCTGCTTCAAGCATTATCTTTTTCGACCATCTGGCGCAACTGGTGTAAAAAATCAGGAAAAGCCGAGTCTACCCGGTTCCAGTTGGGAATGAGGGGGGAGTAGAGAGGGTTAGCCATGAAGTCTTCTCCGGCTAACTGAAGCCCCCGCGTAAAGGCTTCCACGGTGGAGTTTTCTTCGTGATAATCAAATAGGAGGCCGTTAAAGGCGGCATCATCCCGGTAGCGCTTAACTTCTTCTTTCGCGGTGCGAAGATAATTAATAAGCAGCGTTCGAAGAGCACTCTCGCTCAGGATAATTCCTTCAATCGCCAGGTTACGGAAAATTGATTTAGCAATATCGATAGCCATTTTCATCAGCCCTGTTTTCGGGTCTTCGGCACTCAACGGTTGGTGTTTGTGCTCATAGGTTTCGCAGATTTCAGCCTGACAGATCCGGCGGAGGGAATAGTTGCGGAAAACTTCGGCCAATGTTTCCACCTCTAACCCCCAATCATTAGGAATTCGGTTGATGCGCGCTAGTTCAGCCAGCATAGAAAATTCCCCCGCCAAAATGTAGCGAAAGCTACCTAAGTAAACAAGAAAGGGAAGATACCCAAATAGACGGATTAAGCTCTTGATGAGTGGTGTGACGAAAAGCCGGGTGACTCGTCCGTGCATTCTATTTGTAACTCGAGCGTAATAGCCTTTACAGAAAACATAATCTATAGTGGTGGAAGCAAGGGGATAAACCAGCCGGGCAAGGAGCTCAGGCGTATAGTTTACTATATCGCAATCATGTAGCGCGATGACTTTGCTGCTTTCTCGACTGAGGATATACCCGTAAGAGAGCCAGGCGGAGCGGCCTTTGCCATCTGCCCCAGCCGAAAGGTCTTTTGCCTCGAGTAACTGAAGAAATTCTTCCATCTGGGGACCAGAAGCCCAGATAACTACATGTCGCTGTGGTAGAATAGAAAATAGCTCTTTGGCCTGACGGAAATATTTTTCCTCTTTGGTTCGGCCAAGGGCGATGACAATTTCATTAAGATAGGTTACTTCTTTAAGATGGGAAAGGATATTAGCCAGGGCTTGGCTTTCAAGCTCAACTGGAGTAACAGGCAGCACAAGAGCTATCGGCCGATGACGATTAAACTCCCTTAGCTCAGACTCCATCCTTTCTTGGGTGAATGGCGCTAAGCGGTGAAAGGTGGTTAAATGCCCTTGATGGAAATCGGCCATCATGTCCTCCTAAGATTATTTTTTTATTTCTTTTAAGCCCAGCACCGCCTGATTCCAACCCTCTGGTCCTCGGCCATCAACATAGTTCAAACCAGGGATATGGACACGTTCATCGTAGGTTCCGTCAAACCTCTGGACCAGATAAGCTCTTTCCACTGCTTCCAGCATGGCCAGGTCGTTGTGGCTGTCGCCCAGCGCAATCGTTGTTACCTCACCCATAAGCCGGGTATAGAGCTCTTTCACAATTCTTACTGCTTTGCCTTTATCATTTGGGCCGGTGAGGTGGTGAAAACGGCTACCTTCCAGGAGCGTCAACCCAGCTCTGGCTGCTTCCTCCTGCAGGAGGCGCAAAGTTTCTGGACTGCCGCCGATAAAAGGTTCGTCGTATTCTCTCTGGCGTGCCAGGGCGGCCATTTCTCTTGAAAGCCCGGTTAGGAAGATGATTTCTTCCAGAGTCATCTCCCCGAAACCCCGGAGCGTAGAATCATGACGCTGGCTAAAAGAAACGAGGAATTGCCTGAGTTTTTCATACTGGCAACCAAGTTCAATTACCTCCCATTTGCCGGACTTGTTAGCCTGCGGAATAGGGAAAGGGAAATAACCTGAAGGCAGGTAAATAGCACCGCCATTTTCTACGATAAAAGGATGATGATTGTCCATTTTTTCTCGCCAGTATTCCGTCTCGCGCCGGGTTTTGCTCGTGCAAAAGATGAGAGGAATTCCTTCGTCGCTTAAAAACTCAAGAGCTGGCCGGGCTGCCTCGAAGGAATAGGTCTCGTGGTCAAGGAGAGTGCTGTCCAGGTCAGAAAAAATAATTATTCTTCTTAGGCGCATTTTTCTTTATTTAATAAAATAGAATCTCTCGTCCGTTAAAAAACTTTAGCTAATTCAAAAGAACTTGAGGTTAATTTTAAGTTTTTTATCTATCTTTGTCAAAGAAAACGCTCTTTTGGGTTAGGACATGGTATCCAGGTCAGTGGAGGCGTCTGGCGGCGGCGAGGTGGTCATTCAGCTCTTGGAATAAGTATTGAGGATATTGAGGAAGCTCGGGGAATTATTCAGGTTTATGCTTTAAAAAGGGCTTCCTCCCCTAAAAGTTTTGTTAAAACTTTTTGGCGAAATGAGGAAGCCTCCACTTAAATGACAAAAGATATATCCCACCTATCAGGAGCTTTGCCAGAGTGCACCGCTTCTTGGGAGGAAAGCAGTCATTCGGGCCTCGATTGATTTAGAGAGCATTTCAGCCGTGGCTGAGGCTTTGGCTCCAACGAGCCAAACGGTCAGGTGCAAGGAATATTCTGGCATATAGATTTTTTCATGAGGCATTTCATGAGGCAATAAGGGAAAATCCTTCCTTCTGATGAACTGCCTGGTTTTAGCTCTTCGCTTTCTCATTTTATTCTCCCTGAGATAGAAAAAAGCTCTAAGGGCAAGGAGGAAAGTGAACTGGGCTTGCATAACACTGTGGAGATTAGCTCATTTGCTTTGCCCAGGCAATTCTGTTATTAAAAAGCTATGGCTTATTTTACGGCGCTAAGACAATATACCTGCAAGAGGCTGGAAGAAATTAACGCGGCTGACATCATCGTGGGCATCCCGTGTTACAACAACGAAAAAACCATTGCTCACGTCATCCAGATGGTCACGCATGGCTTAGACAAATATTACCGGCACTTGAAAAATGTCATTTTTATCGCTGACGGTGGTTCCACGGACGATACCCGCGAAGTGGCCAAAGAATTCCAGATTAAGCCCTGGCAGGAAAAACTTGTCTCCATCTATCGAGGTCCGGGAGGCAAGGGAACAGCTTTGCGTTCTGTTTTTGAGGCCGCAGAAAAGCTTGATGTTAAGGCCTGTGTGGTGGTTGATGCTGACCTGAGAAGCATTACTTCTGAATGGGTGAGGAACCTGATCAGCCCTGTTCTGGAGCAAGGCATGGATTTTGTTGCTCCTGTCTATCTCCGCCATAAATACGACGCCACGATTACCAATAACATAGTTTATTTTCTTACTCGCTCGCTTTATGGGGAGAGAATCCGTCAACCTATCGGAGGCGATTTTGCCTTAAGTCGGCGTGTGGCCAAATTTTATACGGAACAGGATGTTTGGGAAACAGATGTAGCCCGGTACGGAATTGATATCTGGATGACCACCTGTGCCATTACCAACGGTTTCCGTCTGGCGCAAGCGCAGTTAGGGTTGAAAATACATGATGTTAAAGACCCGGTACAGCATCTTGGTCCGATGTTCCGGCAAGTGATGTGGGTTCTTCTTTCTCTGATGGAGCAATTCGAGGATTACTGGAAGACAGTCAAGGGAAGTAGAGAAGTGCCGCTGTTTGGAGAAGTGACACCCGGCGAGCCTGAACCGGTCCATATCGATTTTTGGGAAATGCTCGACCGGTTTAAAACCGGCTATGAGCAATTTAGCTCTCTCTGGAAGGAGATATTTTCCTCCCGCACTTTTTCTGCCATCCGGCGAGCAGCTAAAGTGGCGGCAGCAGATTTTCGGCTTGACCCTCAAACCTGGGTTCAAATTCTTTATGAGCTGGCGGCCACCTTTCATGCTTGGACAAGAAATCGTTTTAAAATCATCGAGCTCGTCACCCCTCTTTATTATGCTCGGACAGCCTCCTTCATGAAAGAAACCGAGGGGATGACATACGACGAGGTGGAACAATGGATTGAGCAAATTGCCTTGCTTTTTGAGAAGAAAAAGAAATACCTGCTTCAAGTGTGGGATGAGAAGAGCCCAAAAGAAGTCTTGGCTAAATAAAAACTGGTTAAATAGCACCTGAAACCACGTCCGTTTTATTCTTCAGCAAAAATAGTTGATCAGTTATTTGGGATAAAAATTTATTGGTTCACTATCTTAAAAACTTATCACATTCTTATTTTTTTAAGAGGGCAAGACCCAAAATATTTTAAAGCTTGAATTTATTCCCATCCAAGGTAATTGAGTCGGGACGAAATTAATTTGATGAAATTTTTTATAAGGCCAGCTCAGCCAGTAAGGGAGTATAAGCCAAAATACCAGGAAATTATGTTTTCCCCCCAAACCAGGGAAACAAAAGCGGCGGGAGCGAGGAAGGAGCCAAAGGGCAGGGCAAATTGCCAGCCCTTTTTTTTCCGGAGCAACAGCAATAGCCCGATTATGGCTCCTACGAGAGAGGCGAGAATTAAAGTCAGGATTGCCTTCTTCAACCCGAGGAAAGCGCCCACTCCCAGCATCATGAAAATATCGCCAACCCCCATCCCCTCTCTTTTTTTTACAAGAAAATAAGCAACGTAGATGACGAAAAGGAAGCCGCTCCCGACCACAGCTCCAGCTAACACCTCTCTTATGTTCAAGTCGGGCCGAAAAAAGCCGTAGATTAAGCTCAGAATGAAAAGAGGGAAGGTAATCTCATCAGGGAGAATCTGATGAAAAAAATCAATAAAGCCCAAAACAATAAGGGCGCTGGCAAAAATGGCGGAAGCAAAAAAAGGCAAGGAGAGAGCGTGATAATAATACAGGAGGAGCAGCGAAAGGGCGGTTAGGGTTTCCACGAGAGGATAAACCAAGGAGATAGGTTGATGACAAGATCGACATTTTCCCCGCAAAAGGATAAAAGAAAGAAGGGGAATATTATCATACCAGCGAAGGCGGGTACCGCAGCGAGGGCAGGACGAAGGTGGATAAACAATGCTTTTCCCCAGGGGAAGCCGATAAATGACCACGTTCAGGAAGCTGCCCCAGGCCAGGCCAAAAAGAATAATAATTAGCGTTTCCACCAGATTTGAGCTGCCTTGACCTCGCCGGTTTTAGGGTCATAGAGATAGTCCTGACCGTCAAGGTCTTTGGGAATTTCATGCAGCCAGCCAGTTCTTACCAGCTGGTTGAGGTCTAAGGGGTTGCGGCCGTATTTATTCCGGAATTGAGCCACGGCGTCTTCGATTATTTTTTTATCTATAGCCGCTTTGACTTGATAAAGATGATTGGAAGCAATTTTTTTGACCCGTTCATCTTGGGCGCTCTGGTAGACCTCCAGCCATGTTTTCCAGGAAGTCTCCAAATCCATGGTTTTAAAGGCGGAGAAAGCAAAAAGACGTTTGACTATCTCAGGCGCCCCGGGAATTTCCATGGCTTTTTGGTAATAGGCTTTGGCCAATTCATAATTTTTGCGCAGCTGAGCCAGGTGCCCAGCCTGGAAGGGGAAAAACCATTGGTCAGGATTTTTCTCCAGACCAAGGTCGAGGATTTTCAAACCCAGCTCAAGGTCATTGGCTTCATAAACAGCAATAATAGCCCCGAGTTCATAGGGGTCGACATAATGGGGGTCGAGCTCAGCAATGATAGAGAAAATATGTTCCAGATAATTAAACCGGTCGGGGATAGAATAATCAGAATAGTACTGGATGGCCCAGAGGTAAATTAAATCAGCCAAAACAGAGGCGTGGCCTAAGGTGACATATTTAAGATATTTCCCTGAGGGTATATAGATGATGGCTGACCCAGGTACCCGGCTGCGGGTTATTTGGTCGCAACGGAGTTTCAGTCCCATGAAAATGAGCCCACAAAGGAGAAGAAAAACGGCGAGGAAAGAAGTGCTCCAGTCGCGTTGACCAAAGCCCCAATCTTTCTTTTTCATGGTCAGATAAAATCTCTCTTTTTAAAAATAATAGTCGCTAAAGTCAAAAGAAAAATTGTGTAAAAAATACCGTAAAGCGCGGAATAGAAATAGAACTTTGGCTGAATGGCTAAACCATGGACTACTTCTGTCCGGAAATTAAAATTTTCCAGGTCAGGAAGGATGGTATAGAGAAACTGGGCCAGGCCGCGGCCGAATCCGGGCTTGAGTTTACGGATGAGCGTTTCCAAACCCCAGGAGGTGTGGCCAATCACATAGAAAGATAGGGAGAAGATAGAGCTGAGGATGGGGGTAGAGAAGCAAGAAAAAAGAATGGCCACAGCCGTAATAACCAGAAGCTCCAAAAAAATAAAAGCTATCGCGATGAGCAGGCGGGTTTCCAGACGAAATGTATGGGCAAAAAGGACAGCCAGAAAAATCAGGCTCATTAGCCCAACCATGACGAGGAGAGTGAGGGTCAAGCCAAAGAATTTTCCCAGAAGAAATTGCCAGCGATAAATTGGCTTGGAGATCACGGTAAAAATAGTCTTTTTATCTATTTCTTTATAGACTAACCCGGTGCCGATAAGGATGGCCATCAAGGCGCCGAAAAGAGAGAGGGAAGCGAGGCCAACATCTTTGATTATCTTAACCCGGTCACCTACGGTTAAGAGGGCTAAAAGGCGAGAGAAAATAATAGCGGCGGCGGCAAAGAAAAGGAGGAGGTAAAGAATTCTATCCCGGATAGCCTCTTTAAACGTATTTAGAGCAATAGCCTTGATTCTCATCCCTGTTTTACCATCCCCACAAACAGGTCTTCCAGAGTTTCTGTCCGGGGCACGACGGAATGAATTTTCCCTTTTCGTTCGTTAACCAGACGGAAAATTTTTTCCAGTTTGGGCTCGTCAAAAACCTTGAGCCAAGCCCGGTCACCGCGGACCGAAAGAAATTCGCCCAAACCTTCGAGTTCTTCTCTGGGAACCCCGGAGAGAGTGACTTCGGTAAAAAGGATTTTTTCGGAGATGAGATCCTGGAGGGAACCCTGGGCTGCGATGCGTCCAGAGATAATGATAGCTACCCGGTCACAAATCATTTCAATATCCTGGAGAATGTGGGAACAAAGGAAGACTGTTTTTCCCGCATCTTTCAAGCTGACGATAACGTCGCGCAACTCTTTCCGGCCTATCGGGTCGAGACCACCCAGCGGCTCATCGAGAAAGACTAACTCCGGGTCGTTGATTAAAGCCTGGGCCAGGCCCACTCGCTGCAGCATTCCCTTAGAAAACCGGCGGAGCTGGAGAGAAGCTGCGGCTTCCAGACCGACCAGTCGAAGCAGTTGCTTAATCTTTTTCTCTTTTTCTTGGCGTGAACCAGGAAAAAGTTGAGCGTAAAATTCTAAAAATTCCTCGGCCGTCAGGTATTCATAAAAATAAGGATTTTCCGGAAGATATCCGATGCGCTCCTTGGCGGCGAGAGAAAGATGTGGTTCACCAAAAAGCCGGATTTCCCCGGTATCAGGAAAGATCAGCCCCAGGATGCATTTAAGGGTAGTAGTTTTTCCCGCGCCGTTCGGCCCAAGATACCCGAAGATCTCTCCTGCTTGAACCGAAAGACTAATTCCCTTTAATACTGGCTTGCGCCGGGGAATGAAACCAGTCTTATATGATTTATGAAGATTCTTAATAGTGAGTACTTCTTTCTTTCCCTCAAGCATCATATTTCTAATTCAGTCCATTTTTTTTATTTAATTATATGATTTTTTATCTAAATGTCCAGGAAATACGGAAATAGCAAGTCAAGAAAGTTTAGTCAACTTTGGCTTATTTAATAAACGTTGGTTTAATTAATAAGACCTTAAGGGAATTTAAGCCCTATAGTTTAATCCGGGCTCAGCTTCCGACCCGGACTCAGCTGTTTGCCTGTGGGCCCTTTTCCAGCCTGATTAAACCAAAATTTCTTATTTCAGGTTTGTTTCAAAGAGTTTGAAAATGCGCTTGTATTCATCAGCCCAGGATGATGCCTGACGGAAAGAATGGTCCTCGATAGGATAAATAGCCACTTCCCAGTTCTCTTTGCGGAGCTCAATCAACCGTTGCACCAGGCGAACCGTATCCTGAAAATGAACATTGGTATCCACCATGCCATGGCATATAAGAAGGGCGCCCTTCAGCCCTTCGGCGAAATAGATGGGCGAACTCTGTTTATAGGCTTCCGGGTCTTGGTGAGGCAGGTTGAGTATGTCTACTGTATAGCCGGGATGATAGTGAGCCCAGTCAGTGACGGGACGAAGGGCAGCTCCAGCCCGGAATACTTCTGGTTCTTTAAACATCGCCATGAGAGTTAGAAAGCCGCCATAGGAGCCACCGTAAACGCCAATCTTTTGGGGGTTAGCCCCATAATGAGAAACCAGGAATTGGGCAGCGTCGACGATGTCCTCTAAATCTTTCCCTCCCATGTGGCGGTAGATAGCTGTCCGGCAATTCCGGCCATAACCGGCGCTCCCCCGGTAGTCAACGTCAAAAACTAAATAGCCTTTTTCCATAAGGAAATTATGAAACATATATTCTCTAAAATATGTGCTCCAGCCTTTGTGAGCATTCTGCAAATAACCAGCTCCATGGATAAAGATAACGGCTGGTTTAGATGGATGCCAGGAAGAAGGCTGATAAACCCGGGCATAAACATCTACTCCGTCGCGAGCTTTAAAAGTAACAATAGCCGGGGCGTACCAAGCATAGCTCCGGTATTCCTCGCTTGTCGAAAGCGTAATCTGCTGGGCGTTGGCCTCAGGCTTATTTGGCTGGAGATAGAGCTCGGGAGGTTTGTTGGTTTCAGAATGAAGAATGGCCAGCGTTTTTTCGTCAGGCGAAAGAAAAACTTCATTAAGCCCGGCAAGGGAGGTAAGTTTTACTCTTGCCCCACCGCCCGCCGGCAGACGATAAGCATGAGTTTCGCCAGGGTGTTCTTCGCTGGTCAGTAAGTAGATGCTCTGGCCGTCAGAGGAAAGCTCAGCCCGCCGCACTTCAAATTTTCCCGAAGTAAGTTGCTTCCTTTCTTTGCCGTCCGGCGTCAAATAATACAGGTGTGCGTAGCCATCTTTTTCAGAGATGTAATAGACCCGACGGCTATCATGAGACCAAAAAATGTTAGTCAGTCCCAGGGGTCCTACCCAGGCGTCATCATGCACATTCTCGAGAAGCGAGGTTTTGGCTGTCGTCCAGTCAAGCAGGAAAAGCCATTGATCTTTTCGGTCCTCCGAGCGGGCTTGAAGGAGGCAATTCTTTCCATCAGGGGACCAATGCACCGCTACCGGAAAGACGCGTCGCTCAGCAGAGCTAAGTTCCACCCAGCGCACTTCGCCTGTGGCTACGCTCATAATTCCGGCTTTGCTCAGGCGAGGAGAAATGTAGGCTGCTTTCGGATGAGAAGATATAGTTTCTGTATATCCTGTCCGGGTGACATAATTCGGTACTATTGTCTCTTTCACTTCCGGGGCAGGCTCAGAAAGAAAGAAAATTGCTTGCTTTTCATCAGGCGAAAGAGCCAGAAAAGTTATATTTTGATTAGCTTCCAGGTAAAAAGGACGTCTTCTTGACCCAGGCTGGGGGCCAAGTTGTCCCATAAATTCGGGCATTCGGCTGCGGCCGAGTTCCTTGAAAAGAGCTTGTTGCTGGTCTTGATACCATTTATCAATTGCGGAGGTTGGCGAGGGAGTGGCGGGTTTTTGGCGGGTAAAAGTAGTCAGTTGCCGGAGGCTTCCGTCTTCGAGAGAATAAGCAAACAGGTTTTCTTCTGCCTGGAAAATGATTTTGCGTTCATCGAAAGAGAAACGGGCGTTGCTCTCTCGAGTTTCGGTCGACGTAAGTTGAGTCAATTTGCCTGTCTTTAAATCAAGCAGGCTGATATCTCCTTGATAAAGGATTATGGCCCGGGAGCGGGCTGAATCAAACTGAATGTCAAACCCTCCAGCCATCAACCCTCCTCTGTCCATCCCCCGTCGGGAGAGAGACGGAGTAAGAGGGGGACATTTAAGCATTTCTTCGACGGAGATGGACTTGGGCGTTAAATCTTTTAAATCTAAGGCATAGAAACCTGGTGCCTTATCCCCGGGTTTTTGCCAGCGGAAGTAGAGTTTCTGGCCGTTGTAGGACCACATGACGGCCGAAGGGCTCACACCAATAAGCTGTTCTCCGCGCATGATATTATCGATGGTCAGTTGGAAAACAGAAGTTTGGTCCGGTTTTTTTTCACCCGGCTTAGTTTGGGGAACGAGAAATTCGCTTGACCAAGAGAATACCCATGCTAAGGAGAGGCTAAGAAAAACAAAAAGAAGCTTTTTTGCCTGCCCATAGCTCGGCTGTTTCTTATTTAAGTAGCGTAGAAACATGCTTTCCTCCTTAAATTTAATTTTAATGATAATAAGAAGCTATTAGCTCTTTTTGTTGGCTTTTCTTTTCCTTCATTCAATCAGGCAGAACCTGGCAAAAAGTCTGCGGGTCAATAGTTATATAACAATCGCTTCCCAAGTAGCAAAGGGGGCGCACTTTTGCCACCTGTAAGACGCCTTCCTCATTGAAGAAGGCAGGGTTAACATGAACAGCAACTACTTCGCCAGCAAAGAGGTCATGGTCGCCGTAGGGGCGTATTTCCGTCAGGCGACATTCAAAACAGGCGTAGGCTTCAGCGACCAGCGGCGAGCCAATCATTTTTGGCTCTATCAATTTAATCCCGGCGAGGCTGATTTTATCCAGGTCGCGGCCTGATTTGCGGCCCATGATGGCGGAAATTTTGGCTTGCTCATAGGTAAGAAAGTTGACCGTGAATTCTTTGACTTCGCTAATAAGGCTATGGGTAAGCCTTTTACGAGAAATGAGCACACCAAAAAGAGGTGGGCTGAAAGAAAGAGCCGAGTGCCAGGCGCAGCTCATAAAATTAACTTTTTCTCCCTTTCTTGCTCCCACCAGGGCTACCGTATAAGGATAGAAATACTGGAATTTTTTTAAAGCCGTGATGATTTCCTTCTCCATCGTCTTTCTCCTTAATTTTGCCGGGTGTTTTTCAGCAACCATTCTTGGGTGAAAAGATGTTCCCGGTTCTGGGCCAGATGAAAGCTAAGCTGGTCTTTTATTTCTCCCCCAGGAACAAGGGTTAAAATTCTTTCATACTTGTCGACGATATCTTTTTCTTCTTTTAGCAGACTTTCTAAAGCTTGATGACGTCCTACTTCAGGATAAGAAGAAGGCATCGGGCTCACACTCCTTTCCTCGCCGTCCTGGCCCATGACTGCTCCTTCTATTCGTACCACGCTTCCCATCTTGATGAGCAGTCCTGAATTCTTATCCCAGTGGCGCATATGGTCGATGGAATTTTTAAAGAGCCGCTGACTGAGGTCCTGATGATGGCTAAAGAGCAACATGTAGAATAAATAACGATGCATCAGGTCGTTTTCCTGCCGCATTATTTCATGGAGAAGCTTGACCTCGCTCTTTTCTTCGGCTTCAGGCGAGGAACGAAAAACCGGCACCTGGTTCGCGCCCAAAGCAGCGAGCGAGTCAATCATCGTTTGAAATTGGCGGGAGTGGCGAACTTCATCTCCAGCAATATTGCGCACCATGTTTTCGAGAAAAGGAAAATCATCGGTGAGAAAGACTACGGACTGATAGAGCTCAGCCACCAGGTCTTCGGTCATCTTATCCCGGCGAAGGTTGTCGCGAATCAGAGGATAACGGACAATTTCATTGGTTTTAAACGAAGGTACAACTCCCATCTGGCGTAAGGTTAATCCTAATTGGAGGGCATGATACATTTCATCCAGGCCAATTTGAATGGTTTGCGCGCGTATATCCATAGAAATCCCCATGACCGGGTCAAGATAAAAGAAGCGACCTTTGGGCATGGAATACGCATGGATAATATATTCCAGACTTACAGCCCATTCATGTTCCAAAGCTATGGTCAATAGCTTGATAGCCTCCATTTCATTGGCTACTTGTTTAATCTTCTCCATCTTGCCTCCTTGAGGCCATATTATAATTAATGTTGGACTTGTTTTCCTATTTTTAATTTGCCTGGATGAGCCTTCTTATTTCTGTGACGGCGGGCTTTTTAGGAGAGGGGATGGTGCGGAGCGGCTTGTTTCAGGTTAGCGACAAAAAGCATCTAAGCGATGAGGAGAGCGGGAGGGATACCTCGGGACAGAATTGATTAGGGAGGCAAATTTTCAATAAAATTAATAATCATCCATAAACGGGAGTTTATTTAATAGAAAAAGAAAATAATGTTATTTCCTGGGGTTGATTTCTGAGCAGTTAGGGGATGAATTATAGGGAGGAATAATTGGGGTGAAGAATTTTAAAAGTAGCCGGGATATTATGACCAGGAGGTGAGGGGAAACCTTAAATTCAGAATGGGGGCTAATGCTGAAGGGTGACGGGGGTTATGATGGTGGCGCGAAAAGGGAAGGTGCCTTTTAGCCTTAAGAGGCTACGTCGAAAACAGATAAATTCACCCCTTTATTCCCCCCTGCTGGTGATTGTTTATAATATTTTTTAGAATAGAATGGAGGGTAGGAATCACAGCCAAGGCTGAGTTCTCATCCAAGGCGGTGCCAAGGTTGTGAAAAGGAGAGGTGACCCAACGCCTCTCCCCCCACCCTCCTTTCCAGGACTCACCCTCACCAAAAGAGGGAGTCCTTTTTGTGCTGGCCAAGATAAACGAATAACCATGACTTCATTTATTTTGTCGGAAGAAGACCGCCGTTTTTGAAAACAGAATAAAAAAAAAATTAATTTTCTTGACCCATGGGGAGCAAAGGTTTTAGCTGATTGCTTTTTTCGTTTGAAAACGGTAGAAAAAGATACCGTAAGGGATACATGGAAAAGAAAATATCGGGTGAAGAAGCTTGTGTGGCGCGTAAAATGAGAGCTCATGTCAATGCCTGACAGGGCTTAATTTAAAAAAGGTGGTAGGAAGATGACTGATTTTGGTGGCGCGATAAAAAAAAGCGATGATTATGAATTGGCCATCCTTGGCATTCCTTTTGATGAAAAATCTTGTTTTCTGCGCGGCTCAGAAGCTGGCCCCCAGGCTATCCGGAATGCCTCCACGGGAAAAGCCCTCAACCCGTTTACAGAGCTGGGAGTGAACCTTGAAGAAGAGACAACGATGATTGACTGGGGAAATGTTGATACTTCAGGTGACGTAGATAAAACCTTCCACCGGATTGAAGAGGCGGTAGCCGACATTCTGTCCAAGGGAGCGGTGCCCATCATTTTAGGCGGAGACCATTCCATCACTTATCCTGTCATCCGGGCTTTTTCGCGTTTTTATCACCCCCTCGATATTCTTCATTTTGACGCCCATCCGGACCTTTATCCTGATCTTTATGGAGACCGGCTTTCTCATGCCTGCCCTTTCGCCCGGATTATGGAAGCTGGCCTGGCCGACCGACTTGTTCAGGTGGGCATAAGAGCGGCTACGGCTGAACAAAGGCTAATGGCGCAGAAGCTGGGAGTGAGGATGGTAGAAATGAAAGACATGAAGGAAGGCCTTGTGCTTGAGTTTACTAACCCGCTCTATATTTCTTTTGACCTTGACGCGCTTGACCCAAGCTATGCCCCTGGAGTGGCCCATCATGAACCGGGCGGACTGACCACCCGCCAGGTTATTGACCTCATCCATGGGCTACAAGCTAATATTGTCGGGCTGGATGTAGTGGAGTTGAACCCCACCCGTGATCCCTCCGGTATAACGGCAGCCGCCGCGGTAAAAATTATTAAAGAGGTAGCAGGCCAGGTTGTTTTGGGGAGGAGAAAAAAGGGTTTATCTAAGCTTATCTAAATAAGTCGCACTATTTTTTCCAGCCACTCCTTATCTATTTCGCTGAAAGCGTCATAGATAGTGCTATCAACGTCCAACACGGCCCAGGGTTCATTTCTTTCATCAAATAAAGGAACGACTATCTCAGCATTGGAGCGGGCATCGCAGGCAATATGGCCAGGGAAGCGATGCACATCGGGTACGATAATTACTTGGCGCTTCATTATTCCCGTCCAACAGACACCGCGATGCTTTTCTAAAACCGGACAAGCAAGAGAGCCCTGATAAGGGCCGACCACCAGGTCGCCTCGGTCAAGGAAATAAAATCCTGTCCAAAAATAATGAGGCATTTTGTGGTGAAGAAGGGCTACCACCGTCGCCATGCGGGCTATTTTGTTCTCTGTTTTGGGCAAAATTTCTTGGAGCTGATTATAGACTCTTTCATACCGGCGAGTTAAAAGATTTGCTGCCGGGACGTTTTTTCTTCCACTCTTAAGGCTCATTTTTAAGTTTTTTCTCCTTAAAAGTTTTTAAATTTATTTTAGCTCAAAATTAACTTTCTTGCTCTCTCGTGTCAAAATTGCTCTTTATCCTTACATACCGCCTTTCTGGCAACCTCCATTCTCACCGCAGGGAAAATTATTTTTTTAAGGGCAAGCTGGAAAAGAGTGGTCTTAAGTCAATCAATTATCGAGCGAGAAAAATTATTTATATTTTACTGCTCTTATTGACCCGCAAGAAGAATAATATTTAAATAAAGAAGTATTTCTAGGAATGGAGTGGTGACAGTTATTTTGAAGCAGAAAATTAATCGCCAGAAAAAGACAAAAGGTTTCTTCTGGTGAGAGCTCCTTTGGTTGTTTGAGGATTATCCTAAATTTAGGAAGTATAAAAAGATATAAAAGGAGAGTCGATGAGATATAAAGGGGCAAAATTATGTTTAAAGCATCCTCATGAGTGCCTGACCTTGGCCTTCATTTTTCTTCTTCTTTCCCTTCTTCTCCTCCAGCCTGAGGCATTAACACCTCAGACCACGCGAGAATTGGCTATTCTTAGCCTAGGTGCTGACCTGGAAAAAACGGCCTCCGCCTTAGCGGAAAGCAGTTTTCAGTATTTTAAAGGCCGCACAGGGGTGATCACCGAAAAAGAGCAGGCTGTGCTTTTCAAATCAGAAGCTTTTGCCGCTTCCTGCCGTCTTTTTCTTCGGTTGATGCAGGAAGGGTCGGGTTATTTTGTTTCCTCCTATTTGCGCACTAACCTTTTTCAGGCTTTTGTTTATCTTTCTCGTTCTTTTTATGAACTCGAAGCAGAGATGCGTCAGGCAGGAGTAATGCCCTACTTGCTTGCCGATTGCCGCCGCCTTTTGGAGAGGATGGACCGTGAATTTGCTTCGTGGCCAGCAGAGGATAATTTGGCCTACCTTCATCAAAAATATATTAAGACCGCTAAGGACACAGTCTTTATGATTGAACGTCGGGGACCGGGTTTATATGTTAGGCATGCCTTTAAAAACCTGGAGAGTCTTTATCGGTATAATTATGATTTAAAAAGAGGTAAGGACCCCTGGAAGTACCTCGCGGTGGTTTCCGAGGAAGTGCTTAGGAGCATGCCAGAAGCTGAGCCGATTGAGTTGAGTTTTGAGGGATGCCTGGTCATGGAATTGGGCACTGGTCCCAACCGTCCAGTCTACCTTATTGAAAAAGGAAAGAGGAGACCCATTTCTTCTCCTCAGGTACTCCAGCGCTTCGGGGGTTGGTCCAAGGTTATGGAAATCCCTCTTGAGGTCTTGCGGACTTATCCGGAAGGAGAACCTGTCGTATAAACGAGTTTTAGCCAGAAGATTTAAGCCTGATTAGGCTCTAATATTTTTGTTTTTTTCATTGCAACAGG
>FWPV01002522.1_pt1 | contig 44625 bp, 46 predicted proteins | sample 2228371 | NCBI WGS metagenome assembly FWPV01 (sample SAMEA103939776, study PRJEB20133) | metagenome
CGAAGGCAAAAATCTTAGTGTTCTCCTCATGTTATGTATCCAATGGAGCGGTCAACTGCGGTTTTTAGGATTAAAACAAAAGCCCGCCGGTACGGCGGGCTTTGAACCCGATGGGCGGCTTACGTGGTGAGGCCGCCTGCCGGGGCGTCAGGTGGCGCGCGTCTCGACATCCCCTTCCAGGCTGGGGTAGCGTACATGGTCCACCAGTTCCTGGATCTCCTTGACCGGGGCACGGGTGAGCAGGGAGCCCACGATCACGCCCAGGAAGCCGATGGGCAGACCGAAGATGCCGGCGGCGATGGGTTTGATGTCCCACCACAGGGGGGCGTTGATGCCGAAGAACTCGTAGCGGGTGATCATGTAGTACATGCAAACGCCCAGACCGGCCAACATGCCGATCACCGCCCCGAGCTGGTTGGCCCGTTTCCAGAACACGCCCAACACCAGGGCGGGGAAGAAGGCCGAGGCCGCCAGGGAGAAGGCCGCGCCCACCAGGAACAGGATGTCGCCCGGTTTAAGGGAGGCGGTGTAGGCCGCCACCACCGCCACCACCAGCAGCAGGCCCTTGGACACGGCGAGCCGCCGGCCGGTGGGGGCATGCGGGTCGATCATCTTGTAATAGACGTCGTGGGACAGGGCGTTGGCGATGGTGAGCAGCAGGCCATCGGCGGTGGACAGCGCCGCGGCCAGGCCGCCGGCGGCAACCATGCCCGAGATCACATAGGGCAGGCCGGCGATCTCGGGCGTGGCCAGCACGATGAGATCGGAGCCGATGGTGATCTCGGCCAGCTGCACCAAACCGTCCTTGTTGAGGTCCACGATCTTCATCAGGGTCGCGTCCACCGCCGCCCATTTGCCCACCCAGGCCGGCAGGGCCGCGAAGCTCGAGCCCACCAGGTTGTGGTAGACCTCGTACTTGGCCAGCACGGCCAGCGCCGGGGCGGTGAAATAGAGCAGGAAGATGAAGAACAGGGACCAGGCCACCGATACACGCGCCTCACGCACGCTGGGCGTGGTGTAGTAGCGCATCAGGATGTGGGGCAGGGCCGCCGTACCCACCATGAGGCACAGTACCAGGGCCAAAAAGTTACGCCGTTTGATGTCGGAGTCTTTCTCGTCCTTGCCGGCGAAGGCCTCGGCGTGGGCGGGCACGGGCGCTGCCTTGGCCTTGGCGCCATCGGCGGCCTTCTTCCAGCTCTCCCGCAGCTTCTGCACGGTGGGCGGGAATTCCTTGAGGGCCTTCCCCGCCTCGGCCACTGCCTTGGGATCGGCGTTGGGGTCGGCCTTCAGGGCAGCGAGTTTCTCCTCGGCCTTGGCACGTTCGGCGGCCAGGAATTCGGCGCCGGCCCCGGCGGCCACCGCCTCGTCCAGGGCCTTGATCCTGGCCTCCATCTCGGCCTGCTTCTCCTTGTGGATGGCGCGCACACTGGCCTCGCGGGCCCCGAGGTCGGTCGTCGGGTCGTTGAGTTCCCTCTCCTTGGCGCTCACCGCCTGCAGGGCCTGGCCGTAGGCGAGCTGCGGGATGGGGTTGCCGGTGTGCTTCACGGACAGCCAGATCACCGGGATCATGTAGGCGATGATCAGCACGATGTACTGGGCCACCTGGGTCCAGGTCACCGCCCGCATGCCGCCCAGGAAGGAGCACACCAGGATGCCCGCCAGGCCGGCGAAGACGCCGATCTGGAACTCCAGGCCGGTGAAGCGACTGGTGATGAGGCCCACGCCGTAGATCTGCGCCACAACATAGACGAAAGACACCAGGATGGCGGCGAACACGCCGATGAGCCGCGGCAGATTGCCCCCATAGCGGGCGCCCAGGAAGTCGGGGATGGTGAACTGGCCGAACTTCCTGAGATAGGGGGCCAGGAACAGGGCCACCAGCACGTAGCCGCCGGTCCAGCCCATGACGAAGGCCAGACCGTCGTAGCCGGCGGCGTAGAGGGTGCCGGCCATGCCGATGAAGGAGGCGGCACTCATCCAGTCGGCGCCGGTGGCCATGCCGTTGAACATGGCCGGCACGCGCCGCCCGGCGACGTAGTACTCGGCCACATCGGCGGTCTTGGACATGATGCCTATGCCTGCATATAAGGCGATGGTGGCGGCCAAGAAGATATAGCCGATCCACACCGCCGGCAGCCCCAGCTGTTCCAGGATGGCCAGGATGAGGACGAAGGCGAGAAAGCCGCCGGTGTAGAAGCCGTAGTACTTCTTCAGGGCGGCGTTGAACTGGGCTTGGGTGCTCGTGGCCATGTCAGTCCTCCTCCTCGTGCACGCCGTATTCGCGGTCCATCTTGTTCATGGTGCGGGCGTAGTACCAGATGATGAGTACATAGACGATGAGCGCCCCCTGCGCGCCCATGTAGAAGCCCAGCGGGAAGCCGGCGATGACGATCTCGTTGAGCTCGCGGGCGAAATAGCTCACCACATAGGTGACCACGAACCAGATGGCGAGCAGGATCCCTGTCAGCCTGAGATTCCTTCGCCAGTACTCTCGGTGCTTGTCGGTCAGTTGCATGACATCTCCTCCAAAGGCGTTGGCCGCTGTCTGTCCCCTCCCCGTCGGTTCGCGCGCAGACAGCCACGCGCGGCGGCCAGAGTATAGCCCATCTCGATAGCGTGCAAGGCAAAGATTGCGTTTCCATGACAGCGAGCACGGACGCGCGCGCCCGCCCTGCGCAGCGGGGTGTGCGCCCGGGGAAACTTCTCCTCTCCGAGCGTTCGCACGTGTTTGGGGCCGGCAGGCGTATTTCAGCGATTCAGAGACTGCTAATACCCCCGATGGAGCCAGCGGACAGCCTTTTCCTGGGCCTGCAGGGCCTTGTAATTGGGTAGTTTTCTCGCCCGTGCCAGGGGCAGGGCGGCCAGGAACAGCTCGGCCGTGGCCAGGGCGTCCGCCAGGGCGCTGTGACGGGCATAGTTGCCGATGCCGAAACGGGCGGTCCAGTCGTCCAGGGATTTGTGGCTGGGGGCGTGCTCCGGCAGCAGCGCCGGCATGAGATAGGCCAGGTCCAGCCAGTGCCGCTTCCAGCGCAACCGCAAGTGACGGGTCATGGCCCGCCCGATCATGGTCTCGTCGAACACGGCGTGAAAGGCGACAAGAGGGGCCTTGGCGCTGTACTCCAGGAACCTGAGCAGGGCCTCGGCAGGCGGTAGCCCCTGCCTTTGCCTCTGCCCGCCGATACCGTGCACCAGGATGTTGTCCCGGTCGCTCACCGTCTCCTGGCGCAGGATCACCTCGAAGCCGTCCGCCAGCACGATGCGTCCCCCCACCACCGCACAGGCGCCGATGGCGATAAGCCGGTCACGCCGGATGTCCAGGCCCGTGCTTTCCACGTCCACCACCACGAAACGCGCCTGGTCGAGGGGTTCGGCCAGGTCCGGCTCCGGCAGTGCCTGCCAGGCGGCCAGACGGCGCCTGTGGTCCGCATCGAGGGCGGGCGGCTTGCCCAGGAGGCGAGAGAGGAGGGACATCTCGGGGGATGAGAGATGGGGGATGGGGAATGGGATGACCCGTCAACGCTCACACTTGGCCGACCGCTCGCCGTAACTCAGATCTTGTAATCCATCGCCAGCCTGGCCTGGGCCTTGCGCGCCTGGCGGAAGGACTCCTTGAGGATGCGCCGGTCCAGGTCGTTGAGGTCGTCCGGGTTGATGCGGTTGTCCATGGGACGGCCCGCTTCGTGCTTGGCATGCTGGTTGCGCAGACGCAGTAGCTGGATGAAATAGAAGGCGGAGATCCAAGCCTCGACCTCGCCCGCCGGTATGGCCAGCCTCGCGGCGGCGGCACGCAGGCGTGCGGCGGTACCCGTGGCCTCGACGCCGGTGGCCAAGGCGAAGACGCGCGCGGCGTCCACGAAAGGGGTGCTGCCGTTCAGTTTCAGGTCCAGGGTGTTGGCGTATTCTCCTTCGGAGGCCACCACGAAATCCCGCACGAAGCCCAGGGGCGGTCGGTTGCGCAGGGCGTTGGCGGCCATCTGGTGCAGGAAGCGGGGGGTGGCGGCGGTCTTGGCGAGCAGCCAGCGCCGCAGTTCGTCGGCCAGGGCAGTCTCCCCCCAGAGGGGGCGAAAGTCGAAGAAGATACTGGCGTTGAGCAGGGCCTGTGGATCGCCGGCATCGATCCAGTCTGCAAAGCAGCGCTTCCATTCCTCCAGGCCCAGACACCAGCGGGGGTTCATGGCCATGATATCGCCCTTGCACAGGGGGAAGCCGCATGCGTGCAGCGCCCGGTTGATGCGCTCGGCCAGGGGCAGCAGCCTGCTGCGCAGGCCGTCTGCCGTCTCGCCGGGTCCGGGGCTGAAGACGATGCCGTTGTCCTGGTCGGTGGACAGGGTCTGCTCCATGCGGCCCTCGGAACCGAAGGCAAGCCAGCAGAAGCGCGCCCCGCAAAGTTGCGTGGCCTGGCACTCCAGCTCGACCACCCGCTGGGTGAGAAGGTCGTTCAGGGTGGTGAGGATCTGGGTGAGGTGCTCGGGCGCCACCCCCTGAGCCAGCATGTTGTGGCCCAGACGCAAGATGTCGTCGGCGGCCCGCTTGAGACCGTCCAGGTCGCCGGCGGCCCGGATGGCGGCGGAGATCTGGGTGACCCCCACCCGCTGCAGGGAAAAGAGGTCCTTTTCCGACACGACGCCGGTGAGCCGCCCTGCGTCCACGAGCAGCACGTGCCGGATGCCGTGCCGGGCCATGGCCAGGGCCGCCTCGAAGGCCCTGGCCGTGGACGGCAGGGCGATGGGTTGCGGCGTCATCACCTCCCGCATGGGGGTCTGTAATGGGGTGCCGGGCAGGATCACACGGCCGATCAGATCGCGCACGGTGAACATGCCCAGGGGCCGGTCCTCGCCGTCCACCACCACGATGGAACCGATCTGTTCGTCACGCATGATCTCCAGCGCCCGCTCGAGGGGCAGCTCGGCGCCACAGCGCACCGGCTCGCGCCGCACCAGATCGGCCAGCGGTGTCTCCAGCGATTGCTGCTCGGTGAGTTCGGAGGCGTATTTGGCCTGCACGCTGCGCTGGGACTGGGCCAACAGGGCGGCGATGCGGCGAGTGCAGAAGTCATGGAAGGGGGGTGAACGCTCGAGCAGGGTGTGGAAGTCCTCGGCCTTCAGCTCATAGCAGAAGACATCGGTCTTGGCGCGGAAGGTGCTGATGGCCGGCCGCCGGGACAGCAGGGCCCCGAGGGGAAAGGTCTCGCCCGCGTGCAGTTCCAGCCAGGGCCCACCCTGGGCCTGCTGCTCCCCCTGCACCACACCCTGCTTGATGATGTAGAGGCGGTCCACTTCGCCCCGCTGGGGGGTGACTAGGGCCTCGCCCTGGGGGTAGTAGGCGAGCTCGAGACGCTCCGCCAGCCATTGCAGGTGCTCGGTTGCCATGGCATCGAACGGGGCGAAGCGGGAGAGGTGATCCACGATGGCGGCGATGAGGGCGGGGGCGGTCATGGCGATGGCCTCCGTGCGACCCCGGGATTGTAACCGCTCGACGGTGCGACTCGCCCCGGGGCCCACCCACCCCATGTGGGCTAGAACACCACCTTCCCCGCCGGATGGGCGGTCAGCGCCCGGTAAAGGCCGTCGAGCTGCTCCCGGGAGCGGGCCCTTATGGTGCAGGTCAGCGCCAGATACCAGCCGGCGCTGGAGGCCCGCATCTCGACCGTCTCTGGACGGAAGTCCGGGTCATGCTCCAGGACGATGGCCATCTCCTCCTGGGCAAGATCGTCCTGGCGCAGGCCGATGATCTTGATGTGGATGAGGCAGGGAAACTCGAGTAGGTTCGCCGCGCTCATGCCCCACCCCCGGCCGGGGCCGCCCGCATGACCTCCCGCTTGTAGTCCTGATAGGCGGCATGCATGCGGCGGAAGAGGGGACCTGGACGGCCATCGCCCACGGGCCTGCCGTCGAGCCGGGTCACCGCCAGTACCTCCTTGGGGGTGGAGGTGAGCCAGATCTCCTCGGCGGCGCGCAACTCGGCCTCCGACACCGGCCTGATCTCATGGGGCAGGTCGAGGCGGCGGGCCAGCTCCAGCACCACGTCGTAGGTGATGCCGGGCAGCATGAGATGGGACTTGGGCGGGGTCGCGAGGACGCCGCCTATGACCACGAAGACGTTGCTGGAGGAACCCTCCGTGAGCCAGCCGTCGCGCAGCAGCAGGGTCTCGGCACAGCCCGCATCCACAGAACGCTGGCGCAGCAGGACGTTGGCCAGCAGGGAGATGGTCTTGATGTCGCAATGCAGCCAGCGGTCGTCCACCGCCGTGACGGCGCAGACCCCGGCCTCCACCAGCGCGGGGGGCGGCGGGTTGAGGGGTATAGGCATGAGGAAGACCGTGGGGCGGATGTGCGCCGGGAAGGCATGGTCCCGAGGTCCCGGCCCCCGCGTCACCTGCAGATAGATGCCCTGATCGGCCCATTCGGCGCCCTCGGCGATGCGCAGCACCAATTCCGTCCACTGCGCCTCGGTATGGGGGTTGGCAAGCCGTATGCCATCCAAGCTGTGCTGCAGGCGCATGAGATGCTCCCGCAGGCGGAACGGCCGGCGGTCATAGACCGGGATCACCTCATAGACCCCGTCGCCGAAGAGGAAGCCCCGGTCCAGCACGGACACCCGCGCCTCCTCCAGGGGTAAAAATACACCGTTGAGATAGACGAGGGGCATAGTGGGGCGGGGATTAGGGAGTAGGGATTTGGGAGTAGGGAAACACTGATTAACTCCCTCTTCCTCTGGGAGAGGGTAGGGGTGAGGGGGATCACGCTTTGATTTCTCAAGCCCCCTCACCCTGCCCACTCCCCCGCAAGCGGGGGCGAGGGGATTTATTCAGTGTCTCCTTAGGGGAACATAGCCGTTGACACACCGGTGTCAACCCATCACCGCTGTATGCCCCTTATCACTGAAACCACAACAACACGCTGTCCCAGGCCCGGCCCAGCAGGCCGGCCACAGCCACGTCCTCCAGGGCGCGCAGGGGGTAGTCCCCCAAGGCGCGGCCATCCAGGCTCAGGCGCACGCTGCCCACCTCCTGCCCACGGCGCACGGGGGCGAGCATGGGCTGTTGGGTGACGAGCGCGGCCTGGACCCGGGTACTGGTGCCACGCGGCACGGTGACGTAGAGGTCGCGTGGGAAGCCGACCCGCACCTCGGATCGGCGGCCTTTGTAGAGCTTGAGCCGGGTTACCGGCTGGTTGGCCTGGTACACGCGCACGGTCTCGAAGGCCTGGAAACCGTAGTTAAGCAGACGCTGGCTCTCCACGGCGCGGCCCGTGTCGGAGCGCGCCCCCAGCACCACGGCCAGCAGCCGGCGCTCGCCCCGCTTGGCGGAAGAGATGAGACAGTAGCCGGCGCTTTGGGTGTGGCCGGTCTTCACCCCGTCCACGTTGGGGTCCAGCCACAGCAGCCGGTTACGGTTAGGCTGGGTAATACCGTTGTAGGTGTACTCCTTCATGGAGTAATAGCGGTAGTACTGGGGGTGGTCGCGGATGAGGGCGGCGGCCAGCAGGCTCAGATCACGGGCGGTGGAATAGTGCTGCGGGTGGGGCAGCCCGGTGGCGTTGACGAAACGGGTGTTGTGCATGCCCAGCCGCTTGGCCATCTGGTTCATCATGTCCGCGAAGCCCTCTTCGGAACCGCCGATGGCCTCGGCCAGCACGATGGAGGCATCGTTGCCGGATTGCACGATCATGCCCTGAAGGAGTTCCTCCACCTTGGCCGGTCGGCGCGGGTCCAGGAACATGCGTGAGCCTTCCGCCCGCCAGGCCCGCTCCGACACGGGCAGGCTCTGATCCGGCTTGAGCCGCCCATCCTTGAGCGCGGCGAAGACCAGGTAGGCGGTCATCAGCTTGGTGAGGGAGGCGGGTTCCACACGGCTGTCGGCCGCCTTTTCCGTCAACACCTGACCGGAGAGGAGGTCGGTGAGCATCCAGGCGCGCGCCTCGATCTGGGGCGGCGGCGGCACGGGCAAGCTGGCCCGCGCGCCAAGGGCGAGGATGAAGAGGCAGATCGCCGCAAGCAGAGATTTCATGGTCGATCGGGTGTGCATCTCGGTGAGACCGGAAAGATGGCTGACCATGGCCACCTCCCCATCGGGGACCCTGCGGGAGGGCTGCAAGTTCCCCCGCCCCGCCTGGGGTCGGACGCCGCCCGCAAGTCCTAGCGTACCAGCCGGTAGGGCTTGTGTCCCAGGTCGGCCGCCAGCCGCAGGGCGGCCTGCTCGGCCTGACCGGCATCGAGGAAGGGACCGGCCTGGACCTTCACGAGGCCATCGGCCTCGACCCGCTCCACGCCCGGCAGGTCGGGCTGCGCCTTCAGCCTCGCCATCAGCCGCTCAGCGGCTTGCGGGTTGGCGTAGGCGCCAAGCTGCAGCCAGACGGCCGGCCGGGCTGCGGTGGCGGGATCGCCCGTGGATGATCCGCCCCGGGCATACACCTTGAAGGGCTTGAGCCCCAGGCGCAGGCTCAGGTCGCGCGCCGCCCGATCGGCCTCTTCCGCGCTGGCATAGGGCCCGGTCTGCACCTTGATGAGCCCGCCTTCCTGTTGACGCAGCACACCGGGCACCTGACTGCCCAGGTTGCGCACGAGCCGCTCGGCCAAGGCGTCGGCCCCTTCCTGACGGCCGAAGGCGCCCACCTGCAGATAGATCGCCCCGGCGGCCGGGAAGGTGCCGCTGCCGGGGGGGGCGACCGCGGGCACATCGGGGGCAAGGGCCTGCTCCCCGTCCCGCGCCCCGGCGGCAAAGGAGGTCGCGGCATCGCCCGCCGCGGGGAACAGCCGCTCCACCTCCACCATCCCCACGCCCCTGAGCAGGTCCAGCTTGTAGGCGGCGGTGTAGGACAGGTCGATGATCCGCTCGGGATGGAAGGGACCGCGGTCGTTGATGCGCACCACCACGCTGCGGCCGTTGTCCAGGTTGGTCACCCGGGCATAGCTGGGGATGGGCAGGGTGGCATGGGCCGCCGTCATGCCGTACATGTCGTAGGGCTCACCCGAGGAGGTGGGCCTGCCGTGGTAGCGGCGCCCGTACCAGGAGGCCAGACCGCGGGCCACATAGGGCCGGCCGCTGAGGTCCGGGGTGTAGGTCACGCCTTTGACCTGGTAGGGCCTGTTGGCGTGAGGATGCAGGGGCTCCGCCCGCGGTATGGCGTCGGGCACGGCGTGCAGGTTGGGAGGCGGATTGGCGCCCGGGCCGTCGTCCTTGTAATAAGCGGCGCCCCGGTAAGGCGGGAGCACGGTCGGCCTGGCCGCGTCGGCGGTCGTCTCCTGGTCACTGCGGGGGGCGAGCTGGCTGCAACCGGTGAGCAGCAGCGTGACCCCAGAAACGACTATAAATTTTGCTGACAAGCTCATGTTTTAACCAGTTTTTTGTGGGTCGCAACACTCATCACGATACCAAAGCCGAACAGGACTGTCACCATGGAAGTGCCGCCATAGCTCATGAGAGGCAGCGGCACGCCCACCACGGGCAGGATGCCGGAGACCATGCCCATGTTGACGAAGGCATAGACGAAGAAGGTGAGCACGAAGGCGCCGGCCGCGAGCCGTCCGAACAGGGACGGGGCTCGCGCCGCCAGGGTGAGGCCGCGGTAGACGATGGCGCCATAGAGGATGAGCAGCAGCAACCCACCCACGAGCCCGAACTCTTCGGAATACACGGCGAAGATGAAATCAGTACTGCGTTCGGGCAGGAAGTCCAGGTGGGTCTGGGTGCCCTGCATCCAGCCCTTGCCGGTAAGCCCCCCGGAACCCACGGCAATGGTGGACTGGATGATGTGGTAGCCGGCGCCCAGGGGGTCGCTGCTAGGGTCCAGCATGGTCAGGATACGCCGGCGCTGATAATCGTGCAGCAGATTCCAGGCGAAAGGGGCGGCCACCAGGGCCAGGGCCGTGACCCCACCCAGCAGCCTGAGGCTCAAGCCACCCAGGTATAGGACGAAGAAGCCGGAGGCGGCGATGAGCAGCGAGGTGCCCAGGTCGGGCTGACGTAGTATCAGCACCACCGGCAACAGCAGCAGGGCGAAGGCCACGGCGTAGTCGCGGGAACGCATGCTCTCCTGCCTCTGGTGCAGATACCAGGCGAGCATCAGGGGCACGGCCAGACGCATGAGCTCGGAGGGCTGGATGCGGAAGATCCCCAGGTCCAGCCAGCGGCGGGCGCCGTTGACCACCTCGCCGAACAGGGCCACTGCCATGAGGAGCAGGAGCCCGATGCCATAGGCCTGGGGGGTGAATTGCAGCAGGCGCTGCGGCGGGATGCGGCTGGCGACGAGCATGGCCGCCAGGGCCACGGCGATGTTGCCCAGATGGGCCAGCAGCCGCCCTGGCCTGGCCTCGGCGGCACTGTAAAAGGTCAGCACGCCCACCAGCAGCAGCAAGCCCAGCAGACCCAGCAGGGGGAGGTCCAGGTGGGCGAGCAGACGCCTCGAGATCCGCTCAACCCCCATGGGCCTGCTCCGGCGGCAGTGACGGCGCGCCCGTGGTGTCCAGGGCGGGGAGGCTGTCCTCCCGCTCCTCTTCCTCCCCGCCTACCGGGGTCTGGTCCGCCGCGGCGGGCGTGGCCTGGGCCGGACGTTTGCCCGTCAGCCAATAGTCTATGATCTTGCGCGCCATGGGGGCCGCGGTGAGGCTACCGCTGCCGCCGTTTTCCACCATCACCGCCACCGCGATGCGGGGCGCCTCCGCCGGGGCGAAGGCGATGAACAGGGCGTGATCCCGGTGATGGGCGGCGATGCGCCGCTCGTCGTAGCGCGCCCCCTGTTTGATGCCGATGACCTGGGCGGTACCGGTCTTGCCGGCGAAGGCATAGGGGGCGCCCTCTCCCGCCCGGGCGGCCGTACCCCCCGGCTGGGTGACCGCCACCATGGCCTCCTTGACCACCTGCAGATTCCCGGGCTTGAGAGGGATGCGGCCCAGGATGCGGGGAGCGGCGTAATGCATGCGACCGGTATCGGGGTCCTGCCAGGCGCGCAGGAGCTGGGGTGCATAGATCACGCCGTCGTTGGCCAGGGCCATGGCGGCCACCGCCAGCTGCAGAGGGGTGGCCAGCATATAACCCTGGCCGATGCCGGCGATGACGGTCTCGCCCGGCCACCAGGGTTGATTGAAGCGGCGCCGTTTCCACTCCGGGTTGGGCACCAGCCCCGGCAGTTCCCCGCCCAGGTCGATGCCGGTCCTGTGGCCGAAGCCGAACCGGGTGAGGAAGCGGTGCATGTTGTCGATGCCCATCTGGTGCGCCAGGCGATAGTAGTAGGTGTCGCAGGACAGGGCCACGGACCTTTTCAGGTCCACCACGCCATGGCCGTCCCTCTTCCAGTCCCGGAAACGGTGGCTGCTGCCCGGCAGGGAAAAATAGCCCGGGTCCTGGATGCCGTCGGACGGGGTGAGCAGTCCCAGCTCCAGCCCGGCCAAGGCCATGAAAGGTTTGATGGTGGAACCCGGGGGATACACCCCCCGCAAGGCCCGGTTGATGAGGGGGCGCTCCGTGGGATCGTTGAGCGCCGCCCAGGTTTCTGGATCGATGCTGTCGAGGAACAGGTTGGGGTCGAAGCCGGGGCGCGAGACCAGGGTGAGCACCCCGCCATTGCTCGGGTCCAGGGCCACCAGCGCCCCACGGTAGTCGCCGAAGACCTCCACCGCCAGCTGTTGCAACCCGGCATCCAGGTGCAGGTGGATGCCATGGCCGGCCACGGGAGCCGTGCGCGAGAGCACACGCACGGCCCGCCCGCCGGCGTCGGTCTCCACCTTTTCCACCCCCGTGCGGCCGTGCAGCCAATGCTCGTAGCTGGCCTCCACTCCGGCCTTGCCGATGTAATCGGTACCCCGGTAGTTGGCCAAGCGCCCCTCCTCCTCCAGACGCTCCCTGTCCTGAGGGCTGATGCGGCCGATATAGCCCACCACATGGGCCATCACCTCACCGTAGGGGTACTGCCGGAACTGGCGTGCCCGCACCTCGACGCCGGGGAAACGGTAGCGGTGGACTGCGAAGCGCGCCACCTCCTCATCGCTGAGCCTTGCCCGCAGGGTCACCCACTCGAAAGGCCGGCTTTCTGCAAGCCGGCGGCGGAAGCGCCGCAGGTCCGGGGCCGTGATCTCCACAATCCGTGACAGCTCGGCGAGCACCGCCTCCAGGTCGCCGACCCTGTCCGGCCTCAGCTCCAGGGTGAAGGCGGTGTAATTCTGGGCCAACACGTTGCCGCTCCGGTCGTAGATGGAACCGCGGGTCGGCGGGGCGGGCAGCAGGGCAATGCGGTTGCTCTCGGCCTGGGCCTGATAATGGTCGTAGTGGATCACCTGCAACCAGAACAGGCGCACCGCCAGCACGGTCAGCAGCAGCAAGGCGCCATAGCCGGCCACCTCGAGACGGCGGCGGTACTGGCGCAGGGCCTCCTCGGGCGCGATGTAGCGCGGCAGGCTCATTTGTCCGGTGCGGTGGCGGCCGGCCCGGCCGGCGGGCGGCCGCCTAGATGGTGCAGCAGCAGGCATGCCGGCAGCCAGAGCAAGGCGGCCATGGGTCCGGCGGCCAGATACCACCAGTCCACCACCTGGGCGCCTGCGCCCAGGCCCAGCAGCAGTACGACGAGCTCCTTGCCCACGAACAGGGGGGCGAGCTGCAGGGCCTGCCCGGGGGGGAGGAAGTTTTCCAGGCGCCGGCGTAAAGCGAGGATCGCAAAGGCGCCCAGGACATACACCAGGGCGTGTATGCCGAAGAGCACACCCCGCGCCGCATCGGTGAGCAGGCCTAAGATGAAGGCGAGACCCAGACCGGCCCGGTGCGGTGCGTGGATGTTCCAGTAGAGCAGGGTGAGGAAGGTGAAATCCGGCACCAGCCAGCGCCACTCGGTCGGCCAGGGCAGCAGCCCCAGCACATAGGCCAGGGCCACACTGCCATACACCAGGCGGGCGCTGGCGGGTGCCACCAGCTGCGGCCCGTGCGGGGTGAGGTCGGGTTCCCGCCTCATGGGGACGGCCCCGGTGACCGCCGCGCCGGCTGCCTGCCAGTCGGCGCGACCGCGGTGGGCTGGGGCGCCTCCTGTCGTTGCAGCACCAGCAGCTGGCGGTTGCGGCCCACGCCGGCCAGAGGGGTGCACACGGCGCGGGCGAACGGGCTGCCCCGCGGCGGCTCCGTGGCGATCACCCGAGCCACCGGAATGCCGGCGGGATAGATGCCGTCCAGCCCAGAGGTCACCAGCACGTCCCCGGGCCGGAGATCGGCGTGCATGTCCAGGAAACGCACCTCCAGCAGACGGTCCTGGCCCAAGCCGGAGACGACGAGACGCAAGCCGTTGCGCAACACGAGCACCGGGACGTCCTGCTCGTTGGAGGTGATGAGGGTGACCTCGCTCGCGTGGGGATAGACCCGGGTCACCTGGCCCACGAGCCCCAGATGGTCCACCACCGGCCAGCCGGGGCGGATGCCCTGCAAGCTGCCCCGGTCCACCAGCACCTTGCGCGCGAAGGGGTTGGTCAGGGCCTGCAGGACTTCCACCCCCTGGCCCGCGTAGCCGGGCGGGACCTCAAGGCCCAGCAGTCGGCGCAAGTGGGCGTTCTCCGCGACGAGCAGCTCACGGTCCTGGAGCTGCCGTACAAGGGCCTGCCGCTCTAGCACGAGCCGTTGCTTCTCCTGCACCAGCCGGCCATGCACCTGGAAGAAGTCCATGGCCTCCCGCAAGGCAAAGAAGGGGCGCGACAGGCCCGCCTGCACCGGATGCAGCAAAGCGGCCAGGCCGGCACGCGCCAGTTGCAGGGTGTTGAGACGGGCGTCCACCACCATCAGGAGGAGGCAGGCTAGGAGGTAGAGGGCCAGGCGCAGGGGCAGGCCCATCACCCGGACGAACATGGGGGGATTGGCGGCCATCGGCGGCAATGGTCACGCGACCGGGCGGGCCCGCGGGCAGCCAGTGTCCTGCCCTGGCCGGGGCTTCAGTCGTTGGTGAAGACGGTAGACAGCCGGTCCATCTCCTCCAGCGCCCGTCCAGAGCCCCGCACCACACAGGTCAGAGGGTCGTCGGCGACGATCACCGGCAGGCCCGTCTCCTCCATGAGCAGCCGGTCGATGTCCCGGAGCAGGGCGCCGCCGCCGGTCAGCACCATGCCCCGCTCGGCGATGTCTGCGGCCAGCTCCGGCGGTGTCTGCTCTAGGGCCGATTTCACCGCAGAGACGATGGTGTTGAGGGGCTCGGTCAGGGCCTCCAGGATCTCGTTGGAGGTGACGGTGAAGCTGCGGGGGATGCCTTCAGCCAGGTTACGGCCCTTGACCTCCATCTCCCGCACCTCCGAGCCGGGGAAGGCGCTGCCCATCTCCTTCTTGATGGCCTCGGCGGTGGACTCGCCAATCAACATGCCGTAGTTGCGGCGAATGTAGTTGATGATGGCCTCGTCGAACTTGTCGCCACCCACCCGTACCGACGCCGTGTAGACCACGCCGCCCAGGGAGATGATGCCCACCTCGGTGGTGCCGCCGCCGATGTCCACCACCATGGAGCCGGTGGCCTCTGCCACGGGTAGCCCCGCCCCGATGGCCGCCGCCATGGGCTCCTCGATGAGGAAGACCTGGCGGGCGCCGGCGCCGATGGCCGACTCGCGGATGGCGCGCCGCTCCACCTGGGTGGCCCCCGAGGGCACGCAGATGATGATGCGCGGGCTGGGGTGGAACAGCCGGGTCTCGTGCACTTTCTTGATGAAAAACTTCAGCATCTGCTCGGTGATGTTGAAGTCGGCGATCACCCCGTCCTTCATGGGCCGGATGGCCTGGATGTTGCCGGGGGTGCGGCCCAGCATCTGCTTGGCCTCATTGCCCACCGCCTGGATCACCTTCCTGCCGGTGGGCCCTTCGTGGCGGATGGCCACCACCGACGGCTCGTCCAGAACGATGCCCCGGCCGCGCACGTAGATCAGGGTGTTGGCCGTGCCCAGGTCGATGGCCAGGTCGGTGGAAAAATAACCGCGTAGGAATCCGAACATGGTATGGGGTCTTGCGCAGGGATCAGTAGATCAAGCTTGGTATGATAACCTAGATGGGTTGCAGGAAGGCCTTACGATCATGTCCTTGAGCCTCGAAGACGTCAGACGCATCGCCCATCTCGCCCGCATCCGCCTGGAAGAGACCGAAGCGGCCCGCTATCAGACCCAGTTGAACGGCATCTTGCATCTCATCGAGCAAATGCAGGCGGTGGACACCGCCGGCATCGAACCCATGGCCCATGCCCAGCCGGTCTATCAGCGCATGCGGGAGGATCGGGTCACCGAGCCCGATAGACGCGAGGCCTTCCAGGCCCTGGCTCCCATGACCGAGGCGGGGCTCTATCTGGTGCCCAAGGTGATCGAGTGATGGGTGATGGGAGAATTGGGGATGGGTGATGGGGAATAGGGAATTGGATCGGGTTACGCATCACCCGGTGCCCTTCTCCAGGCCGGGGCCACACACATGCTGAATCTATCTCTCAAGCAACTGGCCGGGCTGCTCGCCGCGGGCAAGGTCTCCAGCGTCGAGCTTTGCCAGGAGTATCTCGGCCGTATCGCACGGCTCAATCCACGGCTCAACGCCTTCATCACCGTGGACCCGGAGCGCAGCCTGGCGGAGGCACACGCCGCCGACGCTCGCCGCGCCGCCGGGGAGACTGGGCCGCTGCTGGGTGTGCCCATCGCCCACAAGGACATCTTCTGCACCGCGGGATGGCGCACCACTTGCGGCTCGAAGATGCTCGCCAATTTCGTCGCCCCCTACGACGCCCACGTCGTGGAACGCTTCAAGGCGGCGGGCATGCCCTGTCTCGGCAAGACCAACATGGACGAGTTCGCCATGGGCTCCTCCAACGAGACGAGCTTTTTCGGCCCGGTCAAAAACCCCTGGGATGAACGGGCGGTGCCCGGCGGCTCCTCGGGTGGCTCGGCGGCCGCGGTGGCCGCCCGCATGTGCCCGGCGGCCACCGGCACGGATACCGGCGGCTCCATCCGCCAGCCGGCGGCCCTGTGCGGCATCACCGGTCTCAAACCCACCTACGGCGTGGTCTCCCGCTATGGCATGATCGCCTTCGCCTCCAGCCTAGACCAGGGCGGTCCCATGGCCCCTTCCGCCGAGGACTGCGCCCTGCTCATGAACGTCATGGCCGGCTTCGATGCGCGCGATTCCACCTCCCTGGAGCGCGAGACGGAGGACTACACCCGTGATCTAGACAAGCCCCTCAATGGCCTCAAGATCGGTCTGCCCCGGGAATACTTCGGGGAGGGGCTCGCGGCGGACGTGGCCCGCTTAATCGAGGCGGCCCTCGAGGAATACCGCCGCCTGGGGGCCGAAACGGTGGAGGTGAGCCTGCCCAACAGCCATCTTTCGGTGCCGGTCTACTACGTGCTGGCGCCGGCCGAGGCCTCGTCCAATCTCGCCCGCTACGACGGCGTGCGCTACGGCTACCGCACCGCCGAATACGCGGACCTCACAGAGATGTACGAAAAGACCCGCGCCGAGGGCTTTGGGCCTGAGGTCAAACGGCGCATCATGATCGGCACCTACGTGCTCTCCCACGGCTACTACGACGCCTATTACCTGCAGGCGCAAAGGATCCGCCGCCTCATCGCCCGCGACTTCACCGAGGCGTTCAGGCGCTGCGACGTGATCCTGGGCCCCACCAGCCCAACCACCGCCTTCGACCTGGGGGCGAAGAGCGCCAACCCGGTCGAGATGTATCTGTCGGACATCTACACCATCGCCGTCAACCTGGCCGGCCTGCCGGGCATGTCGTTGCCCTGCGGCTTTGGCGCCGACGGCCGCCCAGTGGGGCTGCAGCTCATCGGCGACTACTTCGGTGAGGCAAGGCTGCTCAACGTGGCGCACAAGTACCAGCAAGTCACGGACTGGCACCGGCGCGTCCCCGCGATAGAGGAAAGACATGCATGAACTGAACAAGCGTTTCGATGATGCCCAGCTCCAGCACATCATGGATCAGGCTCTCATCTACATGTGCGCCTGCCCGGCCCAGGTGGCTCGGGAGATTTTGCGGCTGCGTGAGCTCTACGCCTATCAGACCAACTGCCTGCAGCGCGGCGGCGTGCTGGACGCCGTGCACCAGCGCATCGCCCAGGCCACCGTGCAGGCCCACGCCCTCATGGAGGACTGCCTGGACGAGATCCTGACCCTAGAGGCTTGGGACCGCCAGCGCCTGGACATGCCGCCCCATCTGCGCCAGTTGCGCGACCAATCCCTGCAACTGGAGTGACCCATACCGCCGACATCATGCCTTGGGAAACCGTCATCGGACTGGAGGTACACGTCCAGCTCACCACCGCCTCCAAGATCTTCTCGGGCGCGGCCACCGCCTTCGGCGCCGAGCCCAACCGGCAGGCCTGCGCCGTGGATCTGGCCCTGCCCGGGGTGCTGCCGGTATTGAACCGCGGCGCCGTGGAGCGGGCCATCCGCTTCGGGCTGGCCATCGGCGCCCGCATCAACCGAGTCAACGTCTTCGCCCGCAAAAACTATTTCTACCCGGACCTCCCCAAGGGCTATCAGATCAGCCAGTACGAGCTGCCCATCGTCGAGGCGGGGGAACTGCCCATCCAGGTGGGCGAGGAGACCAAGGTGATCCGCATCGTCCGAGCGCATCTGGAGGAGGATGCGGGCAAGAGCCTGCACGAGGACTTCCACGGCATGACGGGCATCGACCTCAACCGGGCCGGCACGCCGCTTCTGGAGATCGTCTCGGCACCGGACATGCGCTCCGCCCAGGAGGCCGTGGCCTACGCCCGCGCACTGCATACCCTGGTGACCTGGATCGGCATTTGCGACGGCAACATGCAGGAGGGTAGCTTCCGGGTGGACGCCAACGTCTCGGTGCGGCCCAAAGGGGCGAAGGAGTTCGGCACCCGGCGCGAGATCAAGAACTTGAACTCCTTCCGCTTCCTGGAGCAGGCCATCGCGTACGAGGCGCGCTGGCAGATCGGCGAGCTCGAGGACGGCCGTGAGATTCACCAGGCCACCGTACTGTTCGACCCAGACACGGGTGAGACCCGCATGATGCGCAGCAAGGAGGAGGCCCACGACTACCGCTACTTCCCCGACCCGGATTTGCTGCCGGTGAAGCTGGAGGAGGATTGGATCGAGGCCATCCGCGCGGCGCTGCCGGAGCTGCCGCAGCAGAAGCAGGCCCGCTATCGCGCCGAATACGGCCTGTCAGCCTACGATGCCGCCACGCTGACCGGCTCGCGCGCCATGGCCGAGTATTTCGAGGCGGTGCTCACCGCCGGTGTGCCGGCGAAACTCGCGGCCAACTGGGTGATGGGCGATCTGGCTGCGGCCCTCAACCGGGAAGGGCTGGACATCACGGCAAGCCGCATCCCGCCGGGGCGGCTGGCCGGGCTGCTGCGCCGCATCGAAGACGGGACGCTTTCCTCCAAGCTCGCCAAGGAGGTCTTTGCCGCCATGTGGGCGGGCGAAGGCGAGGCCGATGCCATCATCGCGGCGCGCGGCCTCAGGCAGCTCAGCGACGCCGGCGAGCTCGCCCGCATCGTGGACGAGGTGCTGGCCGCCAACCCGAAGTCGGTGGAGGAATTCCGCGCCGGCAAGGAAAAGGCCTTCAACGCCCTGGTGGGCCAGGTCATGAAGGCCACCCGCGGGCGCGCCAACCCGCAACAGGTGAATGAACTGCTGCGCGCCCGGCTCGCCGGCTGAGCCCCTTGAAAGAGGGGGGGGGATCTCGACGGGACACGCGCCCGGTACAGCTACGCGAAGGTCAGGGCGCGGCCGTCGCAGGTGGCGGATCGGTTTTGGATGACAGCCGCGGCTCGTCGAGCAGCCCCTTGAGCTGGCGGAAACGCCGCTTGTAGGCATCGTAACGCGCCTCGATCTGTGCCGCGGCCGCGTTGCTGCGGGCGATGAGGGCATTGAGCCGCGCGATCTCATCCCGTGCCTCGCCCCTGGCCTGGAGCAAGGCGGGCGGCGGGCGTCGCCCGGCCTTCTCGTGCCCGGCCGCCTCGGCCTCGATGCGGGCGAGCCGCCCCCGTACCTGCTCCAGCATCGCCTGCAGGCTCTCCAGACGGGCCCGCTCCTGGGCGAGGGCCCGCTCCCGCGCCAGGTCGATCTCGCCTTCGTGCACATAGGTGGACAGCAGCGCCCGGTCCTGGCGCTCCTGACCGGCCTCCCGTTCGGCCTGGGTCTTGTCGGGCGCGCCGGCCGCGCGGCTGTTTCGGCGCAGGACCCGCCCCTGTTTGTCCAGCACCGCCGGCTCCACCGCCTGGGGCGGCAGGGTGTCGCTGTAATGCACGCGCCCGCGCTCGTCTACCCAGCGGTAAGTGTTGGCCCAGACATGGAGGCTGGCTAAGAGGAATGCCGCGAGCAGCAACAGACGCATGGGGTCAGGCAACACCATAGCGTTCCCGGTAGGCGCGGATGGCGGCGAGCTGCCCGGCCAATTCCGTACGCCCCGCCAGGTAGGCCACCAGGTCGTCCAGGCGGACGATGCTCACCACCGGCAGCCCGTACTGCGCCTCCACCTCCTGCACGGCGGAGCGCTCGCCGCTGCCCCTTTCCTGCCGGTCTAGGGCGATGGTCACGCCGCAGGGGGTGGCGCCGGCGGCGCGGATGAGTTCCACCGATTCGCGCACCGAGGTGCCGGCGGAGATGACGTCGTCCACGATGAGGATGCGCCCGGAAAGCGGCGCCCCGACGATGCGGCCGCCCTCGCCGTGCGCCTTGGCCTCCTTGCGGTTGAAGCTGAAGGGCACGTTGCACCCCATCCCGGCCAGGGCAATGGCCACGCTGGCCACCAGGGGGATGCCCTTGTAGGCCGGGCCGAACAGCCCGTCGAAGCCCAGCCCCGCCTGCAGGATGGCTTTGGCGTAGAATTCCCCCAGCCGCCTGAGGGACGCCCCGTCGTTGAACAGCCCGGCGTTGAAGAAGTAGGGCGAGGTTCGCCCCGCCTTGGTCTGGAACTCGCCGAACAGCAGCACCCGCTGCCGGATGGCGAAATCCAGGAATTCGGCCTTGAGATCCGTCGTCACGTGTCCGTCACCTACCTGTAGACTTGCGCATTCTAACCCTCAACGTCAACGGCATCCGCTCTGCGGCTGCAAAAGGTTTCTATCCCTGGCTGGCGAGCCAGGATGCCGACCTGGTGTGCCTGCAGGAGCTTAAGGCCCAGGCTGGCGACATGACCCCGGAAATGCTCGCGCCGCCGGGCTATCTGGGCTATTTCCACTACGCCGAGAAAAAGGGCTACAGCGGCGTGGGCATCTACACGCGCCGCCCCCCGGATCGGGTCGTGGAGGGCCTGGGCATACCCGATATCGACCGGGAGGGGCGTTATCTTGAGGTCTGTTACGGCCCCCTGTCCGTGGTGTCGGTGTACCTGCCCTCCGGCTCCAGCGGTGAGCACCGGCAGGCGGCCAAGTTCGCCTTCATGGACGCCTTCTGGCCACATCTCGAGCGGCTGGCCCACGCGGGACGCGAGGTGATCCTGTGCGGCGACTGGAACATCGCCCACACGGAAAAGGACCTTAAGAACTGGCGCTCCAATCAAAAGCATTCCGGCTTCCTGCCCGAGGAGCGGGCCTGGATCGGGCGGGTGTTGAGCGAGCTGGGCTTCATCGACGTCTATCGCCACCTCTACCCCGATGCCACGCAAGAGGGCTACACCTGGTGGAGCAACCGGGGCCAGGCCTGGGCCAAGAACGTGGGCTGGCGCATCGACTACCAGATCGCCACCCCGGGCGTCGCCGCCCGCGCCCGCCGCGCCTCCATCTACAAGGGGCAGCGCTTCTCGGACCATGCGCCGCTCACCATCGACTACGACTGGCCAATTTGAAGCACGCTGCACCCCAGTCCGGCTGGCTTGCCAGCCTTGCCATCTACACCCACCCTCGCGTGGCGGGCATGCTCTTTCTGGGCTTCTCCGCCGGTCTGCCCCTGCTCCTGGTACTGGGGACCCTGTCCTTCTGGCTGCGGGAGGCGGGGGTGGACCGGGCCACCATCGGCTTTTTCTCCTGGGTCGGCCTGGCCTATGGCATCAAATGGGCCTGGTCGCCCCTGGTGGACCGGCTGCCCCTGCCCTGGCTCACCCGCCGCCTGGGCCGGCGGCGCAGCTGGCTGCTCGCCTCGCAGGTCACCATCGCCGCGGCGCTGCTGGGCATGGCCCACTCAGACCCCGCCGTGGACCTCCTGCACATGGCCTATTTCGCCCTGGCGGTGGCCTTCGCCTCGGCCACCCAGGACATCGCCCTGGACGCCTACCGCATCGAGGCGGTGACCATCCGGCTGCAGGGGGCCATGGCCGCCACCTACCAGGCCGGCTACCGGGCGGCCATGATCGTGGCCGGTGCCGGCGTGCTGTGGATGGCCGCCGCCTTCGATCCCTCCGAGGCCACTTACGAACATGCCCCCTGGCGCATCGCCTATACGGTCATGGCCGCCTGCATGGGGGTGGGCATCCTCACCACCCTGCTCATCCGGGAACCCCAGGTGGATGCCGAGCGCAGCCAATGGCTGCGCGACACCCTGGCGCGGGAGGCCGCGGCCCGGACTCGTCTTGCCGCCTGGGGGCTCTCCGGGGCGGCGCTGTCCCTGGCCGCCTGGCTGCACGGCGCCGTGCTCTCCCCCTTGCTGGAGTTCCTGCGCCGCTATCGCTGGCAGGCCCTGCTAGTGCTCGCCCTCATCGCCACCTATCGCATCTCGGACGTGGTGATGGGCGTCATGGCCAATCCCTTTTATGTGGACATGGGCTACACCAAGGACGAGGTGGCCACCGTGGCCAAGGTCTACGGCGTGATCATGACCATCGTGGGGGCTGCCCTGGGTGGGCTGCTCACCGCCCGCTGGGGGGTGATGCGGACCCTGTTCCTGGGGGCGTTGCTGTCCGCCGTCACCAACCTGCTGTTCGTCTGGCTGGCGGGCCGGGGCCACGACATGGCCGGCCTCGTCTTCGTGGTCTCGGCCGACAACCTCTCCGCCGGCATCGCCTCCTCCGCCTTCGTGGCCTATCTGTCCAGCCTCACCAACGTCGCCTATTCCGCCACCCAGTATGCCCTGTTCAGCTCGGTGATGCTGCTGCTGCCCAAGTTCATCGCCGGCTTTTCCGGGGTGGTGGTGGAGGCCCACGGCTATGCCTTTTTCTTCACCGGCACCGCCCTGATCGGGGTGCCGGTGTTGCTGCTGGTTTGGCTCGCGGCGCGGTCAAGGCCCGCCGCGGGTACCAGAGGGGAATGATCCCGGCCGCAGCAGGCGAAGAGCGGCTCAATGCACCTGTTTCGGCGCCAGCCGGGCCTCGATGGCCTCGCCCACGGCCTCACCCAGTTCCTGGTGCAGATCGAGCAGGGTGCGGGCCGTGCCGGCCCAGCGGGCGAGCCCGTCCTCAGCCGCCTGCCGCAGGATGCCCAGGTCCGCCCCTTCGACCCAGCGCCGGTAGGCCTCGACGAGCTCCGGTGCGAGGCTGCGACGCATGCCAGTGAAATTGGCGAAGAAGAAGTGCAGGCTAGCAGGCTCCCCCCTTTCCACGAGCCCCGGCAGGGTGGTCAGGCAATCGGCGTAAAGGTCGCGCACCGCCCGCACGATGATCTCGGCCCGGCTGCGCAGCACGGCAAACAGCAGCGCGGACCAGCCCTCCCCCAGGTCGGCCTCTGCCCGCGCCTCACCCACCTCGTGCAGGAGGACGGCCTCCGTCTCCCGCTCGGTCATGGCCTCCAGCGCCGCCTCCGGGTCGCGTTCGAAGGGGTAGTGGGCCAGAGCCCGGGCCATGGCCCCGTTGCGCCTGGGGTTGAAGCGCCACTCCTCGTAACGCTCCCAGAGCCAGCGCTTGAGGGCCTCTTTGCGCACGAAGACGGTGCCTTCCAGCATCATGCCCGGTGGTGCATCCAGGTCGCGGGCGTATTCGCAGCCGGAGACCAGGATCAGGTGGCCGTGGCGCCGCTCCAGACGCTCCAGACGCCCCAGGAAGAAATGGGGCTTGCACTGCCGGCCATAGCCGCCAGAATAGACTAGCCCGTGGGGGATCAGCTCGGCATTGATGCGGGCCACCTCGAAGGGGTCCACCGCGCCGTCAGGCAGGGGCAGGGGGACATAGGGTTCCGCCTCGATACCCTCCCACAAAGCGCTGCGGGCATTCATCCAGTCCCCCACCTCTGCCCTGGGCATGTCGGCGCTCATGGGCAGGTCGTGCTCCCAGCGGTAGAGCTCGCGCATCTTGAGCAGAAAGGTGCACAGGGTGAGATCGCCGGCATACTGGGCGTCGGAGATGTCACAATTGCGCTGCACCGCGCTGATCAATGCCCCCACGTCCAGGGTGGCGTCCATTCTGGCACCGTGGCGGTGGTCTGGGGCGCTAGCGATGCGGTCCGTCATGGCTGCCTCCAGCAAAATATCCGATCGTTTCAGTCGGATTATAGGATCACCCGCAAGTTCGAGGAAATGCAGATGCGTTACTGGCTCATGAAATCCGAACCTTCCGAATACAGCATCGACGACCTGGTGCGGGACGGTCACACCCCCTGGTTCGGGGTGCGCAACTACCAGGCACGCAATTTCATGCGCGATCAGATGCAGGTGGGCGATGGGGTGTTGTTCTATCACTCCTCCTGCCCGGAGCCGGGCATCGCGGGACTCGCCGAGGTGGCCTCCGCCCCCTACCCGGACGCCACCCAGTTCGACCCAGCGAGTAAATACTACGACCCCAAGGCCACACGGCAGCGCCCCCGCTGGTTCCACGTGGATGTGCGCATCAGGCGCAAGACACGCCTCCTGTCCCTGGCGGAGATGCGCTCCTACCCGGAGCTGGCCGGCATGCGGGTGCTCGCCAAGGGCAACCGCCTGTCCATCACCCCGGTCACCCCGGAGGAGTGGCGCTTCATCCTGGCGCGGCTGGGGTGTGAAGACTGAGACAATGACTCGACGACGGAGGGCCGCAGGCTTGTCCCCCGCCCTCCTCCCCCCTACTCCCCACTCCCCACTTCCCATGTTCCTCCTCCTTTACCTCGCCCTCGGGCTCGTAGCGGGCTTCATCGCCGGGCTCCTGGGGGTGGGCGGGGGCCTCGTCCTGGTGCCGGCGCTGTCATGGGTTTACGCCCACCAGGGCTTTCCCGCCGACTACAACATCCACCTCTCCCTGGGCACCTCGCTCGGCACCATCCTGTTCACCTCGGTGTCGAGCCTGCGCGCCCACCACGGTCATGGGGCCGTGCGCTGGGCGGTGGTGCGGCGTATGGCGCCGGGGATCGTACTGGGCACCCTGACCGGGGCCTTGGCGGCCGCCTGGCTGCCAGACCTGGGATTGCGGATCTTTTTCACCCTGTTTCTTTTCTATGCCGCCACCCAGATGCTCCTCCATCGGCAGCCCAAGGCGCATCGCCAACTGCCGGGCTGGGTAGGTATGACCGCCGCCGGCGGGGTGATCGGCCTCGTCTCGAGTTGGGTGGGCATCGGTGGCGGCACCCTGTCGGTGCCCTTCCTCACCTGGTGCCATGTGCCCCTAAAAGAGGCCATCGGCACCTCCGCCGCCATTGGGCTACCCATCGCGGTGGCCGGCGCGGCCGGCTATGCCTTGTCGGGTCAGGCCGTGCCGGGCCTGCCGGAGGGGAGCCTGGGCTTCATCTACCTGCCCGCCCTGGCCACTGTGGCCTCCATGAGCGTGCTCGCCGCCCCCTGGGGGGCGCGGCTCACCCACCGTCTGCCGGTGGCGCGCCTCAAGCGCATCTTCGCCGGCCTGCTCTACCTGCTTGGCCTGCGCATGGTCTGGGGGTTGTTCTGAGCGCGCTCAGAGGATGTCCAGATGGCTGATGGCCGGCACCTGGGGCCCATCGTCCCGCCCTTCCCGGTGCAGCTTGATCTTGAGGCGCAGGTCATTGAAGGAATCCGCATTGCGCAGGGCGTCCTCGGCACTGACCACCCCGGCCCGATAGAGATCGAACAGGGACTGGTCGAAGGTCTGCATGCCCAGGTCGCGGGACTTGGCCATGATGTCCTTGATCTCGTAGATGCGCCCGTCCTTGATGAGATCCGAGATGAGCGGCGAGTTGAGCAGGACCTCCACCGCTGGGATGCGGCCCTTGCCATCCAGGCGCGGCAGCAGGCGCTGGGAGACGATGGCGCGTAGGTGCATGGCCAGGTCCAGCAGCACCTGGTCCCGCCGCTCCCGCGGGAAAAAGGACAGGATGCGGTCCATGGTCTGGTTGGCGTTGTTGGCGTGGATGGTGGACAGGCACAGGTGACCGGTCTCGGCATAGGACAGGGCGTATTCCATGGCCTCCACGTCCCGGATCTCACCCAGCATGATCACGTCCGGTGCCTGGCGCAGGGTGTTCTTGAGGGCCACCCCCCAGCTCTCGGTGTCCGTGCCCACCTCCCGCTGGGTGATGATGCACTGGCCATGCTCGTGCACGAACTCGATGGGCTCCTCCACCGTCACGATGTGTTCCTGCATGCTCTGGTTGCGATGGCCGATCATGGCCGCCAGGGTGGTGCTCTTGCCGCTACCGGTGGCACCGACGATGAGCACCAGCCCCCGCGGCATGAGGGCGATGTCCTGCAGAATGGGGGGCAGGTGCAGATCCTCGAGCCGGGGGATGCGGGTGTTCACCAGACGGAAGACCACCCCCACGCGGCCCTGCTGCACGAAGGCGCTCACCCGGAAACGGCCCACGTCCATCTCATGGATGGCGAAGTTGGCCTCGTGGTGGGCATCGAATTCGGCGCGGATGCGCTCGCTCATCACCGAATGGGCCAGATTCCGGGTATCGGTGGGCGTGAGGGTCTGTTTGGCGATGGGCGTGACCTTGCCGTTGAGCTTGATGGCCGGGGGAAAGCCGGCGGTCAGGAAGAGGTCGGAGGCCCCCCTGGCCACCATCAGGCGCAGCCAGTCGTAGATGGGTTTGGGCAGCCCCGTGCTCATGTCCGCGTCAGCCGCCGGGGAACATGTCCTTGTTCACCGCCACCGTCCTGGCCTCACTGGCCGCGACGACGTTCCTCCTGACCAGGTCCATGAGGGCCTGGTCCAGGGTCTGCATGCCTTGCGCCTGACCCGTCTGGATGGCCGAATACATCTGGGCCACCTTGTTCTCACGGATCAGGTTGCGGATGGCCGGGGTACCGATCATGATCTCGTGGGCCGCCACCCGGCCGCTGCCGTCCTTGCGCTTGAGCAGGGTCTGGGAGATGACCGCGCGCAGGGATTCCGACAGCATGGAGCGCACCATCTCTTTCTCCGCCGCCGGAAAGACGTCCACGATGCGGTCGATGGTCTTGGCCGCAGAGCTGGTGTGCAGGGTCGCGAAGACCAGGTGGCCGGTCTCGGCGCCGGTGAGCGCCAGCCGTATGGTCTCCAGATCGCGCATCTCCCCCACCAGGATCACGTCCGGGTCCTCCCGCAGGGCGCTGCGCAGGGCGTTGGCAAACCCATGCGTGTGCGGCCCCACCTCACGCTGGTTGATCAGGCACTTCTTGCTCTGGTGCAGGAACTCGATGGGGTCCTCGATGGTGAGGATGTGGCCGTGCTGGGTCTCGTTGATGTAGTCCACCATGGCCGCGAGCGTGGTGGACTTGCCCGAACCCGTGGGGCCGGTTACCAGCACGATGCCGCGCGGCTGCTCGGCGATCTCCTTGAAGATCTTGGGGGCCTCCAGCTCATCGAGGGTCAGCACCTTGCTGGGGATCACCCGGAATACGGCGCCGCAGCCGCGCGCCTGATTGAAGGCGTTGACCCGGAAGCGCGCCAACTCGGGCAGCTCGAAGGAGAAGTCGGTCTCCAGATGCTCCTCGTAGGCCTTGCGCTGGGCATCGCTCATGATGTCGTAGATCATGGCCTTGACCTGGTTGTGATCCAGGGGCGGCACGTTGATGCGCCGGATGTCGCCATGCACCCGGATCATGGGCGGCAGCCCCGCCGACAGATGCAGGTCGGAGGCCTTGTTTTTCACCGTGAAGGCCAGGAGATCAGAGATTTCCATTATAATTCTGAAACTTACGTTCACCTCCGGGAGAGTTGCGGGCCATTATGGGCACAATCGCCGCCGCCTTGCAAGCCGTGCAAGGCCGCATCTGCGCCGCCTGTGCCGAGGCTGGTCGCGACCCGCGAGAGGTCAGACTACTGGCGGTGAGCAAGACCTTTCCCGCCGCCGCCATCCGCGAGGCCTGGGCCGCCGGCCAACGAGCCTTCGGCGAGAGCTATGTGCAGGAGGCCCTGGCGAAGCAGCGGGAACTTGCCGACCTGCCCATCGAGTGGCATTACATCGGGCCGCTCCAGTCCAACAAGACCCGGCCGGTGGCCGCCCACTTCGCCTGGGTGCACGGCGTGGATCGTCCCGATCTGGCCGAGCGCCTGGCGCGCCAGCGGCCGCCGCATCTGCCCCCCCTTGAGGTATGCGTCCAGGTCAACGTGGGCGGCGAGGCGAGCAAGCGGGGCGTGCCCCCCGCAGATGCCCTTGCCCTGGCCCGATTCGTGGCACAATTGCCGAGGTTGAGGCTGCGTGGCTTCATGACCATCCCACCGCCGAGCAGGGATGTGCCCACCCAACGGGCCCATTTCCGCACCCTGGCGCGGCTGCTGGCAGCGGCCAGGGCCGCCGGTCTCGCGGTGGACACCTTGTCCATGGGTATGAGCCAGGACCTGGAGGCCGCCATCGCCGAGGGCGCCACCCTGGTGCGGATCGGAACAGCGATCTTTGGGGAACGGTGAGGGGGAGTGGTGAAAGGTGAGCAGCAAGTCACTGCCCTTTGTCCATGGATCGCGGTTCCGTGGGGACATCCGGCACCCAACCCCTGAAACCCGGAACCTGTAACCTGTAACCTGATCATGAAACTGGGTTTCCTCGGTGGCGGCAACATGGCGGCGGCCCTCATGGGGGGGTTGCTCGCCAAGGGCTTCCGGGGCGAGGACATCGTGGTGGTGGAGGTGGATGCCGGGCGGCGGTCCTGGCTGGCGGCCCACTTCCCGGTGCAGGTCCTGGATCACGACGGCCCCCTGGTGGAGGCGGCGGACGTGCTGGTGCTGGCGGTCAAACCCCAGCAGCTGCGCGCCGCCCTGGCCACCCTGCCCACCCCCTATCCAGGCCAGCTCATCCTGTCCATCGCGGCTGGGGTGCGTGCCCGGGACATCTCCCGCTGGCTGGCGGACCATCCGGCGGTGGTGCGTGCCATGCCCAACACCCCGGCCTTGGTGGGCGCAGCCATCACCGGCCTGTATGCCCTGCCGGGCGTAATCCCCGCCCAGCGGGAGCAGGCCTCACGCGTCATGGAGGCGGTCGGAAGGGTGGTATGGGTGGAGGACGAGGCCCAGATGGATGCCATCACCGCCGTCTCCGGCAGCGGCCCGGCCTATGTGTTCTATTTCATCGAGGCCCTGGAGGAGGCGGCCCAGGACTTGGGGCTGCCCCCGGAGACGGCCAGGCTGCTGGCCCTGCACACCTTCTTCGGCGCCTCGGCCCTGGGTCTCAAGGACGGCAGTCCGCCGGCGCAGCTGCGCGCGCGTGTCACGTCCAAGGGCGGCACCACGGAGCGGGGCATCCAGGTCCTGGAGGAGCGCAGAGTCAAGGAAGCCCTGGCCGAGGCGGTGCGGGCGGCGGCCGTGCGCAGCCGCGAGCTGGGCGACCTCCTGGGCAAGGACGCATAGATGTTCTCGGAGACCCTCCAGTTCCTGCTGCGCACCTTCTTCGATCTGCTCGCCGTCGCCTTCTGGCTGCGCTTTTACATGCAGTGGGCGCGGGTGTCCTTCCACAACCCTTTCGCCCAGTTCATCGTGCGCGTGACCGACTTCGCCGTGCGCCCTGCCCGGCGTGTGGTGCCGGGGCTACTGGGCCTGGACCTGGCCAGCCTCCTGCTTTTCTATCTGGCGGAGCTTTCGAGCGTGCTCTCCGTGCTTTGGACCGACGGCTTCCCCTTCGCCCTGGCCGGGACGGGGGTGTGGCCGGGTCTCTTGCTGCTGGCGCTGGCCGCCTCCCTGAGGCTGGCCATCTACGTCCTCATGGGCCTGATCCTCATCCAGGCGGTGCTCTCCTGGATCAACCCCTTCTCCCCCCATGCTCCGGTGTTCTACGCCCTGGCTCGCCCATGCCTGGCCCCCCTGCAGCGCCTCATCCCCCCTATCGGCGGGGTGGACATCACCCCCCTGGTGGCCCTAATCCTGATGCAGCTGCTGCTCATCGCACCCGTGGCGGCATTGCAACAATGGGCGAGCGGCTTGATCCGCTGACCCCCGCCGCGTCCTGGCTGGAGCCCCTGCCGGGCGGTGGCAGCCGGTTGCGCATCCACGTGCAGCCCGGCGCCGGGTGTACCCAGGTGGTAGGCGCGCATGGCGATGCCCTCAAGGTGCGGGTCGCCGCCCCCGCCGTGGAGGGGGCGGCCAACGCCGCCCTGATCGAATACCTGGCGGACACCCTGAAGCTGCCCCGCCGGGAGGTTACAATCGCACAGGGGGAAAAATCCCGCCGCAAGCTGGTCTACGTCCCCCTGGATCCGGCGGGGGTGGTGCGATGTCTGGAGAAGAGGGCACCCGTATCATGAACTACGGCCTGGAAAGCGGCATATCCCGGTTTCGCAACCGGCGCGATCGGCTGGTCAAGGTGGTGACCGCCTACAAGGAATGGCTGGAGCGTAACACGGAGGTGGAGCCGGAGCAGCTCCTACGCCTGTACGACCTGGCCGAGGGGCTCAAGAAGGACCGGCTCATGCTCGCCTTCGTGGCCGAGTTCTCCCGCGGCAAGACCGAGCTCATCAACGCCCTGTTCTTCTCCGACTTCAAGCAGCGCCTGCTGCCCTCGGATGCCGGCCGCACCACCATGTGTCCGACGGAGATCTTCTACGACCCGGAGTCCGAGCCCTTCATTCGGCTACTGCCCATCGAGACCCGCTTCCGGGACGACAGCATCAACACCCTGAAGCGCATGCCGGTGGAATGGAACACCCTCAAGCTGGACGTCTCCGACCCCGCTGCCATGGTCGCCGCCATGCGCAAACTGGCCGAGACCAAGGTGGTGTTCAAGGTGGAGGCGCGCGCCCTGGGGCTGTGGGACGAGAACGACCCCAACCTCGCCTACATGGTGAAGGACCAGGACCGGGTGGAGATCCCGGCCTGGCGCTACGCCATGATCAACTACCCCCACCCCCTGCTGGAGTCGGGGCTGGCCATCCTGGACACCCCGGGCCTCAACGCCATGGGGGCAGAGCCCGAGCTGACCCTGTCGGCCATCCCCAACGCCCACGCGCTGCTGTTCCTGCTCGCCACCGACACCGGGGTGACCCAGTCCGACTTCGAGATCTGGAACAAGATGGTGGCCAAGCACACGAGCCAGCACTACGCGGTGCTGAACAAGATCGACATGCTGTGGGACGATCTCAAGAGCCCCGAGGAGATCGGCCGCACCATCCAGCGTCAGATCGAATCCACCGCCGCCCAGCTCGGCATCCCCACCGGCAGCGTACTGGCCATCTCGGCCCAAAAGGCCCTGGTGGCCAAGATCCGCGGCGACCAGGAGCTGCTCAGGCGTTCCGGCATCCAGGCCCTGGAGGTATTGCTGGCAAGGGAGATCATCCCCTCGCGTGAGAAGATCATGCGCGAGTCGGTGGTGCGGGAGCTGGGCCCCCGGCTCGCCGAGACCCGGGAGACCGCCTACAAGCGCCTCAAGGCGGCGCAGCAGAGCCTGCAGGACCTGCAGGCGCTCACGGGCAAAAACCAGCAGATCGTGCTGCAGATGCGCGACAGGGTCATGGCCGACAAGCAGAAATACGAGGAGACCACGCGCAACTTCAACGTCACCCGCAAGGTGGTATCACAGCAGGGCTGGGAACTACTCGCCCATCTGGACGATGAGCGCATGGACAGGATCATCGAGGAGTCCATGATGGCCATCAACGACAGCTGGACCACCGCCGGCCTCATCCGCGGCATGAATCTGCTCATCCGCCGCATGAGCGCGGAATTCGACCACGCCCACCAGCAGAGTGTCGCCATCAAGCAGCTGCTGAACGCCGCCTACCAGCGCTTCCACGAGGAGCACGGTCTGGAGTCGGTGGACCCGCCCGTGCTGGATCTCACCCGCTACCGGGGGCGCTTGGACGAGCTGGTGATCAATACCCAGGAGTTCTGCTCCGACCCCATGAACATCATGCTGGAGAAGCGCTTCATGGTGAAGAAGTTCTACATCGGGCTGGTCACCCAGGCGCGCATCATCTTCCAGCAGGTGCGCATGGAGACCGAGACCTGGTTGCGTCTTACCCTGGACCCCATCGTCACCCGCATCCAGGAGCACAAGGCCCAGCTGGAGCACCGCCTGGAGAACATCAGCAAGGTGCACGCCAACCTGGACTCCATCCAGGAGCGCAGCCAGGCGGTGCACCGGGAGATGGTGGTCCTCAAGGCCCAGCTCGACGAGATCGAGTCCATCGTCAAGGAATTCTCCCTGCTCACCGGCATGGCCATGCCCAGCCTGGACACCGGCCAACCCGTGCCCGCCTCGGCCTGACCCGCATGTCGCCCCCCCCATGCCTTGTCTCCTGCCGCACCCGGCGGCGGGGTCGCTGACCCCCGCACCCCATGGTCAGACGGGTGATCGAACTGACCAAGTATTGCCCCCGTTGCGGCGGGCGCGCCCTTGCCCATGCCAGGCTGCCGGGCCTCCCCGGGCCGCGCCCACTAGTCTACGACCTGGACGACCTGCCACGCCTGGCCGCGCGCCTCACCCTGGGCACCCTCATCACCCTGGTGGAGGTCCTGCCTTACAAGCGGTTCGCCTGTCCCCATTGCGGCCACGGCTTCCGCCTCGCCAACGACCACGCCAAGGACATGGTGGTGGGCATGCTGGCGGCCCTGCGCCCGGTGGATGGCCGCGCCCCGCAGCCTGCCCCCACGGGGCTTCCTGCCCCGTCTCCCCAAGGCTTCCCCCAGAAGGGAACAGGCCCAGCCGCAAGGGCCGCAGCCGCCCCCCAGGACTGGGAGCCTGAAGGTTTGGACGGATGACCCCGGCACTTGGCGCAGACGCGCCGCCGGCCCGACTTGCCGGAAACGGCATGGGATTCTTAAATGAAACATGGGATCCGGAAAGGGTTCGCCCGCCGTACCGGCGTGCGGTCGAGGGCCTCTCCTGCCAACGCGGGCGTTCGGCAGGCCATCCATGGGTGGCTTGCGAGAGGCACCTAATGCCCTGGCGCCTAAGGCGGCAGGACGACCCCCATGGCAAGATCTCAGCGCCATTACCAACGCGCTGGCTGTCCACGAACACGCAGAAGCAGAAAGGAAGGCTAGCATGAAACTCCCGCTGCAAATCGTCATGCGCGACATCCCCCACTCCGACGCCGTGGAGGCGGACATCCGCAGCCGTGCCGTCAAGCTGGACCAGTTCTACCACGACATCATGCGCTGCCGCGTGGTGGTAGAGCTCGCCGGCAAGCACAAACACCAGGGCAAGCCCTTCGGCGTGCGCATCGACCTCACCGTGCCTGGCGCCGAGATCGTGGTAGACCGGCAGCACGACGAGGACCTCTACGTGGCCCTGCGCGACGCCTTCGACGCCGCCCGCCGCAAGCTGGAGGATTTCGCCCGCAAACAGCGCGGCGACGTGAAAAACCACGTGCCCGAGTCTAGGGGTGTGATCGCCCGCATCCTGGCCGAGGAGGGCTATGGCTTCATCACCACCGCCGACGGCCGGGAGCTCTACTTCAGCCGGGAAAACGTGGTGCATCCCCTATTTGAACACCTCAGCCCCGGCATGGCCGTGACCTTCCTGGAGGAGCCCGCCGCCGAGGGGCTACAGGCCAAGCGGGTGAGCGCCACCTGAAGCGCCCCTCCGTCGCGCCGGTGCGCAAAGCGGCGGCACCTACGCGGGCTAGCCCCAGTCCGCCAGATGGGCCACCAGATGAGCGAGATCGCTGCGGCCGCTGTCCCGGATCAGCTGGCGGGCCATGCGCGGGTCGAAACGGGCTAGATGCTCGGCCACCTCCTGCACCTTCCCAGGTTCCCGGCAGTGGTGCCAGGCGAGCCCCAAGGCGTACCAGGCATGCCCGTTCATGGGCTGCAGCCTGGTGGCCTCGGTGAGGCAGCGTACGGCCTCCTCGTGCCGGCCCAGGGCGGCATGGGCGAGCCCCATGCCGTACCAGGCCCGGTCCAGCTTCGGTTCGAGGCGCACCGCCTCGGCCATGGCCGCGATGGCCGCCTCCCGACGCCCGGCCTGCTCCAGGGCGAAGCCCAGGTTGAACCACAGCTCCGCCCGCCCCGGGGCGAGCTCGGCCGCCCGGCGCAGATGGGGCTCGGCCTCCTGCAGGCGCCCCTGCCGGGCCAGGAGGTAACCCAGGGCGGCCGCCGCGTCGGCATCGGCGGGATCGGCCGTCAGTGCCGCCCGGTAGGCCGCGATGGCGGCGTCCAGGCGGCCCAGACGTGCGAGCAGACGGCCGCGCAGGCGCAGCCGCCAGGTATCGAAGTTCATCCCGTCCTCCGAAAAGCTTGGATTTTCCCTTGCTGCCGCCGGCCCGGACAACCGGGGCGGTGGGCTACAATCGCCACCATCGCCACCCCCCCCTCAGCCCGTGACCCAGACCCTGCTCCTGCTGCTCACCCTCCTGCGCGCCCTGGTGGAGGTGGCCACCTTTAGCCTCCTGGGCCAAGGCATCGTGGGCTTGCTCGCCGGTCGCCGCCGGGAGGAGAACCTCATCTACCGCATCTTCCAGGTCATCACCCGGCCGGCGGTGCGGGCCATGCGGGCCGTGCTGCCGGCGGTGATCCTGGACCGGCACGTGCCCTACGTCACCTTCTTCGTGCTGCTGTGGCTGTGGCTCGCCCTGGCCTGGCTCAAGCACGCCCTGTCCGCCTGAAGCCTACCGCCCCCTGAGACGCACATGCCGCCGCTAAAGAACGACACCCTGCTCAAGGCGCTCCTGCGCCAGCCCACCGACTACACCCCCATCTGGCTCATGCGCCAGGCAGGCCGCTACCTGCCCGAATACTGCGCCACCCGCGAGCGGGCCCAGGACTTCCTCACCCTGTGCAAGAGCCCCAGTCTCGCCACCGAGGTCACCCTGCAGCCGCTGGCCCGCTACGACTTGGACGCCGCCATCCTGTTCTCCGACATCCTCACCATCCCCGACGCCATGGGCCTGGGGCTCTACTTCGCGCCGGGCGAGGGGCCCAAATTCGAGCGGCCGCTGCGTGAGGAGTGGGAGATCCGCGACCTTGAGGCCCCCGACCCCTACGACCACCTGCGCTACGTGCTGGACGCGGTGGCCGAGATCCGCCGCGCCCTGGACGGTGCCGTGCCCCTCATCGGCTTCGCCGGCAGCCCCTTCACGCTCGCCTGCTACATGGTAGAGGGCGAAGGCAGCGACCAGTTTCTCAAACTCAAGACCATGCTCTACAGCCGCCCCGACCTGCTGCACCGCATCCTGGAGGTCACCAGCCGCGCCGTGACCGACTATCTCAACGCCCAGATAGAGGCCGGCGCCCAGGCGGTGATGGTGTTCGACTCCTGGGGCGGCATGCTCAGCCAGGCCGCCTATCTGGAGTTCTCCCTGCCCTACATGGCCCGCATCATGGCCGGCCTCAAGCGGGAAAACGAAGGCCGCGTCGTGCCCCGCATCGTCTTCACCAAAGGCGGCGGGCTGTGGCTGGAGCACATCGCGGCCTGCGGCTGCGACGCGGTGGGGCTGGACTGGACCATCGACATCGGCGAGGCCCGCCGGCGGGTGGGCGACCGGGTGGCCCTGCAGGGCAACATGGACCCGGCGGCCCTTTTCGGCCCCCCCGAGGCGGTGGCCGCCGAGGCCTGTCGCATCCTGGCGAGCTTCGGCCCCGGCCACGGCCACGTCTTCAACCTGGGGCACGGCATCTCCCAGTTCACCCCGCCCCAGCACGTGCGCGTGTTGGTGGACACGGTCAAGCGCGAGAGCCGGGCTTATCACCGGGTCTGAAGGTCTGCGTCAGCCCGAGTCACCGATCAGCCGCCGGAGCGCCTCCCGGTACTTCTCCGCCGTGCGCTCCACCACCTCCGGCGGCAGCTCGGGGCCCGGGGGGCGTTTGTCCCAGCCGGAGGCCGTGAGCCAGTCGCGCACGTACTGCTTGTCGAAGCTGGGCGGGTTCTCGCCCAGCCGGTAGGCGTCCGCCGGCCAGAAGCGGGAGGAGTCCGGGGTGAGGGCCTCGTCGATGAGGGTGAGACGCCCTTCCTCGTCCAGGCCGAACTCGAACTTGGTGTCGGCGATGAGGATGCCGCGGGTGCGCGCATACGCCGCCGCCTCCCGGTACAGGGCCAGGGCCGCCTCGCGCACCTGGGCGGCCAACTCCCGCCCCAGCAGGGCCTCGCAGCGGGCGTAGTCGATGTTCTCATCGTGTTGCCCTGCGGCCGCCTTGGTGGAGGGGGTGAAGATGGGCTCCGGCAGCCGCTCGGCAAGCCTCAGCCCCGGCGGCAGCCGAATGCCGCACACGCTGCCCGTGGCCTGGTAGTCCTGCCAACCGGAACCGACCAGATACCCCCGCACGATGGCCTCCACCGGCAGGGCCGCAAGCCGCCGGACCACCACGGCGCGGCCCGCCACCTGTGCCCGTTCGTCCGGCGCCACCAGCTCCTCGGGGGCCTCGCCGGTCAGGTGGTTGGGCAGCAGGTGGGCCAGGCGCGCGAACCAAAAGTTGGAGATGGCGGTCAGCACTCGTCCCTTGTCCGGGATGGGGGTGGGCAGCACCACGTCGAAGGCGGAGATGCGGTCGGTGGCCACGATGAGCAGACGGCGATCATCCACGGCGTAGAGGTCGCGCACCTTGCCGCGGTGCAGGAGGGGCAGGCTGTGCAGGCGGGTCTCGAACAGGGGGGCACGCATGGGATGGGAAGCGGTTGGGATATGGGGGAGATTATCCCCCAAAGCGACCGTCCCGGCCGCAACCGCTCAGTGCCAAGATCATCCCCACGGGTCGCATGGGCGGAGGCTCCCCGGCAACGGTCAGACCGTGGTAGCGGGCGGGCGCCGCTCCAGCAGGGAGCCCAGGGCCATGCCGGCGATGGCGGCGAAGAAGCCCAGGAAGTGGGGCTCCATGCCATGGACCCCCTCGGGTGCGAAAAGCTCCAGGGGCAGCCACACGGCCGCGCCCAGGGCCATGGCCAGATAGGCGCCGCGGGTGCCGGCCCGTCGCCAGTACAGGCCGGCGGCGAGCGGCACGAAGGCGAGCACCAGGGTGACCTTGTAGGCGTTTTCCACCATCTGGTGGATGGTTGTCTCCCGTTGCAGGGACCAGAGGGAGTAGAGGGTCACCAGCAGGGCGAAGACGGCCACCACCCAGCGGGTGAGCCTGAGCAGGCGCGGCCCGTCCACGTGGCTGTGGCGGGCGAGCCAGGGTTTGATCACGTTCTCGGCCAGGGTCACCGAGGGGGCGAGCAGGGTGCCCGAGGCGGTGGACATGATCACCGCCAGCAATGCCCCGTAGAAGATCACCTGGGCAAAGAGGGGGAAGTCGCCCTTCACCAGCTCGGGCAGGATCTTCTGGGCGTCCACCCCGATCCACCGGGCCACCAGGGGCGGGTCGATGAGGTGAGCGGCATAGGCCATGTAGATGGGTACGGCGGCGAACAGGAAGTAGGCGACGCCCCCCAGCACCGTGCCCCACACCGCCACGCGCTCGTTCCTGGAGGAGTTGGCGCGCTGGAAGACGTCCTGCTGGGGGATGGAGCCGAAGCCCATGGTGAGCAGCCCCGACAGGAAGGCGAGCAGGGCCACGGTGGACAGCTCCGGCAGGAGAGCGAATTTAGCCTCCCGCGCGGCATGGTCGATCACCGGCGCGATGCCGCCGGCCTTGCCGCTCGCCAGATAGGCGATGTAGAGCAGGCCCAGTACGATGACGAGCATCTGGAAGAAGGTGGTCAGGGCCACCGACCACATGCCGCCATAGAGGGTGTACATCAGGACGATGGCCGCGCCGATGAGGATGCCCTGGGCCTCGCTGATGCCCCCGTCCGAGAGCACGTTGAACACCAGCCCCAGGGCGGTGATCTGGGCGGAGACCCAGCCCAGATAGGACAGGGCGATGGCCAGTCCGGTGATGAGCTCCACCCGCCGGTCGTAGCGCAGCCGGTAGTAATCGGCGATGGTGAGCAGGTTCATGCGGTAGAGCTTGCGGGCGAAGAACAGTCCGAAGAGCACCAGGCACAGGGAAGCGCCGAAGGGGTCCGAGGCCAGGCCATTGAGCCCCTCCTCCATGAAGGTGGCAGGGATGCCCAGCACCGTTTCGGCCCCGAACCAGGTGGCGAACACCATGGCGGTGACGATCCAGATGGGCAGCTGGCGGCCGGCGGAGTAGTAGTCGTCCACGTTGCGCACACGGGTGGCGGCATACATGCCGATGCCGATGGACAGGACCAGATAGAGGAGCACGAAGCCGAGAAGCATGGCAGGACCTCACAACAGGGGCATATGCAGGAAAACCAGCAGGGCGAGCAGTAGGGCGAGCAGCATCAGCCAGCGGTTGCGGCGGCGCTGCTCGGTGAGCAGCTGCGCCAGGGTCGCCTCCAGGCGCGGCAGGGGGTCGCGGCTTAGGGCCTGGTGGGCGAGCCGGGGCAGCCGGGGCAGCACCATGCCCCAGTGGGGGGCCTCCTGCTTAAGCCGCTCGATCCAGCCGCGCCAGCCCACCTGTTCGCTCATCCAGCGCTCCAGGAAGGGTTTGGCGGTGGCCCACAGGTCCAGGTCCGGGTCCAGCTCCCGGCCCAGGCCCTCGATGTTGATCAGGGTCTTCTGCAGCATCACCAGCTGGGGCTGGATCTCCATGCCGAAGCGGCGCGAGGTCTGGAACAGCCGCAGCAGCACGCGCCCGAAGGCGATCTCCTTGAGTGGCCGGTCGAACACCGGCTCGCACACGGCGCGGATGGCAGCCTCGAACTCGTCGGCACGGGTGGCGGGGGGCACCCAGCCGGCCTCCAGATGGGCGGCGGCCACCTCCTTGTAATTACGCCGGAAGAAGGCCAGGAAGTTGCGGGCCAGGTAGTTCTTGTCCTGCTCCGTGAGGCTGCCCATGATGCCAAAGTCCAGGGCCACGTAGCGGCCCGAGTCCTCCACCAGGATGTTGCCCGGGTGCATGTCGGCATGGAAGAAGCCGTCGCGGAAGACCTGGGTGAAGAAGATCTCCACCCCGGCGCGGGCCAGGCGCTTGAGGTCCACCCCCCGGCGCCGCAGCTCCTCCACGCGGGAGATGGGCGTACCTTCCATCCAGCTCATGACCATGACCTCGTGGGTGCAGTAGTCCCAGTACACCTCGGGCACCGCCAGCAGCGGCGAGTCCTGGAAGTTGCGCCGCAGCTGGGAACAGTTGGCCGCCTCGCGGATCAGGTCCAGCTCGTCGTCCAGGTGCTTGGCGAACTCCCGCACCACCTCCCGCGGCTTGAGCCGTTTGCCGTCCGCCCACAGGGTCTCCACCAGACGCGCGCCCGCCATAAGCAGTTCCAGGTCGTGCTCGATGACCCGGCGGATGCCCGGGCGCAGGATCTTCACGGCGCAGGCCTCGCCGCTTTTGAGCCGCGCCCGATGCACCTGGGCCACCGAGGCGGAGGCCACGGGCACGAGCTCGAATTCGGCGAACACCTCGGGCGCCTCGCGCCCGTAGGCGCGGCGCAGCACCTGCAGGGCCTGTTCCGAGGGGAAGGGAGGGACCCGGTCCTGGAGCCTGGCCAGCTCATCGGCGATGTCGGCGGGGATCAGGTCCCGGCGCGTGGAGAGCATCTGGCCGAACTTGACGAAGATGGGGCCCAGGCTCTCCAGGGCGAGCCGCAACCGTTCCCCCCGGGGACTGTCGAGGCGCCGCCAGAACAGGCTTGCCCGCACGATCCAGCGCACGGCACGCAACCGCTCGTGGCCCAGCACGAACTCATCCAGGCCGAAGCGCTGGGCCACCCACAGGATACGGAGCAGGCGTGGCAGGAGCATCAGGACCCGCGGCCTCGGTCCTCGAGCAAGCGCAGGCGCGCCTCCAGCCGGTCGGCCGCCTCGCGCACCTCGTCCACACCGGCGACGAAATCACGCACCGCCTCGCCTTCGGCCAGCAGCCGCGCCTCGTACACCAGGTACTCGGCCAGGGCGCGGGCGATGCGCGCGCGGGTATGTGCCTGCCAAAGGGCCAGCCCCCGCAGGGCATCGTCCGCCCGCGCGGCGAGCACAGGCCCCAGGAGTGGGGCGAGCAGCACGGCCCAGTCCAGCCCGCGCAGCACGGCCGAGAGATCGGCGGCGAGCAGCCCGTCGCCCTCCACCTCGGCCCTCGCCAGGGCCTCCCCCCCTAGCAGGGGCAGTTGGGCCAGCAACCCCGGCGGCAGCCGGATGACGCAGTCGGGCGGGCGCCCCCCGTCGTCCGGATGCAGGCGCCCGTCCGAGTCGAGGAAAAGATCGACGCGGGCCAGCGGTAGGACGATACGCAGGCGCTTGCCCGTGTGCCGCAGCAGGCGTTCCGCCACACCGGGCTGATGGGCGAGCAGGCGGTTCACAAGCTGGGCAAGCAGGGCATCCATGGCGGGTCTTCCTTGGGCGGGCGGGCGGCTGCCTCAGGCCCGGATTGTACGGGATGTGGGAAGTGGGAAGTTGGAAGTGGGGAGTGGGGGGAGGGGCGTAGTAGAATCCATCAGTGATCCGAAACCGATCATGTTGACCTTGCCTGATCCCTCCTCCTCGAGGGGGGAGGGTAGGGTGGGGGTGACCATCAACCTTTTGCTTTACCAATAACCTCCTTACCTTTGCCCGCTCCATGAACATCCACGGGGTGCCCACCCGCAGCATCCGTCCCCTGGCAGACGGGGCGGGGGTGGAGATCATCGACCAGACGCGCCTGCCCCACGAGCTCGCCTTCCGGATGCTGCGCACCTTGGAGGATGCGGCCGAGGCCATCGTCACCATGCGGGTGCGCGGTGCCCCCCTGATCGGCGCCACCGCTGCCTACGGACTGGCCCTCGCCTTGGCGCGGGACGCATCGGATGCCGCCCTGCAGGCGGCGGTGGCGCGCCTTGCCGCCACCCGGCCCACGGCGGTGAATCTGCGCTGGGCCTTGGAGCGCATGACCGCCCGCCTCGTCTCCCTGCCGCCAGAGGCGCGCCAGGAGGCGGCCTGGATGGAGGCGGCGGCCATCTGCGACGAGGACGTGGCCCTCAACCAGGCCATCGCCCGGCATGGTCTGGCCCTGCTGCGCAGCCTCAGCCCGCGCGACGGGGAGCGGCTGCAGATCATGACCCACTGCAACGCCGGCTGGCTGGCCACCGTGGACTGGGGCACGGCCCTCGCCCCCATCTATGCCGCCCATGAGGCGGGTCTGCCCGTGCACGTGTGGGTGAGCGAGACCCGCCCCCGCAACCAGGGGGCGCTCACCGCCTGGGAGCTCGCCAGCCACGGCGTGCCCCACACGGTCATCGCCGACAACGCCGCCGGCCACCTCATGCGAGAGGGCCGGGTAGACCTGATCCTGGTGGGTGCGGACCGGGTGACCGCCCGGGGCGACGTGGCCAACAAGATCGGCACCTACCTCAAGGCCCTGGCGGCGGCCGACAACGGCGTGCCCTTCCACGTGGCCGTGCCCGGCCCCAGCATCGACTGGCGGCTCGCCCGCGGCGAGGACATCCCCATCGAGGCGCGGGATGGCCGCGAGGTCACCCACATCCAGGGCCAGGCCGGGGATGGACAGGTGCTAAGCGTGCGCCTTACGCCGGCGGCCAGCCCCGCTGCCAATCCCGCCTTCGACGTCACCCCGGCCCGGCTCGTCACCGGCCTGATCACCGAGCGGGGGGTGTGTCGCGCCAGCCGGGAGGGGCTCCTCGCCCTCTACCCCGAGCAGTCCGCGCTGGCCTGCCATGGATAGACAGGCGGCAGCCGAGACCCTGGCACGGGCGGCGCGGCGCAGTGTGGCCCTGGGCCTCAACCGGGGCAGCGAGGGCAACCTGAGCCTGCGCCTTGCCGGCGGCTTCCTCATCACCCCCAGCGGCCTGCCCAACGCGGCCTTACGGCCCGAGGACATGGTGTGGATGGACATGAAGGGAGGCTGGGCTGGGCCGCACAAGCCCTCCAGCGAATGGCGCATCCACCGGGACATCTACGCCGCCCGGCCGGAGGCCGGGGCGGTGGTGCACGCCCACTCCCCCCACGCCGTGAGCCTCGCCTGTCTGCGTCGCACCATCCCCGCCTTCCACTACATGGTGGCGGCCGCCGGCGGGCGTGACATACCCTGCGCGGCCTACGCCACCTTCGGCACCCAGGCCCTGTCGGACGCGGTCCTGGCGGCGCTCCAGGGACGCCGCGCCTGTCTCATGGCCAACCACGGACAGGTGGCCCTCGGTCTCGATCTGGACGCCGCCCTGGACTTGGCCCAGGTGGTGGAGGAACTGGCGGCCCAGTACTGGCGCGCATGCCTGCTGGGCCAGCCGGTACTGCTTAGCGACGCCGAGATGGACGAGGTGCTGGCGCGCTTTCGCGACTACGGTCGCGCCGGCGGCAAGGGATGAGCCCGTCGCCGGAAGACCGGCCCCGGGCGCCCCAGGCCCTTCACCAATGTCGGGGCTCGAAGCCCGGGCTGTTGCGCAGCACCACGTCATCGTCGGCCTGCACCAGCACGTACAGCCCCTGCCGCTCGGCGTATCGCACCACCTCTTCCGGCGCCCCCATCGCCGCCACCGCCCCCAGCAACACCTTGTCCGCGTGCTCGGGAAAACACTCCTTGAAGCGGGCAAGCCGCTCGACGTGCTCGTCCACGTCGTCCGTGGTGAGCCGGCTTTTGCACTCCACCGCGATGGCGTGATCCCCGTCGATGACCAAAAGGTCGATCTCCATGATGGCCCGCCCGCTGTCATCCCGCGCCGTGGCGTTGGGATAGACCCGGTGCACCGGGATGCCCCGCTGCTGGAACAGGCGCACCACCGCAGGCTCCACCATGTCCTGCACGAACTGGCCCAGCCGGTTGCCAAGCCGACCCAGCTGCTCACGCAGCTCCCGGATCATCCGGTCGGTCTCCTGCATGCGCCGGTCGGTCTCCTGCATGCGCCGGTCGGTCTCCTGCATCCGGCGATCGGTCTCCTGGCTTTGCTCTACGAGCCGGGCCAGCATGGCCTCCAGCCTGTCCCAGTCGAATTCGGTTACCGTCGAAGTCATGGCTCGATCCACAACCCTTTCTAGATCCCCATTATCCTCCACCGTGTGCAAAAAGGCAGCAGCCACCACGCACCGGCGCATGGATGCCGGCCACCCTAGGGCGGCAACGCCAGCCCCTTGTGGCCGCCCCTCCACAAATCTCCTATGAGCTTCCGTCCGCAGGCGTCCTCTAGGCCCTGGGGCCCGTTACCGCCGCTACAATAGGGGCATGATCCGACAACGCACCCTGAAGACCGCCGTTCAGGTGACGGGCGTGGGACTGCACACCGGCTGCAAGGTCCGCCTGCAGCTGCGTCCGGCGCCGCCCGACACCGGCATCGTCTTCCGGCGGCTCGACGTGGAGCCGCCAGTGACGATCCCCGTCGCCCCCGAGCGGGTGACCGACACCCGGCTTTGCTCCGCCATTGAGGCGCAGGGGGTCAAGGTCGCCACCGTGGAGCACCTCATGTCCGCCCTGGCGGGGTTGGGGGTGGACAACGTCTGGGTCGATCTCGACGGCCCTGAGGTGCCCATCCTAGACGGTTCCGCCGCCCCCTTCGTGTATCTGATCCAGTCCGCTGGCCTGGAGGAGCAGCCCGCCCCCAAACGCTTCCTGCGGGTGAAAAAGACGGTGCGCGTGCAGGATGGGGACAAGTGGGCCGAGCTCGCACCCCATGAGGGCTTCCGGGTCAGCTTTCGTATCGACTTCGACCACCCGGTGCTCAAGCGCTCCGGCCAGGAGGTGACAGTGGACCTGGGGCGCCAGTCCTATGTCAAGGAGCTGAGCCGTGCACGCACCTTCGGCTTCGTGCGCGATGTGGAAGTCCTGCGCAGCACGGGACTCGCCCGCGGTGGCACCCTGGACAACGCCGTGGTGATGGACGAATACCGGGTGCTCAACGAGGGTGGGCTACGTTACGCCGACGAGTTCGTCAAGCACAAGGTACTGGACGCCGTGGGCGACCTCTACCTCGCCGGGCATCCCATCCTCGGGGCCTTCAGCGCCTACAAGTCGGGGCACGGCCTCAACAACCGCCTGCTGCGGGCCCTCATCTCCGACGCGACGGCCTGGGAGTGGGCGGTCTTCCGGGACGAGGCCGCCGCCCCGGCCGCCATCCTCAACCTGCACCTGCTACCCGCTTGATGCTCGCTCTATGCGGGCCGCACAACTACACTTGAACAACGCGGACTTCCCAACGAGACGACCATGGGCTCCACCTACGAGACCGATTTTTATGGCTGGATTCAGGAACAGGCGACCCTGCTGCGTGCCGGTCAGTTTGCCGCGCTGGACGTGGAGCACCTGATCGAGGAGGTCGAAAGCATGGGCAAGAGCGAGAGGCGGGAATTGCTGAGCCGGCTGGCCGAGCTGCTCGCCCATCTGCTCAAATGGCATAGCCAGCCGGGCCTGCGCTCGCGCAGCTGGTCGGCCACCATCAAGGAGCAACGTAAGATGCTGGACCTGCTCCTCAAGGACAATCCCAGCCTCATGGCCCAGCTGGGCACCCTGCATCCGGACGCCTACGAGGTGGCCGTCCTCTCAGCGGAACGTCAAACCGGGCTGCCGGAAAGCGCCTTCCCCGCCAGCTGCCCATATACCCCAGAGCAGATCCTGGACACCGCCTTCTGGCCGGACTGAGCCGGCTTCCCATGCTCGCCCTGCGCGTCCTGGTCGTCGCCTGCGCCATTGCGGTGGTCTTCGCCCTGCTGGGCTACACCCTCACCCGCGACCGCCGCTGGCTCAAGCTGGCCGGCTATGCCTTCCAGGGCGGGGTGGCCATCGCCGCCATCCTGGGGCTCATCCTCGCGCTGCGGCGGTTTCTCGCGGTGTGAGCCGCCAGTCGTGCCGGCTATTCCAGCCGGGCGGCGGGGAGGTTGTCGGGCAGGATGCGTGGGGTGAGGAAGATCAAGAGCTCCGTCTTGTTGTCCTGCTTGTAGTTGTCCCGGAACAGATGTCCCAGGATGGGCAGGTCGCCCAAGAAGGGGATCTTGTTGGTCTCGTCCTTGGTGTCCTGTTCGAAGATGCCGCCCAGCATGGCCGTCTCGCCGTCGGCCACCCGTACCTGGGTCTTGACCCGTTTCTTGTTGATGGTGGGGCCTGCGGTGGTGGATTCACCCGGGGCGTCCTTGGTCACCTCCACATCCAGGATGATGTTGTCGTTGTTGAGGATCTGGGGGTCCACCAAGAGGCACAGCACGGCATTGCGGAAGCTGGTCTGGGTGCCGCTGGTGGATACGGTCTGGTAGGGGATCTCCGTGCCCTGCAGGATCACGGCCGGTTTCTGATTGGAGGTGACAACGCGAGGATTGGAGATGATTTTGCCCCGCTTGTCTGCCTCCAGGGCTAGCAGCTCCAGGTTGAGGATGGCGTTGCCTGTACCTTCGATGATGGAAAAACCGAGGCTGCCCACACTGCCTCCTGCCGGGGCGAAGGTGGCATTGCCGGGCAGATTGACATTGTTGAGGGCGCTATTGATGAAGCCGGTGCTGGAGGCCAGGCCCGCCGCTTGCGTAGCGGTAGCCCCGACGGCCAGGTTGTCGGTGGTGCTAGAACGCAGCCGTCCCGCCAAGCCCAGGCGTATCCCCAGATTACGGCCGAAATTGGCATCCGCCGTGACGATCCGGGCCTCGAT